>Ga0182015_10006292_pt1 | contig 11988 bp, 12 predicted proteins | sample 712P3MmetaG_FD_120478 | JGI IMG/M metagenome (GOLD analysis project Ga0182015, IMG submission 120478) | Permafrost microbial communities from Stordalen Mire, Sweden - 712P3M metaG | ecosystem: Environmental > Terrestrial > Soil > Wetlands > Permafrost | place: Sweden: Stordalen | collected...
ACCGACCATGAGCGTCACGCCGGCGCGGTGGGCGGCGGCGACGATGGCGCGACCTTCCTCGACCGTCGGAGCGATCGGCTTCTCGACCATAACGTGGATGCCGCGGGAAATGCATTTCAACGCGAGATCATGATGCAGATGGGTCGGCGCCGCGATAGTTACCGCATCGGGTTCGGTGAGAAGGAGCGCATCGAGATCGCCGAATTCCGCGCAATCGAGCGTGCGGGCGACAAATTCCCGTTGCTTGCGGTCGGGATCGACGACGCCCACCAGTTGGACGGCGGCTATGTCTGCCAGGACGCGGGCATGGTTGCTGCCCATGACGCCAACGCCGACCACACCCAGTTTCAACGGACTACCCCCACCGACTCCGCCAGTCTCACCCATCCCGAAGGGCTCCCCTCGACTTTGTCACCCCACTTTCCCCTAGCATGGCCAGGACCGACTGGCGATCCAATTGGGACGGAACCTGAACACGTTTTACTTCCAATACTTACGCGCAAAGACCGCGCCAGAATTCCCCTGTATGGCCCCCGCCGTAAGGAATTTTTTCGGACTCCGGCGGCGCCAACGGCGCGTTTACCCGTAACATTATCGATGCCGGCCTGTTCAGGTCGGAGGCTTTACGAGCGGAAGGTCGGATCATGCGCGTAACTGCTCTTCTTGCGACGTTGTGCTTCAGTGTCGCAGCCATGGCCGGCGGCACGGCCTACCGGGCGGGTGCGGCCGACGATGCGCCGGCTTACGGGCCGGAGTTGCAAGGCTTCGACTACCCCTGGCCGGTGTCGCACTTCTCCTTTACATCCCAGGGCGAGGCTGTGGACATGGCCTATATGGACGTGAAGCCCGCAACGCCGAACGGCCGCACTGCCTTACTGTTACATGGCAAGAATTTCTGCGCCGCGACCTGGCAGAACACCATCGCGATCTTGGTCGAAGCCGGCTATCGGGTGATCGCTCCCGACCAGATCGGCTTCTGCAAATCGACCAAGCCAGCGCATTACCAATACAGCTTTCAGCAGCTCGCCGGAAACACTCGCGCATTGCTGGCCTCGCTCGGAATAAGCCGCGCAACGGTGATTGGTCACTCGGTCGGCGGAATGCTCGGCATGCGCTACGCCCTGACATTTCCCGACGGCGTCGATCGGCTTGTGTTGGTCGATCCGATCGGGCTCGAGGATTGGAAAGCGAAGGGCGTGCCGTGGCAAAGCGTCGATGCATGGTACCAGCAGGAGCTGAAAACCACCGCCGACAGCATTCGCGACTATCAGCGCACGACTTATTACTCCGGGACGTGGGATCCGAAATATGAGCGATGGGTCCAGATGCTGGCGGGGCTGTATCGCGGTCCCGGCCGCGAAATCGTCGCCTGGAATGCAGCGCTGGTTGATGACATGGCCTACACGCAGCCGGTCTTCTATGAGCTCGAAAAGATCTCAGTGCCGGTGCTGCTGATGATCGGCGACAAGGACACGACGGCGATCGGGAAAAACCTTGCGCCGCCCGCTATCCGCGCCACGCTGGGTAATTATCCAATGCTGGGAAAGGAGGCGGCGGCGCGCATCCCACACGCGCAACTGGTCGAGTTCCCCGATTTGGGCCACGCGCCGCAAATCCAGGCGCCGGATGATTTTCACAAAGCCTTACTCGACGGCATGCGAAAATAAACGGACAACGGAGATTGATGATCTCCACGCTGTTTGCAGGCGATGTATCACTGCTCGATAAACATTTGCTCGACGGACGTCAGCAGACGGCGCAGTATCCGATCCATTTCCGCTCCGACGTCGTCTGCAACGCTCGATTTTTGCAGTTCCACCGAAAGCAAATCTGTAGCGCGCGTGCGTATATCGGCAAATACAGCATGCGCATTTTTCCGGCCAGAGCTGCGACGTTCACTAACCACGCCGCCGCGTAGCCGCAGGGCCTCCAGTTGCACGAGTGAAAACTGCGGCTTGGCGTGGTCCCGCAGCGCCGCGAGAAGCATCAGTGCGGCGCGGTCGATCGCCTCTTTATAGGCGTCGGATGGTCTGGAACTCATGACTCCTGCTCACCGCGAATCGGGCGAACAAGATACTGAGGCCAGATATCGAAGGCCAGCCGTGGAGGTTCGCCCCGTTGACGCCGGCCGCTGCCGGACAAAAGGGTTACCGGTCTGCACTCTAATAGTCGGAAATCCAGGGCCATTTGGGTTCGATTTGCTAAGCTTCTACCTAGCATTGTAATATGTCATATTTGCACCTCAAGCACTCTCATACTCCACACTGGCTTCGTCGGCATCACCCAATTGTTGGGGATCGGATTCAATGACATGAAGAAAACCAAAGCCGTGATGGACAATTTGCTTCGGCCTCCAAGATTCAGCGGAGACCTGATCAAAAATCAAACGGACCGAATATCTGGAGTGCCGGCTCGCGAACAAGCGAGATCGCGGAGCACCACTTTACGTCGAGCCAGTGCCCTGCGTTCACATAGCGATCAAGTTTTTCCAGCTGCTCGCGGCCGCCGCCCGCATCGCTGGCGAGGAAACCTGCGACTCTAACAACGCAGCTCGTGCGGCGCGAACACGCCCGAGCTCGCATGCCGTTTCGGCGATGACAACGGTGGATTCGCCGCTCAATTCCTGCTGCTTTTGCCTGCTTATCACATCGGCCAGACGCGCGATCGTGCCGGAAATTCCCGAGTCTCTGATGGCCGCAACACTTAACCCATGCTTAAGCGCATTGCGCCGCACCCGCCCTTTTCCCTCGGGCGAGCGCGGCCCGTGCTGTGAAGAGCATTACTTTGATTTGGCACTGATCATGCGCTGCAATGTCAGGCCAATTTGTCTTTCAAATTTCTCGCAAGAGTCGAAGTTCTTTGAAAAATCCTTTGCATCTTGAGTGGTAATTTCCTGCTGCGTCCTTTTTCGCTTTCCATTCTTTTTTGGGGGCGGCGGCTCTGGCGAGAGAGGTTTTCCTTTGCTTCGCATGAGAGCGTAAAAGTACAGCAAGGACGAGTACGTGCGTGGCAACATCCACACCAACACCGCGGAAGGCTATAGCCTTTTGCGGAATCGGGCCGACGCCTGCTATTATGGGATGATCGACAATCAATTCTGTATACCAAAAGCGAGAACGCCCATGACCAAATATTCCTTAATTCCGGCGGCCTTTGCATGCTCCCTATTGGCCTCTATCGCCGTGTATGCACAGGCCGGCAAGGCGCCATGTGGCTCATTCAAGAAATTGCCAGATGGCAAATGGAGCGTCATAAAGCCAGTCAAGATCGAACATGGAAGCTCGAGCGCCATGCTAAATGCAGGGACGACTATCGGTCCGGGGACTCATGTTACTGGCGTCGACATGTACGCGGCTCTTGAGAAAAACTGCCATTAAAGGGAAAAACCCTGCGCCACATATAGCGCGAAAGCCGGCCAGCACGCGGTCCCGCAGACATCGAGTTAGGTGTTTTGATGTAGCCGGAGCGCATCACGGAGAGGCGGAAATTTTACAGGCGAGTTCACGTTTGAGCGGTACGGCTGATCAAAAGAGCGGGGCGTCTCTTATGGGCAGATCGCGCAAGATTTCGGTGCATCAGTCACAGTTGCCCAGTTGGGTGAAGGCGCTTGCGGATGATTTGCAGCACGCATTCCCGGCCAAGGTCGGATGAAGCCCATGCAGCTGGAGATCGCGTAGCTTAGCCAAGCCGCCATTTTGTCCCGTAAACCGGGACCCACCTCTGAACGGCCAGGGGCGCATCAATTGAGTGGAATCGCATACAGGGCGTGGGTTAATTAGACCGCAATGCGGAACATCCGCCGTTATTGAGGCCGTCGACTAAAGAACTTTAGCTGCCATAATCAGGAGATAGTTGTTCGGGCATGCCGCGCCCCCGAATGATAGCTATGCCTCAATCTGAATTGCAGTGGATTGCCTGTCTCGCGGTGTGGAGCGGACTGGAAATTCGCGCCACCATGCGGCTAATTCGGCCGAATGAGTCGAGACGTTTAAATCGGCCAGAAAGGATTGAAAATGCCTAAAAATCAGCCGGCTGATATAGCGATATTCATTCGGGACGAACGCCGGAAATGGCAAAATAACCACCTCATTGCCCCGGGCGCCTTGCGCGATTTTCAGAAGCTCTCTGACGAAGCTTTTATTTTGATGCGACGTAAATATTTTAGCCCCGCCGAGCTCATCTCAGAAATGAGACGGCGGCGCTCCTAAAGAGAAGCCGCCTCGCACGGCCCAACGCCACAAGCCGATTGACTCTACCGTAACTTAGCCACCATGATGCTCGGAATCCCAGTGTGTTGTGCCCGTGTCACATAGGGTTGACGGATGGTTAACGTGGCCCCTGCTCCCAACTATTCCTCATTCATTTATAGAAACGGCTGTTCCCCTTTGGAGCGCGCTGCATGAGCCGCTGATCGATTCATCATTGCCGTCGGTGTATTATTTGGCGATTGCGCTGTGAGGTCTTTCTTCGTTGCAGGTTTCTACGCCAACTCTCGCATTTTGCTACGCGTCGTCGAGGCCCATGAACCAATGGACATTCAGACAACCTGTCCTGAGCTTGCCGTTGTCCGTCGGGTGCCCTGCAGCGAGTAGTCGAGCGTGACGCCGCGGTGGTAAGCCCAGAGATCGAGATTGACCGGGTACAGGCCAAACCCAGCCTCCGCCGCTCGTAAGGCGGAACACCCTCGCGAACGGCGATTAAGTTTAACAAGCCACTCTTCCCGGAGAGCTAAGTCAGAAGAGGGAAAAATGGGCGAAGTCCGACACTGGTATAAAAATCTTCTACGCGGGCGCGTATATTTCGACAATCGCCGCGAGTCGATAGACTGCCTTGTTGGTGACATTTCCGCTCAGGGTGCGCGGATCATTTTTTCCGACGAGGTGACAATTCCCGACTTCATAGACCTGAATATCCCGCAGAGGGAACAGACGATTCATGCTTGCGTCGAATGGCATGTTGGCAATGAACTCGGCCTAAGTTTTATTGATGCCGCTCACGCCTCTAGCGCACCACTAGAATTTGGCTACTACTTAGCGCGGCGCGTCGCGCAGCTCGAACTTGAACTCGCCTCGCTGCGGCGAGCAATCAAACGGCTAACGGGAGTTGGCCATTATAAGAGGATTTCTGGTACCATTAACTCGAGCCAGGCGTCCCATCGCATCGTCAACGCCAACTTCGGTCTCCGAGAGGCGCGCCGGCGCGGGGCCGTGAAGCGTGATACCCGATAGGCGCCAACTGAATTCGCGATGGCCCTTCAAACTCATTAGCGGGCGCAATTGCATGCGAGACCACCTCTCACCTACTGTGCCGCCATTGCTAATAAATCGTCTTTGCATCGTTCAAGAAGTTTATCGCAAAGCGCCGGGCCTTCGTTATAAGCAATACTGCCTTTGAGCGATCTCCCCGCCGCCAGCCAAGAAATTGTCGCCCGGGTATGGGAAAGCATTATAGCTTCCGACATTCCGAAAAAATCGGCGCGTTCAGCGCGTCTGTGCGCTCAAGGCAATGGGCAGCATCTGTTTGTGTGCCGTCGACGGTAAAATCGTACCCAACGCCTTTTAGCACCAAAGCGTATCGGCCAGCTGGCAAGACAAAATCGGCCGGGTCCGGGCGAATAACGATCATCTCCAGATTGTCCGCGAACGGCGCCACCCTCATTTGATAGGAGTTGTTGCGGATGACCCACGATTGCTCGACATTCGTCGTTTTAGGATTTCCCGCCGAATCGAAGGTTAGTGCCCGCATCACTCGGGCAACAATGCGCACCGCAACTCGATCGGGCGCATTGTTCATAAGATCACGCCGAAATACAACAAATTCAAGCCGACCAATAGGCAGGTGAGTTCGGCTTGGCATCGAAATTGAGGCCGATATTGCGACACGCGGATCCGGCACCTTGATAGGAAGCTGTTCGAGTTCAGTCAGCCGTCCATTGAAGAGGGCGTAAGCACCATACTCCGTGGGAATGGGAATATCAGGCGAGTGCTGTGGATGTGCTTCATTGGATTTGGGTGCTGACTGCTTTCCGCTAACTGCAACGTTCTGTTCTTTCTCGATGTTGTTTGTCAAACTGGTCTGCGTCGACCTGCCCAGCCAGTGTAATCCCAATCTGTTGAGGGCAGATTTGCCGTCATTTGCAGCGTATATCGCCACTCCTATTGCCGCGGCGGCGATTAGTTGGGTGTTGCGCCAGAAAGTTGAGCGTAAGTATTTGCCGAGATGTGCGTTCGCGAGGCGATCGCTAGCGTCAGATAAGATCGGTAGCGAGGACGTGCGGTATGGCGATGAACGAACAAACAATGATTCGGCACGGATGCCTTCCTCGCCGAATCTCGATGTTTTTTGCGAACCAGAGCGCAGCGCGACTGGACTAGGAGTCGATTGTCCGTGAGTCCCATCGGATAACGCTGGTTGGGAATTAAATTGCGAGGATGGCGCATTCTGCGCGAAATCCGACTCGATCCGATCGATTGCAGCTTCAAGCCCCCGCACCTGCTCTTCGATTTCGGACCAGGCGCCCTCCACAAAACGCGGATAGAGTTCCTTTCTTAGTTTGACGCGCGCGAACTCATAAATGAACGTTCGTAACTGGGCATGGTCTTGGCTAACTTCGGCAACCATCCGGGCCAGGACAGAATAATGGTCCTGCTCCGTCCCGACTTCCGTACCGTGCGTAGCAATCTCGTCCGTCGATTGCCTCGCACTCGCGGTTGGCGGCCGCCGCCTCGATAAAGATATCAAATTCATTATCGTGCTTGCGTTTCGGGGCTGTGAACATCCATCCTAGATTTTCGATTTACCCACATGCTGTCCTGTAATTGGAGCCATTCCCTTCACTTTACACCCCACCCTTCAGATTTCGCCAATATCCAATTCTATGCCTACGGCCAATTCTAGGCCAAATCGAGGAAGAGAGACAATGCGGGCTGTAGGGCAACGGCTATGCGTGGTCATTCTGAGATAGCCCCCGAACTGACCGGACACGGTCTCCCACTTATCAAGTGTGAGGTATACAACCGTGTCTATGACCAACCCTACGGATCGAATTGAGATCATCACGTCGGTTCAGCGTCGGCGGCGCCGGACGGCCTCCGAGAAGGTTCGGATGGTCGAGGAGACCTTCGAGGCGGGCATGACGGTGAGCCTGGTAGCTCGCCGGCATGGCGTTGCCCCAAACCAGCTGTTCACATGGCGCCGCCAGGTGGCGCAAGGCGGCCTGACCGCAGCTGGCGGTGGCGAAGAGGTCGTGCCGGCGTCGGATTTGCGCTGGACTGCTGTGACCGTGAAGCCATGAGCTTCACTACAACGAGGTTCACCCGCACGAGGCTCTCGGATAGCGTTCACCCCGCGAGTTCATCGCAACTCGCGGAACTCCCTGACCGTGTCCGGTCGTTCGGGGGCTACAACACATTCCCAATAGAGAGCAGCGATAAGCGGCGGTTCTTTGCGTGCTGCATCAGCGGCCGGTAACATCGCCAGTCGAGGCGGCGCGGGCCGCGATCGCGGCTGAGCAGAGAGTGAAATGATCACAGAGAAAGGCCCCGATGATCATTTACTGGACGGCCTGTGGCGTTTGCGCTGTGATACGTCTGATCAGGCTTAAGTACTTTTCAGCCATTCAAATTACACACAGCAAAAATAATTTGCGCTCGCTACCGTTTTTCGATCGACTCACTTTGAGCTCAAACCTACTGTCCAGGAGCTCACGTCACGTTTGACTTGCAAAGAGAAGCAGAAGAGCATGAATATTCAAGACAGTACGAATATTCAAGACAGTTTTGAAGGCGTCCAAAGGGATCCGGTTCGCCGGAGCGTTTCGCCGGAGTCGCAGTTCCACAGCACTCAAGCGCAGTAGCGATGGTTGTCCGACGGAAGTTTTTTAATGCAGCAAGATTACTATTCTGTTCTCGCCAGCGTCATCATGACATCCGCACGAGATAATGCTCAAATGCGGAGGATGATCTACGAGCTTGCGCGAAGCACGTTGGGGCAGCAACTCGATCGCGACACCAACCAGCTAGGCCATTTAGAAAGGGCGAAGCAATTGCTGGCACTCGAGACCGCTATCGAGCAAATCGAAGCGGACCTCGCGCAAAATATTCCTCGGCAGACCTATTCTAGAGCAAATGTCCTCGCTCCTGTCCCCAGCTCGTCGGTCGAGATCATACCCCCTACTTGGCATCTGCCTTGGTTATCGGAATCTCGGCACGAATTCGCGGATGAACATCCGGACCGACCTACTCCCACTATAATTCGATGGACATTAACGCTTATAGCGGCCGCAATATTGGGCGTTGTGGCATACATCGCGACCGAAAGTGAGCTTCACAAAGTCCTCAAGTCTAGAGCGGAAGCTGATCAGAACATTCCGGCCAACAGCCTTTTATCAAGTCGTCCGTCCGTTCCAATCATACAGACTCCCGGCGCATACGGCGTTTATGCCTTAGCTAATGGGCAGCTGACGGAACTTGAACCGCTGCAGATCAAGGTTCCGGATCACAGAATCGCGATATCTGGCACCATCTCGTCCCCCAGCACAACAAAGCTACCGAATGGCCGAAATCAATTTATCGTCTTTAGGCGCGATCTGGTGAACAATGCCCCTGAAAAAGTCGTAGTGCGGGTTGTCGCGCAGGTCATGCGCGCCTCGGCATTCGGCCACGCGGCGACGACAAGCAATGTTGGCGCTTCGTGGGTCATTCGCGACATTTCCTACGAAATGAAGGTTGCCCCCGTAGAGGGAAATCCAGCGATGATCCTCATTCGTCCCGCTGATGCTGATTTTTCGTTTCCGGCCGGTCGGTACGCCTTGGTGCTGAAAACCGTGGCCTACGATTTTAGCGTCGACGGGCCCATCACAGATTTGGCGCAGTGCGTTGAACGCACCGACGAGTCGAACGCACCTGCGTTCGCAGAATGCCGCAAGCGGTAACCACGACGTAAAGCTGCGGCAACCAACCGATCGGCTTCATTCGTCCAAACGGCTCACTACAAACTTGGCACGTTTGCCCTTCCCTGTGCCGACGTCAGCCGCTGGAGCGATGCGCCCTCCCTGACGGTCGGTTCGATTGACGGTCTTCCTACGCAAGCATAGGCAAAGCCGCGCTGGCTCATTTCCTCAGGACGGTAGATATTGCGCAGGTCCACAACAACGGGACAGGCCATCAAGTCGCGCAGGCGATCGAGATCTAGCGCACGGAACTGTCCCCATTCCGTGGCGATAACGAGCGCATCGGCGGCTTCAGCACAGTCATAGGCATCCGCGCAAAAGGTCACATTTTTCAGCAGGGCTTTAGCCTGATTCATCCCCGCCGGGTCGAACGTGCGCACCTGAGCACCCATGTCCTGCAGCGCCGTGATTAAAGCAAGCGAGGGAGCTTCGCGCATGTCGTCCGTATTGGGCTTGAAGGTGAGGCCGAGCACGGCGATAGTTTTGCCTCGGAGCGCCCCAGAAAATATGGCGGACACTTTGCGGGCCATAGCGCGCTTCCTGGTTTCGTTCACAGCGGCGGTAGCTTCGATGATGCGCAAGGAGATCCCGTGGTCTTGAGCGGTCTTGATTAGCGCTCGCACGTCCTTAGGAAAGCAGGAGCCGCCGAAGCCGGGGCCTGCATGCAGGAATTTCGAGCCGATACGGTTATCGAGACCGATGCCGCGCGCAACCTCCTGCACGTCGGCGTCAACCTTCTCGCAGAGATCGGCGATTTCATTGATGAAGGTGATCTTGGTCGCTAGGAACGCGTTGGCCGCGTATTTTATTAGTTCAGCGGTGCGTCGGGTGGTGTAAAGAATGGGCGCCTGATTGAGGCTCAGCGGCCGATAAATCTCGGCCACAACCTTCTTGGCACGTTCGTCGCGAGTTCCGACGACGATACGATCGGGATGCTTGAAGTCGTGGATAGCCGCGCCTTCGCGCAAAAATTCCGGATTCGACACGACGGTGACATCGACATCCGGCCTAGCCTCGCGGATTATACGCTCCACCTCATCGCCCGTACCGACGGGCACGGTCGATTTGGTAATGACCACAGTGAAGCCGTCGAGCGCCGCCGCGATCTCGCGGGCTGCATCGTAGATGTAGGAAAGATCAGCATGCCCGTCGCCCCGCCGCGACGGCGTCCCTACCGCTATGAACACGGCATCGGCAGCACGGACCGGTTCCTCTAGCCCGGTTGTGAACGACAGCCGCCCGTCTTTGACGTTCGAGCGCACGAGATCCTGCAGACCCGGTTCGAAAATCGGCATCTCGCCGCGCTCGAGTGCCTTGATCTTGGTAGCGTCCTTGTCGACACAGACCACGTGATGGCCGAAATCCGCGATACAGGCCCCGGAGACGAGGCCTACGTAGCCTGTGCCAATCATTGCAACGCGCATGACAATCCCTTCTCATTCGCTCAGACGCGCCGGCGTCTGAGCACACTGCGAATGTATGCACTGCGCACATAGTATGTATTGCGGTCAACGCCTTGTCGATCGCATGATCAACGCGAGGCCGCGGTTTTTATAGATTTGCAAGACGTTCCCGCTTTTTTTCTAGTTTGGCGTGACCTCACTTCCTCCGGCAAATCGATCGTCCTTTCAAGAAGACGTTGCAGAAGGAAAATGGCCTGAACGGAGCGCCATTGTGCGTCGTCTAACTCGCCCTAGGCATGGCGATCGGCCGCAGATTCACGCCGGCAACTACCGGCCACATGGATACTATCGGTCGCGAGACGGATGACAGGTCAGCGCCCTACTGCCCAAGCGCATAATCTTCGTCTCCGACATGACAAAGCCGCCGCCCGTCGAGATCATCGCGAAGCAGCACCGAGTGGCCGGGCCGCATTCCTCGCTCGGCTACAAGACGTCGGCGGCTTATGCTGATCATCTCCCCGCGCCAAAGGGCGTATCAACCGTCGAGGCCCCAATCGCCACTGGAGGAAAGTTCAGTGGCAGGCGTCGCCGCAAGAGCCGCATGGTAAATCGCTCGCACGCGGTCGGGGTAATGTGCAGCGTTGAATTTTTTCGCAAATACCCGTGCTGCTTCGGAGCCGAGTTGAACCCGAAGCGCGGGATCGCTCACGGCTCTTGTCAGCGCTTTTGACAGTCGATTGATATCACCGGGTTGCACAACGAGCCCCGTTACCTCATCCTCAATCACATCCTTGAGGCTCCCGACTGGAGTGCAAACGATGCATAGTCCGTATGACATGCCCTCCAGTACCGACATTGCCATGCCTTCCGCATAGGACGGCAACGCGACAATGTCGGCGGAATCCAAAAGAGCCGCCGTTTGGGTGCGATCGACCCAACCCGTGAAGCTTATTCGGCCGGACAATCCCACCGCATACGACAGTTCGCGAAACGTGCTTATGTCGTTTCCGCCGCCGGCCACGCTCATGCGCCATTCCAGGCTTCTGAGTGGGCTCATGGCGAGTGCCGCGATCAAATCATGTAGACCTTTGCGGCGACTTGGGTTTCCCAGGAACAAAATGTGCACCGGGCGATGGGACCCGGACGACTGGCGTCTGGGCGGTGGTGCTGGGACGGCGTTAGGTATCACCGCCACACGATCGGGACTCACGCCGATCTCAGTTACCACGAGATCATGGTCGTCGAGACCCAGCACCAAAATTTTGTTGGAAATCCTAAACATAGATCGTGCCGCCAGCTGAACAAGTTTTGGAAATCTTTGTAGCGACTCACGATAATTATAATCATGCAGATGCAATACAATCGGCAATCGGAGCAATCGGGCGAAATGCACCAATATGATCTTGCGGATTGTGCTGCCGCGGCCCGCTACATGGACGTGAAGGAGTGGATGCCGAGGCGCCATGACGGCAATGGTCAAAAGACATCCGGCAAAATGCCAGGGTGAAAACAGAATATGCCCGGGCCCACGAGTGTCGAGCACCCGCATGTCCGGATGCCTCGGCTTATCGCGCCAAGCATCGATCATATAACCAATCATCCGACCGATGCCTCCTCCATTTTCGAGGCCGCCCG
>Ga0182015_10006294_pt1 | contig 11981 bp, 10 predicted proteins | sample 712P3MmetaG_FD_120478 | JGI IMG/M metagenome (GOLD analysis project Ga0182015, IMG submission 120478) | Permafrost microbial communities from Stordalen Mire, Sweden - 712P3M metaG | ecosystem: Environmental > Terrestrial > Soil > Wetlands > Permafrost | place: Sweden: Stordalen | collected...
GAGAGGGATGAGCAAGGTGAGGGCGGCTTCGGGGCCGTAGGCGGCGGAGCTTAGGGCGTCCAGTCCGAAGACGGGAATGCCCGAAATGGCGCCGATGTGCTCGGCACGCTCTTCCGTTGTCGGGAGCGGTTTGCCGATGACGAGGTCGAAAATCGTCATGAATTACGCAGGGCCATAAGGTGCGAACGGAGGATGACCCTCACATGAGGTCAAGGCCATCGAAGAAATGGATGCTGACGCCGGTGTGCTAAGGCACGATCGCCAACACGTGGCGCTGCTGTTGCCAGCCGGAAAATGAGAAACCCGCAACTCGTTCGAGATGCGGGTGCTTCTGAGCTGGCGTTTTCACGGGGATTCGAACTCCGGTTCTCAGGTTTAACTGGCGGTATCTCTGTCATTCGGCGCCAGTCGGAAGTACAGGTGTGCGGGCCTATGGTTAGCGCAGGGGGGCGTCAGCAGTTCGCGTAGAGTCGGCTTGGCCCCATAGCGGGGAAATCTCCCGGTCGAGGGTCCACAGAACTTGGCTGAATTCGCAAACCGCGCTACGGTGTCGGTGAGGGAATGTCAGCCTTCATAACCAGTCGCGCCTCTTCTGATTCCCGGAACGCGTTTCGCCGCTCCAACTCGCGCACGCACGCGTCAAAGTCCGCGTAGTCCATGCTGGCGGTGAATTCCTGCGCCTTGGCCATGACGCGGATAAACCGCTCGGTGAGTGCGTTGTTCGTTAGCCCCTTCAGGGCGAGGACATAATCGTCGCGCAGAACAGTGGGGACGATGATACGGCTGAGCCCGGCGTGGGTGAGTTCGGCGTTCAAGAAGATACGGGCGACGCGACCGTTGCCGTCCTTGAAGGGATGAACCTCGGCCACGAGGAACATGAAGTAGAGGGCGCGGGCAAATCCCTCCGCCAGCGACCGGGAGATGTCGAAGGCCTGCTTGAGCGTTCCGCGCACCAGATCGGGCGCGACGAAGTGCGTGGAACCGGCGCGGTTCGGCTTTTCCTTGAACTGGCCTGGCCTTTCCTCCGGCCGGGCTGACATCAGCACCGTGTGGCGGCGCAGCAAGAGTCCGATTAGGTCGTCGTAGGAGTCCGCGACGCGGCCGGCTTCGGCGTGGTCCTCGATCAGCTGGAATGTCCCGACAATGTCGTGCGCATCCTTCGGGCGGCCTTCCGGGACTTTCTGCTGAAAGACGATTTCGCGGGCTTCCTCGACCTCGAATTCGGTGCCCTCGATGTAATTGGAGAAATAGGCTTCGAAAAAGGCGCGGTTGCGCCAGCCGTCGGTGGACAAGGCGGGCTCCGCCAGCCGGGGCAGCACCTCGGCGTTGAGCGCGCCGGCCAGCTTGGTGAAAAGCTCGATGCGGTCGGGGTCGTAGGGCGCTTGTGCTGCGCGGGCGCGTGAAACCGCGGAGCCGAGCAACTTCGCATCACCCGTACCCAGGATGGCGGAAAAGATTTGGTTCAGCGCCGTGAATTCCGCGGACATGCCGAGAACCTGGGCAATGGCGCGGGCTTCGTCGCGGAGCCGGTTCAATTCGGCTTCGCCGTGCAGGCGGCAGATTTTCTCCAGGATTTCCTCAATCGCGGTCTTGGGGAGGCATTTGCCTTTGGCCCCCCGGCTGGGCTGCATGTTCTCCAGCAGCGCACGGGGCCGGGAGGAAAGCCGGAGTTTGCCAAGATGGGGGCGGTCGCTCTCCAGCGGCTTGGGACCGGCGAGAAGATGCACCGTGACTCCCGGCCATGATACTTTCTTTGTATAAAGGTAGGTGATATAGATGTCCGGACCGGCGAGGGTCCCTCCTTCCAGTGCCGACCGGTGGCTGATCAGTGCGTCGGGATAAAGGTGGCCGAGAATGAGCGCGAGATTGCGGCGGACGATTTGCGCCGGCTCGTCCTTCAGATTGGAAGTATAGACGCGGGGCCGCAGGATTCGGAGTTCACCCGCCTTTACGCGCTGAGAAATCCGGCGAGACTCTTGAGCGTCGGAAGAGGCAAAGACGATTTCGCTCATGGTTTGGGAAGTTAAATATTTTCCACTAACGAAGACGATATCTTCGAAAGTGTTAATTATATTCCACTAAGTGACTGATTTTGTCAAATCTTTGCCACTAAATGCACTGGATCCTTAGTCGTTGGGAACGAAGCCATCGGGGAACAAAGACACTCTTGAGGTTCGCTTTCAATTGGACGCCGTTAGGCTTTCAAATAGACGCTATCGCATTTCCCTTCGTTCCTAGCAGTCATTGGTCCGGTGCAGATGCGAACGTCGGGCACTAAGCGCGGACTTCGCCAGGGCAGCGCGAACCAATTTCTGCAATCTGTGTAGCACTTGTGTTGACATATGATAGACTCACAATAGCTTCCGAAATCGCTATGCCCCTGACCGCCACAAAATCCGCGACCATACACATCCGCACCTCGCCGCAGCATAAGCGTCTGCTGGAACAAGCTGCAAAGCTTCGGCACCTGGGACTGTCTCAATTCGTCTTGGAGAGTTCCACCCGACAGGCCCGCGAGGAAATCGCCTCGACGACACTTTTCCCGCTTGGGGCAAGACAGTGGCAGGCCTTTTGCAAGAGGTTGGACGAGCCTGTAAAAGACAAGCCGAACTTGAAGCGTGTTTTGACTGGGCGGAGCGTATTCGATGCCTGAAGCGCCATTGTCAGGCCCGTTCGTGCTGACGGCTGAGCACATAGTGGATCATTTCGATTGTGGTGTAATCGAGCTCAATGAATTCCTGCGCAGGTATGCGCTTGCAAGTGTGGGAAGTGGATCGGCCCGCACTTACGTTGCTTTGCGCGGCTTAAGGGTCGTTGGATACTACAGCCTCGCCTACGGCGCAGTAACCCCGGACGAAGCGCCGGAGCGTATCCGTAAAGGAATGCCGCGGCATCCGCTGCCTGTGATGCTGCTCGCTCGACTGGCTGTGGATCGATCTGAGCAGGGAAGGGGATTGGGCAAGGGGTTGCTCAAGGACGCCCTGCTTCGCACCGCCAACGCAGCGGAAATTGCAGGCCTGCGCGCGCTGCTTGTCCATGCAAAGGACGACCAGGCTAAGGCGTTCTATCTAAAGTTCGATTTCGAGGAGTCGCCCATCCACGAAAGACATTTGCTCCTTCTCATTAAGGATCTGCGCCGACATTTGGGATGAAGGGCGGGACCTTTCGTTGCGACGTTCGGACTGCAAGACGCAAGCCCACACAGCCTCTGCGTCGAGAAGCTTCGTTTGGCGTCCATTCTTTGGTAGCGCTGGCACGGTCCCCGCCATTGGTTGCAGCATTTCTGCGCCGTAAACTCTCGCCCGAATGACTTTATGTCCAGGTGGTAAGCCGCAAGTGATTCGCGGTGCTTGCCGATGAAGCTGGCGAACTATCCATTGCAGCTGGCCCACAGCTTTTCGATGTGCCTTTCGACGGACGCGAACAGCTTTACGATCAACCATTGCGGAGGATGACTTTGAAAGGCGTCGGCACTAGCCTGTTTCCCTGCATCGTCGTAGAAGCGTTTGGGGTAGCGGGAGTGAGCCCATTGTGAGGAGACTTTGTCGGCCTTATAGAGTGGAAAATAATATCGCCGAACAATCCCCTCAACGATTTTGAGAAACCGAACTATTTCAGGATCCCGTTGGTAGCATTCCGCCTGGCGGACCAAGGTGAGGATTCGAAGGAGGTCATGGCCAAGTTCTTTTTTCAGCCTGACGGCGTATCGCATGCGAACTGATTGGTCCACGTAGCTGAAATGGGTAATGCGCCGGCACTCTTCAAATTGACCCAGCCACAGCCCCTTGAGGAAAATCTCAGATCCCAATTGGAAGATTGGATAGGGCAGGAAGCTGCTCATAAACGGGGTAGGTCCACTCCCGAGTTGTTGTATGGCGAAGGTTCCTCTGCTGCTATTGAGCAAATCCAGACCAAGGGTTAACCAACGTGCCGGCTGAAGCTCAAGATCCGCGACTAGTCCGCCCCCAAGCTTTAGCTCGAAATCGCTCGGGATAGCCCCGATTTGTTCACACCAATCGCGGAATTCTTTGTCCCGCTTAGCCTTTTCCCTTGCTTGAATTATCTCACGGAGGGAATCGTCGGTCATATCCTACTTGCGTAACTGTTGTAATGTGACTGGCGAGTTTAGGCGCCAGTTCGCCGCAGTGGTTCCTACGTCAGTGACACGATTGCAGGCCAGATCAAAATGACACGTAACCTGTCCCAGTGACCATTTTAGGTGTCATTCGCCAATTGGGTCCTAGTTCCTTAAACCGCTGGCGTCCCCACGGGGATTCGAACCCCGGTTCTCAGGTACGTTTGGCGACGTTCCTATCGCTCTGCGCGAAGCGGAAATACAGCTCTGCGTGTCGGTGATTCGCTTTCAATTGGACGCTGTTAGACTTTCAAATGGACGTCGTCCCGCCGTCCTGTTTGCCCTTCGTCCCTAGGAGTCATTGGCTCGATGCAAACGCGAACGTCGGCGCCAAGCGTAGTCGTCGCCAGGGCAGGTATAAGAGCTTTGAGGGGAAGGCCATGTTCTTTGTGCCCTGGAGGGCAATGGATTGACAGGAGTTAGAATGTAATACAGCTGTAGTTCATGGCGACTTCAACAAAACCGACCTCGATCAGGCTGACTGATGCCGAGAAACGCTGGATTGGTGCCGCAGCAAGAAAGCGCGGGATGAGCCCAGCTGCCTACATTAAGCGGGCCGCTTTGGAGGGTGTGGGCCAGTCAGATGATGCTAAGCTTCTTCGCCTAGAGAGCCTGGCTGCTGGCCTTTTGGCCGCTGTCGAGGACGAGAGAGATTATCGGACTGCTTCCTCGCGTTGGGAGAGCCACGAGAAAAATGGGACAAGGCTTTATACCCCCGAGGAAGCTAAGCGTGAGTTGGGTCTACAGGGTTGAAGAGTCTGCATTGCGCGAGTTGAGAGATCTCGGGCCCTCTGTGGCCGCGGAGATCTTTGCCTATTTGGACACGAGAATATCCGGCTCGATCGACCCTCGCCAGTTTGGGAAACCGTTACGTGGCCCACTAAAGGGCTTTTGGCGCTACCGGGTCAGCGATTACCGGATTCTTTGTCGTTTGGAGCAGGGAATTCTTACGGTTGTGGTCATCTCGGTAGGCCATCGATCAAAAGTATATGGCGACTAGATCTATTGTAGCTTGGCAGACTTGGTTCTGGATACTTGCGTGCCCCCTGAGATTAAAACGAAGGCTCGCGTGCGCACATTTGAAGCACGGCTTCGAAGAGTAAGGAAGCCTGTGCATATTCAAGTTTGCTTATTCCTTCTGGAGCTTTGGTAGCATTTGTTGATTCCCGGGTTGCCCGGTGACTATTTGGCCATTGCCGTCCCTCCCAGCCGGCAAAGGCTAGGGCCCATGAGCTTGAGGCCCCTGACCGCAGCGCTCGCGGCTATGCTGCTTGTCGCAACCACGGCCTTGGCGGACGACGTGTCCCATTGGGCCACGGTCAACGGGCACCAGCTCTATTACGAGGTTCACGGGAGCGGTTCGCCCATCCTGTTGCTCCACGGCGGCGGCGGCTCGATCAAGAGCGCCTGGACCCGCCAGATCGTTGACTTCTCGCCGACGCACGAGGTGGTAGCCCCTGAGCAGGTCGGCAACGGCCACACTCCGGACGTGCCTGGTCCCGCCACATACGGGGCGATGACCGAGGACACGGCGGCGCTCCTGGAGCAGATGCATCTCAAGCATGTCGACGTCGTCGGCTGGAGCGACGGAGGGATCATCGCCCTGATGCTCGCCATCCGGCACCCCGACCTGGTCCGCCGGGTGGTGGCCACCGGGGCCAATGTAGACCCGACAGGACTGCAGCCAAAGGACTTGGCGGACATGCGGGCGGGCAAGCCCGACCCGAACCCGACCGCGGAGAAGCTCCGACAGCTCTGGATGAACCGCCCGGCCCCGGACGAACTCAGCTTCGACCTCCTGAAGAAGATCCACGCCAAGGTGCTCATCATGGCCGGCGACCGCGACGAGATAACGCTCGAGCATACGCTCAAGATCTACCAGGCGCTCCCGGACGCGCAGCTGTGGATCCTGCCGAACACCGGGCACGGCACCTTCGTCGACCGCCCCGACTGGACCGATCCCATGGTCCTCGCATTCCTTAAGTAGCTGATTCCCCTCGAGGCCAAGGATCCTCTGCACGGGGTGCCCCTCGAGCAGCTGCGCACCGAACTCGTTGCCCACGACGGCTGGCGCGAGCTCGCGAGACGGATCGATATCCGCCGCTTCATGTTCGACCCAAGCTTCAAGTCGAGCCTCGTGCACCTGTGGCTAACCAGGGAGCGCGTCCGGCAGATTTACAACGAAATCAAGGGTCGCCAACGAGCACACCTGAAGCACGGCTTCGAAGCGTAAACCGGCCTGCGCAGAATCAAGTTTGCTAATGCCTTCTTGAGCGTCTGCGTCGTCTTCGTCACTCGGCGTCTTATTGCCACCTACATTGTCACTTTGCCCCATTTCCAAAACACCGAACATTGTGAGTACCTTTGCTCCTGGTGTTTCCGTCGGTGGCAGAAATTTCGGTGAAATCTGTCAGAACCCGTGACGAGTTGGCGGCCGTCGCACAAGCAGGAAGGGCGCCGTTGACACTACAAGATGTCCGGCTAGGAAATCCGATGCGGAAACCGGACGTGCAGTCGTTTCCGCTTTCCACCGCTTCCGCAAAACCAAATCCCGTCAAGCCAGCTTCACACCTGCTGGCGAGAGGCGACTCCGATGATTTTAAACCGCGCGAAAACTATAATCACTCGATGGTGGATCGCGGTTATCGCAGGCTGGACGTTGGCGGCGAGCGCGCCGGCCCAGCCCGCCCGCACCGCCTCCATCGACGGCGTTTACAATGGCAGTTGCGCCGGCGGGCTGGACGCGTCTGTTCGCGGTCAGGTTGCAAACGCGAGCGTAAGGCCGGTCAAGTTCAAGCTGGCGATCACGCAACAGGACAACGGAATGCTCACGGGAGTGTTCACGTTCTACCTGCCGGAAGTTTCCGGCACGAATGCGTACACCTGTGACCTCACAGGACGATATATTCCGGCGAACCGAATGTTTCAACTGAGGCGCAGCAAATGGGAAACCGCCCCGCCGGGCAATGTGAGCCTGATGGGAATGAGCGGCACGTTCGATCCCGACGGCGGACAAGGAGCCGGAAATATTTTGGGCAAGACGCTCGGTCGTCCCGGCGCCGACTTCGAGGCCGTGCGAGATGCGGCTGAATCGGCCAGCATGGCGAGCGTTGTGGTGACCCCAAATGCGGCAGGCCCGTCAACCAGGTTGGTCCCGCCGCCCGCGAGACGGCCAACCGCGGCCACGCCCGCCGCGCCTTCGCTGCCGTCTCCATCGGCTCCGGTCTCCAACGTCTGGACCAACGCCATCAACGGCGTCTATACAGGCACCTACGGAACCAACGCAGACGACAACGTGACGGCCAAACTTTACGTCAAGTTCATCAACAACGGATCGGTGGACGGAATCCTGGACGGGTTGTTCACGTTTGATGTACCGCCATCCCTCGGGGCCAAACCCATCACCTACACCTATAAGCTGATCGGCGTAACTGAGCCGGGGAACGGGTTTATATTCCATTCCGCCAAGCCACTGGGGAACCCCGCGCCGGACGCTTACGCGGTGACACAGCTGGCGGTTTACTTCGTCAGGGGCCTCGTAAAGGGGACCAATGGGCAAACCGAGGTCCGTTTTGATCCCGATCAGATTACCGGGCGAGTTTCCGGCAGCAATGGCCTCCCCAAGAATAACTTTAAAGCCATGCGCGACAAGGCCGAGTCGGCCAATGTCGACAGCCTCATGGCGGCCCAAGCCGGCGCCGGAGGTGGGGTGAGTGCGACCGCGCCCGTCCAGCCGCCGAATGTCGCCCCCGGCGGACCCACTGCGGTCAACGGCGTTTATATCGGCAGATATAATCGTAATGGCAGCTTCCCCATGGCGCTCAAATTTTCGGTCAAGTCCACCGACGACGGATCCTTGACCGGTCTGTTCACGTATGAGCTACCGGCCTTCTTTCGTTCTTCCGTTACTTACAAGCTGACCGGCCGAAATGTCGCGGGGACCCGTAATTACCCGTTTCAATTCACGACCGTTGAGCTGCTGGGCAGCGCCACCCCGGACGCTTCTGCTTCCTTGGTGAAAGCAGTGAACGCTACCATCGCCGGCCTCGGTTCGATTTATGGGACGCTTACCGGAACGGCTCCCGGGGGCGGACTGACGGATAGGGGCAACTTTGACGCACGTCGGGACCCCACCGAATCGGCCAACCTCGACAGCGTCATGGCAGCCCAAACGAGCGCCGCCAGCAGTGCGAGCACAGCCGCCCCCGTCGCTCGAGTAGGCGTGTTGCCTCAGGGCGTTTTCAACGGAACCTACACCCGAGAGAACGAGCCGCCCACCAGGTTCAAGCTGACGATCACGCGTGCGAACGACAACCTCGGCGGTATGGCCGCCGGTATGGCCACGATCTATCTGCCAACCGACTCCGGCACGATAGCCTACACGTATAGCCTCATCGGACACTACTCCGAACGCGATTTCAATATGACGGTCCAGGACTGGGAGACGATCCCACCCAAAGATTTCAAGAATTTCAAGGGAATGGGATTCAACGGCAGGTTTCTTTCCAATATAAACCAGAATACCGCGCGAATTATCAGCGTGCCGGAGTCCGGCCCCGACGTCGTTTCAAGCTCGGGCACGAAGAACGGTCCGTCAAAGAGGCCGGCCACCGACGTAACCTTCTTCGTGCCCACGTTCGAGGCAGTGTGGGACCCAACGGAATCGACCGATATCAATGGCACCCTTGCAGCTCAGAAGGCGGTGGGGGACGCGGACCAGATCGCCGCCTTGAAGGCACACGCCGAGGTCGTGAAGAACGCCCAACCCAAGCATCTCGCGTCGAAGGATCTCGTCCGCAAATCCCAAGCGTACTGGGACGGCTACCAGAGTGACTTCATCCGCGAGGTCTTTGACGGTGGGTTTGCCGACGACGTCGACAGCGATCCGGCGTTCCAATCGTTGTTCACCGATTACGTGGACCTGTTCTCGAACACTTGCGCCGCCTATCTGCCGGCCGACCACCAAACCATAACGATCACCACGACCACCACCACCACGTACCCCGGCGGCGCTGTCACCAGTGAGACCACGTCAAAAACGGTCAAAATTGATTCCCGGTTCATCGACAAATATGCCGAGTATAGCGGCGTGGACCCTGAGCCCGGGTCAGAGCAGGAGAAGGAACAAACAGCGAAAACCGTCGCCATCGTCGGCTATATCTTCCACCGGGGCGGTCCGTCGCACGGGACCAGCTTCGCCGACGCCAATGCATTGATCCACCTGGCGGCTGCACACGGCCTTTTAGGGGGTTCGGGAATGAACAAATTCTTTGCCACGGAAGTCAAAGCAACCGGCCCCAGCGCGGCCCTGCGCCAGATGGGTGAAAATCTCCTGCGTGGAGCCACCGGCGAGCCCTCACTGCAAGAGGCCGGTGCAAAGATCGATGGCGCCGAGGCGGAGACCGACAAGAATCTTCCGCCCGGCCGCTTCGCGCACTTGATTGATGCCGCCCACGCGTTTTATCGCGAACCGGCCAATGTCAGATTGGAAAGTCGCTTCGAGACTGCGTTCGATGAGACTCTGGCGGCGAAGTATCGGGGCGTAATGACCCGCGACGAGGAATATTATTACGCCAACGATTACGAGAGCCGTTTCCGAGGCCAGATCATGCAGCCGAGGTCGTACTGCAAAGACCCGGAATGGCCGCGCCTTCACCCGGCAGTCGAGGAGTGCATCGAGGAAATACAATAAGGCAGGCAGCCATCCAGCGAGTTCGACGCTATGGAGTCTATGGCTAGTCAGCTACGTGCCGCTTCGGAATGACTGCGCAATCTACGGGCTGAAGTTTCCAGCGGAGGCCACCGCCGAAGCACCCGCTGTCCAGGAATCCCCTGCAATTCCGGACGAACACCGTTACCAACGGGCCGCACCGTCTGGTTCATGACTTCCGTCTTCGCAGCGTTGATGAACACCCGTTCACGGTTTGCCTCCACACGTTGCTCATGCGCTCTTCGATCTTCGATTTGATCGCGGGGTGCTCTTCCACCCAGTCCTTGATTGCATCGGAATGCACCTAGGTTCCTTTCGTTTCCTGTTGTTGGGCCCCCACGGGGTGCACAATACTTTGGCTAGTCACTCAGCAGCAATATCCCTGGCGTCCCCACGGGGATTCGAACCCCGGTCTCGGAAACCAGCGTTCAAGGTCAGGGACTTGCGTTGAGGTTCAATGAATTAGGAAACCTGCGACATCCCAAAATGTCTGCGTCATTGTCACCCTCATTGTCACATCCCGCCATGGCCTCCCTCCGCAAAAAACCCAATTCGCGCTTCTGGATCGCGTGCTTCACTGATGGTGACGGTATCCAGCGCCAGCGCTCCACGCAAGCCACTGATCGCACGACCGCCCACGGCATCGCCCAGAAGTTTGAGGGCGCCTACGCCATGAAGCTTACCGAAGCCCAGGCCAGGAAGGTCGTTTCCGATATCTACGAGGGCCTGCACGGCGAGCAACTCTACCACTCCACGGCCCGGAAATTTCTTACCGATTGGCTTGCCGGCAAACAGGTCGAAATGAGTCCCGGGTCCTACAAGCGCTACAAAAATGCCGTGGATAAGCTGCTGGATTTCCTAGCCGAACGCTCGGACCGGGACATTGCCTATGTCCACAAGCGCGACATCGCCGCCCTGCGGGACAAAACGGCGGCGAGCCTGTCCCCTTCCACGGCCAACACCGACCTCAAGATTCTTCGGGTCGCGTTTCGCCAAGCCGTCGTGGACGGCATGCGGCTGGACAATCCGGCAGGGGCGGTCAGCACGCTGAATGACCGCCGGGAGCCCGACGCTCCCGAGCGCCGGCCGTTCGACGAAACCGAACTGCGCACCCTGATCGGGGTCGCCGACGGCGAATGGGAAGGCTTGGTGCTGGGCGGGCTCTACACCGGCCAGCGGTTGGGCGACCTGGCCTCACTCACCGGTCGCAAGGTCAGTCTGGCCGACGAGCTGATCAAATTCCGGTCGCAGAAGACCGGCCGAGACATGGTCATTCCGATTGGAGCCCCTTTCCTGGCCTATTTGAAGAAGCATTTTCCCAAGGACCCCGACGCACCTATCTTCCCCCAGGCAGCGGCGGAAAAGCTCGAAGCCGACGGCGAGTCGCGGCGCCTGTCGGCGCAGTTTCACGACCTCCTCGTCAAAGCCGGCTTGGTTAAACCGCGCCCGAAGGACAAAAACAGCGGCAAGGGGCATTCGGTCAAACGCACGGTCAGCGAGCTAACGTTTCACAGCCTGCGTCACAATACCACCTCCTGGCTGAAACGAGCCGGCGTCCCGGAGTCGGTCGTTCGCGACATCATCGGCCACGAGTCCGAATTGGTCAGCCGCGAATACACCCACATGGACGACGAAACCAAGCGGAAGGCGATCCGCAATCTGCCAGACATTAGCACCTCCCGGTAAACACGATAGCAACCCCAGCCTTGGCGGCTTGACGGAAACGCAAACCCAGGAATAGTTGGACCACATGAATTCCGGGCAGACTTCCGTAAAGCGACGCAGGTTCGCTTCTTCCGTTTTACTACAGAAGAAGCTGACGGCTGCGTTTGCCTTGGAAGAACAACTGCCGTGCCTCGTGCCCTTGGCCCAGCGCCGCGCGGGTAGCCATGTTTGAATTAGTGATGTAAGATGGGCGCTCGCCGGAACCGGCCAGCGCCTCGATCTAGTTCAATCCAGGTGTTCTTCGAAGATCCGTTCCTTAGTGCCTCCGAGGCTTTGATAGTACTCCGCCAAGCATAAGTTAGTGTTGAGAGATAAAAGGGCATATCCGTGTGCGTAAACTCCACCAACCGCCTTGAGCCGGTTCGCTGTGATCTCACGAGGCACTTGCTCCAATCCGTCCAGCGTTCTGTA
>Ga0182015_10006295_pt1 | contig 11980 bp, 8 predicted proteins | sample 712P3MmetaG_FD_120478 | JGI IMG/M metagenome (GOLD analysis project Ga0182015, IMG submission 120478) | Permafrost microbial communities from Stordalen Mire, Sweden - 712P3M metaG | ecosystem: Environmental > Terrestrial > Soil > Wetlands > Permafrost | place: Sweden: Stordalen | collected...
ACCGGGCGTCCGAATGTCGCGAATATTCTCCGAGCGAGTCGAACCTTCGGGTGCACAAGGAATGGAGAACGAGAACGCGGCTCCCGGATCATGATTCAGTGTTGCCCAGAGGCGACCATGATGGTTCTCAACAATGGATCGACTGACGGAGAGTCCGATTCCCATGCCATCATTCTTGGTGGTGTAGAACGATTCGAAGAGTCTGCTCGCAGCCTGAGGGTCGAACCCGGCTCCCGTATCTTGCACTGTCAAACGAACGTGGTCGTCTTCCTCTCGTTCGGTTTTGATCAGCAATTGCCTCGGACGATCTTCGACGGCGGTCATCGCGTCCGACGCATTCCGGACGAGATTCAATATGACCTGCTGCAACTGGACTCGATCGCCCGTGACGAGAGGGAGGTCTTCGGCAAGTTCCGATCGCAGAATCACCCGGTTTCTCTGAAGATCGCTCAAGGATAGCGCAAGCACCTCTCGTGTAGCTTCGTTCAGATCCACCGATTCGGTTGTGGGGTCCTTCTTGCCATAGAGCGCGCGCAATCGAGCGATCACCTCAGAAGCACGATTGCCATCGCGAATGGTGCGGCGAGCAGTTTCGCGCGCGCCATCCACGTTGGGAGGATCGGCGGCCAGCATCCGCAGACAGGTGCCGGCGTTGGTAATGATGCCTGACAGGGGCTGGTTGACTTCGTGCGCGATTGACGCCGTCAAAACTCCCAGACTCGTGATCCTGGTCACGTGCGCGAGCTCCGATCGGGCCTTGCTGAGCGCCTCTTCCGAGGATCGGCGTTGCGTCACATCCTGAACTGCTCCAATGATCTCAAGTTTGCCGGCCGGGTCGAGGATTCCGTGAGACATCGTGCGCAGGTACTTGACCGAGTCGTCGGGCATCCGCAGTCGGATTTCGTACTCCTGTTCGCCGCCGCCACGTCGCGCCTCCTCGATCTTTTCAGACAACAGCGGAATATCTTCCCGGTGGATCCGGCTGCCAATCCGCTCCAGGGTCACGGGCGCATCCCGCTCCAACTCGAAGATGCGGCACGCCTCCTCTGAAAACGTGATTTCGTCCGTCTCCACGCGCCAGGAAAAGCTGCCCGTTAAGCTTAGGCGTTGGCCTCCCGCGAGAAATGCCTCACTGCGCCGCAACTTCTTCTCCGCCTGTTTGCGTTCTGTAATGTCCTCGGAAAGCGCCATGAGGAATTGCGGCACTCGCTCTGTGCCCGGCACTACAGAAACATTGTTGCGCACCCACATCAGACTGCCGTTCTTCCGCCGATATTGCTTCTCGATCTGAAACTGCCCGCGCTTTCCCGCCAATAGTTCCTCAGTGAGCGTCCGGTTCGATTCGAAGTCCTCTTCATGGGTGATGTCGAGAAAAGAGAGCTTTTGCAATTCCTCCTCGCTATAACCCAGCATCCCCTGGTACACGGGATTGGTCGCAAGAAATCGACCGTTCAGATCGGTAAGCGCAACCCCGATGGCTGAGTTCTCGAAAACAGAGCGCCACCGCTCCTCGCTCCGCGCGACCTGTGCGTGTGCTTCACGTAAAGCGCTTTCGTTTCGCTTTTGTTCCGTGATGTCGCGCAAAAAGCCTGTGAATGACGGCGGTCCGTCCAGCGGGATGCGAGTGATTGCGAGCTCCACCGGAAATTCGCTCCCGTCGGCACGTAGAGCCGTCATCTCTATACGCCTCCCAAGCATGCGGTCTTCGCCGGTCGCCAGGTAGCGGGCAAATCCCAGGCGGTGCTTCTCCCGGAGTGACGGTGGAATGATGACGTCGGCCAGATGCTTTCCCAGGACTTCGTCCCGGCGGTAGCCGAAAGTCTGCTCCGCCGCCGGATTGAACTCAGTAATGCAGCCCTCGTGATCGATCGTCACAATACAGTCGAGCGCCGAGTCTACGATGGCCGCCTTGCTAACCTCACTGCGCTTCAGCTCCCTCTCCTCTAGCCGGAGCTTCTCTTCCATCAGTCTGCGTTCCGCGAGTTCCTTCTTGAGTTCTTCGTTGGCCGCGGCAAGCTCGGCATTTCGTTGCACTACCCGTTGATCGAGTTCTCGGGTCACCCGCTTCTGTTGGCTCAGCAGCCGTGCCTCTTGCAGCCCGATGGACGCCTGATTTGCCGCCACGCTCAGAAGCAGCTTCTCCGTCTGCCCCGGAAAGTCCGGACGCCGAGATCCAGCTGCAATTACGCCAATTTCACCGTGCGGCCCCAGACGCAGCGGCACGATAGAAATGTCTTCGTCTCCAATCCGGTTCCGTACCAGCGGAGGCCATTGCTGTGGGTCGTTTCCCAACCACTCGTTGAGCATCTCGCCGATCTCTCGTGGTTCGAGCGGCCGTCGTCGCGCCAGTTCCAGAGTTGGAGCGACCCGCGCCATCTCGACAGGCACATCGATACCTGGGTCGTTCAACCGCACATAGATGAGATCCAGGCGGAGCATACTCAGGAGCGCATCGAGCAGAGTATGGGCGATCTGGGTTGGCTCGCCGCCGCTCCACATGGCAGGGAGCGCTAGAATGCTGAGCAAATCATTCATGCCACGCTGCAGGCGCTTGATTTCCTCGGCGGGATGTTCGAGTTGCTCTTCCATCTTTAGCCCAGCATGTCAGGCTGCCGTCGCGGGTCGTGTAGTGTATCGATGACGGCAGCGGTTCTTGCAGGTAAGGAAAAACGGTTGTACTGCGCCGTAATGAGTGGGATTATGATGCACCGCTCCGGACGCGTTGTCCATTATAACGTTGAGATTGGCCGGCGGGCGAAACCGGCAAAACGTGCGGCCCGTGCCGGGAGTGCGAGGTGCCAGAGGCTGGCCTGGTTGATTTCCATCGGACTGCCGTTCTAAAATTTCGAAGAAAATTCAGCTTGCACGCACTTGGCAACGAACGGGGTATCACCCATGTTGCAGGTCGCACCACAGGTCACACCAATTGTCTTCGTTGTCGACGACGATATCTCCGTGCGCGAGTCGCTGGAATCGTTGATCCGCAGCGAAGGCTGGCAGCCCGAGACATTCGCGTCCGCCCAGGAATTCCTCGACCGGCCCCAAGCCCTGGTTCCAGGCTGCCTCGTGCTCGACATTTCTCTTCCCGGCCTCAACGGTCTTGAGTTGCAGGAGCGGCTCTCGGCCGCAGGCACCTCCATGCCGATCATCTTCATCACCGGCCATCGGGATGTACCCATGACGGTCAAAGCCATGAAGGCCGGAGCCGTGGAATTCTTGACCAAGCCATTCAGCGATGACGTTCTGCTGCGCGCCATCCGGGCAGCCATCGAACGCAGCCGGGTTGCGCTTAGTCGGGACGCGGAGATACAGGTGCTCAGGGATTGCTACGCGTCACTATCGCCCCGCGAACGGCAGGTGATGGCGCTGGTGGTCTCGGGCTTGTTGAATAAACAGGTCGGTGGAGAACTCGGCATCAGCGAGATCACCGTCAAGGCGCACCGAGGCAAAGTGATGCAAAAGATGAAAGCCGATTCCTTTGCTGAGCTGGTGAAAATGGACGCCAGACTCCGCCTCGGGTCCGCCGCTAATCCGACTGCACGCAGTGCCTGAAACTATATCCTCTGCGTTTCGTCGCGACCGGCAAGCCATTGTTCGAGGTGCCGATTGTGGCGGGCTTGCCGATCAATACCAAAGTATCGCCGATACCATCGTCCAATTGTTTCGCGTGGATGCATCTGGTTTGATCATGGGAAAAAATCAATCGAGATTAAAGAGGGCTGTTGTCGATGTCGACGGTTTTTGATTGGGGTTGCTACGGGTGAACGGATCGGTTAAATAAGCGTATTAGAAAGCGGGACATCCATGAGAGGGATCGCTTACTTGTTCTTCGCAGTGGTAGCCCTGTCCGGCGCGGTCTACATGGCCCGCGCGTCGGGACATGCCGATGGAGAGGCTGCTCCGCTCTTCGGAATCACAATTCCCCCCGGATACCGCGACTGGAAGTTGATCTCCGTGGCCCATGAGGCAGGCAACAACAACGATTTGCGCGCCGTTCTTGGCAACGATGCAGCGATCAAGGCCTATCGGGAAGATAAGCTGCCGTTTCCGGACGGTGCGATCATTGCCCGGCTGGCCTGGAGCTACGTCCCGTCGGCGGAAAACAACAAAGTCTTTGGACGGCCCCAGTCTTTCGTTGCCGGCCCTCCCATTAACATTCAGTTCATGGTGAAGGACTCGAAAAAATACGCCGCGACGGGCGGCTGGGGTTTCGCGCAATTCGATAAGGACGGCAAACCTAACCTCACCGAGGCAGCTCTCAAAACCTGCTTCCCCTGCCACGAGCCTGGCAAAGCTCGAGACTTTGTTTTCACCCACTACGCACCCTGATATAAGAGAATCTTCTGACAGGCGAATTTTCTAATAAGGAGAACTCACTATGAGCGTCACCCCAATCGAAAAAGTGATTTACACCGCGAAAGCGCACACCACCGGTGGCCGAGATGGAGGATCGTCTCGCACCTCCGATGGCCGCCTTGACGTCAAACTCTCGATTCCCGGCACTCCCGGTACCGGCACCAACCCTGAGCAGTTATTCGCGGTAGGCTGGTCCGCCTGCTTTCTGTCCGCTATCAAGATCGTGGCGGCCAGAATGAAAGTCAGGCTACCTGCTGATCTCGCCATCGACCCTGAAGTGGACTTGGGCACAACCGGCGGCGGGTATCTGCTGCAGGCTCGCCTCAACGTCAACCTCCCGGGCATCGCGCCCGAAGTCGCACAAGCTTTGGTGGATGGCGCGCACCTCGAGTGTCCATATTCGAAAGCCACACACGGCAACATCAATGTTGTGACCAACATCGTTACTAATCCCGCCGCTCACGTGGCGTGATCGACGTTCGCCCCACCCTCGCAAGCTGTTGCGTTGCTGATCTTGCCGAAGATGCACAAGGAGGAGAACCATGACAACCATCACAACTACAGCCACCGAGGTCCGGCCTCCTTTGCCTCCGTTCACACGCGAGAGCGCGATTCAAAAAGTGCGCCTCGCGGAAGATGCTTGGAACAGCCGCGATCCCGCAAAAGTAGCTCTGGCCTATGCCATCGATTCACGCTGGAGGAACCGCTCGGAGTTCGTCAGCGGAAGAAACGAGATCGTTGCATTCCTTTCTCGTAAATGGGCTAAAGAGTTGGACTACCGGCTCATCAAGGAACTGTGGGCGTTTACGGTGAATCGCATCGCGGTGCGCTTCGCTTACGAATGGCATGACGACTCAGGTCACTGGTATCGCTCGTACGGTAACGAAAACTGGGAGTTCAACGATGACGGACTCATGGCCACAAGGTTCGCGTCGATCAACGATCTTCCCATCTCCGAATCAGATCGCAAATATCACTGGCCGCTCGGTCGCCGTCCCGAGGGGCATCCCAGTCTGAGCGACTTGGGTTTATAGTCTTCCCAAAGGAACATCCCATGAAATATCCGACACTCTATCGCACCATACAGATCGATGGGCTCTCCATTTTCTACCGGGAGGCCGGGCCGAAAGACGCGCCCACACTCCTTCTGCTGCACGGACTTCCCTCGTCGTCGCGGATGTTCGAGCCGCTCTTCTCCCGGCTCTCCGATCGCTATCATCTGGTCGCCCCCGACTACCCCGGCTATGGACACAGCGACTGGCCAGACCCGAAAACATTCGCCTACACGTTCGATCATTGCGCCGAAATCATGACTCACTTCACCGAAGCGCTCGGGCTTTCGCGCTACACGCTCTACATGCAGGATTACGGCGGCCCAGTTGGCTTTCGCATGATCCTGGCGCATCCGGAGCGCGTAGAAGCTCTCATTGTTCAAGACGCGGTCGCGCACAACGAAGGCCTCGGTGCGAATTGGAAAACCCGCCGCGCCTTTTGGGCCGATCGCGCTACCAACGAAAGCGCGCTGCGCGCGAATCTGATTTCACTCGCTGCCACGCGCACCCGCCATGTCGGGAGCGACCCGAACGTGGATCGCTACGATCCCGATCTTTGGACCGATGAGTTCGCGTTTCTGAGTCAGCCCGGCCAGTCTCAGATTCAAAGCGACATGTTTTACGACTATCGGACAAACGTCGACGCCTACCCGAAATGGCAAGCCTGGATGCGCGAAAAGCAGCCGCACCTGCTCGTGATCTGGGGCAAGTATGAACTCTCGTTCGACCCCGGCGAGCCGGAGCGCTACCGCAAGGATGTACCGAACGCCGAAGTCCACATTGTCGACGGCGGTCATTTCGCGTTGGACACAGCCGCAGATGATATCGCCGGATTCGTGCGAGACTTTGTCGATTCTTCCCGTGGAGAGTTGCCGGCGCGGCGCGCTGGTTGATCACGCTTCGACCGCGCTGCTAACCAAACGGCGCGGGCGAGGCGGTTGCTAGGTGGGTATCGGATGGTAAGCTATCAGGGCGAAATTTCACGCCCGAAGCAAACGCAGCATTTCGGAGCATGAAACCCGCGCACGCTACCATGGACGATACTGATGGGCAACAATTCCGATCCTGTTCAAGAGATCGCACTCGAAGCGGCAGGTAGCTCGCCTGCGGTTGCGCAGCCGGTGGCGTCGCCGCTTACTCGCGCCGCGATCTTTCTGGTCGCAACGGTCAAACCTGGGTCTGCGAGTCGCGACACCATGCGCGCGTTTTGCGGAGATCTTGCCGCGCTGGTGCGCGCCGTGGAATTTCGCGATCTTGAAGGCGGGCTCTCCTGTGTTATGGGTTTTGGAGCCAACGCGTGGGATCGCCTTTTCGGCGCGCCGCGGCCAGCGGAGTTGCATCCGTTCCGCGAGATTCGCTCGGGAGCGCGCCACGCCGTCTCCACGCCGGGCGACTTGCTGTTCCACATCCGCGCCAAGCGCATGGACCTGTGTTTCGAGTTGGCCACGCAGATTATGGCGCGTATCGGAAGCGCCGTATCTCCGGTCGATGAAGTGCAGGGCTTCCGTTTCTTCGACGACCGCGATCTTATCGGTTTCGTCGACGGGACCGAGAACCCCAGGGGCGCAGCCGTCGTCGATGCCGTGCTGATCGGCGATGAGGACGCTGCGTTCGCCGGCGGCAGCTACGTCATCGTTCAAAAATATCTCCACAATCTTGACGCGTGGAACGCGCTCTCTACCGAGGCGCAGGAGCTCATCATCGGCCGCAACAAGCTTTCCGACATCGAATTGGATGATTCCGTCAAACCCACGTCCTCGCACAGCTCACTCACGACAATCGTCGAGAACGGCAAAGAGATCAAGATTCTGCGCGACAACATGCCCTTCGGCCGCCCGGGGCACGCCGAATTCGGCACCTATTTCATCGGTTACAGCCGTTCGCCCCGCACCATCGAGCAGATGCTGGAGAACATGTTCATCGGCCGCCCGCCCGGCAACTACGACCGGTTGCTCGATTTCAGCCGCGCCGTCACCGGGAGCCTGTTCTTCGTACCGTCAGCTACATTTCTGGACAACATTGCCGATGACCAGGCGACCGATGACCGGACGAACGAAGATCAGCCTGCGGTAGCGGAATCTAGCGCAGCGCCATCCGCGGCCGAAACTTCTTCAGCTACTTCATCGGTGCCCGACGGTTCGCTCGGCATCGGTTCTCTCAAAGGAGACATACGACATGAATAACCTCCATCGCGAGCTTGCCCCCATTTCTGATTCGGCATGGGCTCAGATCGAAGAGGAAACGACGCGCACGCTCAAGCGCTACCTTGCCGGACGGTGTGTCGTCGACGTAAATAGCGCCGCTGGCGTCGGCCTTTCCGCCGTCGGCACCGGCCACCTGCGAACCATCGCCGCCCCTGCGAAGGGCATCCTCGCGAGGCAACGTGAAGTGAAAGCGCTCGTCGAACTGCGTGTTCCATTTGAGCTGGATCGGCACGCCATCGACGATGTCGCCCGTGGCGCGAATGACTCCGACTGGCAGCCGGCAAAGGATGCCGCGCGACAGATCGCCTTTGCCGAGGACGGCGCCATATTCGATGGCTATGACGCCGCCGGCATTGAGGGCGTCCGTCAGGGCACCAGCAATCCGATCAAGACGCTCCCCGCCGACGTTCGCGAGTACCCGGACGCCATTGCCCAAAGTTTAAGCCAGTTGCGTCTCGTCGGCGTCAACGGCCCTTATTCCGTACTGCTCGGCGCCGACGCCTATACGGCGCTCGCCGAAACCAGCGACCACGGATATCCGGTGCTGGAGCACGTCAAACGGCTGGTCAACGATCAAATCATCTGGGCGCCCGCCATTGCTGGCGCTTTTGTGCTAACCACCCGTGGCGGCGATTTCGACCTGCACATTGGCCAGGACGTCTCCATCGGCTATCTCAGCCATACCGATGCGGCTGTTCGCTTGTACCTGCAGGAAACATTCACATTCCTTCTGCTCACCACCGAGGCTGCGGTCGCGCTGGCTTCTCCCGCGAAGCCGAAGAAAAGTTGACGCCGGCCGTCACTCCATCTGTGCTCGCAAGCGCGGCACAGAGACAAGTCCAGTGACTGCGGGCAAATGATCGAGCGAGGTGGAGAAGCCTCGCAGATTCCAACCTATGAACCGAGCCGGCCCGTTGATCGCCCCTCCATCTTCATCCGGTCCCTCAGCGGCCTCCAAACGGCTTCTACCGTGGCTCGTGGCTGTCGCCTTTTTCATGGAGTCGCTGGATACAACCATTCTCAATACCGCAGTTCCCGCCATCTCTTCCGCCCTCGGCGTCGCTCCCCTCAGCATGAAAGCGGTGCTGGCGAGCTATACGCTCAGCCTGGCGGTCTTCATCCCAATCAGTGGCTGGATGGCGGACCGGTTCGGGACCCGTCTTGTTTTCGCATCTGCGATCGGCATATTCACCCTCGGGTCTTTTCTCTGCGGAATATCCAGCAACATCCACTGGCTGGTCGCTAGTCGCGTCCTGCAAGGTTGCGGCGGCGCGATGATGGTGCCGGTGGGTCGGCTCACCCTGGTGCGAACCTTTGCCAAGTCAGATCTTCTCCGCACCATGAGCTTTGTTTCTATACCCGCCCTCGTGGCGCCCATGCTCGGACCCATCGCCGGAGGTCTCATCGTCGCCTATCTTCACTGGCGCGTCATTTTCTTCGTGAATATTCCAATCGGACTCGTGGGTCTAATCCTCGTTTATCTGCATTTGCCGGACTACCGCGAAGAGCACATCCCTCCGCTCGATGTTGTCGGGCTCATCCTCTTCGGTTCCGGGGTTGCATTACTGTCCTACGTGCTGGAGATCTTCGGTGAGCACACGCTGACCCCACTGGAGATGTCAGGGCTCCTGGCGTTGTCCATCGCCTTGCTTGCCGGATACGGAATCCACGCGAGCAGTATTCCGTTCCCTTTGCTCAAGCTCAAGCTATTCGGCATTCGCACCTTCCGCGCCGCCGTAAGCGGCAGCTTCTTCACTCGTCTTGGAATAGGCGGAGTGCCATTTCTCCTGCCGCTGCTCTATCAGGTCGGCCTGGGGTTCACCCCGATCCAATCCGGTCTGCTCATCATGCCCCAGGCCATCGCCTCCATCAGTATGAAAACGATCATGCCACGACTTCTGAGCCGTATCGGGTATCGTGGCGTCCTCATCTCCAACACGCTGATTCTCGGCGTTCTTCTGATTGTCTTTGCCACCATCGGTGTGCGGACACCGGTTTGGATCATCGTGCTGCAGGCTTTCCTTTATGGAGCATTCACCTCCCTGCAATACACGAGCATGAATACCCTTGTATTCGCTGACATCGAGGAAAAAGACGCCAGCAGCGCCAGTTCCATCGCCAGCACCACGCAGCAGATGTCGATCAGCTTCGGCGTTGCGGCGGCGGGGCTAACCACAGCGCTTTTCGTTCCCAGCACACACTCCGATCCGGCCGAAATGATTCAGGGAATCCATAAAGCTCTCATCGCTCTCGGGATACTTACCATCGTATCGACGATTGTCTTCTTTGGATTAAGGAGCGGCGATGGCGACGATATGAGCCTGCATAAGGTTCTTCACCCGGGAGGATGACCGCACCAATTCGTTCTGCTTCCACGCATCACGCCAGAAAAATGCCGGCTCCTCGGTTCCGGCCCATGGTCGCAGCCCGCGCTCGGCCGCCATCGCATCCAGCACTGGCGCCACTCTCCGGCTGGCAAAGCTGGATCACGCAGGGTTGAAACGATCAAGCGTTGAAACGATCAAGGTTCATCACCTTGTTCCAGGCCGCTACAAAGTCGTGGACAAATTTCTCCTGCGCGTCCGAACTTCCATACACTTCGGCCAGTGCCCGAAGCTCGGAATTCGAACCGAAAATAAGATCGACACGCGTGCCCGTCCACTTGAGTTTCCCTGTTTTACGATCGTGCCCTTCAAACACGTCCTGCGCGTCTGAGACCGCCTTCCACTCTGTACCCATATCGAGCAGGTTCAGGAAGAAGTCGTTCGTCAGCGCCTCCGCCCGCTTGGTGAAGACGCCGTGCTTTGACTGTCCGACGTTGGCATTCAACACACGCATACCGCCAACCAGCACGGTCAGCTCAGGTGCGGTCAGCGTCAGTAATTGGGCCTTATCGATCAGCAACGTCTCGGACGCTACGCTGTACTTGCCTTTGAGGTAGTTGCGGAAGCCGTCCGCGATCGGCTCGAGCACGGCAAAGGAGTCCACATCGGTTTGCTTCTGCGAGGCATCCGTGCGTCCCGGTGTAAAGGGAACGGTCACACCGTGGCCGGCATTCTTCGCCGCTTTCTCAACACCTGCGCATCCGGCCAGGACGATCAGGTCGGCCAGCGAGACCTTCTTGCCGCCAGACTTCTTGCCGTTGGACTTCTTGCCATTGGACTGATTGCCATCGGAAAGCTTGCCGTTGAATTCGCTCTGAATGCCTTCGAGTGTCTTCAGCACTTTCGCCAGTTGCTCCGGCTGGTTGACTTTCCAGTCTTTCTGCGGAGCCAGACGGATACGGGCGCCGTTCGCGCCGCCACGCTTGTCGGACCCGCGGAAGGTGGACGCCGACGCCCAGGCAGTCGAAACCAGCTGCGAGACAGATAAGCCCGAAGCAAGAATCTTGTCCTTGAGGGTGGCAATGTCCTGCTTATCAATCAGCTTGTGATCGACCGCGGGGATGGGATCTTGCCAGATGAGCTCTTCGGTAGGAACTTCCGGGCCGAGATAGCGTGCGCGCGGACCCATGTCCCGGTGTGTCAGCTTGAACCACGCACGCGCGAAGGCATCGGCGAACTGGTCCGGATTCTCGTAGAATCGCCGCGAAATCTTTTCATAGGCAGGATCGAGGCGCAGGGAGAGATCGGTGGTCAGCATCGACGGCGTCCGTCGCTTTGACGGGTCGTGCGGATCCGGCACGGTACCGGCGCCTGCGTCACCCTTCGGCTTCCACTGATTCGCCCCGGCCGGGCTCTTGGTCAGCTCCCACTCGTAGCGAAACAGATGTTCAAAGAACTCGTTGCTCCATTTTGTCGGCTTGGTCGTCCAGATGACTTCCAGGCCGCTTGTGATCGCGTCGCCGCCCTTGCCGGTGCCAAAGCTGTTCTTCCAGCCGAGGCCTTGCTCCTCGATCCCAGCACCTTCGGGCTCAGGTCCAACATTGGACGCTGGGCCGGCGCCGTGAGTCTTGCCGAAGGTGTGGCCGCCCGCGATCAGCGCGACCGTTTCTTCGTCGTTCATGGCCATGCGCGCGAAGGTCTCGCGGATATCGTGGGCCGCGGCAATAGGGTCCGGGTTACCATCCGGGCCTTCCGGGTTCACATAGATCAGACCCATCTGCACTGCGGCGAGCGGATTCTCCAGATTGCGCTCATTCGTGCCAGTACGAGTACGATCTTTCTCGTTTCCATGCAGCTCCTCGTCGGCTACGATCACGCCTTCGCCGGACTGCCCCTTGCCATAGCGATGGTCGCCGCCCAGCCATGTCTTCTCCGTGCCCCAGTAGACGTCCTCGTCCGCCACCCAGACATCCTCGCGCCCCCCGCCGAAACCGAAGGTCTTAAAGCCCATCGATTCCAGGGCGACGTTGCCTGCGAGGATGAT
>Ga0182015_10006298_pt1 | contig 11976 bp, 8 predicted proteins | sample 712P3MmetaG_FD_120478 | JGI IMG/M metagenome (GOLD analysis project Ga0182015, IMG submission 120478) | Permafrost microbial communities from Stordalen Mire, Sweden - 712P3M metaG | ecosystem: Environmental > Terrestrial > Soil > Wetlands > Permafrost | place: Sweden: Stordalen | collected...
CGGTACGCACATCAACGTTCAGGAAGGCGACCACGTCAAGGCCGGTGAGGCTTTGATCGACGGTCCGCTCAACCTGCACGATTTGCTGGCAGTCCTCGGCGAAAAGTTCACGCAATCGTACCTGGTCAACGCCATTCAAGAGGTTTACCGCCTCCAGGGCGTCAACATCAACGACAAGCACATCGAAACCATTTCTCGGCAGATGATGCGCTGGGTCAAGGTTGAAGACGTCGGCGATACCTCGTTCCTCCTCGAGGAGCAAGTGGACAAGTTCCGCTTCCGGGAAGAGAACGATCAGGTCATCAAAGACGGTGGCCGCCCGGCGACGGGCCGCCCGCTGCTCCTTGGTATCACCAAGGCGTCGCTCTCGACCGACTCGTTCATCTCCGCTGCCAGCTTCCAGGAGACCACGCGCGTCCTTACCGAAGCCGCGGTTGCCGGCAAGGTGGACTACCTCCGCGGCCTCAAGGAAAACGTCATCATGGGCCGCCTCATCCCGGCCGGAACGGGCCTCGAGCACTACCGCAGCATTCAGTTGCTGACGGAAATGCCGATCCCGGCTCCTGTCGAGGATATTCCGGAAGCCGCCGAACTCACGGCGGAAGAGGCTGCGGCCATCGAGTTCTTGCAAAAGGACTCCGAAGCCGACGCCGCCACAGAAGTCTAAATCGACCTGAATGGGCGAGAGCAATCTCGCCTTCGGAATGAATCATCGGCGCCTCCGGCCACCATGGGAGGCGCCGATTTTCTTTGTATGCCCATCCCTCTCTACTCCTATTGCTTTGTATGCAATGGGTATCGGTATCTACTGCGGCACTCGCGGGAATCCGGTTGTTGCTGGCGGGTTTCGAGGGTTCTTACAATGGATGGTATTCATGATCTGTTAGCGTCGTCCCGGATTCCAAGCGGAATCCAGGGCTCGACGAAAAGCCATGCCAGAAAACAAAATACCAGTGCCAAGCTCCGCGAAAAACACTTCGCCGAACAGCCAGCGCCAGCCCGCCATTTCGGATCGTCTCGCGCAGTTTGAAAAACACCAGAGCGAGCTCTGGCGTCTCACATTTTTTCTACTCCTGGTCGTCTCGATCGTGTTCGCCGTAGTTTCCTGGAACAGCATCCGCGCCTTCGCGATTCGTTTTGAAGCCCTGCCCATCGGATTGGTTGTGCTCATCGCGCTCTTTGGATTTTACGCGTTGAAGCGAACGCAGGAAATTTCGGAATTGCGCGGGCTGGTCAAAGGTCTCGAACAGGGCCATACCGAGGCGCCGAGCGACCGCCAGATGGATCAGCTTTTCTCGGTCATCGAGCGCTCTCAACAGGGATACCGCGATCTAATCGATTCGTTCGACGACGTCCTGCTCGCGCTCACGCTGGAAGGTGAAATTCGCGCCGTCAACCGGAGTTTCGCCGATCTGGTCGGCCTGTCCTTCCAGGAAATCATCGGCCGGCCTTTGGCCGATTTCATGGAGGAAGCCAGCGGCGATGCTCGCAAGCTCGTCGACCGGGCGATGCCGCGATTTTTGGAGCGCCGCCACTGGACGGGGATCATCCAGGTCCGGCTTAAAAACAAAAACACCATTTTCTTCTACGACTGTGTTGCGCACGCGATGCTACGCGGCGACGCCGTACACGGCGTCACTATCCTCGCGCGCGACATCACCGCTTCGCGTAAAAACGAGGCGCGCTTCACGGAGCTCTTCGAGACCCTGCAGGAAGGCATTTATATTGTCACGCCGGACGATCGCATTCTGGACGTCAACCCAGCGCTGGTGCGCATGTTCGGGTACGACTCTAAGGACGAGCTTCTCTCGCGCAGCCTTGCCGACCTCTTACCGGATCCACAGCAACGCCGTCTTTTGCGCCAGGAAGTAGACAGCGAGCCCATGCTTCAGGGGCGGGAAATCACGTTCTTCCGCAAGGACGGCAGCCCGATCATTTGTTTGAGCACTTCTGCCGTCGTGCGTGACACCGCTGGCCGCGTCGTGCGCTATCACGGGGCGCTGATGGATATCACCGAGCGCCGCGAAATGGAGCGTCGCCTTTACCAGCAGCAGGAATTCGCGCGACGCCTGGTCGACAGCTTTCCGGATCTCATCTTCGTGCTCGATGCGGCGGGCCAATACACCTTTACCAGCCCGCGCGTCAAAGAAATACTCGGCTACGAAGCGGAGGACTACGACACGCAGGAGCTGGGCGAGCGTACCCACAGTGAAGACCGCCCGGCGCTGCAATCGCTGTTCGCGGAAATGTTTGACGGGCGCCAGTCGTTTGCATCGCTTGAAATTCGCGTGCGCCACAAATCCGGCGAGTGGCGCCGCATTCGATGCCATTTCAGCCCGCTGTTCGACGAGACCGGCAAGATTGACGGGGTTATCATCTCGGGTCGCGACGTCACCGATCTCAAGCGCCTCGAAGAGCAATTGATCCAGGCCGAAAAACTTGCCGCGATGGGACAGATGCTCGCCGGCGTCGCCCACGAGCTCAACAACCCGCTCACCGCTATCCTGGGAGTCACCGAACTCCTGCGCGAGCGTCAGGGCATGGACGAAGCAACCAAGCGCCAGCTGGATCTCACACACCGCCAGGCTCGCCGCGCGGCCCGCATCGTACAGAATCTACTCGAGTTTTCGCGCCCCGCTGCTCCACAGAAAAAAACGCTCGACGTCAGCAACTTGATCGAACGCACGCTGCAGTTGCACGAACATTCGCTGCGCCGCAACAACGTCGAGGTTGAATTTCATCCGCAGCCCGCATTGCTGCCGGTCGTGGGCGATGCCAATCAGCTCATTCAGGTTTTCCTGAACCTGATCAGCAATGCCGAGCACGCCATCCGCGAAATCCGTGAATCCGGGCGCATCCAGATTCGCATCGGGCGTATCGGCACGCATGTGACCGTCACTGTTCAAGATGACGGTGTGGGCATTCAGCCGGACGCCATTCCGAAACTCTTCGATCCTTTCTACACCACCAAGCGGCCGGGCGGCGGCACCGGCCTGGGCTTGAGCATCTGCACCTCGATTGTCCGCGAGCACGGCGGCTCCATCGACGTCGAGACGCTCCCTGTAGGCGGGTCCGCTTTCACTGTGTTCCTTCCCCTGGCCCTGGAAAAAGATCTCCCGGCTGCGGTCGCGGATGGACTTACGCCGGCTTTGCCGATGATGCGGACCTCGAGCGCTAGTTCATTAAAAGGCCGCTCGATTCTGGTTTTGGACGACGAAGAGAGCATTCGCATGCTGCTCGAAGAGGGCCTCTCCGCTCACGGATTGAAGGTCGATTGCGCATCCACTCCGGCGGGTGCCGTGGAACTTGCCGGGCGGCGTGCCTACGACATCGTGCTCTGCGATCTAAATCTCTCCGCCAACGGGTTTTCCACCGGCGGGCGCGAGGCCGCGAAACAGATACTCGCCGCCTCGGGCAACAAGCCTGTCGTCATCTTCATGACCGGCGATCTGGTCGACGCTCCGGACGCAAACTCCTCCGAGCCTCCCCGATTGCAGAAGCCGTTCCGTATCTCCGAGGTGCTGGCGATGTTTCGCGAAATCTTCGCTAAAGCCCCCGCCGCGCGGTTTTAGACTTCACTAAGATCCCGCGGCGCTTGCTTTACAAACCAGCCTCTTGCGAATGGGCCGCCGGGGCCTTACAAGGCCATTGGAGGCCAGTTACGTGAGTAGCAGTACGCCCCCGTAACCTTTAGTCCACACCTCTTGCTTTCCTTTCCAACCAGAGGCCCCCAATCGTAAGAAAATGAACTTATATATCTCGGTCGGTGCCACTGGATTATCTATGATTAGACCCCTATCACGCGGCGGGCGATTTGCCTTGCTCCTGTTGCTGCCCGTCGGCCTGCTACCGTTCGTTGGACCGGCCAGGCGTTCTGTGCCTGTCGCGCGGTCGTCCCGGTTCAGCGACTGGAGCACCCGCCACACCCTCTATTCACGGTTCGGTACCTCGCAGGCGTTAGAATCGGCCCGAAATGACCCGCGTGCCCTTTACCGTTGGCAGGACGCCGAAGCCAGGCAGAATGCCGGGAGCTTCGTCCCGCCCGTAGACTTGCGGAGTTTCTTTGTGTTTCGATCCCGAGGACCTCGAACGTTTCCGTCTCGCAGTGCCGTCCCAACGCATGCGGACTGGAGCATTTCTCTCGGCACCGGCGAGACCGCCCTCGCGATGTATCCGGCCAAGTACACCTTTGACATCAACGCCACGCCAAGCTGCACCGGCGATTTCGTGGTATTTCCCGTCGATGTGGCGGGGAGCGCCACTCAGCCCAATATCGTCGCCTTTAACAACCTCTACAGCGGCAATGCAGGCACCACTGGGATATGCGATTCCCGTACGACGCCGACTGGGCACTCCGATACCAAGACTTCTGCCACGGTCTATTGGTCCTACGACGTCAGTGCCATCTCCGGCGGAGTCCTGACTTCTCCCGTTATATCGTCCGACGGTACCAAGGTAGCTTTTGTGGAATCTGCCGCTGGCAAAGCCGCCCACTTTCACGTTCTCGCTTGGAATAGCGGAGACGGGCAGACTACCAGCTTGCAGAACACCCTCGTTCCGTTAAAAATCACCTCGTTCTCGAGTAGCGCTCCGGCAAGCGGCGCGGCCACCGACGTTGCCTTAGGCTCAGCGACAACCGGCAATGACACTCTCTCTTCTCCCTACATCGACTACGCAAACGACACTGCCTACATTGGCAACGACATCGGCGTCGTCTACCGCCTTAAGAATGTGTTTTGCACCAAGCCTGCGTGCGGATCTTCGGCGCCATCTTTGGATACCACTTGGGGTTCCGGCGGCGCGCTCACCATCGGCGGCACATGCACGGGCAAATTGACGGGAGCGGTGCTCGACTTCACCACCATGAACGTTTTTGTGGGTTGCGCGGACGGTAAGCTTTACAAGATCACCCAGGCTGGTGCCGTGAGTTCGATCGCCGTCGGGAATGGCACCGCAATCGGCGGAATCGTCGATCCTCCGATGGTCGACGGAATCGACGGAGTCGTCTACGCGGTCTCCGGCACAAACGGCACGAACGCCGTCCTGGTGCAGGCTAAAACCGACTTCAGCTCAACCGTTACCGCCCCGTTGTCGGGCCCTTCCAGCTTTAATCTCCACGCGCCGGTTGTGAACGACGCGTATTTCGACAGTGCCACCACTGCCAATTGGTTGATTTACGAGATGGCTTACAACACTGCGCACACTACCTACGCTCTTTACGGTATGACTTTCAACTCCAGTCACATCGTGAGCGCCGGTGCTCCCGCGCACACCTTCACCTTTGCGACCGGGGCCGGAGAGCTTTCTCCCTCGACGGAGTTCCTGAACTCGACAACCGGGGTCGACTGGCTTTTTTCTAGTACCGCCGGCAATTTTACTCCGAACCTGGGGAGTTGGATCATCACTCCCACTTCAGGAAACCCATCGGGATTTCCTACGGGCCAGACCAGCACCGTGGCGCCTGCCGAGGGCACCGGAGGAACCAGCGGCTTCACCGTCGACAACAGCAGCGCCTCCGCCCAGGCCTCCAGCATTTATTTCAGCGCCATAAGCCTGAATACAGCGGTAAAGTTAACCCAGGCGAATCTCAATTAGCGGGATCGGGGCTGCGATGGACCAAGTTCAGCACGACGGGCGCACTGGGAAATCAAAGAGCGGCGAAAACGCGAAGAGCAAACGTCCCTACAAGAAACCTGGGTTTCTGCACGAGAAGGTTTTCGAAACGATGGCGCTGGCATGCGGCAAACTTTCGGCTACGCAAGCGCAGTGTCGTTTCAACCGGAGAACTTCCTGACCAGTAAGATCATGTGCGGCGATGTTAGCCAATCGGCGCATGAAACACGCCTCGATCTTGCCGCGGAAGTTTTGCATCGCTTCGGTGAAGTCCGCTTTGTGGCGCGCGGAAGCAGCATGATTCCTTCGATTTATCCCGGCGACATGGTTACGGTCAGTTCCGAAGGGGTTATGGATGCGCGTTGCGGCGAAATTGTTTTGTGTCTGGTTGGGGGCCGCTTTTTCGTGCACCGCGTAATGCGCAAGTGGGCGGAGCGCCATCGCATCGTTTTCGCCACCCGCGGAGACGCCCTGGCCCAGGAAGATCCTTCCGTCGATGGCACCCAATTGCTCGGCCAGGTCATCTTAATTGTCAGGCGCGGCAAGTCCGTGGGAATTACCAGCCGCGCGAATCCATGGGCGAGATGTATGCGTTGGGGAGTTCGGAATTCGTCCGCGTTCGCCAAAATTCTTCTGGCCACGCATTCGCTGCGCTCGAAGGTTTCCAGCAGAGGCGCCTCTACGCTAGCCGACAGCCCCGACCAGCTTCAGGAGTTCGCGTGATGGGAACGGCGATCCTCGCGCCGGAACGGATCAAGAATGTGCGGCGCGCCTCGCCTTCGGTCACCGTGGAAATCGGCGCCATCCCCATCCTGCTTCGCCCCGACGACCCGGAATTCTGCAACGTCCTGGAAGAACGCTACGCGGGCTTCCTAAATCCGGAATCCGACCCGGTCTGCCGTTTTGATATTGAGCTGGATTCCGCCGGCCGCGCATCCGATGAAGACGCGCGCGTTTCGAGGGACGGTAATCTCTGGAATTTTCAGCGCGGAGATTTCCACGCAGCGTGGGATCCTCGCGTGGGTTATGGTCGCGTTCGCCAGTGCCCCAATCCTTTCTCGATCGACACCGTACTGCGCATCACGCACTCCCTCGTCCTCGCCGAAGAAGGCGGTTTTCTCGTTCACGCCGCCAGTGCCGTCCGCAACGGCCGCGCGTACCTTTTCGCCGGTGTTTCTGGCGCAGGGAAGACCACCATGGCGCGCCTCGCGCCTCCCGACGCAACTGTCCTCACCGACGAAATCTCCTACGTACGCCGCGACGCCAACAGTTACAAAGCGTATGGCACTCCCTTCGCCGGGGAACTGGCCCGCGTTGGCGCCAACACCGCGGCGCCGCTGGAAGCTCTTTATTTACTGGTACAAGGTCCCGAAAATTGCATCAAGCCTGTCTCCAAAATTGACGCGGCGCGTGCCCTGATGCGCCACGTCTTGTTTTTCGCCGAAGAAAAAGAAATAATCGCGCGCGTTTTTGATTCCGTTCTTGAATTCGTTTCCCGTGTCGAAGTGGCGCAACTGGTGTTCACGCCCGATGCGCGCGCCTGGGAGCTGATCCGATGAGCGAAACGTACATCTCTCGAAGCACCACCGTGGCTGCCCGCGAACTCGGCGGCGAAATGATCATCATGTCCGCCACGGATTCCACCCTTTTCAGCTTGAACGAAACCGCCACCATCATCTGGCAGGCTGCCGACGGCAAAACTTCGCTTCGCGAAATCGTCGAGCTGCGTATTTGCCAGGAGTTCAATGTGGAGCCTGAAGAAGCCTACCGCGATGCCGCGGAGCTGGCGCAAGAACTCGCGGATCTCGGAATTCTGTCGCTCTCCGCCGAGCCGGTTCTGGAAATTGCACTCGAGGCATCGAAAAAATCATGAGCCTGATGGCCCAACTCAATCAGCGGGCTCTGCTGCGTAACGTTCCGCTTAGCGTCCATCTCGACGTAACCTACCGTTGCAACGAGCGCTGCGAACACTGCTATCTCGACCACGACGGCGACGGCGAAATGAATACCGCCGAAATCAAAACGCTCCTCGATCAACTTGCCGCGGCGGGCGTTTTCTTCCTCACCATCAGCGGCGGCGAGCCGTTGATCCGCTCCGACTGCTTCGAAATCATCGAATACGCCCGCGCGTTGCGCTTCAACGTGAAATTTAAAACCAACGCGGTCCTGATTCGCGAAAAACAGGCCAGGCGCCTCCGCGAACTCAACGTCGAACAAGTACAGATCAGCGTGTACTCGCATCGCGCCGAAGTACACGACGGCATCTCCAAAGTCCCCGGCTCGCTGAAACGCACCGTCGCCGGCATTCGCCTTCTGAAAGCCCATGGCCTCAAGGTCACCATCGCCAATGTCCTGATGAAAGGTAATCTCCACGACGCCGAAGGCGTCCGCCAGCTGGCCGCCGAGATCGGCGCTCACTACACTCTCGATCCCACCATCACGCCGATGATGAACGGAGACACGTCGCTCTTGCGCCTGCGGATCTCTCCCGACAGTTTGCGCACCGTCTTTCAAAACTCCGACCTGGTTGGAAATGTCGACGAGTTCTGCGCGCCGCCGCCGCCCGTTGACGAAGGCGCCATGGAAGGTTATCCGTGCAGCGCCGGCCACACCGCCTGCTACGTCTCGCCGCGCGGCGAAGTCTATCCCTGCGTGCAATTTCCGATTTCCTGCGGCAACGTGCGCGATCAGGAATTTCTCGACATCTGGCAAAACTCGCCGCAATTATTGGAAGTCCGTGGAATCCGCGGCAAAGACCTGACCACCTGCTCGTCGTGCAATCACCTCGGCACCTGCACGCGCTGCCCGGGTCTCGCGTACATGGAAGGCAACATGCGCGGACCGTCCACCGCCGACTGCGAGAAATCCTACGTGCGAACCGGTGTGGTCTCTGCCGGAATGCTGGCCCGCGCAAACTCCGCCACCGCATCTGGGCTGATCCAGATCAATCTTGCCGCTCACTAGAATGGGAATCAGCGGGTAGCCGCCTTTTTTGAATAACCGCGCGGTCGGGCGAAAATCCTATTTACTCTCCAACGCCTTCAATTGTTCTTTGGCCATCTCGTCGTTCGGATCAATTTCCAACGCTTTGCGATACGTTTCAATCGCCGTCTGTTTCTGTCCGTCCTTTTCGTAGGCGTCGGCCAGGCTGTCGTACGCGTAGGAAGATTTCGGATAAGCTTCGATGTTCAATTTGAATATCGTAATGGCGTCGGCAGTCCGGTTGTGTTCCAGCAGCCCGTATCCGACTTGATTCAAACTCCGTTCGCCAAAATCATAGTCTTCCGGCTTGCTGCGTTTCAGTTCGCGATACCGCGCAACCCCCGCGTCGATACCCGTATGCGCAATCGTGCTGCCGAGCTCGTCGGCGAGCGAACGCTTCGGCGCCTTGGCATCCTGTCCGTATAAGATGGCGCGAATGCCGGTCGCCATGTCGTTGAGGCTCGCGCCCGGCGTGTTGTTGAGCAGCACGATTAAATCGTGATCGCCCACCAGCCGCTGCTCCAGGGTATTGAAGCCATTGATGCCGCCATTGTGCGCGATCATCGTCTGCCCGGCCCCTGGCTCGTTCGCGGCGATCGTGGTGATGCTCCAACCGTATCCGTAATACTCCAGGCCCGGAGTGAAAAGTTTTTGCTTCAGCGCCGCGGACACCAGCTTATCCGTATACAACGCCTGGTCCCATTTGTAGAGATCTTCCACGGTCGAATACAGCGAGCCGGCCGCAAACGGCAGACACATGTCGAGGTACGGAGCGTTGGTCACTTCACCCAGGTCCAGTTCGTACCCGGCAGAACGCTTCGGCAGAATTTCGCTGAAGTGATCGTAGCCGGAATCTTTCATCCCCAGCGGATCGAAGATCTTTTCCTTCAGCAAGGCTTCATAGGTTTTGCCGCTCACGTGCTCCAGAATCGCTCCCAGCAGAAAATATCCCGAATTGTCATAGTGGAATTTCGCGCCCGGCTCGAACTGCAGGTCGCCGCTGCAAAACTTTTTCACGAACTCGTCCACCGCATAGTGATTGCGCGAGTAGTCGCCGAAGAATTTCGGATCGTCCGTATAACTCGGAATTCCGGAGGTATGGTTCAGCAACTGGTGAACCGAAACCTTCACGCCAGTGTCTTTGCGGTAGTCCGGCAGATAGTCCGACAAGTGGCCGTCGAGCTTGATGGTTCCTTTTTCCACTTGCTGCATCACCAGCATCGACGTGAACTGCTTGGTGATCGAGCCAAGGCGAAACTTTACGTCCGGCGTATTGGGAATGTTCCACTCGCGGTTCGCCAGCCCGTAGCCCTTCTTGAAAACGACCCGATCGTGCTCGGAAACCAGCACGGTCCCGCCGAACGAGCAACACTCCGCAAACTGCGACATGAGTTTATCGATTTTGGCTGCCTTCTCGTCTGTGCCGGCAGCGAAGGCAAGGGTGGTGACGCACGCGCAAATCAACAGCGAGGCGGGCCCGAAGAGTCGTCTCATGACCACACTCCCTGGCTGAATTGAGATTTTTAGTTCTTGATTCAAAAGGCGAGAAGCATTGTACGCCCGGTTCGCGCTACCCGTTCTTATTGCCGCGCAGCCTTGCCGGCCACACCATCCACCCCAAAATCCCAAACAAACAAGTTCAATCCGTCTGGCAAAATCTCCGCCAGAACATATTCCCCGGGCGGCAAGGGCTGGCTCAGCGTAAACCGATAGACGGTTTTCGCCACTTCCCATTGCTGAATGGAAATCGTGTTGCGTTCCTGACCCACTTTTTCTCCAAACATGCTTCGAATGGATTCCAGGATCCGTTTGTTTCCCTTGGTCGTCGCGCGAATCAGCTCCACTTCCGGCCCGGTAACACTCTGGCGCGCCGTACGTTCCAGCGCCGAGTCCTTGTCGTAGTCCGGCTGGATTTCCCGAAGATAGAATTCCGGGAATGGCGAGTTGATCCGCAGCGCCGATTTCGCTCCCGGGATTTCCACATTCTGCTTGGCCGGTATGATGGGAACCGGCGACAGGATTCGTTTAATGGTGTTCTTCCGGTCGTTCTTCACCTCGGAACCCACCTGCGGCAGCGCAATCACCGATTTGCCTTCTACCGCAAACATTCCTTCGCCCGGCGGCAGAAATACTCCGCTGGCGACCTGTAAGCTGGCATCCACGTCCAGCGTTGTTTGAATCTTCGTAGCTTCTTCCCGTTTGTGGATTTTGCTGACCAGCGCATCGTCCGCTTTTTCCGTGTCGCTTTCCGCTTTCGCCGTAGCCTCCCAATCCACCAGCGTCGCCGGAATCTCTTCCCAGTCACCACGCTCCAGGCTGTAATAGCGCACCCGATCGCTCTTGCGTTCATAGCTTCGAACCAGCTGAAAGCTCCCGTCCTTCAGCACCAGTTTCTTCCCGCGCGTGATCCGCGCATCCGCCGCATCCTGCGATTGCGACTGAGATTGGGATTGCGGCTGCGATGAAGCCGCCTGCGACGCGCCGTCGTCGGCCGCGCCACCCGCCTGTTGCCCCGAAAAAACCACTCCGGCATACGCCGCCGGGCGAGCAAACGCCATCGCCGCCAGCCAACCAAGCCCAGCCAAACAACACAGCGCAACAGACATTCGGGATAAGCTCATCAGGATCGTAACGATGCGATGCAAGTCCGCACCGCCAAGTTAGCCGCCATTCCGAGCATAACGCCCGCCCCCGCTACCGTCCACCATCCCAGCGTAGGGGGCGGGGCTTACTCCGCCCGGCGTCAGCGAGGCCACCCAATCCTCCGCGAAGCCCCAACCGCTTCTCAATGCCGCCAACCACTCAAACGCAACCGACTGGATGCCGCGTCCTGGTGTTTCTCAACACCGTGGATTTTGACTCCGCCGTGCATTCAAACGCGCATCGAAACCTCTCCCAATCAACGCCCACTATCCCCCGCCGCATCCGCCGCCACCGGCAACGGATTTCGCTCCGTAAACTGCCGCTGATGCCAATAAGGATAAACAGGCGTTCGCTCGCTAGCCTTATCGAGCTTGGCCACCTGCTCCGCAGTCAAATTCCAACCCACCGCCTCGATATTCTGCCGAAGCTGCTCTTCATTCCGTGCCCCAACCACCACATTCACAACGGTCGGTCGCTGCAAAAGCCAATTCAGCGCAATCGCCGGAATCTTCTTTCCAGTTTCCTTGGCCACTTCATCCAAAGCATCCACAACCCGATAAAGATATTCGTCCTCGACCTGTGGCCCATAATCGGCCGTCTTGTGCAGTCGGCTCGTCTCCGGAATCGGCTGCCCGCGCCGAATCTTCCCCGTCAACCGTCCCCAGCCCAGCGGACTCCACACAATTGTTCCGACTTCCAGATCGATCCCCAGCGGCATCAATTCCCATTCGAACTCCC
>Ga0182015_10006299_pt1 | contig 11975 bp, 10 predicted proteins | sample 712P3MmetaG_FD_120478 | JGI IMG/M metagenome (GOLD analysis project Ga0182015, IMG submission 120478) | Permafrost microbial communities from Stordalen Mire, Sweden - 712P3M metaG | ecosystem: Environmental > Terrestrial > Soil > Wetlands > Permafrost | place: Sweden: Stordalen | collected...
GGCGCACTCCGCTCTGAAGGCTTTCAGAGCCACGCCGTCCATCAGGCCCTCGACCTCTGCCTCAGTTGCAAAGCCTGCAAAACCGAGTGCCCCGTTTCCGTCGACATAGCCACCTACAAGTCCGAATTCCTCGCCCAAAAATACAAGGCCCGCCTCCACCCGCTTCATCACTACGTCTTCGGCTATGCCGACAAGCTCGCCCGCATTGGAGCTCTCACTCCCGCCCTCACCAACGCGGTGCTCGGTAGTTCCCTCACCAGCCCCCTCGTCAAACACATCCTCGGCGTTGCGCAAAAGCGCCCCATGCCCCGCTTCGCAGATCAATCTTTTCTCCACTCCCGCGCCGCCGCCCCCGCCGAAGCTCCTAACCAAAATCAAGAGACGAATAAGCAGAAAATCGTCCTTTGGGCCGACACCTGGAACAACTTCTACCACCCCCAAACTCTCGCCGCCGCCGAGTCCGTCCTCACCCAGGCCGGCTTCCAGGTCACCGTCCCTCAAGGCCATCTATGCTGCGGCCGCCCGCTCTACGACTTCGGCCTCCTCGATTCCGCAAAAACCTACCTCGCCAACATCCTCGACCGCGTAGCTCCACAAATCGAGCTTGGCCTTCCCTTCATCTTCCTCGAGCCCAGTTGCGCCAGCGTCTTTCGCAACGAAATGCTCGAGTTCTTCCCCAACGATCCCCGCGCTCAGAAACTCAGTTCGCAGATCTGGCTCCTAGCCGACTGGCTCTCTACTCACGCGCCCGACTGGGTGGCCGGCCGCCTCAATGGCGCTCAGCTTCTCCTTCACGGCCACTGCCACCACAAGGCCGTCTTTGGCGGACCCGCCTCCGAACTTGCGCTCCTTCGCAAGGCCGGCGCTCAGGTCGAACTCATCAACTCCACTTGCTGCGGCATGGCCGGCCCCTTCGGCTTCGAGAAAGACAAATTCGAGCTCTCCAAAGCCATCGCCAACCTCGACCTGCTCCCCGCAATCGAAGCCGCCGGCCCGCTCACGACCATCGTGGCCGACGGGTTCAGTTGCCGTGAGCAGATCAGCCACCTCGCTCACCGCTCCAGCCTCCACTTCGCCGAGGTTCTAGAACGGGCCTGCGGATGCAGCAGTTGACCCTGCCTCGACCACTCAGCCCAACCTGCCTCAACCTCAATCGAAGCAATGCATTCCACCTTGCTCCCCGCCTTCGCCGATTGCTCCTCGCAAATCATCCCTCAACCACGACCGCCTCTCGAATTGGAACTGTCCATCAAGACTTCATCCCAGCGTCGCCCCTTTCCTGTATTGTTTTGATCAGGCGCTCTTTATCCGGTTGCCTGATAATCGGTTGCAACGCGGCGCGCACCAATCGCGTCCAACCTGCAGAGAGGCGATTTGCGTTGCCTCCATCGGCTTCAGAGATTTCGGCACATGAAAGCACGGCTGCCGAACCGTTCCTTCATTTGCTGCGTATAAACATTCTTGTTACTCTCAGGCATTCCTCGCACTGAGCGAAAAAGGAGGACGTCGTCATGGCTGAAGAAAGTAAGATTCATCACCTCGCATGGTTTCTCGCTGGATTAGGGGTGGGAGCGGTAGTAGGTATCCTCTATGCCCCCAAGAGCGGTCGCGAAACTCGTGAGGACATAGTCTCGGGCGCAAAACAGGGCACCGAGTTTGTTCGCACCAAGGCCCAACAGGCCGCCGAGCAGGCATCCGTCCTCATCGATAAGGGCCGCGATCAGGTTGCGACCATCGTCGACAAGAGCAAGGAGCAGGTCGGCCAATACGTTGACCGCAGCCGGGATGTTATGGACCGCGGCCGTGCACAATGGGAGGAGTTCGTCGAGCGGGGCAAGAACCTCGTCACCGAGCAGACCACCAAGGTAGGCGCTGCCGTGGATGCAGGCCGTGAAGCGTATCGCTCCACAACCGCCACCACCGCCAACTCCAACGAAACGCTGTAACTCATCCTGTCATGCTTCCGCCGGGGTTCCGATCCGGCCTTCATGGTTTTGGGATTGTTCGGACCGGAGCATACCCGCCGCGCCTTGTTCCTTTGCGCTGCCCATGCTCCGGACTGAATCACACAACCTCGAACCACGCCCTCCTTGCCGCCTCTGGCTCCGTCGCGACAGCATTGAGCCGGTTCCGTGTGGCTTGTATAGGAAAAACGGTTCTCCAGTTGGTGTATAAGGGCGCCGAAGCTGCTGAGTGGCTTCTTCATCTCCGGGGTCCCCGCGGACAGATCATCGTCCGAGGGGCGGAGGTAGAAGCTACTTGGAGCGAAACTAGAGATTCAATGTGAACTGGAGAACCGCTCTAGTACGATGTCTCCAGCTTCGCAGCTCACCTAAGCGAGACCAATCCGATGCCAAAACTGGACCATGACACACTCGAACTCCTTCTCATTGCCGTAACCGCGATCTGCATCCTCTTCCAGACCGTCCTGCTCTCTGCCACTTTTATCGCCGTGCGCAAGGGCATCAAGTCGCTCACAGATAACGTCGACGACCTGCGCTCTTCCGCCATGCCCGTCATCGATCACACCCGGGAGTTTGTCCAGCGCATCACTCCCAGGGTGGAAGAGACCGCAAGAAACGTGGCGGAAATGTCGCAGACTCTCAAGGAGCACACCGCAACTGTCAGTGCCTCGGCAACAGACATCGCCCAGCGTGTCAACGCGCAGTCCTCGCGCGTCGATTCCATGATCTCCTCCGCGCTCGACGCAGTGGACAACGCGGCTGGCTTCGTCGCGGAAACCGTCAACAAGCCCGTTCGGCAGCTCTCCGGCCTGCTCGCTGGCGTAAAGGCCGTGGTCGAATCACTCGGCGCATCTCGGCCCCCGCACCGCTCATCTCCACCACCACATCCCGCCTCTTATTCAGTCGACGAGCCAGATACCAAATCCGAGCCAGTGATTTAGCCCCTCACTTCTCGTCCAGCACCATCACCTCAATCGACAGCCCCGGCACCGTGTGCTCCATTTTCGCGCCCACCCCGTGCAGCACGTTCTCCACCGGAACCACCTGCGTCGGATTCTCGATCGTATTCGTCGACTGCGTGCTGTGTGCGTGCAGCGTCACCAGCTTGCCATCGGCAGCCACCTTCGCCGCCGGCAATTCAATCTCCAGCGCCTGCGCCGTTGTCGACGCATTCACCAGCTTCACATACAACTTCTTTTTCTCTGCATCCCGAGTCACGCTATAAAAAAACTTCCGCCCCGCGCCCTCCGTCCCAGCCCCCTCCAGCTTCGTCGCTGGCGTCTCGCTCCCCAGGTAACTCCCAAACATCACCTGCGCGTAGTAGCTCGGCGACCCGTAACTCCGCATCGCGTCATAGCCTATCAAATCCGTATCCCACTGCAGCCCGCCCGGATTCACATTCGTCAGCAGCGGCGCATACGCGGCCATCACCACCAGGTCGCTGTTCCGCTCCAGTCCCGTCATCCATGCCGCATCGCCCAGCGCCGCGCCAAAGTTCGGTGTCGGCGCTCCCTCCCGCGTCGCCCACTCGCCCACAAATATCTTCGGCCCCGTGCGGTCAGCTTTATCGTAGTGCGTCTGATCCTCAAAAAAGGCCTGCGCCCGCACATAGTAGTGGTCGTCCACCACATCCGGACGCATCCCCTTCAGCGGCATCGTCGCAATCAGCTGCAGCTCCGGATACTTCGCCTTGATCGCCTTATAAAACTGCGCATACCGCCCCTCGTAGCTCCCCGAGTGGTCAAAGTTGTCTTCGTTCCCAATCTCCACATACGTCAGCTTAAACGGCGCAGGGTGCCCAGTCTTCGCCCGCACCGCGCCCCACTTCGTATCCGCCCCGCCCGTCACATACTCAATCTCGTCCAGCGCATCCTGCACATAGGGCTCCAGGTCCGCCCCCGGCGCCACATGCTCCTGCGCCAGCGAATACCCCGCATATACCGCCAGCAGCGGCTGCATCTTCAGGTCCTCGCACCAATCCAGAAACTCCAGCAGCCCCATCCCATCCGTCGACCGATAATTCCACGGACTCCTATGTGTCGGCCTGTCCACCATTGGTCCAATCGTCTTCTTCCAGTCAAACCGCTCCGCAATATGCTCCCCCTCCAGATAATTCCCTCCCGGGAACCGCAAAAACTGCGGATGCATCGCTGCCAGCTTCTCCATCAAATCCACCCTGAACCCGCCCGGCCGGTCCCGATACGTCGGCGGAAACACCGACACCAGGCTCAGCCACAGCGTTCCCTTGTGCCCCACCATCAGTTCCAGATGATTCTGCGCCGAAGCCTCCATCGCCCCCATCTTCAGCGTGAACTCAAACCGCTTCCACTCCGTCCCCACGCCCGTCACCGTGGCCTTCGCCTCGACCTTGCCCGTCTGGTTGCTCACCAGCGCCACCGTCACCGGCCCCATCTCCGCCCCGTCCGCCTTCGCATAAAACGATCCCTTATAGGTCGTCTCCGGCCGCACCGCCATCCCCCAATACCCCACATTCAACACGCCCGCCTGGTTCTCCGCGTCCGCCTTCGCCACGTCGATCCGCAGGCTCTGTTTTAGCGCCTCGCTCGGCCCGGTCCCCTTATCAGCACCAATCTTCGCCTGCGCATTCCCGTTCTCCAGCAATATCCAATGCACAACCCCCGACCAGTCCCCCCCAAAAGTCCGATTCCTCACCATCTCCGCATACAGCCCGCCGTCGTACGAGTAGTTGATCTCCTCAGTCATTAGCCCATACAGCGTTGGGCTAACCTTGCTCACCGGCCGATCCACATGAATCGTCAACTTGGCCACGCTCTGCCCCGCGGTCGTCGCCTTGGCTGCCGTCTGTTGTCCCGTGCTCTGCCCGGCCACTGTCTGGCTTGCGGTTGTCTGGCTCGCCGTGCTCTGCGCCCCCGCTGGTATCAACACAACCGCGGCAGCCACCATCAGCGCCGCCCCTTTAGCAAACGTTTTCTCACGCATCCCTAAAACCCCCTATATCAGTTCCGCCCCAGTATAAACACCCGCCCCTTCCACCCGCTCTGATTCCAGTTCCACCCAAAGCAATGAGTCGGGGCCCGACTGCAGTCGGGCCGATACGGCCCCCAAAATGACTTGGGCTTTAGACAAGGCATAAACGCGCCCTCGGCCCTGAACATGGACGGGACGCCGAACTGGTTGCGGAGAGGAGGATCGAACTCCTGGTCTCTCGATTATCAATCGAGTGCTTTGGACCAACTAAGCTACTCCGCAATGGAGCCGAAAAGCGGATTCGAACCGCTGACCTCCTGCATACCGGGCGGGCGCTCTTCCAGCCTGAGCTATTTCGGCTTGAACAATGGTGCGGACGGCAGGACTCGAACCTGCGATGAACTGGGTGTAGGCCAGCCGATTTAGCCGCTAATCTACGTCCGCATAACTGGTGCGCATGGGCAGACTTGAACTGCCGTCTCAAGCTTCGGAGTCTTGTGCTCTATCCGTTGAACTACATGCGCAACAACTTGTGGTCAACCCGCCCGGACTTGAACCGGGAACTATGCTTTAGGAGAGCATCGTGATCTCCAATTTCACCACGGGTTGATGGAGAGCCTACCCGGAATCCAACCGGGATTCGCGCTTTAGAAGAACGCCGTCTTGTGCGTTAGACGATAGGCTCATGGTCAGGGTTCCCATCGACGAGTCTTCGTCGATGAGATGACATGGTGGGTCCGGTGAGATTTGAACTCACGTCTCTTCGCTTAAAAGGCGAGTGCAGATATCCGCTATGCGACGAACCCAAATTGGTGAGCGCGGCTGGATTTGAACCAGCGTCAGCCTGCTTAAGAGGCAGGTATAATCAGCCGCTATACGACGCGCTCGTGGTGTACGTGGCGGGTGTCGAACCCACAGACTGTCTCTTATAAGGAGACGGCTACTTACCAACTAGCAGCTACACGTACGTGGTGCCAGCGGCTGAACTCGAATCAGCTACAACAGGCTTATGAGACCTGCGCAATATCCACTTCTGCTTCGCTGGCAAGGTTGGCGGGGGAGAAGAGACTCGAACTCTTGTGACAACGGCTTTGGAGACCGTTCGCTGTGCCGCCAGCACTCCCCCATTTTCAAAGACCAATAAAAAACCCGGCACTTGGCCGGGTCCGGTGCAATTACAAATACACTCAGACCGTCAACACACGACTCCCCAAATGACCCGCTTGATCATTCTGGTTATCACGTGTTTGAAGATCTGCTGCATAAGTCAAACTCTCGAGTTACAGAGTACATCAGTTATTGAAAGGATGCAATTCAATCGTTATCCGGATCGACTTCTTTCCTCTTTCCTTGTGGAGCACCTGACAGGACTCGAACCTGCATAGAGGCTCTTCACCTCAATCCGCGTTCGTAGCGCGGTGGCTCATCCATTTCACACCACAGGTGCTCAACCTATGGTCTGCGCGGAGAGATTTGAACTCCCGTCATCTCGCTCCCAGGGCGAGTGCCTCAAGCCAGGCTAGGCTACGCGCAGACAACTTGGCGGCTTCGGCGGATTTCGAGACCGCGACGCTCACGCCTTCAACGTGACGCTCTACCTTCTGAGCTACGAAGCCAAAACTTGGTGGACCTGGAGAATGTCGAAATCTCGACCTCCGCATTGCAGGTGCGGCGCTCTGCCAACTGAGCTACAGGCCCAAATGAAACTTTGGAGGGAATGGAGGGAGTCGAACCCTCTAAAACGTGATCCACAATCACGCGCCGCACCGTTTGGCTTCAGTCCCCATCCCATCCTTCACTGTCTTGGAGCCGGCAGAGGTACTCGAAACCTCAGTCTGCGGTTTACAAAACCGCCGCTCTACCGCTTGAGCTATACCGGCCCCATCTTCAACCGCGAACGGCAAAGCGCCGATCGCCGTTGGAGTCGGCATACAAGTACCGACTCCATTCATTCACTTCGAGACCCATCGACCGCAGGATGAACCTGCCAGTGTGAACGCTTGCCGGCAACGGCCTGCGCAACAGCGGCATGTCTGCCTCCTCCGGCGTCCGGTCCGCCTTGCGATGGTTGTCCTTCCGGCAACATGCCACCAGGTTCTCCCAGGAGTTCTTACCTCCCTGCGACCTCGGGATGATATGGTCCAGCGTCAAGTCGCCCCCGTGAAACCTCAGTCCGCAATACTGGCATCGGTATCCATCCCGCACAAGAATGTTGCGGCGCGTGGTGACCTGCATCCGGAGAGGGACGTGCTTGTACACCAGTAACCGAATAACACTCGGTAAGTAGATGCCCGGATAGATCAATTTATTCGTGGCTAACTCCACCATCGCCTTTCCCTTTGTAACCAGCTTCAGCGCTCGCATGGCCGGAATGATGCGAAGGGCCTCATACGATGCATTCAGTTGTAGTACCGGTCTTCGCATCAAACTCATCTCGCTCCTCCTTACGCCTTTGCACCTTCTTGTGGAGCCCCATTGACGCCTCGAACGCCAATCTTGTGATTACGAAACACACGCTCTTCCCGTTGAGCTAATAGGGCATCGATCTAGGCATTTCCTTCCTTAATAAATGGAGCGGTGAGCGAGACTCGAACTCGCGTGTGCGGTTTGGAAGACCGCCGTACTTGCCGCTGTACGATCACCGCCGGTTTGCCCCGGAGTCCCCGGCGACAGGTTTCTGCTCGCTGGGGTGGCTTGGCTCTCGGAGGGGGAGTCGAACCCATCCATTCGAAGCTTCAAAGGCCCCAGGCTTGCCGTTAACCGATCCGAGAACAAACGCAATGCTGGCTCCCGGCGAGGGATTCTAACCCCCATTTGCACGTTCAGAGCGTGCGGTCCTCACAGTTAGACGAACCGGGAACAACCTAAAACAGTTTGGCTCCGAGAGTCGGATTCGAACTGACGTCTCGCTGCTTAACAGGCAGCCGCTCTACCGCTGAGCTATCTCGGATCAGCGCCATAAAACTAAAAACCCTCTGGCCAATTGGCTCAGAGGGTAAGTGGAATCCTGATACGGAATCCTCCGAGCGATCACATAGGTACACCCTGCCGCGGTTGCGCGGTCGCTGGTGTAAAGCCGTGATTGACTCGGTTCATCATTGCACTTACAACTTACCGCAGATTGTAATCATAAGTCAACTGCTGTGTCGCAACTATTTCTAGCTTCCGTTCTGAATTGGGGAGTTTCTGAATTGGTGAATTGTCCGCTCCCTAACGTGTCTTCAAGGAAATATGAACTGTTTCACCGAATCCAGCCGCCGCCCACGACCTCGTCTCCGTCGTAGAACACCGCCGCTTGCCCCGGCGTCACAGCCCTTTGCGGTTCGTCGAAGGTGGCCACGACTTCGCCCGGCCCAACCGCCTCAATGGTCGCCCACGCTGGCTCGTGCCGGTGCCGGATCTTGGCCCGAACCCGCATTGGCCCCGCAAGGCGCGGGATTGAAATCCAGTTCATCCGGCTCGCGCGCAAGCTTCGCATCGCGAGTTCCTGATCCGCACCGACCGTCACACGGTGGCTGGCCGGGTCGATCTGGATCACATAGAGCGGCGATGGTGAGCTCACGCCGAGTCCCTTCCGCTGCCCCACCGTGAAGTTCGAAATCCCCTCGTGCCGCCCCAGCACCTCGCCCGAAGTGGCAACCAGCTCGCCCGCAGTCTCCGGCGCAGCCTCGCCCTGCTCCTCAAGGTAGGCCGCGATGAAAGCCTTGTAATCGCCGCCGGGAATGAAGCAAATCTCCTGTGAATCGGGCTTTTCAGCCAACGCCAGCCCGTGCGCCCGAGCCATCGCCCGCACCTCCGGTTTGGTCAGCCTCCCCAGCGGAAACATCGTCCGTGAAAGCTGCTCTTGCGTCAGCCCAAACAGGAAGTATGTCTGGTCCTTCGCCTTGTCCGCCGGCCGCTTCATGATCCATCGACCCCGCGGCTCATCCCATTCGTTTATCGCGTAATGTCCGGTGGCAATCCGCTCCGCCCCAATCGATCGAGCCGTGTTCAGCAGCTGGTCAAATTTCAGGTGGTCATTGCACAGCGAGCATGGAATTGGAGTCCGCCCGGCCAGGTACTCAGCCACAAACGGCCGGACAACATCGCGCTCGAACCGCTCCTCCTGGTTGACCACGTAGTAGGGGATGCCCAGGTGCTCGGCCACGCGCCGTGCGTCGTACACATCGTCCAGCGAGCAGCACCGCCCCGCCTTTGGAGCCTCCGGAATGCCGTGCTTCCCGGCGAGACGCATCTGATCCCACAGTTGCAGAGTCAGCCCCACCACCGGGAGCCCCTCGTGCACCAGCACAGCCGCCACCGCGGAGGAGTCGACCCCTCCGGACATGGCTACGGCAATGGTTGTGCTCTCGTTCATACTTTCTCTCCGCGCCGTCCCTCACGGCAGCGCGCCTCTCACTGTTTGGACGTGCCGCATGGCGCAGACGACCATCCAGCCTCACACCTCGTTCAAACTCTCTGTCTTGCTCGTAGCGACCGCGTTATCCCAGTGTCCCCGTCACTACCGGCGACATCGACCGCACATGTTCGACGGCCTGCGGAACTACCTCAAGCGCGTAGTCCACATCAGCGTCGGTCGCGGTCTTCAGCAGGCTGAAGCGCAGGCTCGCGCGTGCGCGCGTCTTGTCCAGGCCCATGGCCATTAGCACGTGGCTCGGCTCGGTTGCGCCCGAGTGGCAGGCTGAGCCGCCGGAAACCGCTACACCCTTCATGTCGAGTGCAATGACAAGCGCCTCCCCTTCCAGGCTGTCGAACCATATATTCGACGTGTTCGCCGCACGCGACACCGGCTTACCATCAGCGCCTACGCCGTTCACGCCCGTTCCAGGTAGCTCGAGAATCCCCGCCTCAAGCCGGTCGCGCAGGCCCGCGAGCCGGTGGATTGTGCCGTTGTCGAGAGAGGCCCTGGCCAGCTCCGCGGCCTTCGCGAGGCCAACGATTCCGGGAACATTTTCAGTGCCAGCGCGGCGTCGGCGCTCGTGGCTTCCGCCCACCATCAGCGGCTCGACTGGCGTCCCTCTACGGACAAACATCGCGCCAATTCCCTTGGGGCCGTGCATTTTGTGCGCGCTGATCGAAGCCAGATGACAGCCAAACCGCCGCACATCGAATTCCACCTTGCCCGCGCCCTGCACCGCGTCAATGTGGAAGAACACGCCCGTTGACGCGGCAACTTTGCCAATCTCTTCAACCGGCTGGAGAACGCCTGTCTCGTTGTTTGCCAGCATCACGCTGATGAGGCGGGTCTGGGGCCGGATGGCCCGCATAATATCCGTCGGATCAATCAGCCCACTCTTCCTGGGCGCGACAAACGTCGTTTCCACCCCGTGGTGGGCGAGTTTCTTCGCCGCCTCCAGAATCGCCGAATGCTCAATCGAGGTCGTGATGAAATGATCTCCGGGATGGAGCAGGCCGAAGATCGCCGTGTTGTCCCCCTCGGTGCCTCCAGAGTTGAACACCACTTCCGCATCATGACAGTTGAAGAACTCCGCCAGCGTCTGCCGCGCCTTGTCTACCGCACTGTGGGCCTGCTGCCCGTGCCGGTGAATCGACGACGCATTGCCGAAGTTTTCCATCCAATATGGGCGCATGGCCTCCATCACCTCCGGAAGCAGAGGGGTGGTGGCATTGGCGTCCATATACACTCGGCGCATGGCGTGCATTCTCCTTTTTTAAAGCGGTTTCAGGGAAGATTTGCCCTTTCGGGCATTCTTCGAGGTCGCCGCTCCTTGGGGTCGCGTCGACTTGAGGACAATGGCTTCGAGGTGCTCTTTCCCTGGAACCGCTGTCACGATTGTACGGGGAATTCGCCTTCCGCGTGGGGTCGACAACATCGAACAGCGATTTCGTCACACTGTGCTGTCGAGTTTTCACCCTGATCTGGTACATTGCCCTCACGCGGTTCTGACCGCCAGAGGAGTCTTTCCATGCAGATAACAGTTCTCCGCGGACCCATAGCCGGCCGCCTGCTTGCCTGTACGCTGCTGGCCGCGTCGCCCGCATTCGCGCTTTCCCAAGCCGCAGCCCCCGCCAAAGTCGCTGCCAAGCCATCCGCGGCACCCAAGCCAGCGGTCGTCCACATCCCGCCAGCCGAGGACTACGGAAAGCTCCTCAGCCTGATTGAAGGGGAGTTCGTCTCCGCCGCCGAGGCCATGCCGGAGGACAAGTTCAACTTTGCGCCCCCTGCCGGCGCAGGCAACTTTGACGGCGTTCGCACGTTCGGCCAGCAGGTGAAGCACGTTGCCGGATCGAATTACTTCTTTTTTGGCGGGTCAGACTTCACCGAGGCCTCAACCAAGGCCAAGCAGGACGAGATCGAGAAGCTCACCACCAAAGCCGACATCATCAAAGCCCTCAAGGATTCCCTGGCCCAGGCGCATAAATACGTCGGAGCGTTGACCCCCGCCAACGTCTCAATCAAGAGCAGCTTTGGCACCCGCGGGACGATGGCTGCCTTTGGCATGGCCCACATGATGGACCACTATGGTCAGATGGTGGTCTACCTGCGCATGAATAGCATTGTTCCCCCCGCCAGCCAGAAGAAATGACCACAGCAACCCCAAGACCGACTGCGGGCCCGCTCAACCAGTCCTTCAGCGCCCGGCTTCAGAAGAGCGAAAAACCGGGCGGCTGGACCTTTGTTGTGTGGCGGCGCTCTGTCGCGTTCTTTGGAACGCGCGGCCTCGTCAAAGTGCGAGGCAAAGTTGACGGCGTCCCGTTCCAAAGCTCCTTCATGGCCCTCGGCGATGGCCGGCATAAGCTCCCCGTGAGAGCCCACCTCCTCCGTGCCATCCAGAAGACAGTTGGGCAATCCGTTCGCGTGGTTCTAGAAGAGCGCATCGGCAAAGGGAACTAGGTGGGCATCCGCTCCATGGGATAGATTCCCGCTTCAGCAAGGCTGCATTCCGAGCGACGAGCGAGCGGTAGCTCGAGGCACGTGGCTAGCCCGGATTTCTCACAGGCTCATTGCTGATTGCGGTGACGCTGGATAGAAAAAGTGTTGGAAAGGCCGTCTTTTCATGGCATAACTGCGTTGTCGAAGCGTGGTTATGGCCGTGCGGA
>Ga0182015_10006301_pt1 | contig 11968 bp, 16 predicted proteins | sample 712P3MmetaG_FD_120478 | JGI IMG/M metagenome (GOLD analysis project Ga0182015, IMG submission 120478) | Permafrost microbial communities from Stordalen Mire, Sweden - 712P3M metaG | ecosystem: Environmental > Terrestrial > Soil > Wetlands > Permafrost | place: Sweden: Stordalen | collected...
CAGCGCATTCCATCATGGCCAGGAGCCTTGTGCTCCAACGAAGGCCGAATACATTTGCGCAGACCAACCTGTTACCTCATTTTTCGCTTGCGACAAAGCGGCGGACCATACATTCCGGTTTGCTCGTGATTCGGGACTTATCCCATTCTCTGGAATAATTAATGTGTCCAAACGTGATCGGGAGCGGTTGTGGTGGGGTCACATGATCCGCGTATCAGCATTTTGAAGAATGCAGTACAGTACAGGGCTAGAGCAGACGAGCGATGATCACCGATGTATCAATTTCCATCCCGCGTCTGCGGATCAATAAGCGACGTGTTTCTCCGACGGCTCCGGAAAGCGCCAGCGAAGCCTCAGTTATCGTCCAAGGAGTTTCACTCTTGCCTTCGATCTGCAAAATAATGTCTCCGGGCAGCACGTTCCTCCTCGTGATTTCATCTGCGGTCGCTGATACCGAAATGACGACAAGCTGATTTGCTGCGTCACTATCGAGTACCAATCCTGCTGAGTTCATATTGTCGGCATCGGGCTGATGCACCTGCTCCAAGTACGTTGTTCCGTGTGGATAGTCAATCTCCACGCGAAAACCATCAAGAACATTTCCTCCTAGAGCCCCCACGATTGCGGTCGGTGTTTCGAAGGTAGTCGAGCTGTAAGTCTCGTCGGGCCGAGAAACAATGACAACGTTCTTGATATGAAAGGGCCCCCACTCCATCTCGGGAACCCGCAGCAAGAGTTCCTTGCCATCTCCTCCTGGCATGTCCGCCTCTCCGGACGCTCCTGTGGTGTGGGGCCATGCTGGATGCGCGGCTCTCCAGGATTCCAGCAGATCGCGGCGAGCAAGGGTCACTCGTGAACCTGTGTCGAGAAGCAAGCCGTATTTCTCGTTCATCGCACTGACGGTTATGCGTGGATGACCGCTCGCCTGCAAGAACGGGCTATCTACTTTAGAACCCAGATGCTTGATGCAGCCGGAGGCCGCCACAGAGAAAAGATGGCTGGGATAGTCCAGCACTACTTGATATGGCTCTAGCGCTTTGCCTGGCAGAAGCCCTTCGACGCGCTCACGGGTGTCGAAACTTCTGGTCCCAAGATGAATCAAAGCCTTGCTTGTTCCGAGACTGAACGTAAAAGCGCCGATGCTGGTCTCCGGAGGATTGACGGGCACATATCGTTCCCCAGCCTCTCCGATCTCAGCTCCGCTCGGATTCAGTCCGAGATCGGAGGCCAAAGCGCTGTCAAAGAGAACAGCACCACCGCCCGAATCGAAAACGAAGCGAGCCGCCCGAATCGTTCCATTTTGCCTTTTGAATTGCAGCGTGACGATGGGGGCATTCCCCTCGACGGACATAGACTCCTGTCCCACGGCAGGACATGCAGTTCCCTGGGCATGAGAGGAAACCCCACCCAGAACAGCGCATACGATCAGGCTGGCGATTCTCATTAAGGACACACGCCAATCTATCAAGTTTTGAGATTGTGTGTGCGCTCTGGAATGACGGCCAGGAGATATGAACGCACTCATGCTGGATTGTCGCCACTCGGAAGTTACCGCCCAGAAAGCGGCGGGGAGGGGTCAACTTCTAGCCCGCCCTGCTTAAGTTAGATGCTTATGGGGCTTAAGGGAATTATCGTCGGTGGATGGGGTCTACTGGATCGTTCCGCCGGCTTCCGGCCACCGGAAGGGTTGGAGGGGTCGCACCAAACCCCAACCCTGAGTTTCGAGCAGCCAGCGGCCTAAATTTGTGTCCGTGATGTCGTGTAGATCGTTGCCGACCAAGAATTTCGAGATTATGTACTTGACTCAAATGCGAACCTCTGTTAATGTTTGGTTGTGGCCTTTACTTTCCTAGCTTTCGGCGCGTTGTGCTCTTCCAGAATCGCCCGCACATGCTTGACGATCCGTGGATGGAAGATGTGTTCGACTAGCTCATCGCTGGTCATTTTGCTCGGATGCTTCTTTGCCTGCCGCTTTTTCATGGTGACCCTATGACTCCGAATGTGAATCTCTGCCAGCTAATCGAGCGGTTTGGGAACGATGAAAAGTGCCGCAAGGCGCTCGAAACCTTGCGCTGGCCCGATGGCCCCAAGTGCCTCCGCTGCAACGGTGACGCAACGCCAGTAAAAGACCGCGATACGTTTGACTGTGACTCATGCCATTACCAGTTTACGGTCACCACAGCGACGATCTTCCACGATACACACTTGGACCTGTGGAAATGGTTTCTTTGCACGTACCTGCTCTGTGAGAGCCGCAAGGGTATGTCTGCGAACCAACTCAAGCGCACGCTGGGCATTTCCTACAAGACAGCTTGGTATCTCTGCCACAGAATCCGCAAAGCTATGGCAGAAGCGGACCATAAACTGAGCGGGACGGTAGAGATTGACGAAATGTACATCGGCGGTCACACGAAGAACGCAGACAAGTGGAAGAAACACGCGCCAGTCATCGGCATCCGGGAGCGCGGCGGCCATCTTCACTTTATCAAAGCCGATGCCCCATTGAATCAATCCCAAGTGAATGAGATCATTTCCCGCAACGTGGATAAGACCGTGGACGTGATTATGACGGACGAATCCAAACTGTACAACTTCACCACCACGGCGCACCGCAAGGCGCAGCACAAAAGCGTGAACCATAGCGCCGAGGAATACGTCCGTTACGAGGGCGGTCTGTGCGTAACCACAAACGCGATTGAATCCGCGTTCTCGCTCTTTAAGCGTGGTGTCGTGGGTGCGTGGCATAACATTTCTACGAAACATCTTCCAGCCTACCTGCAAGAGATGACGTGGCGCTTCAACAATCGCAAGAACCAATATCTGTTCCGCGACACGCTCATGCGGCTTCTGGCATCGGATAACCTCGAATACAAAGAACTCACGAAGGCGGCTTAGCCCTGAGCATCAAATTCCTTTCCTGTGGGCTGAGATACTTATCACAATAGCTATTCGGCTCACCTACCGGCTGTTCGTCCCACTGATATATTCCCGCTGATGGTATGGCAACGAATCGCCAGGTTTTCTCCTGAACAATCTTAGGCTGTGTCACCAACGAATATCGTATGTTGAGCAGCGTATCTATACAGTCGGGTAAACGTGTTGCCATTAATGCGAGGCAAGTGTCAGTTTCCGCATTGCCGGGGTCCATCTCGGCGCTCGTTGTAGGAAACACCTCGGCAAAACCCCTAGGTATTGCGAGGTTTCCGCTCGACGCTACCAGCAGAACTGGATCACAAGATATTGTTCGCTTTCCGATACCCGTGCTTCCTCCGTTGCGAACTGTGAACTTTGAGAAGTATGGTCCGTTGGCGGCTGGGAGCGCGACTGTCGCACTGAGTTTCAACTGAACATCCTCTTGTTGATCTTTCAGTATTCCATCCATCCACCACCACATTATCCCCATCATTCCTATGAGCATGGCACTTGTGGCTGTCCAACCAAAAGCATATTTGATGTTGTACTTGTCCTGCTGTGGCAACAACCATACCCACAGCTCCACAGCAAGCCACGCAACAATCAGCAAGAGGCCCCAGCTTCGCAGCGTAAGCGCACCGCGACCAGTGAACGCAATGAGGAAAGCTATCACGATGCCGAACACCGGATGCGGCAATTTCGTTTGAATAGCACTGAGCACAGCCATGGATTTATGCTGCACTCTAACCGACAGAGGGATCGCTGCCGCTTCCCGCCTTGCTTGCCTTTCTCTTCGTAGCTTAGACACTGACTACATCTCCGTTCAGCCAAGGTCGTTCTCCTTGACTGCGGAGAATTGTACTCTCTTTTTTTGAGTGAGGTACATAATCTCGAAGAATTTGGCATGTCCGTCTTGGCTAACGGAGATGCAAGCCAGTTTTTCAACAAGGTCGAATATCAAGGTGTCTGGTGTCACCGTCTCTCCATAGTAGTTTTCAACACCCACTATGGTTTCAATACCTAAATCCTACAATTCATCCCAATTATCCAGTTCCGGTTCCGGAGGCCGCACAACTGGTTGCCGTAAATGGCATCCATGACAAACCCACTCGCCTTGTTGAATGGCACAAAGCTCACCACATCGGACGCAATCGGGAATGGGGGGTACTGCGGAACCGGGGGGATCGTGCAAGGGGGTTGGGGTTGCGGTTGCGGTTGGTGTCCCCTCCCTATCCACGACTGTGGAGGTTTTCTGCGGCGAGGCTTCCGCCATTCTGCCTTGCTTCCAACCATGAGCCTCTAACCACCGAAGCCTGCGGGCATTCATCCATGAATCAAAGCCCGATGGCCATGGAGTCCCATCTGGAGCACACCGAACCTTGACCGGGGTTGGGGTTGGTTTTGGTTCGGGGGTGGGTTCAAGGTTTTCAGGTTTTGACTTTGCTTCTGTCTTTCGCTCCCCCTCTTTTACAATGGGGTGCGGAGCACCCCTAACAATAGTGGAAGGAGAAGACGAAGAAAAATCTGAACCTAAACCAACACCAAAACCAATAGAACCTTCTGGGTGCAAATTTTGCACCACGGTGCCGTGGGTCACTTTTTGCACCACGGTGGTAAAAGCGTCGTATGCCGTGCTCACATCCATGACTACCGCCGACCAATCGGGCTTCCAGGGAAGTCTTACCTCCATCACCGGCACCGCATACACCCCTTCGGCACTTCGGGGCTGCTTGTAGTCGCCGGTATAAGCCAACCATCCTTTCGCTCGCAGTCCCGCTTTAGAGGTCTTCACCGTGCGATTGGTGAGTCCGGTATCTTTCCCGATGGTCTCGTTGGATGGATGGGAAGTGAGGTCGTAATCGCCGGTCCGCAAGTAGTAGACCGTCCAAACCTTGTACTCATTGCCCGTGAGTTCGCTCAAATGGTCGCGAAGATCAGTAGGGAGGGGTCGGAGGTTGCTCACTTGTCACCCCGTTCGGTACGGCGGATCATTGAACCGGAGGCGTACTTCATGACCTCGGTCCTAGTCCACTTGCCGGCAGCAAGTTCCTCAGCGGTCGGCTCATTTCCTTCCTCCTCGATTTCCTCCAAGGTTTGGAGCTTTTTGTTGTAATTGGTCCCAGCCGCATTCAGTCCGTAAATCACAGTCTCCATTCCATAGCGGGTGAGCCAAATGTTGCACTGGCGGTCATCTGGGGGCGTGAATTCGCGAAAGAGTGACCGCCACAATTGTTGGATGGCTTCGGAGTCCTCGGCTATTTGTTTGAGCTTGGCTAAGAGTGCTTCGGAGTTTTGCGACATAGGGCCTCGTGAGGCCGTAGGGATAACTTCTCTGAGTGACTCGGGAATGTGTCCATAATCAGCCTTCTTCAGCCTTGTTCGGTATGCGGCTTCGGTAAGTGGGAGCCAGAAAGGCTGATTTAACTGGCTCCCCCGAATTTGTTCAGGACGCCGCCGCCCTGCCCTACACTTAAAAACTCCGTAGCGACGGAATTCTGGGCATTCGCAAGATGCCCTCCGCTGTTAATACTCAAAGTCCGGAGTTCACAGGCAATAACAGGGAATTGTTTGGCATCCGACTCTGACGCTCGATTCAGACCCGCTGTTCGAGCCTGCCGGGGCGACCGCAAATGAATCCTACTTTTTCCAATACCGATGCCTGTTTAGGGATTGCTGCGGCTCTGAAAGCGATGCTCCGCACAAGAGGGTGGCAATATGAAGAAATGTTTTCGTGAAGAAGATGTGTTCGGATTCATTTGGGACCACGCCAACGAAGAGGGGATGTGGGCCGGGGACTGCGCAACGGTGGCAGAGGAATTCGCCGTGTCGGAAGATGCGGCTTATGCCGTGCTCAGCGAACTGTGCGACCGCGACCGTATTCAGCGAATCGGGGAGGAAACATACATCGTCACGAGGTGGCGCGAGCCGGGTGAGGCAACCGAAGGAGAATCGGCGCGGTAAGCAGAAGGCGCGCCTTTTATTGGTTGGCGGCGTGAACGGCTTTTGCATGCTTGGCGCTGCAGCAACGCATCCTGGCGTAACGAGAGTGAGCAGGCGGATTGATCAGCTGGATAGCAAAGTCATTAGTGCCTTCATGTCATCCTTCGCCTCATGCGCCTGATCAGACAGATCGACTCCCCAAAAGTTCTGCTGCATCTCTAAGGATTCTATGCCAGCCTGAAGTTCATTCGGAGCAAGCTTCCGAATCCATGTGATTCGAAACTTCGCTTTCTTTGACCCCCGCTGCAAACTTATGATCGTTCCAGGTTCCAATTGCGTTCGGAGGCCGCCGAGGCGTGCCCCGGTATGCGTGATGTCAATCGTGTGCGCCAGGTGGTTGACTGCGTCGAGCGTAACCTTCACCGGCAAAACCATTCTTCTTCGTGTCGAGATGCGTTTGTTCAGCATTGGGAGACCATTATCTTGCGTCACACGGGCGCGTAAAAGTTACTACAGTCATCCCACAGATCAAACCAATTGCCGCTACCGGAATTCTTGGAGACCCCGCTCCCCGGGCGACTGTTTTTCCCGGAGAGCCAGCGAACGGGTGGCGGATTTCGTGTTACAGAGGACGAGCCCACGAGACACTTGGCGAACTGTGCGACCGCGACCGCATCCAGAAACTCAGGGAAGCGACGTACATCATCACGCGATGGCGGGAGACGGATGATCCGAGCCAAGAGGAAGTCGCATGGTAGCTGGGCGGCGTTCCATTGCCGCTCTGCTCCGTCATAGAGACCCAAGGCATGCGAAAACCGCTGTCTGGCATTTGGTGCTAGACATCATTCCCCGGTGCCGAGATTGATGGTGGCGGCGTCGATCTGCCACGCTTCGTATACGCAGCGCTCGGTCGAATCGAACTTGTCATAGACAATTCCATCCAAGACAGCGACCACGTGATGGGCTTGGCTCAGAATGAAGCTGCCCTTCGGATACCTCTTGACGAACTTGGCGGCGGTCATGCGAGGCTTGCCTTTTTGAGCGGGGAATTTCAGCTTACGGATAGCGCCACACTCTTGGTGGTCAAGATACAGCTTGAGATTGAACCCATTGGTGCGGAATTCACCCTGCAAGCGGTACAGAAAGTCCCATGCTTCCCCGTAGGTCAGACCGGTCGCGGCATGCAGCGCCCGTACTTGGCAATCATTTTGATCACCCGAAAGTCGCTTACCTTCTCCCGCGTCGTAGAGGCGAAAGTTACTGCTAATATTCGTATTCGCGCTCATGTTTGCTTTCCTCTGCGGCCCCTTCGAGCGACTCTGCTCATTCCCGCCGCGTGCCCATGACTTTTATGGCTTTTCTTTAGTGAAAACACTCAGACATCGGATCATCTTGAGTGACCCAAAGGTCACAGCCACCATCGCTTCTCGCCTCCCCCCTGCGAACCACGAAGTCGGGTAGATCATGGGATGCAATATCGCCAGTCGCTTGCAGACGCGCCAGATTTCCTGTGCCTCCGGCTTAAACATCTTGAATCGAGTATGGTCATCGTTAAAATAAGGCGGGTCCCAGAACCCAAACTCATGGTAATTGTCGGGCAGGGGCAGGGATTTCCAGTCGTAGCTGTTGCTCAAATCGTAATAAGCAATCCCCTCGGGAATACCATCCGTTTTGCCGAATGCGGCGTCCGGAGTTCCAAAGTTTCTACCAAGACGATCCCAAACTTGCCCGCTACCCCAGCGCCTAGTTTTTGGTCTCGGGCATGCCCAGAACAATGTCGGGACGCGCCTCTTCAGCGCTGCCGTTCGTCGGAAACACGATGGGCTTGTAACGACAGTCTGAACTTTCCCCTCAGCTAGCGGGAATGCGAATGCGGGGGCTTGCAGGATACGCGTTGTCGGACGAATGACGAGGGAGGCTGATTCCTGTCCGGCTGTCCGTGTCCCTGCTCCGATTAGACCGTCCAACCGTCTCCTGCAGTAGTTGTTCGTTCCCGATGGAGTGTCGTCCGAGTCACACCGAACGGGTATCGATCCGACGCTTTTCGGTGTTTGTACATTGTCCCCGAGTGACTTCTGCACTGTGGCGATCAAACCGAATCGCTGAAACGCTTTCCGAAACTCCTCATGTCGGTCCCCAAGATAAACGATCACATTTGGCATTAGGGCAGTTGCCTTCTGCTCTCCCGTAAGTCCATTTACAAATTTGATGGGTCGTGGGAAACACAGACTCGCCCCCCTTCCGCACAGATTGTGGAACCATTTCGCGCCTGTCCTAACGGGAATAAGGCAAGTACTTTCACTTACCCCTCCCGGCACTAACTCAGCGACGAGTTTGTGCATCCAGCGGGACAACCCCTGACCGTAGGGTGGGTTTAGCCAAAGACGGCCCACCCATGGCTTGGACAGTCCGTCTGTTTCCTTTGTGTAGTAGATTGTGGCACCTGTGGGATTCCCTTCGGTCGTGGCGGGGTCAATATCGATGCCGCCCATAGTCTGAACAGCAGCCTCAATATATTCCGCTGGCGTGAACCATTCGACCGTGGTTCCTTGCCGGAAAAATGGATTCCTTTTGTCAAAGTTCCTCCGGGGTTTTTGTGGGCGTCGGTTCCGCTGCCGTTGATGGAACCACTTCGGGGTCTAGTTTGGGTTCAGTCTCTTCGGATTTGTCGGTAAACGCGTCATGCCTGCGGGGTTTGCTTTCCTCCCTTGCCGGCCCAGGACTCGGGGCCAAAGCAGTCGCAATAACTGCGGCCAGCAGATTGGCATTCTCAGCCGCGCCTCGCAGGACCGCTACCAGGTGTTCGAAATCTTGCGCATTGGCAAGCACCTGGTCGGGCTTGTTCTTGAGCATCGTGAGAAGTTTCTGGAAGGCGGCGCGTTGAAAAGCGTAATGGTAGCGATTCTTGAAGTCTTCGGATGCTGCTGCGAAGTATCTCCTCTTGAATTCGGGGGCGGGAAGGCGGTGACCTTCCCAGTCCGCGTAGGTCGCCGTCGGAGGCGTTAATACATTTTCTGGCGTCTGGGTCGGCGACAACGTGCCGCTGGCAGTCGTGAAGGCGGACACTTCTGCGTCCAAGACAGGCGTTGCGGCATTCTCCGCTGCGATCTGCGGGTCTGCTGGTATCGTCGGCGTAGATTCCTCTCCACCTGCGATGGATGATTCAACCTCGGCATCAGCCACTGGAGGGAGCGGACCACCGGATTCGGTGTCATCCAACTTCGCCTCGTGATCTCGAATGGGCGCGATGGGCTTGCCCGTCTGGTGTGGGAGCGCCGACCGAAATAGGGTGTCAAAATCGTCTCCCTCGGCGGCCTTCACCATCGAGCGCGCATCCTTTTCTTTGTAGCCTTGCCCGATGAATGCCTGCACGACCTCCTTTTGCAGTTCGGTCAAATGCGTCTTGCTTGGCTTCGGCGGTTCCGGCCCAAGTTGCCGCCAACAACTGATTGATGCGGCGGACGCCGACGCCAAGCTGCTCGCGGACAACCTGCTCACGGGTGGCGGGTTCTCCTTTTTTATTTGTGAGCATCCGCTGCTCGCCCTGATGCGCCGTGCGCTCCATGAAGTTTTCGACGTAGGGGCGGTAGGCTTCCACCAATCTCTTGAGTCCATGCAAACCTTGGCGGATGAAGGTGCCGAGCGTGGGCAAGTCCATCGAATCGGCGTCCCGCCGCCGGTCAAGTTCGGACATGCTTTCAAGCTTTGCAAGATCGAACTTCGGGAAATCAATTTCCCGAGGTTCCGGTCCAAGTATCGAGATTCGCTGCTCGGGTGCGGGTGCGGGAGCGTCGGTATTGGACTCCGCGGGTGTTGCGCCTGAGCCGGGCACAGCCGGGGTGGTTCCGAGATCATCAGCTCCGTTCGAAAGTTGCGGCTGGCCCTGACGCATGAGGCGAGTAAACCACGCCACAACCGTAGAGACCGCGTGGTTTGTTTGGACGCATTTTGTACTCCCAAACAAATTCAGAGCCGGTTGACAAGAGCTACATTCGGAGCGCAGTCTGTGGCTGCGATAGACTCTGAGATTATGAGAAAGGTCCTTCAATGTGATATGTACGTCGTTTTCAAGCGCGGTAGGCGCATTGTCGGCACGGTCCCCATTTACCCAGAGCTTGGCGTGCCTGTTATGCACGTGGGCAAGGAGAGAACGCCAATTCGCTTCCCGGAGCCGCTGCCAAGAGAATGCGGCGAGGCTGCGAAAATTCTTTCGATGTTTATGCTTGTAAACGAGGCGATGCTCCGCAGCTACACGCATCCAATATGCAAACAATGCGGGGAACCTTTTGAGCGCGGCGAGCCTAACGATCAATTTTGCACAGAGGAGTGCAAACGAGCCTACTACGACTCACGAGCGTTGGAGCGTGCTCAGAAAAAGCGCATTGCGATGAAGAAATCGCGGAAGATCGTCAGGGATGCGCTTAGACGGGGCGTTACCTTCAAATGACCGCGAGGGTTCTGACTGCTTTTCGGTGATCGAGTGATCTTTCCAATTTTGCGCATCACGAAGCCCCGCAGGGCTGCGCGAATACCCAAGTAATCTCTAAATCTTGGTCTCCGGTTGAGTTTGGGTATTAGTCTGGGTGAGCCTGATTACCGTTTCTGAAACCGCCGCATTCCTCCACGTCTCCGTTTCTTGGGTCCGCTGCCATCTCGCCCAACTGCCAGTCGTCCCAATGCTCGGGCGCATGATTCGCGTTGACAGCGAGAAACTACAGAGTAGGATGGACAGCCGGAAGCCGCTGGAACCGAGGAGGATCGACATGATCAAGAATCGGTATCAGCGCGGTGGTGTTTTCAAAGACGGTAAGAATAAAGACATGTGGAAGGGAACATGGTGGTCGGAAGAACGATTCCCTAATGGCAAGCGGAAACCTGTGAAGGTCACGCTTGGTTCCGTAAAGGAATTGCCGACCAAAACGAGTGCAAGATCGAAGCTCACTCAGATCATGAATGAGCGAATGAAGCCGGGTGCAGCGGTTTCTGCCAAGGTCAAGAAGTTTTCCGAAATGGTGACGGAATGGAAGGAGACCGAGGGCGTGACATTGGGACGTAGCACGTTGGCAAACTACAGCAACACTCTGCGGGCCTGCGTTCTACCCACGTTCAAGGATCGGGACATCAAGACCATCAATCGCAAAGCCATTCAGGATTTCCTGACCAAGCAAGCGAAAACGTACAGCAAGTCTTATCTCAAGAGCATGAGAGTGACGCTTTGCATGACGCTGGCGTGGGCGGAACAGGCTACATCCAGCAACCGAATGGATGGCTTGATGGCATCCGTCTCCCTCGGGAAACGCACGGGCGGAAAGTCACGCGCACGGAATTGAAGCCGGAAGAGACGCTGGCGTTCGTATCTCGGATGAAGGAGCCGTATTCCACGCTGGTGTTGTTGCTGGCATCGGTCGGAATGCGTGGCGAGTCGGCAATCGGTCTCAAACCGCACGACCTCGACGAAGAGGACGTGCTGCACGTTCGCCGGGTAATCTACAACGGTCATGAGGAAACATTGAACGACCAAGAACAGGAAGAGTTTCCCTTGGACGCTGTAGTGCATGCTGATCTTCTGCGGCGCTTGCGGACGCAGGGTGCTGGCGCGGAGTGGATTCTGCACTCACGGGCTGGCACGCCGCTGAATCTCGGGAACGCAAGACGGCGGTATCTGCATCCGACAGCAGCGGCGATTGGCGTAACTATCGGCGGCTGGCACGACTTCCGGCACACGCTGAATCGCATGGCTCGCAGGAACAACGTGCATCCGGTGATGATCAGCGGCGTGCTCGGACATAAGAAGGTGGAGCTTGCGCCGGAAGTGTACGACCGGGCAAGCAGTGCCGATATCCGAGATGCACTGATCTTGGTAGGCAAAAGGTTGCTACCGATCATGCTACCGACTGACTCGGTGAACTGAGAAACACCAGCTTTCTTGGGAAAGTGGTGAGCGCGGGAGGAATCGAACCTCCAACCTACTGATTAAGAGTAGGTGAATCCGAGACCGTCCCACACCGACTTCTATATTGAAGAATCAATGACTTGCCGATAGCCAAGCCCGCACGGAAGCGCTTTGCACTGGTATTGAAAAGACGCGAGTTAGCGCATATGGGATCGAACGGTA
>Ga0182015_10006303_pt1 | contig 11968 bp, 9 predicted proteins | sample 712P3MmetaG_FD_120478 | JGI IMG/M metagenome (GOLD analysis project Ga0182015, IMG submission 120478) | Permafrost microbial communities from Stordalen Mire, Sweden - 712P3M metaG | ecosystem: Environmental > Terrestrial > Soil > Wetlands > Permafrost | place: Sweden: Stordalen | collected...
ACCCGCCCGACATCTGCCTGATCCTGCGCGCGCACGGCGAGCAGCTGTGGCTGACGGCCGAGGTCGTGCCGATCGTGGGCGAGCTCGAGGAGCCGGGCGCGATTCCCGACGATCAGGTGGGCGCGGCGCTCGCGTACCTCGAAATGACGTGGTTGGACGCGGCGGCGCGCGCCGCGGAAACCGATGCGGCGCGCGCGGAGCTCGACCGCACACAAGGCGAGTACGACCGCTTCCTGCGCGAGAAGGCGTGCCGCTACCACGCCGCGGTACGCCGCCTGCGCACAGCGGTCGCCTTCCGCGTGGCGGATCTCGTCGGCATACACGAGCCCGCGCCGGCGCGCCCGACGTTCGCCGACCGCTACGCCAACTCCTGAGGCGATCGCGTACGCTGCCCGCCGTGGCGCCGCGCTTCGACCTGCAGTCGCACTCGACGCACTCCGACGGGGCACTGGAAGCCGCCGAGGTCGTGCGGCGCGCGGCAGCCGCCGGCGTCGAGCTGCTCGCGCTTTCGGACCACGACACGATCAGCGGCGTCTCGGAGGCGATCGCGGAGGGCGAGCGTGTGGGCGTGCGCGTGGTGCCCGCCGTCGAGATCTCCGCGGTCGACGCCGGAGAGGGTGGGTCTGGGGACTCAATTCAACGCGAACTTCACATCCTCGGCTACTGCATCGACTACGAGGGGCCCGTGATGACCGAGCGGCTGACCGCGTTCCTCGCCGACCGCGAGAAGCGCACGCTGCGCATGCGCGACGGGCTTCGCGACGCCGGCTTCGACCTCGACGAAGCGGAGATCGACGCGCGCATCGCGGAGGGCAAACCGATCGGCCGCCCGCACCTCGCCGGCGCGGTGCTGCGCGCCCCCGCGAACGCGGAGCGCCTGCAGCGGGAGGGCATCGACGACGTCGGCTCGCTGATCCGCGGCTACCTGATCGAGGGCAAGCCCGCGTTCCGCCTGCGCGAGACGCCCACGGTCGCGGAGGCGGTCGAGGCGATCCACGACGCCGGCGGCGTCGCGATCTGGGCGCATCCGTTCTGGGACATCTCCGATCCCGACGAAGTGCTCGCGACGATCGGCCGCTTCCACGAGCTCGCCATGGACGGCGTCGAGGCGTTCTACATCACGCATACACGCGAGAACACCGAGCTGATCGCGGCTCGGTGCGCGGAGCTCGGCCTGTTGACCACCGGCTCGGCGGACTTCCACGGCCCCGAGAACCGTCAGTTCTCGCAGTTCATGGCGTTCGAGACGTTCGGCATCGAGCCGCACCTCGGGCCGATCGACGCCTGAAACCCATTGCCTGCAAGCATTTTTAAGGGCCGCCTTCCGGCGGCGAGCGGCGTGCGGGCGGCCCGCACCTATCGCAAGGGGCTGCGCGCCAATGGCGTCCCGTGCCTGGAGCGCTGAACGACGACCTCGGGCCCTGTGCCGCGCGGGACGGCGAACAGGAACAGCCCTTCGCGTACGGCGATGCGACGGCGAATGCGCCGCGCGCCCGGGGTCGAGCGGGCGCCGGGCGCGGGCTGCAACGTCAGATACGCGGTCTGGGGTTTGACGATGCCGCCGTAGTAGTTCGGCGAGCAGTGCGCTGGATGGCCGGGTCTCGCGTTTTCGCAGCCGGAGCCCGAGAACAGGACGCCGGTCGCGAGCGCAGCTTCGCCCGGGAGCACTGGAAACGACGCGCCACCACCGTCGAGCGGCGCGCCCGCGCGCTGTTCGCGTCGTGTCAGCGTCAGCGACTGCGTGCCGGGGTTGGTCTCCGGCATCCGCATGAGCTCCCGCGCGACGATCTCGCGCAGCCGATCGTGCGGGCGGGGACGCAGCTTGGCGAGACGCGCCAGGCGTGACGCGAGACAGCGCCGGTGTTCGACGAGCGTGAACGGCCCCTCGCCGTATGCGACGTACTCGATCAGGCTGAGGCCGTCCGGCAGCGCCACCACCCGGATCGTGCGCGCGAGCACCGCGCCGCCGCTGTTGCGCTCGGCCAGCGCGACGACCGCGGGCGGCGGAGGATCGTGGGGCGGACGCGCGAGCGCTGGCAGCGTCGCGGTGATGACCGGGTCCGGCGCTTCGCTGCTGAGCCCCGATTTGCGCGGACCGGTCATGCGGCATGCCGCCGATCTGCCGGTTTCCGCGAGGACGCGGTTGATCAGCACGCTTTCCTGGCTTTCGCCGGACTGCGTGACGATCTTCGCGGCCGCGGCGGCTGCCGCGAACACGAGCGGAATCGCGATCAGCACGAGCCAGCGCCTGCGCTGCGCGCCGTCGCGCGCCCACAGCCGGCGGGACCGCGACGAGCTTCCGCCCGTCTCGCGGTCCGCCGCGCTCGCCCGTCGCCGCGTGACGCTGTCCAGCAGCTGGCGCTGCAGATCGTCGAAGGCACTCATGCGGTCTCCTCGAGTCTTTGCCTGAGCCGGCGCAGCCCGCGGTGCACGCGCTGGCGCACGACGGCCTCCGAGCAGCGCAGCTCGCCGGCGATCGCCGTGTAGGAGCGCTCGTCGAGCACCCGCGCGCGCACGGCCGCCCGCTGCGTCTCGGGCAGCTCGGCGAGCAGCTGCTCGAGGCTCGCGCCGTCGCCCCGCGACGCGAGCTCCTCGACGCGCGCGAGATCCTCGTCCTCGAGCACGAGCGGCTCGTGTCCGAGCGCGCGGCGCGCGGACGCCTCGACGCGACCGCGGCGCATGCTGTCGCGCAGCTTGTGGGCGGCGATCGCGAACAGCCACGCGGGCGCGGACCCGCGCTGCGGGTCGAACTCACCGCAGGCGACGACGACCGCCGCGAACGTCTCGGCCGTGAGGTCGAAGGCGGTCTCGCGCACACGCACCCGCCGCAGGTGAAAGCCGGTCACCGCGGGCAGCCAGCGCCGGTAGAAGATCTCGAACGCGGCCTGCTCACCGCGCGCCGCCGCGGCCAGCAGCGCGTCGTCGTCGATCTCGCCGTCAGCCACACCCGTTCCTTCGCGGCGGGCGCGGTCTTGTGACATTCAGGCTGCGAGCAGCGCCTGCAGCCGGTAGGCCAGCGCCTCCAGCGCGAGCTCCTCCGAGACGTTCAGCCCGAGGCTGAGGCGCGTGTCGGCCACGAGCTCGATGCCGCGACGCAGCGACGCGCCGTCGCGACCGCCGGCGTCCTTCTCGAGCTGCGCGCGGCGATCGACCGCGTACACGAGCCCGGGTGCGCCCTCGCACACGCACAGCAGGTCGCGCAGCCACAACTCGGCGAGGCGCAGGCCGAGGTCGAGCGTGCGCGTGCGCTCGCGCCGCTCGCCGCGCCGGCGCGCCTCGGCGCCTTCGCGCTCGTAGCGCTTGCGCTCCTTGCTTGGCACGAATTCCAGCTCGCGCTCGAGCTGCTCCTGCGCACGCTCGCCGGCTGCGGTGCCTGCGGCCTTCGCGACATCCAGCAGCCCCAACCACATGCGCTTGTCGGTGGCGCCGGCGATCGCGGAACGCACGAAGTCCTCGGCACGCGCGCGCAGCGCCTCGCCCTCCTCGCTCGCCAGCCGCTCCGCCACGCCGGCGTCGCCCAGCGCGAGGCGCGCGCACGCCAGCCCGCGGTCCACGTCCAAGCCGGCGCCATTCGCGCCGCCCGCGCCGGTGCCCGCGAGCCGCCGCGCGATCAGCGCAGAAGGCAGCGGGTCGAAGCGCACGGGCTGGCAGCGCGAGGCGATCGTCGCGAGCACGTCCTCGCGGCGATCGGCGAGCAGCACGAGGTGCGTGAACGGCGGCGGCTCCTCGAGCGTCTTGAGCATGCGGTTGGCGGCCTGGTCGTTCATCGTCTCGGCGCCCTCGATCACGAACACGCGCCGCGCGGACTCGAACGGCGTGCGCGACGCGGCCGCCACGACCGGCTCCTCGATGTCGGCGACGAGCATTTCCGCCGCCCCCGACGGCGTCACCCAAGTCAGGTCGGGGTGGCTGTCGCGCGCGACCCGCTCGGCGACCGTCGCCGGGGTGCGCGCCCCCCGCATGAGCAGCGCTGCCGCGAACGCGCGCGCGACGGCGCGCTTGCCGGTGCCGGCGGGCCCGTGGAACAGGTACGCGTGCGAGGGGCTGCCGTGCGGCGCGAGCGCCGGCATCAGCAAGGCGCGCGCGTGCGGGTGCGCGTCGATGCCCGGCAGCAGCTCCGCTTCGGAGGCGCCGGCGGCGCCCTGGAGATCGACGGGTGGTGCCGGGGCGGACATCGCCGGGTCATCCTAGACCCGTCGCGACGGCGCCGCCTGTTGCGTGTCGATTCCCGGCGTTGCTGCATCGTGGCTTTGCATCATTGATGATGCGCTAGTCTGTGCATATGCCGCGCACCACCGTGGACATCGATCAGCGTGCGTTCGACTCGGCGCGCAGCGAGCTGGGCACGAAAGGCTTGAGCGAGACGGTCAACGCGGCGCTGCGGGAGGTCGGCAGACGTCGGGCTCTCGCGAGCTTCGACGTGACGCGCGACATCGACGGCACGGCGGCGGAGGTCGAGGCCAACCGGCGGGAGCGATTCGCTGAGCCCGCAGGCTGAGGGAGATCCGCCTGCTCTGGATCGCCCCGCGCTGTTCGACACCGGCGTGTGGACGTGGGCTCGCGACCGGCGCTTCCCGCACCTGGCCAGCTGGTTCAATGCTCAGGTTCGGGCTGGCCGCGTGCTGGTGTGCGACCTCGTGATCCTGGAGCTGACGCGGCTGGCGCCGAACGAGGTGCGCGCTCGCGAGGTCGCCGAGCGCCTCGACACGTTCGAGTCGATCGCGATGCCGGCCGCGCTTTGGCGCCGGGCCCGGGAGCTGCAGCTAGCCCTGGCCGCCGGCGGCGATCATCGCCGAGTGCCGCCCGTCGATCTGCTGATCGGCTGCGCGGCTGAGAGCGCCGGCGTGCCGCTCGTGCACTACGACTGCGACTACGAGCGCCTCGCCAAGGTCAGCTCGCTCGAGCATCGTTGGCTGTTGCCCGACGGGACGCTGGCGTGACGCTGATCACGATCGAGGGGCTCGACGGCGCCGGCAAGACGACGCTCGCGCACGCGCTGCAGCGGGAGCTCGTACGGCGCGCGCGCGGGAGACGCGTCGAGCTGCTGCGCGAGCCCGGCGGCGTGGAGATCTCAGAGCGCATCCGTGCGCTCGTCAAGGATCCGGCGCTCACGCCGACGCCGCGCGCCGAGGCGCTGCTTTATGCGGCGGCGCGCGCGCAGCTGGTCGAGGAGCGCGTGCAGCCGCTGCTGCGCGAGGGCGCGGTCGTGCTGCTGGATCGCTTCGTCGACTCCTCCCTGGCCTACCAGGGCGCCGGCCGCGCGCTGGGGGTCGAGCAGATGCGCGAGATCAACCGCTTCGCGACCGGCGGGCTCGCGCCCGATCGCACGCTGCTGCTGCGCATCGCGCCCGCCGAGGGACGCGCGCGCCAGCAGGACCGCGCGCGCGGTCATGAGCAGGCTGGCGAGCACGAGCCCACCGGCAGCCGCGCGACGCCGCGCGAGCCCGACCGTCTGGAGCGCGAGGGCGAAGGCTTCTACGCCGCGATCGCCGCCGCCTACGAGCGGTTGGCCGACGAGGAGCCCGAGCGAATCCGCGTGATCGACGCGTCAGGACCCCACGAGTGCGTGCTCGCCGAAGCGCTCGTCGCAATCGAGGACCTGCTATGAGCTTCGGCGTGGCAGCACCGACAGACACGATCACCACGCTCGCCGTGCGGAGCGTCGCGCACACAACCGCGCACGCGCATCAGGCGACGCACGTGACGGGCGCGGCGATCGCGATCGCCGCCGTCGGCGCGCTGATCGTGGTGGCTTGCCTCGTGTGGGCGCTCGCGCGCGTGCTCTCCTTCGAGCCCCGCTGGACGCTTTCGGCGCGCCACGCGATCGCCGAGGCGGGCTTCCGCGCGTCGGCGACCCTGTCGGAATTCAGCGACTGGGCACGGCTCGGCCGCTGAGCGGCGCGCCCGCTCCATTGCTGGACCACGGGGTTGGTCTGCGCAAACACCGCCGAAATTTCTGTTGCAGGCGGGCGCCACGCCGTCAGCCCCCAGGAGGCTCTCGCAGCCATCGCAGCCGAAGCCCGTGAACGTCGCAATTTGGCTTGTTTACAGGCCTTCCGGAGGCTCCTCACGTAGTAGAATGGAGGTGTACCGAGTGCCTTTGGGCGCCCTCGGTCGAGCTTCGTTCCGTCCGCCGAGAGAGCGACGATGCTTGGCCCCCGACAACAGCTTCGAATGGGCGCCCGCACCGCCGGCGCAGCAGAGGAGGAAGGCCGATGAACCAGCTCTCGAACCCCACGATCTCCGAGCAAGCAGCGACCGACAGGGCGCTTGGCGTCGAGCGCGTCTTTACGAGGCCCGGAGTCCATCCGTTCGAGACCGTCGAGTGGGAGTTGCGCGACGCGCGCATCGGCCACGGCGACCGCGTCGCCTTCGAGCAGCTGGCCGTCGAGTTCCCCAAGAGCTGGTCGCAGAACGCGACCAACATCGTCGCGCAGAAGTACTTCCGCGGACAGCTCGGCTCGCCGGAGCGCGAGAGCTCGGTCAAGGAGATGATCAGCCGCGTCGCGGGCACGATCACCGGTTGGGGCCGTACCGGCGGCTACTTCGCCGACGAAGACGCCGCGCGCACGTTCAACCACGAGCTGACGCACATCCTGCTGAACCAGCTGGCGGCGTTCAACTCGCCCGTGTGGTTCAACGTCGGCTTCGAGGAGTCGCCGCAGTGCTCGGCGTGCCTCCCCCACCACGCACTGGTGTCGACGCCTCAGGGGATGATCCCCATCGGCGAGATAGTCGAGAGCGAGCAGGTGGGCCTCGAGATCTATGACTCCCAAGGAACCACGCGGGTCGTTGCGGTCAAGGACAACGGGCGCAAGCCGGTATGGCGAGTCAAGCTACGCAATGGAAGCTTCGTCGAAGCCACAGCCGATCACGTGGTGAAGGCCGTCGCGCAGCGCTACGCGCAGCCACAGTGGCTGCGCGTAGACCAGCTCCGCGCGGGGATGCGTATGCATCTCCACCCGCACCGCAGCAAGGTCTCGAACCCCGTGCGCGTCGCGGTGGGCGCCGGCGGTAACGACACCGCATTCGAGCTTCTCGATGAGACCGACCGTGTGGCTGTGGCCGAGGCCGCGCTCGCGGGCTGGCTGCAGGCCGACGGATTTGTGGGCCAATATGCGAGCGGGACCAACCGCTCGCTGACCCTCGAGTTCCAGGTCGCCACCAACGATGAGTTCGACTGGATCATCGGGAACCTGGACATTGCCTTTCCCGATGTACACCGCAAGGTGCGCGAGGCCGACACGCAGCAAATCCGTGTCCGCCGGATCCGCCTGTACGGAGAGGTCCTCCGCGAGTTCGTCGAGCGTTGGGGACTACTCGTGCGGGGCACCGAGATGCGTGTCCCGCAGCGGCTCTTCACGTCGTCTCACGACGAGATCACGGCCTACTTGCGGAGCCTGTTCCAGGCCGATGGCCATGTATCGGTACGTCGAGACGGTGAATGCGAGAACGCGCGCGTCGCGTTCGCAGTGATAGGCGAGCGCTGGACCGAGGACGTTCAGCTGCTCTTGGGAACTCTCGGCATCTACTCGCGTCGCGTTCGCAAGGATGAGAAGCGCAGCGATCGTCACGACATCCACGAGGTAGCGATCTCGATCGGTTCGGAGCGAGCACGGTTTGCTGAGCTGATCGGCTTCGTCGGACACGAGAAGCAGGACAAGCTGTTGCAGTCGCTTGCCCTTCGCAACCCGAAGCGCTGCCCGGACCTCCGCGAGGAAGAGATCGTCTCGATCGAGTGTCTCGGCGAGATGCATGTCTATGACATTCAGACCGAGTCGAACGAGTTCCTCACCAACAACGTCGCGGTTCACAACTGCTTCATCTTGAGCGTCGAGGACACGATGGAGTCGATCCTCGACTGGAACACCAAGGAGGGGATGATCTTCCGCGGCGGCTCGGGCTCGGGCATCAACCTGTCGAACATCCGCGGCTCGATGGAGCCGCTCGCGAAGGGTGGCACCGCCTCCGGGCCGGTGTCGTTCATGCGCGGCGCCGACTCGTGGGCGGGCACGATCAAGTCCGGCGGCAAGACGCGCCGCGCGGCGAAGATGGTCGTGCTCGACGTCGACCACCCGGACATTCGCGAGTTCATCTGGTGCAAGGCCAAGGAGGAGGACAAGGCCGAAGCGCTACGCGACGCAGGCTTCGACATGTCGATCGACGGCGACGGCTTCAAGTCGATCCAATATCAGAACGCGAACAACTCGGTACGCGTGACCGACGAGTTCATGCACGCGGTCGAGGAGGACCGCGAGTGGCGGCTGACGGCACGCGCCACCGGCGAGCCCGTGGGAGATCCGATCCCCGCGCGCGAGCTGATGCGCGAGATCGCCGAGGCGGCGTGGCGCTGCGCGGACCCGGGCGTGCAATTCGACACCACCATCAACCAGTGGCACACCGACCCAAATTCGGGTCGTATAAATGCTTCAAATCCGTGCAGCGAGTATATGAGTGTCGACAACTCCGCGTGCAACCTCGCGTCGCTGAACCTGATGAAGTTCCGCCGCCCCGATGGCACGCTGGACGTGCGCTCGTTCGAGCACACGGTCGACATCATGCTGCTCGCGCAGGAGATCATCGTCGGCCCCTCCAGCTACCCGACCGAGGAAATCGGGCAGAACGCGCGCGCCTTCCGCCAGCTCGGCCTCGGCTACGCCAACCTCGGCGCCTACCTGATGAGCAACGGCATGCCCTACGACTCCGACCACGGACGCGGCGCAGCGGCGGCGATCACAGCCCTGATGACCGGCCGCGCCTACCGCCGCTCGGCCGAGGTCGCGGGCGCATTGGGGCCGTATGAGCGCTACGCGGAGAACCGCGAGCCACACAACAACGTCATGCGCATGCACCGCGACGCCTCCTACGCGATCCCCGACGCGGCCTGCGTGGACGCAGAGCTGCTGGCGGCCGCGCGACGCTCGTGGGACGAGGCGGTGGAGCTCGGGGAGCACTTCGGCTACCGCAACGCCCAGGCAAGTGTCTTGGCTCCCACTGGGACCATAAGCTTTTTGATGGACTGCGACACCACAGGCGTAGAGCCCGACTTCTCGCTCGTCAAGTTCAAGGAGCTCGTCGGCGGCGGGCAGATGACGATCGTCAACAAAACGGTGCCGCTGGCGCTCGAGACGCTCGGCTACTCCGAGCAGCAGATCGAGCAGATCGAGGCGCACCTGGCCGAGCACGGCACGATCATCGGCGCACCGGGACTGAAGGACGAGCACCTGTCCGTGTTCGACGTCGCGGTGGGCGAGCGCGCGATCTCGCACATGGGCCACTTGAAGATGATGGGGGCGGTGCAGCCGTTCATCTCCGGCGCGATCTCGAAGTGCGTGTCTGGGGAGACACTCGTAGCGAGTCAGCAAGGCCTCGTTCGTATCAGCAGCCTGCACTCCGGCGAGCAGCCCGACAGCTTCCGTGACATGGAGCTTGCGATCGCGTCGCTCGACGGCACGCGTAACACGAACGCCTTCTATTACGGCGGCACACGCCCGGTACGCGAGGTTACGCTGCGTTCCGGGCACCGTGTGACGGGAACACCCAACCATCGACTGCTGACGTGCGGTCCCGATGGTCCTGCATGGCGCCGACTCGATGAGCTTCAGGTCGGTGAGTATGTCGCGACTCAATACGGCGACGATCTGTGGGCGACCACGCCTGCGAGCTTTGAGGAGTTCGTTCCCAGCGCCAGCTACGGCAGCCAGAAGGCGGTGACCATCCCACAGGAGATGGACTCGCGGCTTGCGTTCCTCCTCGGCTCATATGCGGCAGAGGGACACATCTCTCGATCCACGTGGACGGTGAGGATCAGCAACGCCGATGAGGCGGTGATACCGCTCATCCTCGACGCCGCGCAGGCCACGTTTGGATTCCGTCCGACAGTGGTTCGGCAGGCTGACAAGTGCCCCTCGATCGAGCTTTCGTCGAAGCGGGTGGTCGAGTTTCTCGACTACCTCGGCTGCGGAGACCGCGCGTCGAACAAGCGGATTCCAGACGCCATCCTGCAGTCGCCACGGGCGATGGTGATGCGCTTCCTGGACGGCCTGTGCCTAGATGCATACATCACGATCGGCGGGATGGCCAAGTGGGCGATCTGCTTGGACTCGGAAGGGCTGCTCGATGACCTTCAAGCAGTTCTCACGAACCTCGGGATCGTTCACGGCAGGGTCACCAAGCAGGCGCCGTTGTATGAAAAGACGTTCGACGAGGTTTACACGGCGGGACGCGAGGCCCAGCGACTGGTGGCCATGCTCGATTTCGTAGAGCCCCACAAGGCGCTGCGTGCGTCAGAGCTCCGCGCTCGCGAGTTCAGCCAGAGCCCGTGGGACGTTGTTCCTGGCATAAGCGGACGGGATCTGTACGACCTGCTCCCGCGGGGCCGGAGCGGTCGCCGAGGTAATGGCTCGGGAGTTTCGGGGACATTCAGTTATCTGAAGGACGAGCGCACACGCAACGTCAGCCGCGCATCGTTGGAGCGGGTTGCGACCGTCGAGGACGTGGTGTTGCCGGAGTGGCTCGATGTCGTGCTCGAGCGCAATTTGCACTTTAGTCCGGTCGCATCCGTTCAAGACGCTGGCGAGCGGGAGGTGTATGACGTGTCCGTTCCCGTGACTCATGCGTTTGTCGCTAACGGCATCGTCAATCACAACACCGTCAATCTCCCGCAGGAGGCGACCGTCGAGGACATCGCCGACGCCTACACGCAGGCGTGGCATCTCGGAGTCAAGGCGCTCGCGATCTACCGCGACGGCTCGAAGACCGCACAAGCGCTGCGCACCGATGCCCAGCAGGGCGTGAAAGAGGCCGTCGACATCGACGCGATCGTCGAGCAGGCGGTGAGCAGGGCGCTGGCCGAGGTCGGCCCCAAGCGCAAGCGCATGCCGCGTGAGCGCCAGTCGATCACGCACAAGTTCTCGATCGCCGGCCACGAGGGCTACATCACCGCCGGCATGTACGAGGACGGCTCCGTGGGAGAGATCTTCCTGACCGACATCGGCAAGGAGGGCTCGACGCTGCGCGGGATGATGAACTCGTTCGCGACCGCGATCTCGATCGCGCTGCAGTACGGGGTGCCGCTGGAAACGCTCGTACAGAAGTTCAGCTACATGCGCTTCGAGCCGGAGGGGATCACCGGCAACCCGGAGATCCCGTTCGCGAAGTCGATGCCCGACTACATCATGCGCTGGCTCGCCTCACGCTTCCTCGACACGGACGCACAGGAGGAACTGGGCATCCTCACGCCGGAGGTGCGCGCGCGCAAAGCCGCCCAGGAGATGGCACAGGCCGTAAGCTCCTCAGACACCGCCGGGCCCGCCTCACCGGAGACGGCCAGCCCCGGCAACGGGAACGGCGGCGGCACCACCGGCAACGGATCGCCGCACCCCGAGGGGCACAGGCAGGCAACGGCCGCAAGCGCCGGGGTCCACAGCACGCCCGCGGCGGCATCGTTGACGGACTCCCCGCCGGTCGTCCCCGCGCGTCTGCAGGGCCTCGACCTCGGGCCCGCGTGCAGCCAGTGCGGCGGCATGATGCAACGGACGGGCAGCTGCTACACGTGCTCATCCTGCGGCAACAACACCGGCTGCGGCTGACCTGCGAGGGTCGGCGCCGGCCGACCTCGGGGATGTGAGCGCGCAAGCGTCTGCCTATTCGGTCGGTGTCCTCAGTCGCTTGCGTGCAAAGCACGCCACACTCCACGCCGTGGTTCCTGGTCTCAATTACGCTGTAATTTCCGTGCTACGCTGTGGTTGTGAGCGCGAAGTCAGCACCATTCAGCATGCGTCTGTCCAAGAAAATGGAGGCGCTTGTCGAGTTCGAGGCCACCCGCACCGGCCGCAGCAAGGGCGCGGTGATAGAGGCACTCGCCGAGGAGGCTCTGCGAATGCGGCTGTTCCCGGGCATCGCGTTCAGGGGCACCGACTGGGACCGGCGCGCGTGGGTGATCGGGACCGCGCTCGATGTGTGGCAG
>Ga0182015_10006304_pt1 | contig 11967 bp, 9 predicted proteins | sample 712P3MmetaG_FD_120478 | JGI IMG/M metagenome (GOLD analysis project Ga0182015, IMG submission 120478) | Permafrost microbial communities from Stordalen Mire, Sweden - 712P3M metaG | ecosystem: Environmental > Terrestrial > Soil > Wetlands > Permafrost | place: Sweden: Stordalen | collected...
AAGGTCGTGAAGGAACTCGTCTACGGCGACGGTGTGCCCGAAGGCATTGTCATGACCACGCTCGACTCAACGGTCAACTGGATGCGCAAGAATTCCATCTGGCCCATGACGTTCGGCTTGGCATGCTGCGCAATTGAAATGATGTCGATGGGCGCTTCGCGCTTCGATATTGCGCGTTTCGGCGCCGAGGTCTTTCGTCCCTCGCCGCGCCAGTCAGATTTGATGATTATTGCCGGCCGCGTCTCCAACAAAATGGCGCCGGTGATTCGCCAGCTCTACGAGCAGATGCCGGAGCCGAAGTGGGTGATTTCGATGGGTGCGTGCGCCACTTCCGGCGGCGTATTCAACAATTATGCGCTGGTGCAAAGCGTGAATCAGGTCATTCCCGTGGATATCTACGTCCCCGGTTGCCCGCCGCGCCCCGAGCAGTTGATCTACGCCATCACCTTGCTGCAAGACAAAATCATGATTGAACGCGGCACCGTAAAGAAGGCCCTTAATCTCGTCCCGGCCGGAGAGTAGTGCCCCTCAGCTCTGCGCAAAACTGAAATTGGTTTTCCGTCCTTCGCTTTTACTGCTTCATCCTCGTAGCCATCTGCCGCTCCGGTGGAGTCATCTGGTTCCAAACCGCTTCTAAATCTTTTTGTAAAATCTGATTATTCGGATCCAGACGCAGAGCCAGCGCGAACCACAAATACGAGGTCGGCAGATCGCGCGCGACACAGTGCCCCGTGTCATACATGGCTCCGAGAGTGCTCCGCGCTTTGGCATTGTTTTTCGCGGAGGCAGCCCTCAGGTCTTTCACGGCCTCGTCACAGTTCGCGTGTGCGCCGCGTCCGTAGAGATAACCTTCGCCTCGGCGAAATTCGGCGTCGCCGTTGTCAGTCGCGGCGGGCTCGACTGTTTTAAGCGTCTTGGCTGGAGCAACGACCGGTGTGCGTTTCTCCGCCGCGGGGGTTGGTCGTGGAATGACCGGAGCTGCTTTCGCAATAGGTGCTGCTGGAGAGTTCTCGCTCGGCTGGGAAACGGCAGGGCTAGCATTCGCGTCCTTTGAAGGAGCTGCGGAGGCTGTCGCTGCCGGCGGTGGAGTTGGGGGCGTCTCTGCCGTGGGAGCGGCCGATCCAGTGGCAGACGTCGGCTGCGCGGCCTCCGGCTTCTGCGTGTAGCTTGAGGCGAGATAATTCGTGTAAGTCCACCAACCGGCAGCACCCAACGCCGCCAGCAGAACCAGCAACAAGAACAGGCGGCCTCTGCCGCTTTTCGGCTCTTCGGGCTCAAAAAAGGAATCCAAACCGGAGAAAGAATTCTGCCGCAGTGAGTCAGGGCTCGGAAGATCGTTCGCGGTCTCCACGGTCGCGGACCGCGCCGGTTCTGCTGCGCTGGTCATCTTTGGCAGATTCGGTACGGGCGCCCCTGCTGGCCGACGGATTTCGGGCCGCGCCTCGAGCACCGTGCCACACATTCCGCAGAAGCGGAAGTTTTCCGCGTTGTCCTCACCGCACTTCGGGCAGATCAAGCTGACTCTCCTGATGCTTAATTAGTGTAACTCGCACCGCGCCCGCATTCCGTCTGCAGTTTCAGATTAGAATGCAGGGCGTAGGAATTCAGAACCCGGTTTCGCCCATGCCGAAACTCCCGAAAGCCAAATCCGAAGGAGCCGCAAAACGCTTTGAGGCTCGGTTGGAGCGCATGCGCTCGCGCCTCGGTTGGACCATAATTCACCTACCGTTCGATGCGGTTAAGTTGTGGGGGTTGCGTGGACAGATCAAAGTAAAGGGTGAAATCAACGACTTCGCCTTCCGTACCACATTGTTTCCTACCGGAGCCGGCCGCCACATTCTGCTGGTCAACAAGCGCATGCAAGAAGGAGCGCGCGCTGTGGAGGGCAGCGTCGCCCGTTTTCAACTCGAACTCGACACAGAAAAACGGAAGATCGGCATTCCTGATGAGCTCGAACAGATTCTCAAGCAGGATCGCTCGCTCAGACGCTGGTATGACGAGTTGAATCCTTCCACCCGCAAAGATATAGACAAATGGATTGGCGACCCGAAGAGCTCGGCAGCCCGCGTACGCCGCGCCGAACAGCTTGCCGAACGCCTGCTCGCCGTGATGGATGCGGAAAGGGAACTACCGCCCATTCTGCAGCTGGCTTTCGCGCGCCAACCGCGTGCCCGGGAGGGATGGGATGCAATGTCGGTCGCGCGCCGTCGCGGACACCTCTTCGGCATCTTCTACTACCGGACTCCCGACGGCCAACGCCGCCGCATCGAGAAGATGCTGGAGGATGCCACGGCGGTCGCCGAGAGGTTGGACGTGAGGTAGGACGACAGGAGATGAGCGGCGAGCGTCCCCTCCACAGCTCCCAAACTCTGATTGCAAACGAAAATGTCTCGTCTCCAATCCGCATAATCCTTATAATTCAATCGTTTTAATACTGGGTCTTCCTGGAGCTTCTTTACCACCTGGAGGCGTTCGCGTGAAAGTCGTTCTTAGCGTCATCCTGATTTCTGTCGTCCCTTCTTTCGCCGTTCGCTCCGCGGCGCAGACCATCACCGTTGACGTCTCGCATTCTACTAACCACTTTGTGCCGCGTGAAACTCTCGGCGCCGGCGTGGACCGTATTCCCGCCGTGGCCATCGACAAAGATTTGTTGCCCGAATCATTGCAGATGACGCTTTCTTCGGGTTGGCAACCAGTCTCTTTTCGCCAGAACACTGAGCTCGCTGTCGAAGCGTGGCATTGGAATCCGAAAGGGAAATGGAGCGACGGAAGCGACGGCAGCAATCCTGATGGCAAGGGCTATTTCACTGGCGCCGCGGTTCCCACCGAAACCCTGCGCTACTCTTATGGATACGCATTGCCCCGTCGAGGTTTCACCCGCAACGACGGAACCGACAACTCCGGCTTCTCGCGACTGACGGACGGCGACCCCAACACTTTCTGGAAGAGCAACCCGTATCTCACCGAACATTTCACCGGCGAAAGTGATGCGCTGCATCCGCAGTGGATCGTCCTCGATCTCGCGCAGTCGCAACCCGTCGACAGCATTCGCATCGCGTGGGGAGAACCGTTTGCGACCCGCTACGTCGCCCAGTATTGGACCGGAGATGATCCCATCAAAGCGCCTACTCGAGGCGTCTGGCAAACCTTTCCGCAGGGTAACGTCGGCGCCGGCAAGGGCGGCACTGAAACTGTTCGGCTCGTCACAACCCCGATAGCTGTGCGTTTCGTCCGCGTCTGGATGACCGCGTCTTCGAATACCTGTGATGCCCAGGGCCCGGCAGATCTTCGTAACGACGTCCGTAATTGTGTCGGCTACGCTATCCGCGAACTCTACCTTGGAACGACCACGGGGAGTACGGATAAGGACGGCCAATTCCACGACTCTGTGCGCCACACCCCCGACCAGGAGCAGACGACCACCTACTGCTCCTCGGTTGACCCGTGGCATCAGGCTTCCGATCTGGGATCAACGAAGCAGGCGCAAGTCGGCTTTGACCTCTTCTTTACCAGTGGCGTCACCCGCGGATTGCCCGCGATGATTCCGGTCGCGCTCCTCTATGACACTCCCGATAATGCGGTTGCCGAGATTGCCTACCTGGAGAATCGCCACTATCCCATCTCTTACATTGAGATGGGCGAGGAGGCCGACGGCCAGTACATGCTGCCCGAGGATTACGCCGCGCTCTATATCCAGTGGGCGACCGCGCTCCACCGGCTCGACCCGAAGCTGAAGCTGGGTGGGCCTTCATTTCAGGGAGTCAACAAAGATATTGAAGTCTGGCCCGACGCCAGCGGGCGAGTTTCGTGGACAGCGCGTTTTCTCGACTATCTCAAGCAGCACGGACACATGCAGGATCTCGCGTTCTTCTCCTTTGAGCACTATCCCTACGATCCTTGCCGAATTCCCTGGAGCTCTCTTTATGACGAGCCCGAACTCATGCGCCACATCATGCAGGTGTGGCATGAGGACGGCGTTCCCGTCGAATTGCCGATGTTCGTTACCGAGGGCAATCTCTCGTCGGCCGCAAGCGAAACCTACCAGGATATTTTTTCGGGCCTCTGGCTCGCCGATTATATCGGATCGCTTCTCGATGCCGGCGGCAAAGCAGTTTATTACTTCCACTATCTGCCTTTGCAGATGGAGCCCGGTTGCAACAGTTCTCCGGGAACGTTCGGCATGTTTACCGTAGACGCCGACTACAAAATTCAGCAGCCGTTGGCACAGTTCTTTGTCGCGCAACTCATCAACACGGAGTGGGCGCAATCCGACGGTGGCGAGCATCAGGTGTACTCGGCCAAATCAGACATCGAAGACGGTGCCGGCCGCGAACTCGTCACTGCCCATGCGTTGAAGCGTCCCGACGGCGAATGGTCGGTGATGGTGGTCAATCGCGATCAGGAGAACGCCCACAGCGTTCGCATCGCCTTTCGCGGGACGTCAGATTCACCCGCAAGTTTTTCCGGCCCGGTCGAAATCGCGACCTTCGGAAGCGCGCAATACAAATGGAATCCTCCGCTCACACGCTTCATGGCGCACGCCGAAGACGCCGCAAAGGCCACAATCGTCGCTTACACGAATGGTAAAGCTGGTCCCGACGGCCCGATCGCGCGCACGAAGCAGGATGCGGCAAAAGATATGGTCTACGATCTGCCGGCAGCGTCGGTGGTGGTAATTCGGGGAAAGCTCGGATCCCCCTGACTTGCAACGGAGTGACTGGCGTCCCCCGCCCGTCCCGCTCAATCCACGTGCCTAAGTTACCAACACGTGTGCCCGCATTATGACCAACGTAACCCCGCGTGGCGCCTTCTTCTGCTATACTGCTATTAACGCTTTTGCTACGGTTTGCTCGTTAAGCGGGGATCCTGATGGATCCGCACCACCTCCGCATTTCCTGCCCGCCGTTTGGTTCCAGCGCTAATTTCAATGCGAGCGGCATGCGAACTCTGACAGTCGAACAACACCAGTCTGAGAATCTGACTACGCCCCTCCAGAAAGAAAACCATCGAATGACCACATTTACGGAACTGCCCTTGTCTGCTGCCTTGCAGCAGAAACTGGCGGCAGCTCAATTCATTACCCTCACACCCATCCAGGCACGCGGCATCGCTCCTGCTCTCGAAGGCAAGGACGTGATCGGCACGGCGCAGACCGGCACCGGCAAGACTCTTGCGTTTCTGATTCCGATTCTCGAAATGCTGCGGCGAGAGCCGTCGCAACACATCACCGCGCTGGTGCTTTTGCCTACGCGCGAACTCGCCATGCAGGTCCACGAGCAGTATGAACAACTGCGCGACAAGAAAATGCCGCGGGCCGCGCTCGTCATCGGCGGCGTATCGGAAAAAGCGCAGATCCAGAGCCTCCGCTCCGGCTGCGAATTCGTAATCGCGACCCCCGGACGCCTGCAGGATTTCATCACGCGCAAGTTCGCCGATCTGCGGCACGTGAAGATTCTCGTGCTCGACGAAGCCGATCGCATGCTCGATATGGGCTTTCTTCCTGCAATCCGGCGCATCCTGCAAATTCTGCCGAAGCGCCGCCAGACGCTCTGCTACTCCGCCACCATGGAGCAATCCGTGGCCTCTTTGGTGAATGATTACACGCATGAGCCGGTGCGAATAGCGCTCGGCTCGGTGCTGAAACCGGCGGAGAGTGTGAAACTCGAAGCCTACGAATGCCGCCCGTCGGAAAAATTAGACGCGCTCCGGCAGTTGCTGTATGCGGAAAAAGGACAGACCCTGATTTTCACCCGCACCAAACGTGGCGCACAAAGGCTGGCCCAGGAACTCGAACGCGATGGATTCTCGGCTGCCATGATCCACGGCGACCGCACACAATCGCAGCGCAACGGAGCTTTGAGCGGATTTCAGGAAGGCCGCTACCAGGTGCTGGTCGCAACCGACATCGCCTCACGCGGCTTGCACTGCGATGACGTGGCGCACGTCATAAACTACGATCTGCCAAAAATGGCCGAAGATTTCATTCATCGTGTCGGCCGCACCGGCCGCGCCGGCTTAGAAGGCCGTGCCTCGACACTGTTCACCGCCGCGGAGAACGTCTCGCTTCGCGATATCGAGCGAACGTTGAAGCTGCGCATCGAGCGCAAGCAGGTAAATGCATCGGCCAACGACCAACCGAAGCGCTTCGTGCAGAACACGCTGGCGTCGCGGACGCTGGTGAAGTTGCCGGGCGAAATATTTGTCTAGGTAGTCTTGTGATGGGGAGCGGGGCGTCTCCGCCGGACGGGCGTGACGCCGTCTCTCCATCGTTACAATCTGGAATTTTGTTGAGTAAAACGGATTCGCCGGAACATTGCGCTCCGGCGATCTTGCATTCGCTGACCTGATTATTCGCTTGGTTTGCGCGGCACAAGTAGTTCCAGAGAGTTTGGCTCATCGTCAGTACCGATGCGGAACAGTGCTGCCTGCGCCTCCGCCAGTTCTCGCATCTCCTGCATTTCATCCACCTGCGAACCGATTCCGCCTTCCGGCTCTTGCTTCCGCTGTGTTTTCTTTTCGTTTTTGTCCCGCTGTTTCTGCTGGCGCGCTTGTTCTTTCTGACGTTTAGTAAAAGTCGATCGGCCTCGTGGCATGGCAAAATCTCCAATTAGTATTGATATCGATAAGACATTTTGTAGCGGCGCACACGTAAGAATTTACAAGGCTGGCCCAGTGCCGGAGGTAGAGTCAACCGAAGTTGGCCGGATCCTTAACGTTCGCTTGCTTTTAGTATAACTCGAAATGCGGCGCGCGCCTCTCCGGATGGCTAGGAACCATCTCTGCCCGCGAGCGACTGCGCGTCCTCTGCAGCAGAGTGGCAGGCTCACCCCCAGCTGTGCTATTCTCAAACAGTTACGAAAACGAGAAGAGACAGGAGTGCAACAGGTTAGTGCTAGCCAGAGAGCAAAAGCAATCCGTCGTTGACACGTATCGCACGCATGCTACCGATACCGGCAGTCCCGAAGTTCAGATCGCCCTGCTGAGCGAGCGCATTGGTCAACTCACGGAACACTTCAAGACGCACCAGAAAGACCACGGCTCGCGCCGCGGACTTCTCATGATGGTGAGCCGGCGTCGCAGCCTGCTTGACTACCTGAAGAAGTACGACTCGGAACGGTACAAGACCGTTATTTCCAAGCTCGGCATCCGCAAATAACAGCGCGATCGGTTCCGTAAGGGGCCGGTTCCAGACATCGAGAGCCTTATCAAGTGCGTTCCCAACCGCGGCCTTGGCCTGCGCCCGCCCACGCGAATCTCCGTACCCGCGCGCATGCCCTTCTGCCCTATAAAAGGATGATTTATGAAGCCTGAAGCAACCAAAGTTTCTGTAGAACTCGCCGGCGGAAAACAACTCTCCATCGAAACCGGAAAACTTGCCAAGCAGGCCCATGGCGCGGCCGTGGTGCGCTTCGGGGATAATGTTGTCCTCGCCACCGCAACCTCGAACCCGGAGCCCCGCGAAGGCATCGATTTCTTTCCCCTCACCGTCGATTACCGCGAATATACCTACGCCGGTGGACGGATCCCCGGCGGCTTTATCAAGCGCGAAGGCCGCATGAGCGAGCGCGAAGTGCTCACGAGTCGCCAGATTGACCGGCCTGTGCGCCCAATGTTCGCGGACGGATTCAAGTGCGAGACCCAGGTCATCGCCTTTGTCTTATCGGCCGACACGGAAAACGATCCTGACGTCTGTGGCATCAACGCCGCTTCCGCCGCGCTCACCATTTCCGATATTCCCTTTCTCGGCCCCCTTGGCGCCGTGCGCGTTGGACTGATCGACGGCCGCTTCATCGCCAATCCCACTTACACCGAAATGCGCGATGGACTCCTTAACATCATGGTTGTCGGAACCGCCGAAGCGATCGTCATGATCGAGTCGGGCGCGAAAGAAGTAAAAGAAGAAACGGTGGTCGACGCGATCGAATTCGCCCACACCGAAATCAAGAAAATCTGCGCCGCCATCAACGAACTTCGCAGCAAGGTCGGCAAGCCCAAGCGCTCGGTAACGCCTCCGGAGTTGGACGAAACTTACCTCAAAGGTCTGGAAGCGCAGATCGGTCGTCGACTGACCGACGCACTCGATACCAAGAAGCATCCGAAATCGGAGAGCTACGAACTGGTCCGCGTGCTGGAAAAAGAACTTCTGGCCGCTCTGCCCGAGGATGACGAGGCAGGCAAGAAAAAAGTAAAGAAGTACTATGAAATCCTGCGCGAGCGCATTTTCCGCGACCAGGTCATCGATCACAAGCGCCGCCCCGACGGACGCGAGTTCGATCAGATTCGCGAAATCTGGATCGAAGCTGGAGTCCTTCCCCGCGTCCACGGCAGCGCCGTTTTTACCCGCGGCGAAACTCAAGCCCTGGTTACCACCACCCTCGGTACCAGCGACGACATGCAGCGTCTCGAAGGTTTCGAAGGCGAAGCCAAGAAGCGCTTCATGCTCCACTACAATTTCCCCCCGTTTTCCGTCGGAGAAGTTGGCTTCATGCGTGGCGCCGGCCGCCGCGAAATCGGCCACGGAGCGCTCGCTGAGCGCGCCGTTTCCGCCGTGCTTCCCACTGAAGACAACTGGCCCTACGCGATGCGCGTCGTCTCCGACATTCTGGAATCGAACGGATCGTCGTCGATGGCCACCATCTGCGGCGCTTCGCTTTCGCTGATGGATGCTGGTGTGCCGCTGAAGGCACCCGTCGCTGGAGTTGCGATGGGATTGGTGAAGGAAGGCGACAAGTACGCCATCCTGACCGACATCGCCGGCGCCGAAGACCATTACGGTGACATGGATTTCAAAGTTGCCGGAACCAAAGACGGCATCACCGCGCTGCAGATGGATATCAAAGTCGCCGGCATTACTTCGCAGATCATGCGCGAAGCTCTGGCACAGGCGCAGCGCGGACGACTGTTCATCCTCGGCAAGATGGACGAGGTGATCACCGAAGGTCGCGTCAAGGTTTCGAGCTTCGCGCCCCGCATCTATACCCTGCAGATTCCAGTCGACAAGATTCGCGACGTGATTGGGCCCGGTGGCAAGATGATTCGCAGCATCATCGAGCAGACCGGCGTGAAGATCGACGTTGAAGATTCCGGCAAAGTCAACGTCGCTTCAAACGACGAAGTTTCCGCCAACAAGGCCTTGCAGATTATCAGAGACCTGACCGCCTCAGCCGAGGTCGGCAAGACCTATCTCGGAAGGGTCAGCCGCCTGGCCGATTTCGGCGCGTTCGTCGAAATTCTGCCCGGACTCGACGGCCTGCTCCACATCAGCGAAGTTGCCGAGCACAGAATCAAAGATGTTCGCGATGAACTCAAAGAAGGCGACCAGGTGCTGGTGAAAGTTCTGGCGGTTGAAGGCAACCGCATCAAACTGTCGCGGAAGGCGATTTTAAAAGAGCAACGCGCCAAAATGGGCGGCGCTCCTCTGCCCGAAACCGACGACGGAGCGGGTGCAGCGCCTTCGCCGGTAGTTGCGCAGGGCGCCTCGCATGGGGCACCGCAGGGCACGCCCACGGCAGTCATCGAAGGCGGCGCAGATTTCGATGCCGACGATGAACCGAATTTCAATCGCGTGGATGGCGTCGTATCGTCGATCGAGGCTGGCGCCGCTCGTCCCGAAGGCGGCGGCTCTCGTGAAGGCCGTCCCGGCGGAGGTGGCGATCGCAATCGCCGTCGCCGCGGTCGCGGACGCGGCCCAGGCGGCGGACATGGTGGCCACAGCGGGGGAGGGCACTCCGGCGGCGGCGGTGGTGGCCGCGGAAGACGCTAGGTTCAGGATTCAGCTACCGGTACTCAGTTGTAATCTGAGCGAGGGCCGCAGAGATGCGGCCCTTTTTATTTCGCAAATCCGCAGCCGACGTGGGGCGCTTCCACATCCGGGTAGCGCTCGGATTCCTTAAGAAGGGAATTGCCCGCGAACGAGCATGCACGATGAATCGAAGACCGCTGATCACTTCTGGGAAATCGTAAAGTTAACTGTTGTGGTCTCGTTGCTCCGTGCCTCAACTGACTGCTCCCAGGTTTTGGGGACATCGAAGACTGGCCGCTGCACCTTTTTCTCGGTCAAGACGTCGAACGAATTCTGGTGACTGGTGATGCTCCACCCTTCGTGCCAGGCCACAACCTGATAGTGCCCGGGAGGAACGTCCCTGAGTTCGAACCTACCGCTCTCATCCGTCACCGCATAGTAAGGATGCGAGACCACCATCATCTCGGCATTCATCCAAACATGGCCGCCGTTGCATTCGAGGTTGACCAAGCCGGGAGTTTCCATGGTCCTGGAGATCACCTGGTTGGTGTAAGGGAACGGCAAATTGAAGCTGGATGCTCCACTCATGTGAACGGTGTGAAGAGTAGCGTCGGAACTCTTCATTTGAAGAACATCGTTCTGCGGGACTAACAGGATGTGCGGTTCATAGCGGCATTGCTTCTGGTTCAGCGATCGCCGCGGTTGTGGTAGATCCATCGCCTTGCCGCTGGAAATGTTTTTCAGAAAAACGATGGTGTTGGCCACACCGCCCTGCGGTCCGACAATCAGCCGCTCCAGATCGACCTTCTTGCGTGATTCGGGGTCACAAATCTGCGGGTCTTTGGTTACCGGAAATCCCTCTTCGTGCGGCCTCGGCCCAGACCACTTTACCGTTCCGCTGATCGTTCCGCCGTTCGTTACCGTTATAACCTGGTAGTTGCTCTGGGCCCAGACTTGTCCGGTCAGAACTGAGAACAACACCAACATTGCCCCTAATTTCAACGATGCGACCATGGCACACTCACTACTGGTTGCTCTGTCTGCAGCAACCTGACGGTTCGGCTGTGCTGGGGGCAAGACCACAGTCCGGCTAATGTCAGATTAAGGATGCCGGCGTCACTATTAAAGATCACTTAAGTTGCGCCACTCTAGTCACGGGGGTGTTCTGGACTGCTCATCCTCGCGGGTCCGGTCGGCGATAGGAGAACCGACCGGGGTGAGGGTCTCGGTCAGAATGATAGGCGTTTGAAGATAGTTTCCGGGATCTGTTGCACCGCCGCCATCACGTAACGCCAGATCTTTGGTGTGTAAAGCACGTCGGGGGAGCGGCGTTCGAGTGCGTCCACGATGTCGCGGCCTACCTGCTCCGGATCGGCGAAGCGCGCAGCATTCGGCAAGTGATCGGTCATCGGAGTCTGTACCGGCCCTGGCTTGATGGTGATCACTCGAACGCCAGCCGGATGCAATCGGCTGCGGAGTCCCTGAAGGAATAAAGAGAGCGCCCCCTTGGCCGAGCCGTAGACGTAGTTGGAGCGGCGTCCACGGTCGCCTGCGACCGACGTGATCGCGGCCAGGCAGCCGGTGCGCCGGCGCTCGAGGTCCGCGCCAAACAAGGTTAGGATCGCGCTCGCGCTGACAAAATTGATCTGCAGTTCTTCCACCAGGACGTCGATAGAGCGTTCCGAATCCTTCTGTTCGTGCATGGAGCCGTAGGCCAGTAATACGGTGTCGAAGTCATAAAAATTGTGGCACGTAAATTCGAAGACCGAAGCATGTTGCTGGATCGACGCCAGGTTTGCGGCGCAGGTCAACACCTGCTGGGCGCCGCGTGCCATCAGATCGCTCCGCAGCTCCGCAAGCCGTTGCGCCGATCGCGCCACCAGAAGCAACTCGCACCCGCGGCAAGCCAACTGCCGCTCGACTTCCAGTGCAATACCCGACGTGGCGCCGAGGATGACGACCTTTTTCATGCCTGCGGTCATCCTTGCGCCCCTGTCACGCGCCGCCAGAATGAAGACGACATTTTCGGGTCGATGTAGGGAACAAAGCTGCGCCAATGCAGAAAGGAAGCTTCAAACATGCTGGGACTCATACGGGCGTCTTTCGCGGGATAGAGCGCTCCTCCGCTCCGCTGGACAATTTCATCGAGCGATTGCATCAGTTGCAGCGTGCGCTCGCCGCGCATGGCGAAATCAAGCGCAATCGTCAGGCCCGGACGCGGAAAA
>Ga0182015_10006306_pt1 | contig 11964 bp, 9 predicted proteins | sample 712P3MmetaG_FD_120478 | JGI IMG/M metagenome (GOLD analysis project Ga0182015, IMG submission 120478) | Permafrost microbial communities from Stordalen Mire, Sweden - 712P3M metaG | ecosystem: Environmental > Terrestrial > Soil > Wetlands > Permafrost | place: Sweden: Stordalen | collected...
GGAAGACTCTCTACAAGCATTGCCCCGAACTTGGTGGGGAGAGCTCTGACTGGCTGTTTTTACAATTCGGTTCTCGGTTGCTGAAGCGCCTTTCAAACATCAATTCTCGGACGGGCTCCTAGATACACGGCGACAACCGTGTGGGGCGGGGACAGCTTCCAGAGCGACGGCTTTCATCAGACGCGGAAATGCTGCCTAGTTCCACCAAGTTTGGAGCGTCGCCAGGAGAAAAAATCCAGCCCGGGATCAACAACTGGGATGTAGGCTTGGGTAAATTGTTTCAATTCACCGAAAGAGTAGGTTTCCAATTCCGAGCGGAGACGTTCAACACCTTTAACCATACCCAGTACGGAGTCGATCCAACCACTGCCGCCGCTGGTGGTCCAGGGCAGAGCGCCGTGAGCGACAATATATCGAACGCGAACTTCGGCCAGATGACGAGTGCCGTCCGGGAAGAATCTTGCAGTTGGGAGGGAAGATCATCTTCTAGGCATCTGCCACACAACGGACGGCAAACTTCCGCTGGGTCGCAGTATCGATCCGGCGGCAGTTTCTTGGAGTACACTCCGAAATGTGATCCATTTCCACAAGAGAGTTGCAGGAACTTTCCTAATTTCGCTGTCTTTTCTCGCACCGGCAGTCATTGGCCAAGATTCCACAGTTCAGCGATATTCCGACGCTGGTCAGAGCGCCTTGGCAGCCGGCTACTACGTCGGCGCAGAGCGTGCTTATGAGAAGTTGCGGGACCTTGAGCCAGGAATCGCCGAAGTGCATGCAAACTTGGGACTGATCTATTTCGAGGGAAAGAAATTCGATCAAGCCGTGCCCGCACTTCGTCAGGCGCTGAGACTAAAGCCCAGCCTGGTCAAGAGCGAGAGCCTTCTTGCCATGTCGTTGTCGGAGCTCGGCCGTTACAGCGAAGCTTTGCCGGGTCTGGAAAAGGGATTTCATCGATCTTCCGAGCCTGAGATCAAGCGCATGTGCGGGCTCGAATTGGAGCGCTCATACACGGCTCTGAAGAAAGACAGCAAATCGGTGGAAGTGGCAATAGAGTTGAACCGGCTCTATCCCGACGACCCTGAAATCTTGTATCAAACTGGGAAGGTGTACGGGAATTTCGCATTTCGTGACCATGCAGAAGCTGGCACAGGTTGCGCCGGGGGCTGTCTGGAGACATCTTGCAGCCGCCGAGGCTCATGAGAGCCAGGGCTCCTACAGCCAGGCGATTCAGGAGTATCGGGAAGTCCTGCGGCTCGAACCAGATCGGTCTGGGATCCATTATCGCCTCGGCCGTAGCTTGATGGGACGCTTTTGGCAGGGTCAATCGCAGGACGACGTGGCTGCGGCCGGCAAAGAGTTCAAAGAGGAGTTGCGCTCGCATCCCGACAATGCAATGCTGCGTATGAGCTGGGAGAGATGCGCCGAAAGGACGGACAAACCGACGAGGCTGAGCAATACTTCGACCAGGCGGTACAACATTATCCGGACTTCGCCGAGGCTCAATTGGGCCGGGCTGCGGTTCTCCTGGAAAAGAAACTGCCACAACAGGCGTTGGCTCATGCTCAACGTGCCGTCACCCTCGATCCTGAGAACCAGGTCTGTTGGTATCGTCTGGCCAAAATCCAGAGAACTTTAGGTAACGTCGCCGAACAGCAGAAAGCATTGGCCGAATATCGACGACTGCACGATATAGCGAGCCAACAGAAGGAAGTGGAACCAGTGTTCTCGCCCCGGGAAGTAACAAAGCAGGAGGTCGACCCGACTCCATCTCAGTAGGGGATGATCCGTAATTCATATGTGATTGGGGGACTACGGTCGGCTCCATCCTCGGAGCTTGCCAGATGCGCGCAAAATGCCTCGCTTATTGGACCAACGCGTCTGGGTCTTGTTGTTCACGAGTTTCCTCTGGACAGGCCAGTCGGATGCTCAGGGGACCGCCCAAGGTTGCGTTCCTTCCTCAGGGCGGCAATCCTCATCCGCCGTTCCTGCTCGTTCTATCCCTGGGGCTGCGACTGTCGCTGGCTTCGCCCGGATTCACATTGATGCATCGCGAGCGCAAAGAGATTGGGCGGTGTATGGCGGTGACCCCGCGTCGGACCACTACTCTCCTTTGAAACAAATCAATCGCAACAATGTGAAGCGACTGGTGCAAGCCTGGAGTTTTGACGCTGGCGAAACCGGTGGCTTGCAGACCAGCCCGCTTGTAGTGGACGGTGTTCTATTTGGAATCAGCCCGACGCAGAAAACATTTGCGCTGGATGCTACCGACGGTAAACTGCTGTGGCGCTTTGACTCTGGAGTTAAGGGAACGCAACCCGACCGTGGGCTGGCTTACTGGAGCGATGGAAGCGAGAAACGAATTCTAGTTGGCGTGATGAACTTTCTCTATGCGCTCGACGCGGTTACCGGAAAACCAGTACGAACTTTTGGCAACAACGGGCGGGTTGATCTTCGCGAAGGCCTTGGCAGATTCCCGGCCGAGGCTCAATCGGTTTATCTGACCAGTCCGGGCATAATTTATAACGACCTTATTATTGTAGGAGGCCGTGAGCCAGAAACCCTGCCTGGACCTCCGGGCGATGTTCGCGCCTACGACGTTCATACCGGCAAGATGGCTTGGGCATTCCACACCATTCCGCATCCCGGAGAATTCGGATACGAAACTTGGCCCAAAGATGCTTGGAGTTACTCCGGAGGAGCCAACAATTGGGCAGGAATGGCGCTGGACGCAAAGCGTGGAATTGTCTATGCCCCCACGGGATCCGCGGCGATGGATTTTTACGGCGCGAATCGCATTGGAGACGACCTGTTTGCCGACAGCTTGATCGCTCTTGATGCCAGAACCGGCAAGCGGATTTGGCATTTCCAGGATGTCCGCCATGATCTTTGGGACCGTGATTTCCCCGCTCCTCCCGTCCTCCTGACTCTCAAACGCGATGGTAAGGAAATTGATGCAGTGGCACAGACGACCAAGCAGGGGTTTGTATATGTCTTCGATCGCGAGAATGGCACTCCCTTATTTCCGATCGAGTATCACAAATATCCCGCGAGCACGGTTCAAGGGGAGGCAGCAGCGGAAGAGCAGCCTCTACCAGTAAAGCCTGCACCTTATTCTCGTCAACTGCTCACCGAGGATTTGCTCACCACGCGGACCCCTGAAGCCCATCAATGGGCGTTGGAGAAATTTAAAACATTTCGCAGCGAAGGACAGTTTGTTCCTTTTAGCGTGGACAAAGACACCGTAGTATTCCCCGGTTTCGACGGTGGCGGCGAATGGGGAGGGCCCGCAGGAGATCCGGAAACCGGCATTTTGTATGTCAACGCGAACGATGTGGCATGGACCGGAGCTCTCGCCAAAAATACCGGGCCCGCCGCCAGCGGACGCGGCATTTACGGCTCCCAGTGCGCCGCGTGCCACCAGGACAATATGCAAGGTTCCCCGCCCAATTTCCCTTCGCTTGTCGGTGTGGGTGATCGTCTTTCGTCTCCGCAAATCGCCGGGATCATTCGGCAGGGCAAGGGACGCATGAACGGGTTCCCTAATCTAAGCGACGATGAGTTATACGCCGTGATTGGGTTTCTTATCGGCGCTGAAAGCAAAGAGGTCCAGAGTTCCGGGCCGCCACCGCCCGGCATGGATTACCGCTTCACCGGTTATCACAGGTTTCTCGATTCGGAGGGCTATCCCGCGGTGGCGCCGCCTTGGGGAACGCTGAACGCCATCAACCTAAACACCGGAGAGTATGTTTGGAAGATCCCTCTCGGTGAGTATCCCGAGTTGGCCGCGAAGGGGATGAAAAACACGGGAACAGAAAACTACGGAGGGCCCATCGTGACTGCGGGCGGCCTGGTGTTCATCGGCTCGACAAACTTTGACAGGAAGTTCAGGGCCTTCGATAAGGCGACCGGTGAATTGTTGTGGGAGACGACGTTGCCGTTTGCCGGAAATGCCACTCCGGCAACCTATGAAGTTAACGGGAAACAGTTCGTAGTGATCGGCGCGGGTGGCGGCAAAGATCCCAAGTCGCCATCCGGAGGAGCCTACGTGGCCTTTGCTCTACCGTAGCAAAGGATTAGCTCGGTGGTCGCATTGCTAATGGGGTCACCACGAAAGTTCAATCGACGGTCCGATCAAAGTAGCAGTTCTCGGAACGGGTTTTGCCGGGCGTCGGGTTGCTTCATTACTCTGGGTAAAGTGGGGAGATGCCTTCACTCGCCGTGCCTTTTTTGCTTGTATTCCTTCCCGCACCGCTGGCGATCCACGAACTAGCTGTGAATGTTCGTGTACTCACATTTTAGGAACACTCGATCTAACTTGAAGCGCAAACGAAGTTGAAGGTGAACGTGGGTATCGATGAACTTGCGAATCGGGAGTCACATTTCGGATCAGAACGGGCGGCTTTCGGCTTTTGCTTGGATCATGGTCGTGATGTGCGCAGTGCTTGTCAGTGTCGTGCAGCTTGGGACCAAGGTGTCGCTTCTGGCTGGCAAGGTTCAGCAACACTCGCGGACCTTTATGCATACAAATACCAGGAGACGCGGGTGGCGGGATTTGGTCCGTTCTTTAGCGGCTGTTTGATTTTGGCCTTTCTTCTCGGTCTGATCCTCATTGTTACCACGCGTTCGGTTCGTTGGCCTCTCGTATCGATGGCTACAGTTCTGATCTGCTCTCTTCTTCTGAGCCGTCATCTTTGGTGGTCGGGTTACGGGCTGCAACTTTGGCTCGTACCAATTTTGCCGATTGCATTTGCCTTCCAGCTGCGTGTTTCCCGGTACAAGCTAACTTTGGCACTGCGTCCGTTTGCAATGGGAGGCCAATGCCAGCGTCACTTTGCGCCAGCAGCTTAAGCAGATGGGGGAATCCGGGCAGGTCTACGAAGTACAGACCAATTACTTCGATGAGGCGGGCGTGAGGTTTCAGGATGTAGGAATGAAAGAATTGGCCGGCAGTCAAGAGCTTATGAGCGTGGTGGAGGGATATCCAGCGCCCATCCGTTATCGAATGATCCCCAGCGTTACCTCTGGACCGTAGGCAGGTTGGATTACGCCTGTTCACACTATCGCAAAGCCTTGATGATGAAGGGAGCGGATGAAGGCCAGAAACACAATGAGCGTGCGACCTTTCATGTGGAAACAATCTCCGAGAAGGATTCACAACGCTCGGATCGCGACAAATGTTATGTGATCGTCGGTTTCTCTTCCCTGACGGATCGATCCGTGTAAGCACTCAGGCACGATGTCGTCAGCCTTCACTTCGGATCAGCGAGCGAGATCGGGATAACCAATCTAAGACTCCGTTAGGCGATACCATGCGAGCCCGATTTTTGCACTAAGCCACCGAAAAGGCTCATTCGGAACGTAATCCAGCCGGGCGTTAAGGAAGGGAAATTGTTTCCAGGGTTGCTCACGGCCGGCCTCCAGATCGGCAATGATTCTCCCAAAGACTGAAGTCAGGTTCACGCCATGTCCGCTGTAACCAAGTCCATAGAAGATGTTCTTATTCTTTCCCGTGCAACCTACAGAGGGCGACTCGTCGAGAGACCAGTCCACTACGCCATCCCAACCTGCTTCGAACTCGACACCCGACAGGCTGGGGTAGATTCGTACTAGCTCACGCTGGAGTTGAGCAAAATGGGAAGCTGCATTGCCGGGATCTGCAACCCCGCTATTGAAAAAGTAGCTGGGACTGCCACCGCCAATGTGGATACGATTGTCTTCGGTCAAGCCGAGATAGAAGACTTCGGTGCGGCTGTCATTGAACGGGACTCGCATGCGCCATCCGATTTCGGCCAGCTGCCGATTGCTGAAGGGCTGCGTAACTGCCACGTATTCGTGGACCGGCACAATCGAATTTCGGAAGAATCCCAGCCTTGAGGTGAAGGCGTTAGTGGCCAATACCAACGACTTTGCCTTGATCGAATATCCGGCGTTTGTATGGAGAAGGTTCTCCTGACCTTCCTCGATACTGGCCACGGTTGTGTTTTCGTAAATCTCAGCTCCGGCGTTTTCGGCGGCAGCCTTGAACACATGCACCAGTTTCATGGGATGGATCTGCCCACCGCTAGGGTCGAAGAAGGCTGCCTCGTAGACTTCGGTACCGATTGCGTCAACCAGTTGCTGTTTACCCCAGAACTCAACCGGCATGCCGAGCGATCGCGCCTGTTGCACATAGGCCTTCGCCGCTCGGATGTCGTCGGAGGTACTCAGCACTTGCAGAGCTCCATTTGTCTCCAACTCGCAGTCGATGCCGATCGACGCGCTGAGCTTCGACAGCGTCCGTACGTTCTCTGCCGTGAGGTCATAGATCTTCTTGTCGATCGCCGGTACGGAGCTGAAGTTCATATACCGGTCCTCGGTCATGGTCAACACCATGGCACCATTCCGTCCCGAGGCACCGTTACCACAGCCCGTCGCTTCGAGGACGACGACGCGCTTGTGCGGGGAGATGCTGCGGATGTAGTAGGCCGCAGAAAGGCCAGTGAACCCGCCCCCAAGGACCGCGACATCTGCGGCGATGTCTGCTGTTAAGGGCGGATTCTGCGGCGGCTGAGTTCTTGCCCAATAGCTGCGGTTGGTCTCAAACACGAACGGTTCGCGCCAGATCCTGGGAGAGATCTGGTTCAGGCCGACCGTACCGAGCAAGGCGCCACCACCTGCAATAGTTGCCTGTTTTAGAAAGCGCCGGCGGCTTGAGAGCTCGTGCATGAGCGATTGTGGAGAAATTCAGAGTCAAGTACGAGATCGCTCTATACTCGGCAAGCGAAAATGAAGTTGATCTGCGCCAAAACAACAGCTCAGCCAGCGTCATCACCAATTCCTCGGCGGAAGAGCAGGAAACCTACTACCATTTCCCGTACGGGGGCATAGTCTACCGCAGCGGCAGCGATCCTAACAACTAAGCTCACCGGCAAAGCACGCGACGCGGAGAGCGGGATAGATAATCTCGGGGCGAGATACTTCGCCTCGCCGATCGGCCGGTTTATGATGCCGGATTGGGCGGCGAGGCCCCACCTCGTGCCCTGCGGCCAATGAGGGTCATTTCAAAACCGGCCAACAAAATGAAGCTCGGGGACGTTGATTCCGACGCAAGGCAGTAGCTTTCGTCGGTATGAGCAACGTGTTGAGCGAAGAAAAAACAACAAGTGATTGCCCTGGGCCGGCTGGGATGGCCCTTGCGGCGCATCGAGCAAGAGACCGGGGTGCGTCGGGCACCGGAGCCTACCTGAAAGCGGCCGGGCTCGGAGTGCGCCCGTCAAGTGGGTGGGGACGGCGACCGCCGGCAAAACCGGCCAATGCCGGGGAGGTGACCACCGGGTTTGGCGCGGAGTTGAGCGCCTCAGAACCTCAAAACTCCCCCACCCGTTCCGTCCACCAGTTAATGCCGCGAATTCTCCGTCGTATCGGGTATCGTGGCGTTTTCATCTCCAACACTTTAATTCTCGGTGACCTTACTGATGGTGTTTGCAACGATCGGTCTCCGAACACCGGTTTGGACCATCGTGTTGCTGGCGCTAGGAGACGACTAAGGCACAGCCGTAAGGCAGCGTCGGGGTAAACTAGTCAGATAACACGAGCTGAAGTGCGGCCCAGGGGCCGCAAATCATGGGGTCGCCGTCCGGAATAGGGCAGCCGAAGTGTTATCACACTCAACGAAAGCGCAATTGAGCAAGGGTTGGTTTCAGGCGTAATATTGCCTCCTTATCAGAACGCAGGAAACTGGCTTCGGCCAAGACAAGATCAAAACAGGGACGACGGAGATCGCTTTGAGATTCTCAAGGATTTCGCTGCTTTCGCTGCTTGTGGTGACCGTGCCGGTCGTGTGTTCCGCCCAGGATGCAACCGGAAGGATTTTCGGAACCGTCTACGACCAGCAGGGGGCGGTGATCCCCGCAGTGCAAATTACGGTGACCAACACGGCCACGCAGGTCGTGCGCACTGCGATCACGGACAAGGAGGGATCCTTCCAGCTGCTGGCGCTGTCGATCGGCACGTACAAGGTGACCGCCGAGCACGCTGGTTTTCGCTCGGTGGTCAGTCAAGAGCAGAAGCTGTTGATCAACCAGGCGCTGCGTATAGATTTCAAAATGGAGGTCGGTGCGGCCACCCAGATGGTCGAAGTTGGGGGTGAAGCGGCGCCGGTGGAAACCGTCAACCCCACTCTGGGCCAGTCGATCACGGGGCGAGTGCTTACCAACATGCCTCTGAACGGTCGGGACATGCTCGATCTGGCGTTGCTTCAACCCGGGGTGACAGAAAGCAACGACGATAATACCGGCGCGGGCAATTACAGCATCGCCGGCGGCAGAACCGATTCCGTGACGTTCCTGCTCGACGGGGGCAACAACAACGATCTGCTGGATAACAGCAACCTGCTCGATCCCAATCCCGATGCCATCGCCGAGTTCCGGCTTCTGCAGAGTGATTACACGGCGGAGTATGGGCGAAACGGGGGCGGCATCATTAGTATCGTAACCAAGTCTGGCACCAATCACCTCCATGGGACCCTGTTCGACTACGTCAGGAACAGGGATTTCGACGCCAACGACTACTTCAACAACCGCTTGGGGCTTCCTCGGCTCGACCTTAAGCGGAACCAGTTCGGAGCGACCCTGGGAGGCCCCATCCGCAAAGATAAAGCCTTCTTCTTTCTTGCGTACCAGGGACAACGGCAAGTCCAGGGTGTGCCGGATGACGACGTACCGGTCTACACTCCGCAGGAGTTGCAGGGAAATTTTTCTGCCGCTGCCGACGGTTCTCCCGACCCGGGCGTCGTGGCCTTCCTGGAGGCCAATCCTTGGTTTGCTTCTCCCCACGGGAGCGCAGCGAACGCAATTATCGATCCCACGAAGATCGACCCTATCGCCCAGGCCTACATCAGCCACGACCTGATCCCGAGCGTGCCGGGCGGTGTGTATTCCGCGTCGCTCGAGGCACAGGATAATCGGAATGAACTGACTACGAAATTTGATCTGAACCTTAACCCGAAAGACAAGCTTTCCGCCACGATTGGTTTCAACCGGCTCAACCAACTGGCGCCTCTCGATGCCTCCACCGTGGGCGGTTATCCCAGCGCCACGGTAGCGAATTACTACTATTTTAATCTCGAGTACAGTCGGGTCATCTCGCCCACCCTGCTCAATGAATTCCACTTCGTCACGCATCGCAGTAATTTCCTCTCGGGTGTCACGACGACCCACGAGCCCACCGGTCAGGCGCTTGGCGTCACCGGCGTAACTCCCGACCTGGCCACCGGCCCGACCAACATTTATATGGATAACGGCTTTTCGATCGGCCCGAGCGAAAACGGGCCGACGCGCTACGTCGAGAACACGTTCTCCTGGACGGATGCACTCACCTGGACGCGAGGGAAACATAACTTGAAGTTCGGAGCTGGATTCTCGCCGTACCAGGAAAATCTGGCCTACGGCTATTACTTGAATGGTGAGTGGGATTTTTACACGGGCACGAGCACGGGATCGGGGAATGATTTTGCGGATTTCCTGCTAGGCATTCCGGATTTTTTCCAACAATACGCTCTGGCTCCTTCCAACATACGGAGCAAAAGCACTTATGTGTTTGGCCAGGATGAGTGGCACTTTCGCAAGAATCTGGTACTCACCATGGGGCTGCGCTACGAATACAACTCGCCCAAAAGCGACACCGAAGGGCGCTCTTTTTCGGTGATCCCGGGGCTTCAGTCGCAACGATTTGTCAACGCGCCGCCCGGACTGGTGTTTCCTGGCGATCCCGGCGCCCCCACCGGGGTGAACTTCCCCGACAAGAAAAACTTCGCACCGCGCTTTGGTTTTGCCTGGGATCCAACAGGAAGCGGCAAGACCAGCGTCCGCGGCGGGGGCGGCATTTTCTATGACATCCTGAAAGGCGAAGATAATCTTCAGTTCAACGGCCAGCCCCCGTTCGTGGGTTCTGCGGGACTCTTCTTCAATCCCCCGGATCAGCTGCCCAGCTGCCTGAATCCCAACGGCTGTCCTGTCGCCAAGCCTCTGACTTACCTGAGCAACCCTTTCCAGAATGCTTGCAACTATAACCCGGACGGCGAGTGCGTCAGTTTGGGCGTGCCCAACAGTTTTCCCTCAAGACCGCCTGCCTCAAACATTGAGTTCACCCCCTTTCTGCCGCTCAACAGCGGGGGCGATGTCTATCTAGTCAACCCGCACCTGCGCACACCCTACGTCTACCAGTACAACCTGAGCCTGCAACGCAATCTTTTCGCCGACACAGTTCTGGAAGCCAATTATTTAGGCAGCACGGGGCGTGGACTGACATCGCTGACAGATATCAACCCCATGATTTTGGGCACGACCAATCGACAACTGAATAGTAGCAGCGGCAACTGCGCAAACTACATGGATGTCGTCTGCTACGCCGCCCTCCCAGAGTTCCAGAACGTATCCCAAGCGAACTATAACGCCCTCGAAGCCAGCCTGACGCGGCAACCCAAAGACTCGCGCCTGGGAACGGTTTATTACACCCTGGCCTACACCTACGGCCATAACCTCGACAACGCCTCCGGTTTCGAGCAGCGCAATTCCTCTGTGCCCAGCTATAGCCAGCATCTTTTCTATGCTTCCGGTGACGGCGATGTCCGCCATCGCATCAGCCTCAGCGGGGGATGGGATATGCCTTTCGATCGTGTCTGGGCAACGGGGCCGAAGCGCCTCACGAAGGGGTGGAGTCTCTATCCCATCTTTACCTATCGAACCGGATTCCCGTTCGACATTTCAGCCCAGTTGCCCGACGCCACCGACCCTGCCAACCCCGGTTCTTCGGGCGCAGGCGATCCTTCTCTTTCGCGCGCCGCGATGGTTGCGCCCATTCGAACATTTGATTACCGCAAGGTGCGGACCATTAATGAAATCACCTACGGTACCAACCCCAACACGGGCGGCTGCCAGATCACGACCCAGCCGGTCACGGGCAACTTTATCTTTGACCCCAATAGCTTTTCCAACGTGCCTCTCGAGAACAATTCTTACTTTGAGGATGGAAGCCCGCCCAATCCCTGTTTCCCGCAACTCGATCCCGTAAATAACCCGGCCGACCGAACCTATGGAATCCCTCGCAACCTGCTTCGCGGGCCGACCCTGACCAATCTCGACATCGCGCTCGCCAAAACCACTTCGTTCACCGAGCGGGTCAAGCTGGAGATTCGCGCCGAGTTCTTCAATAGCTTGAACCATCCCGAGTTCGCTCAACCGACCGGAGCCTACTTCAATAATGAGACGAACCTCCTAAGCCCAATCTTCGGCCAAGTCACCACCACCGGCAGCTTCCGTGGGGCGACTCCCCGCATCGGGCAGTTGGCGGCTCGGCTGACGTTCTAGTGTGGTCGGGGTCGGTTACATAGCTGCCGATAAGAGTCTTAGTTTAGACTTCCTGGTGGAAGCCGAGACCGGCTTCCGAGTGCGAGTGCTCCGGTTCTTTCCAGTTTCTTGAGTGCCTTGGTGAGCCGAACCGGGCCTTGCAAATACTACGTGAATCCCTACGCCATTTTTCTTTCATGGCGGTAAAACGGGTTCAACTCCCGTCCGGGACGCCAACAAAACAAAAGACTTGCTCGAACCCCCACTTTTCCGCGAGGACGAGGCGGGGACTAAACAATTCTTCAGCTCGACTTCTTCTCTTTCTCTGTCTCCTGCATCGCGACCACTTTTCCCTCAGCGCGCTCAACTCTCGTCCATGTACGCCTTTTCTCGCTCCGGCTCGGATTACTGATTGGCGTTTTTCGTTCATGCCGAGTATTTGGAGACTCCTTGGGAACTGCATGGAACGAAGCCGGGATATTGTATACAATGGCTGCTTGTACAACCGTGACGCCTTAGTTGCAAAGAAAACTTAGAACTACCACCATGAGATGGCCCACGTCGCGCTTCCTTTGTCCTCACTACTTCTCTCTTTGTTTCGTGGTTTTTTCTCTCGTGCTCCCGTCGGCCGCAGCCCAGA
>Ga0182015_10006307_pt1 | contig 11964 bp, 7 predicted proteins | sample 712P3MmetaG_FD_120478 | JGI IMG/M metagenome (GOLD analysis project Ga0182015, IMG submission 120478) | Permafrost microbial communities from Stordalen Mire, Sweden - 712P3M metaG | ecosystem: Environmental > Terrestrial > Soil > Wetlands > Permafrost | place: Sweden: Stordalen | collected...
CAAAATGCTGTGAAAATCGGGTGAAAGCCGCATTGCACAAGCCCTTTTCAGTTGTTGTTGCAGGTTGCAAAAGTTTGCATAGGTGGTACGACTTAGACTGTCTCCATCCTGCTATTATCTTCTAACTTTATGAAAACTGGCATTATAGGCCTTCCTCAAGTCGGCAAGACTTCCCTGTTTCGTATTTTAACCAAGGCGACCTTGTCGCAACAATTTGCAAACCCCCACGAAGCTCATGGGGGCGTCGCCAAGGTCCCAGATGATCGTCTGGACCGTCTGGCCGCACAATACAACCCGAAGAAATTGACCCATGCTTCCGTGGAATATGTCGACGTGGGCGCCATCGGCCAGGAAGCGCTGAAGGAAAGCGGGTACATCGGACACCTGCGCAACGTGGACGCGCTGGCCCATGTCGTTCGCGCTTTCGACGATGCTTCCATTCCTCACGTCGGAACGGTTGATCCGCTGCGGGATATAAGGAACGTGGAGTTCGATCTGATGGTGAGCGATCTCGGACAGATCGAAAAAAGGATCGAGCGAGTCGAGAAAGATCTCAAAAAGATGCGCTCGCCGGAGTTGGAGCGCGAGTTCGATCTCCTCACCCGGGCGAAGGCTCAACTGGAATCGGAACGCCCGCTGCGCGAGATGGAAATGACGCCCGACGACAAGAAACGATTGCGCGGATTTATGTTCCTGAGCGAGAAGCCAATTCTGTATGTGCTCAATGTGAATGAGAGCACAGAACTTGGCAAGGATTTGGAGTCGGCGGTAACGAAATACAATTTGTCCGAAGTGGCAGGCCGGCCCAACTCCGGCGCTACTGCCATCTGCGGCAAGGTCGAAGCCGAACTTGCCGAAATGACTGACTCTGATGCCGCCGAGTTTCTTTCGAGCTATGGCCTGACGGAGAGCGGACTGGTTCGGCTGATCCGCACCACCTACGCTTTGCTGGGAGTGATTTCATTTTTCACTATCGGCGAAGATGAGTGCCGGGCCTGGACGATTCCAGTGAACACGCGAGCGGTTGAAGCGGCGGGCGCTATTCACACCGACTTATCGAAACACTTCATTCGCGCAGAAACCATCCGCTGGGACCAACTGCTCGAAGCTGGTTCGGAAGCGACCGCGAGATCGCGAGGTATCTTACGTCTCGAAGGAAAAGACTACATTGTCCAGGATGGAGATGTTATGCATATCCGGCATAGCGGTTAGTTACATCAGTTGCCAGAGAAGAGTTCCCCGTTCTCAGTATGTTCACATGTCACATCTTCTTTTATTTTTAATGCTTATATTTTGAGCATGGGACAGTCTTATCGGGAGTTAATCGCCTGGCAGAAATCAATGAATTTCGTCATGGAAGTGTACAAAGTGACAAGACATTTCCCCGGGATGAAACTTACGGCCTGGCGAGCCAGTTACGCCGCTCGGCAGTTGCAATACCGACCAGCATTGCCGAGGGCCAGGCACGATATTCCTCAAGCGAATTCTTCCATTCTCTGGGACGGGCTCGCGGCACTCTAGTCGAAGATGAAACCCAGTTAATAATTTCTCAAAACCTGGGCTATTTTGATTCGGAACGTGGACAGGAGTTATTAGACAAAGCATCCGAAGTGGGACGCATTCTCAACGGCTTGGTCGCAGCCATTCGTCCCGCAGCGTGACTAAGAACTAAGAACCGATAACTGCTATTATCCGTTCCTTGCATCCCATTATCCTCAGCCTGTCGCTCGGCCTTACTGCGGCGGCGGCGAACCTGCTCGGCGGAGCGATTATCGTCCAAAAGCATTGGGATCGCTCATACTTGAGATATTTCATTGCCCTGGGTGCGGGATTCATGCTGGCAACCGCAATTGTGGAAGTCTTCCCGGAGAGCCTCAAACTAGGCGGAAATAATGCGGCATTTCTGGTGCTGATCGGTTATCTCATCATCCACTTCTTTGAACATGCGGTAACCCCACATTTTCATTTTGGAGAGGAGACTCACGAACACGAATTTGTCCACACGCATAAGGGCTTTTCTGTCGTGATTGGCCTGATCATCCACACTTTTTTCGATGGAATCGCAATCGCTTCGGGATTTCTGGTTTCCAACTGGCTCGGATGGGTCATCTTTATCGCGATCTTCCTCCACAAAATTCCTGAAGGCTTTACCGTCGCTTCCGTGATGCTTGCCAGCGGCCAAAGCCGGCGAATTGCGTGGGGCGCATCCGCATTATTGGGAGCGGCGACCTTCGCAGGAGTCCTAACCATGGCCATATTCCGGCGAGAAGTAAACCTGGGATTGCCGCTATCTGCCGGGGTGACTATTTATGTCGCCGCATCCGATCTCATACCGGAGGTCAACCGCGAACCGGGTGTCAAAATGGCGTTCGTCGTCTTTCTTGGAGTGGGTTTTATGTTTCTTCTAGACCATCTTGCCCACGTTCACTAAATTACTCGACGGTGTGTTTTGCCGTATAGCCCTCTCTCGCAATTACCTGGTATTTCACGTCTTTGCCCTTCTGATCTTTAATCTTCAACGGTCCGCCGTCGGGCGCGACCACGTCAACTCTAAGTTTGCGATACGTGCCATCGAGTTTCGTGTTGGTGGGATGATAGGTAATCGCGTATTGATTCCGAATATCCCCGGTAATATCGTGAAAGGCATCGACCATGTCACCGGGGAAACGCGGCTGATAGAATCGTCCACCGGTCAGGCGCGCGAAAGTTTGCATTTCATTGTCGGCTTGCAGATAGTCGATTTGGCTAACGGGTATACCCGCGCCGTGGTATGCCGCCCGACCGCTAGTTTCGGCATATTCGCGGGCCAGCCACCCAATACTGATGGGGAAAATTGTCACGTCGTGCGTGGTTTTAATCTTCTTGGTGATCTCATTCAGATTCAACTTGCTGAAGCTGTCAAAACCGGTGCTGATCAAAATAATATACTTGTGACCTTCGATTCGATCCATGCGGTCGAGCGTGTCATAAAGCGCGTCGAATAAATTGGTCTCCGCAAACCCCGGAATGCGCAATTGGTTTATGCCTCCCATCACCTCTTGCTTGTCTTGCGTAAAGTCGACCAGGGTGTGGGGCTTCATGTCGTAATACACTACGGCAACCCAATCTTCTTTTTTCAATGTATCGGCGAAGGCGTATGAGGCGCGCAGAGCGTCGACCAGAAATCCGTAATTGGTGGAAGCAAATTCGATCAGCATAACCGCGGTTATGGGGGCTTTCGACACCGCGAAGTTGTCGATGGTCTGGGGAACGCCATCTTCGAAAATCCGGAAGTTTTCCTTAGTTAAGTTAGGGATAAACTGCCCATCTTTGGTGGTGACGAGGGTGTTGACGTTTACCAGAGGAACATCCAACCGGATTGAGTAATCAGGCATTCCCTCGATTCTCTTGGGCTTTTCGGGAGGCGGCGGAGGCGGTTCCTCGGACTTCTTTGGAATGGCATAGGGCCCGGTTTCATTCTGCGGGCCACCGGCAGCCGGAGGCGGCTCCTGCTGATTGTTCGTACCCTGAGTGGACGACTGATCCTGGGCTGGAGCCAAAGTAGTCAATCCCGAAAAAATCAATAAAGCGAAGAGCCCCAACAACATAAAGCGACGAACAGCTGGAACATAGCCGTGGATATGGCTTTCAGGCTTAGAAAACATGTAACCTCGCAAAAATTCTTATGCTAGTATAGACGCAATGCTTCGCGAATGGGATGTTTGCGGGCTTTAGCTACTCCTCTCCTACCGGCAACACGATCGAAATACGCGAAGTTTGACTTTGCAGGACCGGCAGCATGGTCCTCGGAGAAAGACTTAATGAGACGAGTTATTCTCGCGTGCGCCTTAGTGTTTTTGCTGGCACTGCCGGGTATAGGGCAGGCACGCATCCCCAAACCTGTTCAGATTATTCCCGTGAGCCAGATCCACGCCGGAATGCGTGGCGTCGCGTACACAGTTTTTCAGGGTACCCAGCCCGAATCCATGGGCGTGGAAGTGCTTGGCGTTCTGAAGAATGCCAATGGCCCCAAGGGCGACGTCATTCTCGTTCGCTTATCGGGAGCCAAAGCTGAATATTCCGGAGTAGTGGCGGGGATGAGCGGCAGCCCAGTCTATTTCGACGGCAAACTGGCGGGCGCTCTCGCATTTCGTATCGGTGAGTTTTCCAAGGAACCGATCGCAGGCGTAACACCCATCTCCGAAATGCTCGAGATTAATGCCATGGATTCCAGTCCCATGCCGGGCCCAATTGAGGCCAGGAGTGGAGTGCACACGCCGGAAAAGACTTCCGGACCCGGCATTAGCAGCCCCATCGCAGACTTCGCTAATTATCTGAGACCGATCGAGACCCCACTGGTTTTTAGTGGCTTTTCGGAAGATAGCGTCAAGTTATTTGCGCCCGACTTTGCCGCCGCTGGCATCGTCCCGGTAATGGGGGTGGGCTCTGCGAGTGATGCGAAACAGCCCGAACCCGTGGTACCCGGCTCCGCCATCAGTGCGGTTTTGGTGCGGGGCGATATGGACATAACCGCGACCTGCACTGTGACCTATATTGACGCCGGACATCTTCTGGCCTGCGGACATCCTCTGATGCAGTTCGGCTTGGTGAATATGCCCATGACCAAAGCCGAAGTATTGGCTACGCTGCCGTCGCCCCTGAACGCCTTCAAAATCGTAAATGCCACCGAGCCGATTGGCGCTTTTGTACAAGATCGCCATAACGGAATCCTTGGCGAATTCGACAAAAAGCCTGAAATGATTCCGGTCACATTGTCGATCCATGGTGGCGTGACGGACAAAGAATTTCGTTACGAGATTTTGAACAATGCCCGCCTGAGCCCGGTGGCGATGATGGCAACGATTTTTAACGCGCTGCATGGCATTAATGAGTACGGAGACGAAACCACCTATCGCATGACTGGCGGAATCAACGTAGATGGATTTCCGCAGGTCTCGCTTGAAGACATGTTCTCCGCCACCGACGGCGGCCAGCCTGCCGCGGAACTGGTGTCTATGGCCGTCGGCGAGCGGTTCGGACGAATTTACGACAACGTCTACTCAGTCCCGGAGATTCGCGGCGTGCATCTCGACTTCGAGGTATCGCACGAGCGCCGCTGGGCGCGTATTGAAAGCGCGCGCACGGAGGATACCGAAGCCCGTCCGGGCGACGATTTGATGGTCGAGGTTATGTTGCGACCCTACCGTGGCGACGGCATCGTGAAACATATCCCCGTCCACATTCCCTCTTCAGCTTCGAAGGGCCCTCTTCGCATATTGGTTAGCGACGCCGATACTCTGGATCACGTGCATCACGGCATTACGCCTTTGGGATCGAGACTCGATCTGGCGTCCACCATTGCCGTGTTGAATAAACAGCATGTGAACAATCGCGTATACGTATCTTTGCTTGAAGCGGATCCGGAGGCAATGATCGCCGACAAAGTAATGCCAACGCTGCCGCTCTCAATCATGAACGTCATGGAAGGGATGAGAGGAACGCAAGACATGGTCGTGCTGGGTGAATCGTCGGTTAATGAAGCGTCTACCGCTCCGCAGGATTTCGTAGTTGCCGGCGCGCAGGTCTTGACCATAAACGTTAAGTGAGAAGCCTGCGCTAACTCGACCTGCCGCTATACTTGCCGAGCAGTTCCCCTTCAAGTCCCCGTGGTACTCTGATTTTCCCACAGAAGGAGGAAGATTCGTGAAACGTCTCGCGCGCAATCTGATCGTTCTTTCTGCCATTCTTCTTCTCAACTGGTCGTCTTTTGCTCAAGGAACGCGCACTTGGGAACAATCCAAGTTTGAAGATCTCGTAAAGGGCACCACTGACGGAGTCGCCATTCGCAGCGACGGCGGACTCGAACTTGCCCCCGCCTTTAAGGCAATCATGACCATGCCTTCGCCATACGTATGGGCAATTGCCACCGACGGCGCCGGTATTCTGTATGCCGCAACCGGCACTCCCGCGCGCGTATACAGAATTACTCCAGACGGAAAGTCCGTCGCCATCTTTCAGTCTCAAGAACTTCAAGTGCAAGCGCTCGCCGTAGACGATAACGGCGCGATATATGCTGCTACCAATCCCGATGGAAAGGTTTACCTCATCCACCCGGCTGCGAGCACAGACACCCACGCAAAAGGACGCAAGCCTAAGCAGGCTGAATCCGATTCAAACTGGAATGCTTCAGTATTTTTTGATCCCGGCACGAAATATATTTGGGACCTCGCCATCGACAAGACCGGCAATCTATTTGTTGCCACCGGCGATCATGGAGAAATATTTCGGATGACCCCGAAAGGCGAGCACGCAGTTTTTTTTAAGAGCGACGAAGCGCATATTCGGGTTCTGGCTTTCGATCGTCAGGGAAACCTCATTGCTGGTTCCGATGGCAGCGGATTGATCTATCGCATCGCTCCGAACGGGGATGGATTCGTCCTGTATAGCGCTCCGAAGAAAGAAATCACGGCGCTGGCGGTAGACAATGACGGAAATATCTACGCGGCTGCGGCAGGCGAAAAGAGAAATGCCCCAGTCGACTTGCCGAACCTTTTTATTTCGCCTCCATCATCTTCTACATCCACGCCTTCCAGCAACGGATCTTCCATGGGCCTCTCCATGGGGAACGCACCGCACTCCTCAATCAGTCAAGCAAGCCTTGGGAGTTCGAGCTCTAGCGAGTCGGGTGGTTCGGAAATTTATCGCATCACTCCTGATGGAGCCCCGACTCGCGTCTGGGCCTCTTCCGACGATCTCGTATATGCCCTTGCTTTCGGCCCTGGTGGCGAACTGCTCGCAGGCACCGGAAATCGCGGTCATATTTTTCAGGTAGGCGTCGAAAATAACTTTACCGATCTGCTAAAGGCTAGCGCCAACCAGGTGACGGCATTTGCCCGCGCCGCCAACAACGCTCTCTATGTATGTACCAGCAATCTGGGAAAGATTTTTCTTCTCACTTCATCTCCAAATGGAGAGGGCACATACGTGAGCGATGTCTTCGACGCTCATATCTTTTCAAAATGGGGGCGCGCGGAGTTTCGCGGAGATGGGAATGTAGAACTATTCGCCCGCAGCGGCAACGTCGATAATCCCGACCGCAACTGGAGCCCCTGGAAAAAAATCGATTGGCGCCAGGAAGGAGAAATCAGCGCTCCGCCGGCGCGTTTTATCCAATGGAAAGCCCTGTTGCATGCTGGCAATCCTCCGCCTCGAGTGGAAAGCGTCACCATAAATTATCTGTCCAAGAATGTCGCACCTGAGTTCGACGATGTGGTGATTCAGGAAGGAGTGCGTTATCAGCCGGGTGCCAGGTCTGGGGATAACGCCGGGGCGTCGGCAGATTCGCAGCACAACGACAATCAGCCTTCGCCGACGCCGGATCGCGAATTCATCGGAGTGAAGTGGAGCGTTCACGACGACAACAATGACGATATGGTTTATTCCATTTACTACCGTAGCGAGGGTGAACGCCGCTGGCTTCTGCTCAAAAACGATCTCGCCGACAAATTCTATTCGTTCAATTCGTCGTTACTTCCCGATGGCGCATACATCATAAAAATCGTCGCCTCGGATGCGCCCTCACATTCCCCCGGGCAGGGACTCGACGCGGAAAGACAAAGTGCACGGTTCGAGATTGACACCACGCCGCCGCGAATCGAAGGCCTCCGCGGGTCGATTGCTTCGGGTCAACTGCGCATCGCATTCCGCGCCGTCGACGACTTCTCGCCCATTCAAAAAGCCGAATACGCCATTGATGCTGGGAATTGGCAACTTGTGGATCCTGTGGGTCAGATCTCGGATTCGAACACCGAAAATTACGATTTCAGCGCTGACTTATTGCCGCCGTCCACTTCGGGCACGACTAAGGGAGCGAGCGCGACAGAACACGTTGTTGTGGTACGCGCGTTTGACCGCCATGACAACATGGCATCGGCCAAAATTGTTATCGGCGGAAAATAATGTGCGTGTGTGGCGCGAGCGCCCTCGCCCGCGAAATGCCAATTGAATTATTAGCAGATAGCGGGGCTTGACTTAGAAGCCACGCCTGCCCTCTATATAATCCACTCAAGCTGATAGCTGACAGCTCAACCCATGCGCTTCGAATTTTTCATCGCTAGCCGCTACCTGCGCGCAAAGCGCCGCCAGGCATTCATTGGCGTAATTACTGGAATTTCTATTCTTGGTGTGGCCGCGGGTGTAGCTTCCTTAATCGTTGCGCTCGCCATCAACAATGGGTTTCGTCAGGATCTTCAGGACCGTCTGCTGGAAACCACTTCACACATAACTCTGTTGCGAACTCAAGATGACGGGATAAAAGACTGGCGGCAATTGCTTGACCGCTTGTCCCACCAGCCGCATGTGATTGCCGCCGCCCCAGCCATTTACGAAGAAGTAATGATCTCGCGCGGCCCGCGCGCGCGCGGCGCTGTGCTCAAGGGAATCATTCCCGCATCGGAGAACAGAGTCAGTGACTTGTTGAAGAGTGTGATCACGGGCTCCGCTGCCGCGCTCTATGAATCGGCGGATAACAAATCAAATGCCACAGCCGCGGGCGGGGGCGCCCGCGCCACACAAACCCCGCTGCCGGATTCATTGCAAGCTGTAGAAAACCGCGTGCAGGCTATGCCTCCCATAATCCTTGGTAAGGATATGGCTGAAAATCTCGGCGCCGATGTCGGGGCCGTCGTGCTTGTAACCAGTCCGCAGGGCGAACTCACCCCCTTCGGCATGGTGCCAAAGTACACCCGGTTTCGCGTGACAGGTATTTTTAATTCCGGTTTTTTTGACTATGACAGCGGCTGGGCCCTCGTTAGTCTGGCCGACGCGCAACAGTTATTCGGCATCGGCAACCAGATTGCCGCGATCGAATTCAAGATCGACGACATTTACCAGGCAGCCATCATCGGAAACGAAATCCAACACACCGCGGGTGCTGGATTTACCACCACGAATTGGATGGAACAAAACAAAGCCCTATTCCGGGCCCTGAAAATGGAGCGGTTGGTGACGTTCATCACCATCGGCCTGATCGTTTTCGTGGCCGCGCTGAATATATTGATTTCGCTGATTATGATGGTGATGGAAAAAACTCGCGACATAGCCGTTCTGATGTCGATGGGGACGCGAAAATCTCAAGTTCGACGCGTATTTATCGCTCAAGGCGTGCTGATCGGAATCGTCGGGACGGCTATCGGATTGTGTTTGGGATTTGGACTCTCGTGGTTAAGCGGCCATTACCATTTGCTTTCGCTGTCCCCGGAAGTCTATTCCATCGACTACGTACCCTTCGCTCCGCGGCTCATGGATGGCGTGCTGGTCGCAATCGTGGCGATTGGGGTTTCGCTGGTCGCCACAATTTATCCGTCATGGTCGGCTGCGAAAATTCTGCCTGCGGAAGCACTGCGCTATGAATAACTTCGGTCACGTCTGACTTAGCGTCGCCCGCAATTCATTCCTTTGACGTCATCCTGAGCATAGCGAAGAACCTGGCGCGCACCACCCGATACTCACTCGCAAACTATCTGATCCGCTCGCCCACCGCTTTTGCTTGCGTGAAGAGAGACAAATAATCCGGCCCACCAGCCTTTGAATCTGTCCCCGACATATTGAATCCGCCAAACGGGTGTGCGCCAACAATCGCGCCCGTGCATTTTCGGTTGATATATAGATTGCCGACATGAAATTCGCGAATGGCGCGGTCGATTTTGTCCTGCGAATTCGTATACACGGCGCCAGTTAATCCGAACTCAGTGTCATTCGCAATTTCCAGCGCATGATCATAATTTTGCGCCCTGATCACCGATAGAACCGGACCAAAAATTTCTTCCTGCTCCAGCTTGGATTTCGGAGGAATATCGGCAATGACCGTGGGCTGAATAAAATATCCATCTTCCGCGTCGGTCGCGCGCGACCCGCCCGTAATCAGCCGTCCTTCGCGCTTTCCATGCTCAATGTATTCCAGAATGCTGTTCATCGACCCTTCGCTGATGACGGCGCCCATATAAGTATTCTCGGCGGGATCGCCCATCTTTATGGTTTCCACCCGGGTCTTCAGGCCTTCGAGAAATTTGTCGTACACGCGCTCGTCAACGATGGCACGCGAGCACGCCGAACACTTCTGTCCTTGGAAACCGAAAGAAGAAACTGCAACGCCTTCGATGGCTTGATCGAGATCAGCATCGGTATCAACGATAATTGCGTCTTTGCCGCCCATCTCAAGAATGGTCCGCTTAATCCATATTTGCCCCGGAACGTGTTCCGCGGCGCGTTTATTGATATCTAGCCCAACTTCTCGCGAGCCGGTAAAAGCGATGAATCTGGTCTGCGGATGCGCGACCGCCGCGTTGCCGAAGGTCGCACCCGAGCCGGGACAGAAGTTGACTACACCCTCCGGCATCCCTGCCTCTTCGAGCAACTCGAAAAACTTGGCCGCAATCGTGGGCGACTCGCTGGAGGGCTTCAGAATCACGGTGTTTCCGCAAACGACGGAAGCCATCGTCATGCCCGCCATGATGGCCGCCGGAAAATTCCACGGAGGAATGACGACGCCCACGCCCAGCGGAATGTAGAACAAAGAATCGCGTTCGCCCGGCAACTGCACCGGGGTCGTTACATGCGCCAGCCGCAAAGCTTCACGCGCATAAAACTCGCAGAAGTCGATGGTCTCGTCAATATCAGCCGCAGCTTCCGTCCAGTTCTTGCTGACTTCAAAAACCAGCCAGGCACAGAATTCAAATTTACGTTGCCGCAAAAGATCCGCGACTTGGAAGAGCAAGCTGGCCCGTTCTTCAACCGAAGTCCGGCTCCAGCTTTCGAAAGCTTTAAGCGCCGCTTTCATGGCGGGCTCAACGTGCTCTTTCCCCGCTTTTTGGTGTATCCCAACCGCCTGCGAAGGCTTCGCGGGATTAATAGAAGTGATATTGTCGGTAGTTTTGATTCTCCTGCCGCCGATAATGAGATCGTATTCGCGTCCCAACTGCCCCCGAACTTTGGCTATGGCCGCGCGCATTTGACGCGCATTGTCCGAGCGGCTGAAATCGGTAGCCGGTTCGTTAATGAATTTTCCGTGATGAGAACGAATTCGATTTATTGGGGGAGATTCCAGGGCTGCCATCAGAAAACCTCAATGAAATTGTAGCATCCACAGCTGCCACCCAGCTCAAGTTAGCGTCCTGCTTTAACGTGTGAAGAACGAACGTGAACCTGAGGCAAAGTTGTTATTGCCAATTTGTTGGATAATGCATTTCATGAAGATCACCGTTTTCGGCGCAACCGGTTTGTTGGGAAAGACGCTCATGCGAATTGGAGCCAGCGATGACTTGACGGGGCTCTCTTCGCTAGACGCTGATCTCCGTGATCCAGCCCAGGTTTCCGACGCCGTCAAACGCACGTCGCCGGATTGGATAATTCTGGCCGCAGCCTACACCGATGTAGATGGATGCGAAACGAATCGCGATCTGGCTTTCGACGTAAATGCGCGCGGCGCGGCCATCGTGGCCCAGGCGGCGAAACAATCCGGGGGGGCGCGTTTGCTATTTATCAGCAGCGATTATGTTTTCGATGGCACGAAAACAACTCCGTATGAAATCAATGACCCAATTTCACCTCGCAGTGTTTACGGCGAATCGAAGGCGGAAGCTGAAGAGGAAATCCGTCGAATATTGCCGGATGCGTGCATCGTGCGGACCTCCTGGCTGTACGGCATCGGAGGAAAATGCTTCCCGGACACCATCCTAAAGTTGGCCGCGAAGCGTTCAGAAATCGACGTCGTCAACGATCAACGCGGCTCTCCAACGCACGCCGAAGACCTCGCGTCGGCAATCATTCAACTTTGCCACGCCAACGCGCGCGGAATTGTCCATGCGACGAATCGCGGAGAATGCTCGTGGTTTGATTTTGCAAAAGAAATTGTGGCCGGGGCGGGCATGAGTACGGAAGTGCGTCCCACGACAAGCGACAAATTCGTGCGGCCAGCGCCGCGCCCCG
>Ga0182015_10006308_pt1 | contig 11960 bp, 13 predicted proteins | sample 712P3MmetaG_FD_120478 | JGI IMG/M metagenome (GOLD analysis project Ga0182015, IMG submission 120478) | Permafrost microbial communities from Stordalen Mire, Sweden - 712P3M metaG | ecosystem: Environmental > Terrestrial > Soil > Wetlands > Permafrost | place: Sweden: Stordalen | collected...
AAAGAGACCGCCTACGATGGTCGCCCCAAATGCGATCCAGATGTCTTTGCGAACGCCGGAGCCGATGAGGCGGCTGCCGGCGTGCTGTCTCCAAAGCACGAGAGCCGCAAAAGGCTGGAAGACCGCCGTGCCGCGCACCCACAAGATGGGGTTGCCCATCTCGACTGGGTTGTTGAGTTGTATTGCAAGCCACTCGGTTGCGGCGCCAGCGGCCAAAATAAAAGCAACCAACGCTCCGACGACGGATCGAAGATTCCAGCCTCCCTGCCATTGTGGGCGGTTAGGGAGAACATAGCCTGGCGGCGTTGTCGTTCCATTCCTCATGGAATGCCTCCTAAATGTGGAGTGTACATTCCACTACGGATGTTTGCAAAGCCTGAATCCCTGGTCTACCGAGTCCATGATGTGTCCTCCTGAGAGGCTGATCTCCGGTCAATAAAGCAAAACCGTGAACCTGGAGGGTCGTTGGTAAAGACACTCAACAAGTGGAACGATGATTTTGCATCATTCCAGAAATGGCTCCCGGACCCTACGGCGTTTACCGGTACCTAAGTAGTAGCTCCGTCCTCGGGGATTTCCCAGTCGTCGGAAATCAGGTCCGCAACGAGCAGAATGACCGGGAGTCTCTTCCCGCTGAAGATAATCTGCGACTCGATTCCTGGTAGCAGAGCGGTGATTTGGCAGATTAGTAGCGCAGTGGTTTCAATTCTTTGCATCTCCTCCATGCTGATCTTCGTTTTTGAATTGGCGTCGTGAGCGAATTCGTGCCGAAGGGAAAAGACACGACCGAGATCATACTGCCAGCACGAAGGAAGTTTCAGGTTGGCCGGTCCAGCCCGCAGCGCAGACGGAACGTCACAAACCAGCTCAAATTGATCGAGAAGGTCGAAGAACGGGGTCGAAAAGAAGATTGAGACGTTTTGGTTAATAGTTTCGGCATTTTGAAACGAGGCAGAGGCCGCGAACTCTTCGGCAGAGGCACCTTCTGCAACGTACCGTGACAGCCGGTTCGCGCTTTCCCTCCGATTGCTTTCGTTCAACGCCCGCTGCAGCAGACTTGGATTGCGCTTAAGCAAGTAGAAATAAAGATCTCTGAAGAACGTCTCAATGCAAGCAGCAATTCCGATGACATAGGCCCAAAGGGCCGCTTGAAATACGTCTTCTTTGCCGCCGGTTGGAGGCAAAAACGAGTGCATGAGGCGGGCAGGGGCGCTATAGTTGACGACAAAGCTCAACGCGAACGCTTGTGGATCGCCGCGGTGGAGCTCTCGCTGCTTAAGAATATCCGCTTTCTTCATGGCTAATCAATTTGTGTTGGGTGCGTGGGTAGCAGGTCGAGAAGCTTGAAGTCAGTAGGCTGCCAATTGGGCAACCATGTATGTCATGGCCGACTCCTCTCCATTCGCGGTGCGGAACTGTCTATCTTGCTAGTTTGACGTGCCTTTTCCAAGGAACCGTCAATGGCTGCCCGCAACAAAATCGGGTCTTCTGTCCAATGAATGAAATGTGCATATCCGCTAACGACGTTGACATGAAGCCGATCGGGAACCGTTACCGTGCCATCGGCATTTTTCAGATTAGTTGGAAGGCAGATACCTAAGAGAGCATGGCACTTGTTCAGCGTCATATGTATTTCCCAATCAATCCAACAGCGTTTCCAACTCTCAGCTCCGCAAAGGATGATCGTTATGGAACTGCCAGTTATGTGCTGCTCCCGAATAACCTGCTGCTGGTAATCCACATCATCGCTTCCAATTATTCGGTCGATTGATGTATCGGTGATGATGTCATAGCCATCAGAGAATAACTTTGCGAAACGGTCGTAATACGCTTGATCTCGTTCGTGGTGATAGCTTACGAAGGCTCTGGGTTTCGCGGGTTGTGGCTTATATGATTGATACCCGAATCCAGTGCCATATCTGTCTATCATACAAACCTTCGGTTGCGAATCGCGCTCTTGAGTGCTGCATGAAATTCATCTGGAGTATGGATTGATCGCGACGCTGAAGCATACTTTTCCATGAGTGGCTTAGCGGCACGGTCTCGATGATAAGCCTCCGCAAACAGATCAAGGTCAGTTTCGCTCGTCATGACTGGCCACTCGGTGAGGAATTCCGGCAATTCTACTGTACTGCTATCGAAGCTTGTGATCCGGCGCTCTCCCTGGCGAGCCACACCAATTTCAAACGGAACCCACCATGAGCCTACCGTGGCGTTCGTGACCAACGCCATGAGGTGTGTGCAGATATTGATCCGGTTCACAATGAGATTTGTGATCTCACGTGTAGTCTTCGCTTCAGGATCAAAGTCGTCGACATAGCAGCGAATGTTGTGCTTTGTGTGGAGTCGTTGGGCCAACGCCTGCGCCTTGGCGTCATCAGCCGTCCGGTGTGAGATGAATACTGGCATAATCGCTCCGCGAGAAGAAAGTGCTAAGAGATCAATCTTCGCCAGAAAGTTCTTCTGCGTACCCTCTAGCCGTGGCTTAACTTCTTGATCGCCATTAAGTGTACTACCCCAAGAGAGGCGGTAGTGCCTCGGGTTCCCGAAGGACACTGTTTCGACCATCCCATCGGTGAAAGACTAGTTCACGCGATATGACACCGCGTGTATGCTCATAAACAGTAATACTCTGGCGAGATTTGCTTCGGTTTGCACACTCCGTTGCGCCGCGAGTTCCTCGTCTACCCGGCCATGGACATGCTTGTTTCTCGCCTTGAGGGGATTTTATGAGCCAACAGCTCTCTGCGTTATACGGATTGATGGCGCTAACTCCAGCGCCTGTCAAGCGACGAGTCTTCGTCTCGTCATTCCACGCTGACCGACGGGAAGTGAATGATTTCATCTATCGTTGGGGGACAGTGGAAAAGGTGTTTACGCCGGAAGCGCTTGGCACATTTGACAACGATGACTTCATCGACAGCACCAACCCCGAATATGTCATGGGAGAGATTCGTCGGAAATACCTCCTGGATTCGTCCGTCACCATTCTTCTCGTCGGCAAATGTACGCACAGTAGGCGCTATGTTGATTGGGAACTCAAATCTTCGTTACGGCGTGGTGCGAATGTACCAAATGGTCTGATCGCCTTTGTACTTCCCTCCGCGATGCCACCCGCATACGGATTGTTTGGACCGATAGAGTGGCATCAGCGCGCATGGCCATCACTTCCCGACAGATTGGCAGCGAATTGGAACTTCAACCAGCAAGACTACTGCTATGCTCGGTATTTCGTTATACCAACGTCAGCCGACGAACTGAGAGGGCATATTGAAGCTGCCGCTTCGAACAGGACCAATCGCGCGCATTTCATTCAGAACGACGCAACCATGATGAAGAACAACGCCGTATGCCGTGTCTGCGGGGTTACGCACTAACTCGTCTGGTCGTCTCCCGCAGTAATTGCGCCAACCCTCGGAGACCAATTGCTTCCGTTTTGGCCGCCAAAGGGAACCGTTCCTCACCGGAATAGACGATGAACTGTCTCGTCGGTTTCAAGTCTGCACATGCGAAATGGAATCCCTTCTCGACCGTCGGGGCCGAGCTTCGTTTTATTTCAACGGCCCATAACTCGCCGCCCGGCAAGGAGAGGACAAGATCAATTTCTGCCCCTGCCGATGTGCGATAAAAACTTGCCTCGGTGCCGCCTGGAGCGAGTTCCAGGAGCGTCTCGGTCACGAATCCCTCCCAACTGTGGCCGACAATGGGGTGACCCAATAATTGTTCTCTGCCCGTAAGTCCCAAGAGTGCATGGACGAGTCCTGCATCGCGGACTAGGACTTTGGGAGAGCGCACCAAACGCTTTCCGACATTGCTGTGCCATGGCTGAACACGTCGGACCAGGAGCAGATCGACCAGCAAATCCAAGTAACGGGCAATTGTCTTGCCATCCACTCCGAGCCCGCGCGCTAGCGTTGCCGCGTTAAGCACCGAGGACTGAGTATGGGCAAGCATTGTCCAGAATCGCCGCAAGGTTTCCGCCGGCACGCGGGGACCAAGCTGCGGAATATCACGTTCTAGATAGGTCCGAATGAAATCCTGGCGCCATTTGAAGCTGGCGGTGTCGCTAGCGGCGAGAAAGCTTGGCGGAAACCCGCCACGTAGCCACAACCGGTCGATTTGGGCTGCTTCGATTTCGAGCGCATCGAATGGCGAGAGTTCCAAATACGCGATTCTGCCGGCGAGGCTCTCTCCCGACTGTTTCAACAGGTCCATCGAGGCTGATCCGAGCAGCAGAAACCGACCAACGCGCTTGCCGTGCCGACGGCCCCGGTCGATGAGCCCGCGGAGGCTTTGGAACAGTTCCGGGGCCCTGTGCACTTCATCGAGAATGACGAGTTCGTCCTCGTGCTCGGCTAGGTAGCGCTCTGGATCGGCCAGTTTTGCGCGGTCGGACACGGATTCGAGGTCAAGGTAGAGCGACGGACGAGTAGCGCCCACCTCTAGGGCGAGGGTCGTCTTTCCGACTTGACGCGGCCCCAGCAGGACGACCGCCGGATTTTCTCCGATCGCGGCCAAAAGCTCCTCATTTATGCGCCTTTTAATCATCCTTGCAATTATGGACTATTGTGCCATAATTACAAGGTAACGGGAACAGGAATACGGGCGGGGTGTTCACTGTGAAACCCGATCGGAGGAGCGGATCGTCATGGCCGAAGACATTAAGAATGTATTTATCAGTCACATACATGAGGACGACGACGGGCTCGTCAAACTGAAAGAGTTAGTCGCAAAGAGCGGTCTAACCGTCCGAGATGCCTCCATCAACTCGACAAATCCTAACAACGCCAAGGATCCCGACTACATCAAGGCACAGGTACTCGCTCCACAAATTCAGTGGGCCAGCACGCTGGTGGTGTACATCACTCCCGACACGAAGAACAGCGAGTGGGTCAATTGGGAGATCGAGTACGCGGAAAAGCTGGGGAAGCGTATTGTGGGCGTTTACGCCCACGGCGCGAACGAATGTGACGTCCCGGAAGCTCTGGAGAAATATGCGGATGATGTCCAGGGTTGGAACAGCGAGGGTGTGGTGGCCGCAATCCTCGGGAAAACAAACGAGTGGCATGGACCTTCGGGCGAGCTGCGCGATCCTCGCCCAATCAAGCGGTACGGCTGCGCTTCGTGAGGTTGCATTCCTACGTCGTCGCCCGAGATTTCGGATTTGCGCCAAATCCTTTTTTCGGCATCTGCACCCTGGCGACGTGTAAACCGAAGATCCGCATCGCAGCTGCGATCGGAGACTGGGTCATGGGAACCGGTTCGAAGCAGCACAATCGGGAAAAACACGTGGTATATGCGATGCGCGTAACCGAGGTATTGACCTTCGAACAGTATTGGAGCGATCCGCGGTTTCAGCAGAAGAAACCGAATCTGCGCGGGAGCAAGAAGCAGGCGTTCGGCGACAATATCTACTCCCGCGACACAACCGGCCGCCGCTGGTGCCAAGCCGATTCCCATCATAGCTTCCCAAAGGGCCGTCCAAACCCAATCAACGTAACTGCAGACACCGGCACAAACCGACTTCTCCTGAGCAACGACTTCGTGTTCTGGGGAGGAACAGGTCCCGAACTGCCTAGGCAATTTCTTCGCTATGGGCCTCAACACAAGAGCGTCTGCGCGGGCAGGGGACATAAGAACAACTTCCCAACGCAGCTTGTGGAGGACTGGATCGGATGGATCCGGTCCTTCCATCAATCCGGATACTGCGGCGAACCTTTAGATTGGCGTAGGACCCCCTGAGGAATAAGTGATGACAGAAACTCAACACCGATCGATTCTTCTCGTTGAATACATGAGCCAGGTGGAGCCCACTGATCGCTTCTCGACCGGAGACCTGCAGCCGATTCTTCTGGGACTGTTCGGTGAAGTCGGAAGCATCATGGCTACAGCCAAAAAGCTCCACCGCGAGAAGGAAGTGTATTCGGGCTATCGAAATGCGGTGGAAGAGGAGTTCGGAGACGCGCTGTGGTATTTCGCAGCGCTGTGTCGTCGGCTGAACCTGCGTCTGGACGACATACTCTCGGATGCCACAAGTGGCGATGAGTATGCGACGCAGATCGCAGCAAATGATCTGATCAGCGGTCCTATCTCACGTGTCGTTTCACCGATCATCGTATCCGACCTCGATCCAGCTCTAATGGTTCTGGGAGAATCAACCTCTAGCCTCTTCGGTCTCCGAGATTCGGTGAGTGACGCTCGTCCCCGCCTCGTCACATTTGCAAAAGCATATCTCGATGCGCTGAAGGCCGCGCGAGTCGCGTTCGCAGAAGTGGTGCGCAAGAACATCGCGAAGACCAGAGGACGCTTCGTTCCTCCTGACTATGCGAGTTTGCCTACCTTCGATGCGCGCTTCCCAGAGGATCAACAGTTGCCTCAACACTTTGAGATTACGATCGATCAGCGCGGAAAGAACCCGCGAAGCTATCTGCGCATGAACGGTGTCTTCATCGGCGATCCGTTGACAGACAATATTCTTGATCCTGACGGATACCGGTTCCACGATGTATTTCATTTCGCGCATGCGGCGATTCTGCATTGGTCTCCGACGTTTCGCTCGTTGATCAAGCACAAGCGCAAGGATGATCCCGTTGTGGACGAGGCCCAGGATAGCGGCCGCGCCATCGTAGTGGAGGAGGGATTGACCGCATGGATTTTCGCGCGCGCCAAGGAATTGAATTTCTTCGCAGGACAAAGTGGTCTCTCGTTCGACCTTTTGAAGACAGTTCAGCAATTTGTTTCCGGTTACGAGGTCGAAGAGTGTCCTTTGAGCTTGTGGGAGTTGGCAATACTCCAGGGCTATGAAGTGTTCCGGCAGGTTAAGAAGAATAACAGCGGCGTGATCGTTTGCGATCGGCCGGCACGCTCTATGGAATACAAGCCACTTCAGGGGAACAGAGCATGAATCCAACGCAATTTGTATGTTCGCTCAAGGCCGCAGCATTCGACAATGTGTTCAATCCCTACACCGACCGATGCGAGGTACATGATCTGGATGATGCCCCCGATCGTCGAGCAAAAGCGTTGTTGACGATGCTGAAAGCGGCGGCGCGGACCGAAGTCGACTCACTATGGATTGGGCGAGACCTTGGTTATCGCGGGGGCCGACGCACTGGTCTGGCGCTCACCGATGACGTCCACCTGGCCCTTCATGCCACTCGGTGGAATATCAAGGTGGACCGGGCCACAACCGGATCCTTGGTTGGGGAGCGCACGGCAACCGTTATCTGGAACATGCTCGCCTCCGTGCCCGCGCCGGTGTTTCTGTGGAACGTCTTTCCGTTCCATCCACACGAACCAGGAGATTCGTTTACAAACCGGTCTCATAGCTCTAAGGAGCGTGCGTTGGGCGAAGCAATCTTGGCAGAGTTGATCTTGATGCTCCGGCCGCGGCGACTGATCTGCATAGGCAACGACGCGGAGAAGACCGCTCTGAGGCTGGCGGACATCGCGGCTGTTGTCAAGGTTCGCCATCCAAGTTATGGTGGCCAGAACGAGTTCATACGCCAGATTGAGTGTCTATATGGTGTGCGGGCACAGCGAAAGCAACTGAGTTTCGCCGCTGATGCGTAACGAGCACCATTGCAGCGGGTTGTTGTTCAGAGGAGTGGAGCATGCCTTTCAAGCCCCGACTTATCCTTCGCGTTGTATGGAGCACCGATTTCGCGAACGGTGACGATCTTGCCCGTCACGTGTACTCTCGGCTGTGCCGCGATGTGGAGCGTCCTGCTTCGCGCGGTTTGGGCATCCCCGTTTACTTCCATTCTGGTCCAACTCCCACTGAGGCGGGTTTACCGGGCTTACTCGACCTTGATGCTGCGGAATCGACCGTCGTTGTTTCTTTGCTCGATAACAGCATCCGGGGCAATGCGGAGTGGCGTGGCGCCATTGGAGAGATGGAATCCAGAATTGTCGCGTCTGGAAGACGACATCTGTTCCTGCCAATTGCCTGCGAAGACAAGGTCCTCAGCCTCGTTAATAAAACCAACTGCGTCCGGCTGTACAAGGTGGGGATTCCGGAAATGCCAGAGCGCCTCGTCGCGGCGCTGACCCATGAGCTAGCTCGTCTTCTCCTCGCAAAATACGTGGATGTGGCGACCGACAGTTTCGGAACGCTCGAGAAAAGCTATGCTCCAGTAAAGCTCTTTCTCAGTCATTCAAAGCACGGACCTGATGGTACGTTGATCGCTGCAGAATTGCGCGATTATGGACGACAGCATTTACCGATCGCCACGTTTTTTGATTCGAATGACATCGCTGCCGGCCACGATTTTGCAAAAGAGATTCTCGCCAATGCGGCAGAAAGCGCCGTGGTTGTCATTCATACCGACACGTATTCCGATCGCTCGTGGTGCCGCAAAGAGGTCCTCTCCGCCAAGCGTTTCGGCTCTCCTGTCTTGGTAGTGGATGCAGTCACCGTTGGGGAAGAGAGACTCTTTCCATATCTCGGTAATGCGCCGTCAGTCCGCTGGCTTTTCGATTCACCGCGACGCTGCGAGATCGTGATCGACGCGGCGTTGCGCGAGGTCTTGAGGAATGTTTATTTCATAGAGCATGTCCGCGCCATCAAGAAGGCTGGATACTTGGCGGATACGAGCGTGGAAATAGCCACGGCTCCTGAAGTCCTTACCTACCTAAACCTCGTTCACGCCAAAAGATGCGATCGCACCAAGCCCAGCGTCTTGTTGTACCCTGACCCACCATTGGGGGACGAAGAGATCGAGCTGTTGGAGAATCTCAATCCGTCGAACATCACCGTCGCAACCCCTACTGCGATCGCCATTACACCCTCTCCTGGGTCAGCAAATCCGCGTTTAAAGGGGCGGCTGATTGGAATATCCATCTCGAATTCGCCTGACTTGGCCAACCTTGGCATGGGGTCGGTCCATCTAGAGGACGCGATGGTGGAATGCGCGCGGTATCTTCTCACGCAGGGCTCTTCTCTCGCCTATGGGGGCGACTTAAGACCCGGCGGTTTTACGACCATTCTTTTCGAACTCGTCCGCAGCCACAATCGGGCAGGAACGAAGGAGCGCATTCACAATTTTCTCGCATGGCCCATCGGGCTTCACATCGACGCAGGGATCTGGCGCGAATACATGGATGAAATACGGGATTACCGTCTAGCGCCACCGGCCGATTTGGGTCTCGATCCAACGGTATACGTAGGGTCGGACGATATGCCTGGACGTTACATTTGGTCTCGGTCGTTAACCGTCATGAGGGATGAGATGAACGCCCTGACCGCTGCCCGCGTGCTTCTCGGCGGTCAGGTGCGCGGCTTCAAGGGCAAATACCCAGGGCTCCTAGAGGAAGCCTTGCTCGCGCTCCGGTCCAAGAAGCCGCTGTACTTGGTCGGCGGATTTGGAGGTTGCACACGATCTATCGTTCAGGCGCTGAAGGGAGATACGCCCGAAGCCTTCACGGAAGCATTTCAATCGACCGACCCGCTTTTCGCAGCCATGTCCGCCCGCTATCAAGCAGACGCCGCGACAAGCAAGGTGAGCCCACTCGACTATGCGGGTGAACTCATGTATTTGCAGTCAGTCGGACTCGCCGGTCTCAACAATGGGTTGAGTGAAGTGGAGAATGACATCCTCTCCAATAGTAGAAATCTTCCTGAAATCGTCTATCTAATCTTGAAAGGGCTAAGCGAGTGCTTGAAGTGATAAGCATCGCATCATTCGATGTTCGATCTTGAGAGGTCAGCTAGAGTTCACCATATGCCACCGAAGCGATACAAACTGTTTGTTTCACACGGCAGCGATGACAGCTGGATTGCCGCGCAGATTGCAAAGCGAGCGCAGGAACTCGGTGCGGATACTTTCCTGGATGAGACCAACATCCCAAAGGGCTCCAACTTCAAGCAGATTATTCACAGTGAGATCGCACAGAGCGACGAGGTAATTGCTCTCTTTACTCCATGGTCTTCAAAGCGGTCGTGGGTTTGGATTGAGATCGGCGCGGCATGGGGACAGGACAAGCCCATCCTGGCGGTGTTTTACGGAATGGAGCTTAACGATCTGGAAACAAATGGTCAGGGCAAAGGAATCCTCGAAGGTCTCAATGTCCTACGTCTGAATGACATCGAACAATATTTCTCTCAACTGGCGAGTAGAGTGAACGGAGCAGCAGCGCATGCCTAACGTCTTCATCTCGTATGCCCATGCCGATCGCGACCATGTCGAGCACCTTGTACGAGCCTTGCGTGCGACCAATATTGCTGGCTGGCTAGACGCTACCGACATTGCTGCTGGAGCAAGTGTCTCCTCGGCGGTACGTGAAGCACTTCAAAGATCAAGTGCTGTGATTGTCTTCTTGTCGAACAGTGCGCTCCATAATCAATGGGTGCAGTTTGAAATCGGAGCGGCTGAGGCGCTGGGCAAAATGATCATACCGGTGATCGTGTCCGGGAATCAGCTGGCAGAGCAACTTCCTGAAATTTTGAAAGACCGGACAGTGATCGACGCGCGCAATCAGCCATACGCAGCAGTCGTAAACGAAATAAGCCGGGAACTTGAACGAGTCAAATAGACTTTGGTTAACAGAAGGAGAGGTCAGAAATCGACGCCTCTCGGACGCGGAGTTAACATCCGTTCTATGAAGATCTTCTTGATTGGCGGAGTAAGTGTCGAGAATTCTGACCCGCTCTATACGAAGCAAAAGGCGGACCTCGAAGTGTCAATGGCCGAACTTGGCAGAGCGACCGCTCGTGCGGGCCATGATCTACTTGTCTGCAGCCCATTTGAGGACTCCGCAGATGTGTCCGCCGCCGTGAGTGCGCTGAAGGCGATTGAAGACTCCCATTTCAAATCGGACGTCGAGTTCCATCATCCAGACGCGGCGGCAGTTGTGGCTGAGATGCGTGCTTTTATGGGGCGCTTTTCCGTCGTGGAACGTCTCAAGTCATTCCAGCATCCTACGCCAAGGGATGAGCATGGCAATGATGTCTTGGAATACGCGTGGTTGTTGTCGCAGACCTATGCGATGGACCGAAGCCACGGGGTAATTGCTCTGGGCGGAAAGGTGGGCAGATCAGCAAGTTTGCTGCTTGGCCTGGTCGATGTTCGCAAGAAACCTCTTTTGCCGCTCACGTTCCTTGGCGGCGCAGCGGCTCAGGCGTTTGATCGTAGACGGTATGTACTCGAAGATCGTCTGGGCTCCAACGTCGCGGCGCTGCACGATCCCAGTCGCTCAGCGGAAATAGTCGACCTCCTCGTTGCAGCTAGCAGCGAAGGCGCTGCAAGTTCTCCAATGTCGATGCCATTGAAGTTCTTTATAAGCTATCCAAGGGCAAGACCGTGCGAGGCTGATTTCGTAGAGACCGCGCTGAGACGACGGCAGTTTGATGTTTTTCGTGATGAGCGGGACTTCGCACCTGGTACTCCTATCACGAGTGCGATCGAGGCAGCAATCTATGCCGCAAGCGTCTTCATCGCAATTTGGTGCAAGGAATACGCCTGCAGCGATTGGTGTTTCGATGAATTGTCCATAGCCTTGCGGCGCCAAGAATTGGGTAAGTTGAAGGTGTGGATTCTGTGCGTAGACAATACTCGAATCGTTCCTCCTTGCGCGCGCAATCTAACTAATTATCCGGCGAGCTCTCGCGAAGAGCTTGAGCGTCACGTGATGGTATTGCTTGAGCAAAGTGGAAACTTCGGCCCAGCGAAGTAGGAGACCGATTCCAGACTCCCTCCGGGCTGAAACTCAAATCTCGGGACCAACGAAGACGGAACCTACGATCCCAAACCCTGAGAGCGCTTGCGTCCGGCGAGGTTCTTCTGGACTGAATTTCGTTCCTGCCGCAACGCCGCCCCTGAAAATCTGGCGTGCTAAGGCGCAACCATACAAGTCGTCCCTCGCTCAGTAGTAGATAGCCAATCATGAAGCTTTCATCGGAAGGGGCAAGTCGAGTCGAATGCGACGAGGTGAATCCAACTTCCCCTTTAGTGTCCTCACGA
>Ga0182015_10006309_pt1 | contig 11960 bp, 12 predicted proteins | sample 712P3MmetaG_FD_120478 | JGI IMG/M metagenome (GOLD analysis project Ga0182015, IMG submission 120478) | Permafrost microbial communities from Stordalen Mire, Sweden - 712P3M metaG | ecosystem: Environmental > Terrestrial > Soil > Wetlands > Permafrost | place: Sweden: Stordalen | collected...
GCAGCGCGTCGTACACCGGATACGAGAACGACTCCTGGGAATTGATTGTCCCCGTTCTGGGCGGCGGGCCCGAGGTGCGCAGATACACCACGCGCTGCGGATCGGCCACCGGCAGCGACCGCAGCAACACCGCATTCATCACGCTGAACACCGCCGTGTTCGCGCCCATCCCCAGCGCCAGGGTGAGGATCGCCGTCACGGCAAATCCTGGGCTGTGGCGCACCGAGCGCAACCCAAAGCGAAGATCGCGCAGCAGCTTGTCCAGCCACGCCCATCGGCCTTTCATGTAGAAGCGTTCCTGCGCCTCACGGACATTGCCGAACGCACGCCGCGCCTTCCGGCGCGCCTCGTCCTCGCTCAATCCCTCGCGCTGCAGCTCGTCGGCTTCGAGCGCAAGATGCGCCTTGATTTCTTCGGCAAAGTCCTCGGTGCTCCGCTTGCGCCAGAACATATCTATGCTTCTTCGCCGTTCGGTCCCATGCTGTTGTCCAGAATCAATCCCATCGCCCGCGCCAACCGCCGCCACTCACCGGTCTTCTCGACCAGCTGCTCGCGTCCCTGCGGGGTCAGCGAGTAGAACCGCGCCTTGCGGTTGTTCTCGCTCACGCCCCACTTGGCGCGGATCCATTTCTTGTCTTCCAGCCGCTGCAGCGCCAGGTAGAGCGACCCATGGTCGACAAAAAATACCCCTTCCGACTGGCGTTGAATCAATCGCGCCACGCCCTGCCCATGGCACGGACCCAGCACCAGCGTCTTCAGGATCAGCAGGTCCAGCGTGCCCTGCAACAAGGCAATGCGCTCGTCGCTACTCTCTTGGGTTGTCATCCGACCCAAGTATGACCTGGTTTGGGTCGGATGTCAACCCAAACAGAGAGCCTGACGCAAAAACATCAAACTGTAGCGGGTATGCTGCACAGACCTATTTCAATTGACAAGCGTTAGGCTACAGGCTACGGTGAGCTTTGGATGAAAATACGGAACTTCGTTCACAAGGGCTTAAAGAAGCTTTACGCGGAAGACAGCGCGAAGGGGGTTCCGCCTGATACGGCGGATTAGCTCCGCAAGATGTTTGCCTTTCTGGACGATATGGAGGACCCGGATGAATTGCGGGCGCTCCCGTCCTGGAAGGTGTATACACTCAGCGGAGACCGCAAAGGCGCATGGAGCCTGAGCGTTACGCGGAACCTGCGTTTGACGTTCCGTATCGACACCGCTGAGCACGAGATTTACGACGTGAGTTTAGAGGACTACCACTAAGGACAGAAGGAAAACCTCATGCCCATGAAGAATCCGCCTCACCCCGGCGATTTCGTTCGCACGGAGATCATCGAAGCCGCAGGACTGACCGTCACGGCGGCGGCGGCGGCCTTGCGCGTCTCCCGGCCAACATTGTCGAGCTTGCTCAATTGCAAGGCTAACCTCTCCGGGGATATGGCGCTTCGCATCGAAAAGGCCTTTGGCGTGAAGATGGACACGCTCATGCGCATGCAGTCGTCTTACGACATTGCCCGAACCCGCAAACGCGAGAGGCAAATCCGTGTACCCCGCGTTTCCCTGCTGGCGGCTGCTCGGTAGAGCATTTTCACTTCTACTCTGTACTGGTAAGTGTAGCGAAGTGCGGCTTTTCTTGAGGAAAAGCCGCGTCGGGATCGGTCACTCTGTAAACACCAGAAGTGAAAATGCTGTAGGCGGCACTCCCCTTCCCTGACCTATGGATTCATCACGAAATCATGCCTCACCAGAAGCAGAGTGCTTTATCGGAAGAGATTGGTCTTGGCCAGATCGATCACCTCGTCGCCCCGGCCGCTGAAGACGGCGCGCACCATGTACAGGCTGAAGCCCTTGGCCTGCTCGGCGGTGATGGTGGGCGGCATGGAGAGCTCCTGGCGATTCACGATGACCTCTACCAACGCGGGGCCATCGTAGCCGAGCGCCTGCATTAAGGCCGGGCGCAGCTCCTCCGGTTTTTCCACGCGCAGACCCAGGATGCCGGCCGACTCGGCCAGCCGGGCAAAATCGGGATTGACCAGGTCGGTGGCAAAATCCAGGATTCCGGCGGCTTTCATCTCCAGCTCCACGAAGCCGAGGGAGCTGTTGTTGAAGACCACCACCTTGACCGGGAGCTTGAGCTGACGCAACGTCAGCAGCTCGCCCAGCAGCATGGCGAGGCCTCCGTCACCAGAGAGGCTGATGACCTGCCGGCCCGGAAAGGCAGCCTGCGCCCCGATGGCCTGAGGCAGAGCGTTGGCCATCGAGCCATGCGCGAACGAGCCCAGCAGGCGCCGCCGGCCGTTCATGTGTAGGTAACGGGCAGCCCAGATCGTCGGCGTGCCTACGTCGCAGGCAAAAACGGCATCCCCGGCGGCCAGCTCGTCCACCACCTTGGCGACGAACTGGGGGTGGATGGGTGTGCGGCCGGGCTCCCCTGTGGCAAGATCGTCCAGCCCCTTGCGGGCAGTCTTGTAGTGCTGCAGACAGATGTCGAGGTAGGCGCGGTCCTGCTTCTCTTGCAGGAGCGGCAGCAACGCATCCAGCGTGTGCTTGACCTTGCCGATCAAGCCCAGGTCGACCGGCGTGCGGCGCCCGATCTGCTCCCCGCGCAGATCGACCTGGATAATTTTGGCCTTCTTGGGAAAAAACTGCGGGTAGGGAAAATCCGTGCCCAACATCAGTAGCGCATCGCAGTTCATCATCGCGTGGTAGCCGGAGGAAAAGCCCAGCAGACCGGTCATGCCGACGTCATAAGGATTGTCGTGCTCGATGAACGCCTTGCCGCGCATGGCGTGGACGATAGGCGCCTTCAGCTTCGCGGCCAGAGCCACCAGTTGATCGTGCGCGCCCTCACAGCCCGCGCCGCCAAGAATGGTGACCTTCTGCGCCTGGTTGAGGAACGCGGCCGCCTGCTCCAGTTCCTTGGCCGAGGGGCAGACCACAGACGCGGACTGGAGGATGCCGAGCGCCAGCGCAGGAGAGGAACACTCCCGCTGCAAAACGTCTCCCGGGATAACCACCACCGCGACCCCCCGCCGGGCAATGGCCGTACGCATGGCTATTCCCAGAACTCGCGGCATCTGGTCCTCTTGCGAGACCATTTCGCAGTAGTAGCTGCAATCCTTGAACAGATGCTGCGGATCGGTCTCCTGGAAGTAGCCGCTGCCGATCTCCTGGCTGGGCACCTGGGCGGCGATGGCCAGCACCGGGACGCGGCTGCGATGGCAGTCGTAGAGGCCGTTGATCAGGTGCAGGTTGCCCGGGCCGCAGCTTCCGGCACACACCGCAATTTCCCCGGTGAGCTCGCTTTCCGCCCCCGCCGCAAAGGCCGCGGCCTCCTCATGGCGCACGTGCACCCATTGGATCTGTTTATTCTTGCGAATCGCGTCCGTAATGCCGTTCAGCGAGTCGCCAGCCAGACCATAGACACGTTTTACGCCGGCCTGGACCAGCGTATCGACAAAGACCTCAGAGACTTTCATCGCCATTTGTACCTCAGATGCTTTAAAGGATGTTCACCGCCCGCGCCGCCAGAAGAGCCAACGTGGCAAGCGAGATGCTGGATTGGATCATCATCAGCACCTTGGCCCAGCGGGAGAGCACGGGCGAATCCGTGGGAGAGAATGCCGTGCTGGTATTGAAGGCCAGGAAAAGATAGTCCACAAAGCCGGGAGACCAGCCTGCGTCGACCGGTTTCTGCGTCCGTGGAGCAAGGGTCATTTGGGGAAAGAGGAAATCTCCTTCGGTATGGTTGCCGCGAAGATTGCGCGCATGCGGTCCGCCCGCGTCGAGTCGCCAGTACCACGAGGCGAAAACCAGGATGTTGGAGACCCAGAGCGCAGCGGCAGATCGCAAAAGAATCGACGGCGCCAGCTGGTGCCGGGGAAGGGAGCGGACGAGCAGGAAGAGCGACCAGAGCATCGCCGCGGTAACGATGCCCAGCACGATATACCCGAGAACCTGGTTGAGGGTAAAGGAGCCGCGGAGCCGGGCGATCACCACCGGGACCATGAGCACGGACACCACCGCCAGCAAAAGCCAGGATGGGCCAAAGGTCAGCGGTTCCGGCAGGGACAAATACAGGCCACCCAACCCCAGGACGGCGACCAGTGCGGGCCATGCCGGTTCGGGTGGCCGCACTGCCTTAGGAGGGGTTTGGGTCATGGTCGTGTCGCCCAGGCCAGATCGGCTACAGAAATCATGGATAACGTTCTCAGCACAGCGTATCCTTTCCCCTTCCTGCGGTCGCTTGACTGGCGCCTGGCGGCCGCGTCGGCAAACCCTCACGGGCCTATTCGCGATATAATTCGCCCCTATGAAAAAGCCGATATCCGTGTACCCTACACTGTTCGCGCTCTGCGTGGCGCTGCCCTTGGGTCTGCTTGTGAGCAAAGCCTCCGCTGTTCCCGAATCGCCGGTAAAGCCGCTCCTGGTGGCCACCAACCAGGGTGACCGCGATCTCAGCATCATCGATCCGGCGGCGGACAAGCAACTGGCCACGGTGCCGGAAGGGGGCATCACGGGGCACGAGGTCGCAACCTCTCCCGATGGCCGGACCGCCTACGTGCCCATCTATGGAAACTCGGGCGTCGGAAAGCCGGGAACCGATGGCCGGGAGATGGTCGTGATCGACATCCCGTCCCGTGCGGTTACCGGCAAGGTTGACTTTGGTCATGGGGTGCGGCCCCACTGCCCGGTCTACGACCGGCTGCATAATTTGCTCTATGTAACCACGGAGCTCGACCAGACTGTGTCCATCATCGACCCGAAGACGCTGACGATCGTCGGCGCCATCCCCACCGGGCAGAAGGAATCGCACATGCTCGTCATCTCCCGCGATGGCCGGCGCGGTTATACCGCCAACGTGGGCCCGGGCACCGTCTCGGTGCTGGATATGACCGGCCACAAGACGATCGCGGTCATCCCCATATCTGCCACCACCCAGCGTATCGCCATCTCCAACGACGACAAGATGGTGTTTACCTCAGACCAGACCAAGCCCCAGCTGGCGGTAATCGACACCGCCACCAACAAGGTCAAGACGTGGGTGCCATTGCCGGCACTGGGCTACGGGACGTCCCCCACGCTCGATGGCCGCTACCTGCTGGTCACGCTTCCCAGCGCCGACAAGCTGGCGGTAGTAGATCTCGCCACGCTTAAGGTGGTGCACACCGTTGACGTCGCAAAGGATCCGGTCAAGGTCCTGGCCAGCCCCGACGGCAAGGTTGCATACGTCTCCTGTTCGCGGGCCCATCAGGTGGCCGTGGTCGATCTGTCGCAGTGGAAGGTACAGACGCTCATCGATGCCGGCGCCGGCGTGGACGGCTTGGCTTGGGCGGCTCCCGCCTCCCCGGTTCACAACCACCTGCGGGCGCCCATAAAGAAGTCCGCGGGCGAGTAAGGCGGCCGGAGACCAAACCTGGACCTAAGCAAAGCGTGGAGAAAGGAAACCGCGGATCTCTCCAGATCCGCGGTTTCCTTTATGCCGCCAACGATTTATCGAATTACCAGAACAGAAGCATCGGTCGCGCCCGGGTGGGGGCGAAATCGTCCCCGTGTACGTGCTACCGTGGAAGGTCAGCCATTTCTCGATAAAGGAATTCGCCTTGTCCGCTCCCCCTGGCTCTCTCTCTTCTCCCGTTCTGCGCAAGACCGCGTTAAATGGACTCCACCGGCACCTCGGAGCCAAAATGGTCGACTTCGGAGGCTGGGACATGCCGGTCGAGTACTCCGGCATTACCGCGGAGCACATGGCTGTCCGCACCGCCGTAGGGCTCTTTGACGTCAGCCATATGGGCGACATCCAGTTCCGCGGCCCGGGTTCGCTGGCGGCGATCCAGGCGCTTTCCATGAACGATGCTTCGAAGCTTGCCGTCGGCCAGGCGCAATACTCGGCCATGCTCTACCCCCAGGGAACCTTCGTCGATGACGTCCTGGTACACAAATTCAGCGACAAGGACTACCTGCTGGTCATCAACGCCGGCACCCGGGAAAAGGATTATCAGTGGATTCGCTCCCAGGTGGGGTCCTTCGCCGGCGTGCACATCAGCGACTACAGTGATCACTACACCCAGCTCGCCATCCAAGGGCCGCGCGCGCAGGATACGCTGGCCAAGCTGACCCGGGTGGACCTGAGCGCGATCAAGAATTATTGGTTCACCTGGGGCACGGTCTGCGGCGTTCCCAACGTGCTCATCGCGCGCACCGGCTACACCGGCGAAGACGGATTTGAGATCTACCTGCCCTCCGACGAGCCCACCAGCGCCCGTGTATGGCAGGAAGTGACGGAAGCGGGCGAGGAGTTTGGCCTGCTGGCCTGCGGGCTGGGGGCGCGCAATACGCTTCGCCTGGAAGCCGCCATGGCCCTCTACGGCCACGAAATCTCCGAAGAGATCAATCTCCTCGAATCCGGACTGGAACGCTTCTCGAAGCTGGGCAAGAGCGACTTTCTGGGCTCGCAAGCCCTCTTGCACCTGCGGCAGAGCAGCGCTCCCAAGCGCAAACTGGCCGGCCTGGAGATGGTCGATCGCGGCATCGCGCGGGATGGCTACAAAGTCTGCAGCCTGGAAGGCGAACCGATCGGCTACGTAACCAGCGGCTCGCCCTCGCCCTTTCTGAAGAAGAACATCGCGCTCGCCTACCTGCCCGTGGACCGCACAGCGCCAGGCACGGAAGTGGCGGTCGAGGTGCGCGGGAACCTGGTCAAGGCGAAGGTGGTGCCGATTCCGTTCTACCGCCGTGCCAAAAAGCCAATTCAGGGAAAGCAAGCTTAAACGGTAGCCGGACAGCCGGATTCTTGGCGGCTTCAAGGCCTGTCCCTGCGCCGCCACGCTTCCATTGCACGATTCCCGTAAAATGCTTAAGGAGATCAACACGGATGGCCTATCCAGCGACGTACCGCTACACGCGGGAGCATGAATGGATCGAGGTAGGGGGCAAGACCGGCAAGGTGGGCATCACCGATTACGCGCAAAACACCCTGGGAGACATTGTCTTCGTCGAGCTGCCCAAGCCCGGTTCCAAAGTAGAGCGGGGCAAGATCTTTGGCAGCGTCGAGTCGGTGAAGGCTGTCTCCGACCTATACTCGCCTGTGACCGGGACAGTGATCGAGGTCAACGAAGAGCTGGCGACAGCTCCGGAAAAGATCAATGCCGACGCGCACGGGGCGTGGATCCTCAAGGTGGAAATCGCCGACCCCTCGGAAGTCGACCAGCTGCTCGATGCTAAGGCCTATGAGAAGTTCGTCGCAGAAGAGACCCACTGAAGCACAGAAGGGGATAACCATGAGCGTAATCGAAGATACCCGGAAGTTGATCCAAGACTTTCCAGCGCCCGAGCTACGGTCGATCTCTGCGCGGCTCGATGGACTTGAACAACGCGTAGACGAGAGATTTCGTGATCTCGCTGCAAGAATCGACGCCAACGAAGGCCGAGCCGGAGAGAGATTTCGTGATCTTGATGCAAAAATCAGCGGCCAGCACCAGCAAACGATGCTGGCCATTGCCAACTTGGCCAACTATCCCCGGGTTTCCTGTGATGCTCGGTGGAATCAATAAACTTCATGCGGCTTTCTTTACGGAAAGCCGCACACGCGACTACGAATGGTGCGGCGTACAGGAAATCCGGGTCAAGCTGTTCTGGAGCGAGAGGCGAAGCTAGAGAGCCGTACCAGCCAGTAACACAGGGGTAGAGGATTCAAGATGCGCTATTTGCCGAAATCGCCGGGCGAACGGATCGAGATGCTGAAGCAAATCGGCGTCGGCTCGATCGACGATTTGTTTTCCACGATACCCCAGGAATACCGCCTGGAACGGGATCTGGATGTTCCCCGCCAGATGGGCGAGTCGGAGATCGTCGACTACTTTCGCAACGCATCGCTGCAGAGCGCGGCCGGCTACACCAGCTTCCTCGGCGCCGGCGCCTATCGTCACTACCGCCCCGTCATCATCGATTCGCTGGTGCAGCGAGGCGAGTTCCTCACCTCCTACACTCCCTACCAGGCGGAGATCACGCAGGGAACCCTGCAGGCCATCTTCGAGTTCCAGACCATGATCTGCGAGCTCACCGGCATGGAAATCGCGAACGCTTCCATGTACGACGGCTCGACGGGCGCCCCTGAATCAGTCAGCATGGCCGTTCGCGTCACTCGCCGCAAGGGCGTCTTCGTCGCCAGAACGGTTCACCCCGAGTATCGCGAGGTGATGCAGACCTACGCGCAGCACCAGGGGCTTACCGCCAGGACGCTCGGCTTCGGCGACGACGGTCGGCTCGACCTGGCCGAGCTCGAACGAAGCGTCACCGAGGAGACCGCCTGCGTCCTGGTGCAGTCGCCAAACTTTTTCGGGGTCATTGAAGATATTCCCGCCATCGCCGAGATGGTTCACAAAAAAGGCGGGCTGCTGATTGTCTCCATCGCCGAGGCCATTTCGCTCGGCATCGTGCGCCCTCCGGCGGAAGCCGATATCGTCTCCCTCGAAGCACAATCCTTCGGCGTGGCGCTCAGCTATGGCGGCCCCTATTGCGGGGTGATCGCCGCCAAAGAAAGATACCTGCGACAAATGCCCGGCCGCCTGGTGGGCGAAACAGTGGACAAGCAAGGCCGACGCGGCTTCGTGCTCACCCTCTCCACCCGGGAGCAGCACATCCGCCGCGAGAAGGCTACCTCCAACATCTGCACCAACCAGGCGCTGGTGGCGCTGATGGCGACCATCTTCCTCACCGTCTACGGCAAAGAGGGCATCCGCGAGCTGGCGCTGCACAACCTGGCCAAAGCCAGCTATGCCGCGCAGCAGTTTTCCAGCGCCGGGGGCGCGCGGCTGCTCTTCGCCGCTTCGCCGCGTTTCCATGAGTTTGTGCTGCAGACCTCCGAATCCCCCGAGCAGCTCAACGCGCAGCTGCTCAAGCAGAAGGTCATCGGTGGCCTGCCCCTCAGCCGCTGGTACCCGGAGCTGGGCAACGCCAGCCTGTGGTGCGCGACCGAGCTCAATACCCGGGAGCAGATCGACCACGCCGCCTCCCTGCTACAGCATGTCTCCGAAGAGGCCCTGACCCGGGCTTGAAAGGCAACAACATGGCCACCAGCCGTCAGGAACTCGATGCAGGCAAGACTGCACAGCCGTTTGAAGGCACTCGTCATAAAGTTCGCTCGCACCTGAGCCAGAACGAGGCCCTGATCTTTGAAAAGTCCTCGCCGGGCAAGAAGGCCTACAAGATGCCGCCACTCGATGTGCCCGAGGTGGACCCGGAAACCCTGCTGGGCGAAGCCGCGCGCGCGGATTTAGGCCTGATGCCCGAGCTGAGCGAAATCGAAATCATTCGCCACTTCACCCGCCTCTCCACCTGGAACTATGCCATCGATCTCGGCATGTATCCGCTGGGGAGCTGCACCATGAAGTACAACCCGCGGGTCAACGAATTCGTCGCCCGCCTCGAGGGCATCGCTGAAGCACATCCTTACCAGCCCGAGTCGCTCTCGCAGGGAGCTTTGGAAGTTATCCGTCTGCTGCAATCCTGCCTGCTCGACATCACCGGCATGGACGCGATCACGCTGCAGCCGGCGGCCGGCGCGCACGGAGAGTTCACCGGCATCCTGCTGGTGCGCGCTTACCATCAGTCCAAGGGAAATCCGCGCAGCAAGATCATCATCCCCGATTCCGCTCACGGGACCAACCCGGCCACTGCGGCGATCTGCGGCTACCAGGTGGAGAATTTGCGCTCCAATTCGCTGGGCATGGTCGATGTCGCGCAACTGGAGCGGATCGTCACTGAAGATACGGCCGCGCTGATGCTGACCAATCCCAGCACCATTGGCGTCTTCGAGAGCGAGATTCATAAGATCGCCGACATCCTCCACGCCAAGGGCGCCCTGCTCTACATGGATGGCGCCAACATGAATGCCCTGGTCGGCAAGACCCGTCCCGGGGACTTCGGCGCGGACGTGATGCACCTGAACCTGCACAAGACCTTCTCCACTCCTCATGGCGGCGGTGGTCCCGGCTCCGGCCCAGTGGCGGCGAAGAAGATCCTGGAGCCGTTTCTGCCCACGCCCGTAGTGGTCGAGGACGCGGCCGATGGGCATGGGCGCCGGACGCTTCGCCTGGACTACGACCGGCCACAGTCGGTTGGCCGGGTGCGGATGTTCTATGGCAACTTCGGCATGTTCGTCCGCGCGCTCGCTTACATCATGGCCAATGGCCCGGATGGCCTGCGGCAGACAACGGAGGATGCGGTGCTGAACGCCAACTACATCCGCAAGAACCTCGAAGATGTGTACGAGTTGCCCTACCGGACGCCCACGCTGCATGAAGTGGTCTTCAGCGATCGCCGCCAGACACAGAAAGGCGTCAAGACCGGCGACATCGCCAAGCGGCTTATCGATTATGGCTTCCACCCTTACACCACCTCGTTCCCGCTCATCGTGCCCGGGGCGCTGATGATCGAGCCGACGGAAAGCGAATCGAAAGAAGAGCTCGATCTTTTTATCGACGCCATGCGGCAGATCGCTCGCGAGGCGGAGGAGAACCCTGAGCTGGTGCTCAGTGCTCCGCATGCCACGCGCATCTCGCGCCTGGATGAGACGCTGGCGGCGCGCAAGCCGGTGCTGCGCTACACTCCGCCCACTCCCGACAAGCCCTAACCGCAAAACAGCCCGGTCTTGAAAGCAGGAAAGATGGCGCCACCCCAGTCCGCGATTGTGCAACGGCGTGACGATCTTGAGCGGTTCGAGTTCATGATGGGAGCCGAGCGGGGCCGCCTGGCTGTAACTCTCGATATGCTCACCGATGCCCTGATCCTCATCGGCCAGCACGGCGTGTACTGCGCCTCCACGCGCAATCCATCCAAGCCGGCGCTCGATCTGGAAACGGTCTTGAGCGAGATCAACGGCGCCAAAGAGCTGATTCAGTCCGTCATGGAGCAGCTCCGGCTTAAGGGCGAGAGCTTGGCGCAGCCGTAAGCGACGCCAGAGCTTGCCCGGCGATAATATGGATGCCGTGAGATTATCCATGACGAGATCCTGCTGGGTTCTGCTTTTCTGCCTCGCTCCCTGGTGTCAAGGGCAAACCAAAACACCCGAAGTGACCAATGTTGCTCCTGCTCCTTCGGATCGCTTTCCCGCAAGCTGGTACCCGGCGGACGACAATGTGACCTACACCATGGCGGCGCAGACAGGCGCGCCGTACACGGCGACGCTGGTGACGACTGCCCACTATCTCGATCCAGCGACAGGAGAGGTGAAGGATTCGAGCCAAAGCACATTGCAGGCGCGCGATTCAGCGGGGCGAAAGAGGGACGAGGTGGAGATGCCCAGGCCCGACGGTCACGGGGGAATCGTGATGGCGCATGAAGTGTCGATCAGCGACCCGGTTTCCCACTGTCGATTTCGCTGGATGGAGCCATGGGTCTCTCCGGACAAACCAACAGCGACGGTAGCCTGCATGCCACGCACACTCCACTACACCAACCAGAACCTCTATTCCGACGCAATGGTGAGCGCGCCACGGGAGGTCCATTCGCCGGGATCCAGCGAACTTTCCCAACCCTTAGGGACGCGGAAGTTTGGCGACGTGGAGGCGGTTGGGGTTCGGCGTACAACAACAACGACGAATTCTCAGACCGGAGAGGTCGTCAAATCGGTGACTGAGATCTGGTACTCGCCCGAGTTGAAGGAGTTGCTGGAGATGAAAGAGATTCCTGATCCGAAGGCGAAAGAAGCCAGCGGCCAGCTTCCTGATGTCGAATTGACAGAGATTCAACGCAAAGAGCCGGATGCAGCCCTTTTCTATCCACCCGCCGGATATGACATTAAACCGGAATAATCACCGCAATCGGCGAAGGTTACCCTTACACAGACCCGAATGCGCAGGTCCTGTTGTATCCTTGGATAGCGCGCCCGTAGCTCAGCTGGATAGAGCGAACGCCTCCGGAGCGTTAGGTCGGGAGTTCGAACCTCTCCGGGCGCACCATCAAAA
>Ga0182015_10006311_pt1 | contig 11957 bp, 7 predicted proteins | sample 712P3MmetaG_FD_120478 | JGI IMG/M metagenome (GOLD analysis project Ga0182015, IMG submission 120478) | Permafrost microbial communities from Stordalen Mire, Sweden - 712P3M metaG | ecosystem: Environmental > Terrestrial > Soil > Wetlands > Permafrost | place: Sweden: Stordalen | collected...
ACGGGGATATGATGCCAGTAACTGCTTCGAATCAGTTCCACCAGCGTGATTTCTGGCGAGCGTTGCTTTTTCACACGCTGCTGGTGACTACCGGTGCTTGCGCTGCAACCATGGCCGGCGCCAACGCAGCAACCACCGACGAACCGGCCGCTGCGGTCGGCCTCGAGGAAATCACCGTGACGGCGACCCGTCGTGAGGAAAGCATCAGTCGAGTACCGATCAGTATCACGGCGATCAGCCAAGAAATGCTCGACCAGAAAGGCATCAAGGATTTCGCGGACGTGGCCCGGTTCACTCCCGGTGTGGCGTTCGACACCAGTCAGACAAACCAGATCTCGATCCGCGGCATCTCCTCGAGCGGCGGCTCGGGCACGACCGGAATCTATATCGACGATGTGCCGATTCAGGTGCGCAACCTCGGCTTCAATTCCGATGATGCGCTGGTGAAGCTCTTCGACCTCGAGCGGGTCGAGGTGCTGCGCGGTCCCCAGGGCACCCTGTTCGGCGCCGGCTCGGAAGGCGGCACGGTCCGCTACATCACGACGCAGCCGAGTCTCACCCAGTCCAGCATCAACGCCAAGGTCGAAACCTCCTACACCGAGGGCGGATCGCCGAGTTACGAAACCGGCGTCGCCGGCGGGATGCCCGTCATCGACGGCGTCTTAGCCGTGCGCGTCAGCGCCTGGTTTCGCCACGACGGCGGCTGGATCGATCGCATCGATCCGACCACGCTCGATGTGGTGGACAAGAACGCCAACTCCGCCGGCACCGCGGCGCTGCGGCTAGCCGTCTTGTGGAAGCCCAACGACACGCTCAGCATATCGCCGAGCATCGTGTATCAGAACCAGCAGCGCAACGACGTGACGATCTACTGGCCCGAATATTCCAATCCGAGCCAGGATCGCTACGTCAGTGCGGATCCCACCGCCCGCACCGAGCCCGACGTGTTCTACCTGCCCGCGCTCAACATCCAGGCGGACATGGGCCCGGTCAAGCTGATTTCGACCACCTCGTATTTCCATCGCGACGAGATCAGCGGCTATGACGGCACCCTGTACAACCTCGGTTATTATCAAAGCAACATCCCGGCGTATGGCACCGCCGCAGGCCTCGCGGCCTTCCCGCTGCTCGACGGATCGGGCGTGCACCTCCCGGCGGGGCTGACCGATTACCGCTCCCCCGCGAGCGTCACCAACACGCAACGCAACTTCACTCAGGAGTTCCGTCTGCAGTCGACCGATCCGACCGCCCGCGTGGGATGGACGGCGGGCGTGTTCTACTCGTTCGACCGCCAGTACAGCCTGGAGGAAATCCATGACCCGATGGCGGATACCTTGTTCAATCAACTCTTCGGCGAGAACATCGCGACGTTCTTCGAGTACGTCCCTGTACTGAACCCGGACGGCAGTTCGTATCTACCGATGGGCGATTCTTATTACAACCGGCTGGTGAGCTTCGACCGCCAGATCGCCGGGTTCGGCGAGGTAAATTTCAATCTGACTGATACTTTGAAGCTGACGGCCGGGGTGCGCATCTCGAAGGATTCTTACACCATCGAAAGCGTGTCGGGCGGACCGCAAAACGGCCTTACGCTGCCGGGCACACAGTCGAACAGCGAGAAACCGGTCACTCCCAAGGCGGGCATCCAATGGCAGGCCGACCCGAACGACATGTACTACTTCACCTACTCGAAGGGCTTTCGCCCCGGCGGCGGCAATGCGTCGATCCCGTTCGATCCCACCTTTACAAATCTCACCTTCGGATGCACCGGGGACTTCCAAACGGAGGGTCTGACCAAGGGCGCGCCGGCCACTTACAAATCCGATTCGGTGCAGAGTTTCGAGGTGGGCGCCAAGAACAACATCGAGAATCGTATCCGCCTGGCCAGCAGCGTCTACTACATCAAGTGGAACAACATCCAGGAAAATGTGGTGCCGCCCATCTGTCAGATCCAATTCACCGACAACCTCGGCAACGCCGTCTCGAAGGGCGTCGATCTGCAGGCCGATTTGCAAGTGACCGACGCATTCTCCATCGAGTCGAGCTTCGGCTATACGGATGCGCGCTACACCACGAACACCTATCTCGGGCCAGTGCACACCGGGCTGCCGGTGGTGGCCGCCGGCGATGCGATCGCCGGGCCGAACGGCATCGGGACCGGTTACTCGATTCCGCCCTACTCGGTTTCCCTGGGACTGGAATACAAGTTCCGTGCGTTCGCATACGAATCCTTCGTGCGCGGGGATTGGGAGTACCTGGCCGGAGACAAGTGGCTGCATCCCGCCCAGGATCCCAACACATCGTCCTATGATCCCACCAGTTTGCCGACTGAGCGGGAGAGTTTCGCCTCGCTGCGGACCGGCACCAAGTTTGGCGACTGGGGAGTATCCCTGTTCGTGGACAATTTGACCGACAGCCATACCATCCTGAATTACAACCATCAGACCAACTCGTACGACGCCAACGGCAACTTGCTGGCGAGCCCCGCGTACCGATTCATCAGCTATCGTCCGCGTACGTTTGGAATCGGCTTCACGTACAAACACTGAATGCTCAACTTAGTTAAACGAGCATACAAAAAACAATAGCGTCCACCCCGCAAAGCTTGTTGCAAGCATTTTTTGCCGATGTTACTGTCGGTCGGAACCTATCTGACCATATAACAAATGGCGGGGGGAATGATGCCAGCCAATCTGCCGAAGCCGAACCATCGGATCATGTCCCGTCGCCTGTGGCTTTTATGCACCGCCAGCGGCGCGGCGGCAATCGCTGCCGGAGCCGCCGGCGCCACGGAAGCGACCGGCCCAGCGGATGCCAGCGCCACTTCCACCGGTCCGCTGGAGGAAATCGTCGTCACGGCCACTCGCCGCGAGGAAAACATCAGCAAGGTGCCGATCAGCATCACGGCCATGAACCAGGACGATTTGGACCAGAAAGGCATTCGGGATTTTTCCGAGATGGTGAGGTTCACCCCCGGTGTGTCGATCGATACCTCGGGCACGAACGCAATCTCGATCCGGGGCATATCCTCGTCCGGCGGGGCCGGCACCACCGGCATCTATATCGACGATACGCCCATTCAAATGCGCGCCCTGGGCTTCAATCCCGACGACACCCTGCCCAAGACCTTCGATATCGACCGCGTCGAGGTGCTGCGCGGACCGCAGGGCACGCTGTTCGGCGCCGGCTCCGAAGGCGGAACGGTGCGCTACATCATGACCCAGCCCAGCGTCACGGCGGAATCCACCTATGCCCGGGCGGAGGGTTCCTATACGGAATACGGCGCCCCCAGCTACGAAGCCGGCATCGCGCACGGCGGCCCGATCATCGACGACGTGCTGGGATACCGCGCCAGCATCTGGTACCGCCGCGACGGCGGTTGGATCAACAACGTCAACGACACCACGGGCGCGATCACACAGTCCAATGCGAATTACACGGGCACGGTCGCGGCACGGTTGGCGATGCTCTACAAGCCGGCGAGCGGCGTCAGCATCGCGCCGAGCATCATGTTTCAGAACAAGCAGCAGAACAACATTTCGACCTACTGGCCGGCCTACTCCAATCCGGGCGCGGGCGAGTTCAACGATGCGACGCCGGAGCGCATCGCGATTCCGGACAAATACATTCTCCCGGCGCTGAAGGTTCAGGTCGATTTTGCGCACGCCACGCTCATCTCGAACAGCTCGTATTACTACCGCAACGAGACCGACTCCTACGAGGGCACGGTATACGACCTCGCCTACTACCAGTCGTTGGGCTGGCCGAATGCCCTGTACTCCGGGGCTCCTGCGCTCGGCTGCGGTGCGGCCTCGACAACGGCGATCGAGCCCTGCTCATGGTATCCCCTGCTCAACGCCGGCGGAGTCCATCTGCCGCCCGGGTTCGCCAGCTACGTCACACCGAACACCATGACCAACGAACAGCGGACCTGGACCCAGGAGTTCCGCCTGCAGTCGACCGACAACGACAGCCGCTTGAAATGGACCGTGGGCGTATTCTGGACCCTTGCGCAGGAGCTCAGCGTCGAGCAACTCAACGATCAGAACATCGATTCGCTCTTTTCGGCCCTCTATGGCCCGGCCAATACGCCTGACAGCATCTTCGGTCCCTATTACTCGTGCAACGGCCAGGGCACTCCCCAGCCGGCTCAATATCCGGTCCCGAATTGCGACATCTATTTCAACCGCAACAAGAGCTTCGATCGCCAGCTTGCCGGGTTCGGCGAGGCCACCTTCAAGATCACCGACCAATTGGCGGTGACGGCCGGCGGCCGCTACGCAAAGATGGGTTTTTCTCTCAACCACTACTCCAACGGCTACGAGAACTACGGCCCGAGCGCTGCCGGCGGCTCGGAACAGGAAAACGCGTTCACCCCGAAGCTCGGTCTGAACTTCCAGGCCGACGACAAGAACCTGTTCTACGCGACCTATGCCAAGGGCTTTCGTCCCGGCGGCTACAATCCGCCCCTGATCCCGGCATGCGGTCCAGGTTTGATTCAGGAAGGCTTCAGCAGCGGACAGGCGCCGCTGACATACAATTCCGACACCACGCAAAGCTACGAAATCGGCTCGAAGAACAATTTCGAGGACCGACTGAAGATCGCCACCAGCGTGTACTACATCAAATGGGACGGCATCCAGCAGAACGTCTATGTCGGAGGCAATTGCGGACTGCAGTTCACCGCCAACCTCGGCACTGCGGTGGCCAAGGGCTTCGATCTGCAGGCGGATGCGGACCTTGGCGCGGGGTTCACCGTCGAGGCGTCGGCGGGCTACACCAGTGCGCGCTTCACCAAGACTTCGCTCGGCAACCTCGCAGAAGCCGGCGATGCAATATCCGGCGAGGCGGCCATCAACTACAGCCCGGGCACCAATCCGCCGTGGTCGGTCGCGGTCGGGCCTCAATACTCCTTCAAGCTCATGGCGCACGAGGCCTTCGTACGCCTCGATTGGGAATATTCGAGCCGCAATCCCTGGCTGGCCCCCGTACAAGACCCGAACAGCAGCCAGTTCAACCCGAACGCATTCACACTACCCGCCACCAGCTTCACCTCGATGCGGGCCGGCGTTAAATTGGGGAATTGGCAGGTCTCGGCGTTCTGCGACAACCTGTTCGACTCACATACGCTGCTCAACTATGCCCAGGTGCAAATCGACCCGTTCAACCCGAGCTATCTCGCGAATCCGAATGCTCCCACCTCGGTGCAGCAGAATAACTTTACATATCGTCCCCGCACCATCGGCGTCACGGGGACTTTCCGGATGTAGGAGCCTGTCGAAGTAATCCACGTGGGCTGCCTCAGACAGACCCCGGGATATCGGCTTCCAGGAATTCACCCGGGTAATTGAATATTACCCGGGTATAAATTGTTTAGATCCCCGTCCGGGGCCAACACGGTGTGTGCCCCCACCCCCCGACGTGAGTCAGGAGCCTGTCTGAGTAATCTACGTGAGCCGCGTCAGACAGGCTCCTAGGCAACCGCCCGCGTCGACTCGCGGCCATAGGCATCCTGCAGTGCGGCGGCGAGCATGTTCAAACCCTCGTCCAAGACCGCATCGGGGATGGTTAGCGGCGCCAGGAGCCGCACCACATTCGCGGCGGTGCCGCAGGACAACAGAATCAAGCCGCGCTTCTCGGCATGAGCCAATACGGCCGCAGTGGTTTCCGCATCCGGTTCCTTGGTCTTCGGGTCCTTCACCAGTTCGAAGGCGACCATCGCGCCCAGGCCGCGCACGTCACCGATGCAAGGCAGTTGCTTGGCCAGGCCTTCCAAGCGCGAACGCATCTTGTGGCCCACACGAGCCGCGCGCGCGCAGAGTTCCTCCGACTCGATGACGTCAAGCACGGCGTGCGCGGCGGCGATGCTGATCGGGTTGCCGCCGTAAGTCCCTCCCAAACCGCCCGTATGCGCCGCATCCATGATGTCCGCACGCCCCGTCACCGCGGACAGGGGCAGGCCGCCGCCCAGGCCCTTTGCCATGGTGACGATGTCCGGCACCACCCCAGCATGCTGGATGGAGAACATCTTGCCGGTCCGCGCGATACCGCCTTGAACTTCATCCGCGATCAGCACGATGCCGTGTTCGTCGCACAGGGTGCGCAGCTCGCGCAGGAAATCGAAGGGTGCGACATTGAAGCCGCCCTCGCCCTGCACCGGCTCGATGATGATGGCCGCCACCGACTTCGGATCAATATCACTGCGAAACAGCCTTCCTAAGTCGGATAACGCCTGTTCCGTCGTGATTCCCCGGTATGGCTGAGGGAATTGCGCGTGGTAAATCTCGGCCGGAAACGGCCCAAAGCCGCGCTTATAGGGCATGACCTTGCCCGTGAGCGCCATGGTCATGTGCGTGCGCCCATGAAAACCGCCGGAGAACGCGATCACACCCGCGCGGCCGGTAAAGTAGCGGGCAATCTTTACCGCGTTCTCCACAGCCTCCGCGCCGGAGGTCAGGAACAGCGTCTTCTTGGCGAAGTCCCCGGGCACCAGCGCGTTGAGCCGCTCCGCAAGCCTGACATATGACTCGTACGGCGCCACATGAAAGCACGTGTGCATGAAGGCCTGAGCCTGTTCCGCCACGGCCGCCATGATTTTCGGATGCCGGTGCCCGGTATTGAGCACGGCAATGCCCGCCGCGAAATCGATGTAGCGCTTGCCATCGACGTCCCAGATTTCGGAATTCTCGGCCTTGGCGACATAAATCCCCTTGGTGCCGACGCCATTGGGCACTGCGGCCGCCTTTCGCGCCTTGAGTTCGCTTGATGTCGACATGACGGACTTCCTTGAAATGGTGCGGGCAGACCGTAGAACGGTATCATTGGATGGGATTTTCAGCAAAATCTGGAGCGTTCATGAGCACGGAGAAACTCGTCCCACCTCCGGAGGCGGCAACCTCCGCGGCGAGCGGCACCCTTCGCGTGCGTGTGCTGCGCGCCGGTCTCGATGCTCAATTCGACAAGGAAGATCGGGTGGCGGTCGAATCCCCTCTCGAATTTCAGCTGCACCACCCCACACTGGGCCCCGAGCCGGTTTCCTTTGGGACCACCATGCGGACCCCCGGGGACGATGAATCGCTGGCCGCAGGCCTGCTGTACGGCGAAGGCATTGTGGAGCACCCCCGCGATATCGAGGTCATCGAAGCGAGTACGCGGCGCCCGAACGTGGTCAATGTCCGGCTGCATTCCACCGTGCATATGGAGGCGCAATTTGCCGCCCGCCGCTTCTCAGCCGGCTCGAGTTGCGGAGTCTGCGGCACGACGGGTCTGGATGCCGCAATTGCGCGCGCGGCGGCAACCCGTATTGCCTTTTCCGGCCATGCGGAGTTATCCGTACTCCTGCGCTTGCCCGACCGCATGCGAGAGGAACAGTCCCGGTTTGTCGACACAGGGGGGATTCATGCCGCGGCGCTGTTCGATTTTTCCGGCAATCTGGTTGGGATCGCCGAAGACGTGGGGCGGCATAACGCCTTCGATAAGCTGGTGGGTGAGAACTTTCTCGCGGGTAGATTGCCCCTGTCGGACCACATCGTCATTTTGAGCGGCCGCGCGAGCTTCGAGTTGGTTCAGAAGGCGCTCCGGGCCGGCGTGTCGGTGCTTGCCGCCATCGGCGCCCCTTCGAGTCTTGCCGTCAACTTGAGCGTGGCTTCAGGTCTTACGCTGGTGGGATTTCTGCGGGAAAAACACTGCAACATCTATTCGAATCCGCAGCGGCTGGCCATGGCCGCGGCGGAGGGGAATGTGGGTCGGAAGGTCTAGCCCGTACTGAATTTATCGTGCAGGTCGGTGCTGCCAACCAACCAATTCGATGCCTGAGTCGCACCCTGCGCGAACCAATTTCGGCCGGATTTCACCGCGTCCAGAACCTTCGGATTCGTCGCCGCCGATTGGAGCGCGCACAGATAGCTGCCCCAATCTCGCCGGTTGAGAAACGTTCGCTTCGCTTCATTGTCGTTTTGCATCGCAGACCTCAATTTCTGCTAACGGCGATCATTATTGACAAATTGCACAGAAAAGAAAGTGTCGCAGACTCGCGACGCCCGGCTGCGGCGCGTCGCGCGATGAATCAATTGACCGTGTAGCCGCGACCCGCGAGACACGCACCCAAGGCACGTCGGTACGAATCCGCCCGCGCACGGCCCTCCGAAGCGCCCATGTTGATTTGTTGCTGCGTTTGCTGAGCTTGCTGTTGGGCGTTCGCATCAGCCGCCGACCCAATGATGGCCCCCGTGGCGCCGCCGAGCACCAATCCGGCGCCGGCCGCCCGCGGTCCGGCGATGATCGCGCCAAGGATCGCGCCGGTAACCGCGCCGGCCGCCGTGTTCGCTCCCGGAGGAGTGGCGGGCTGAACGACCACACGCTCATAAGGACTCGCATCCGCACGACTCGGATCCACTCCGGTCTGTTGGACGGCCCATATATGGCACTCGTAGCGATCGCGATCTGTCTGTTCCGCACTCTGGCCATTGTTGGGATACACGAAGACCCGTTGCGGCGGCGGCGGTGCGGAAGGCACAGCCATGACCCGCGGCGGCGGCGTCACGCATGCCGAAAGCCCCAGAATCACCACCAACGGAATGGCGACGCGCGTAGCGCAGCGCGAAGCGACACGCATGGCGACCCGCGCTGCGACGCGTTTTGAGTCCCCTACACTTCTTAACAGTACTGCTGAATTCATAACTCTCACGACCCTCCAGTCCATGCATGCTTAAACGCCCGCGGCGTCTACAGGTTGACAGCGGGGAACCGCCATAGTTCGTCCGGGCTTGTACGTCCGGGCTTGTACGTCCGGGCTTGTACAGCCGGGCTTGTACGGCCGGGCGCAACTCCAGTCGCACCGCGGCCGGCCCACGCTCGGGACGGCCGCGGGATGCCTTTTCGCGGCCCTCAGGCCGTCTTTATTTGGTTGGCTTGCGAAACTTCAATATGAATTGATCTGTCCTTCCGCGAACACTCGGGTCGAACACTTTGACGGAATGGGCATCGCCCGGCTGACGCAACAGATCGCTGGTTCCGGCGAGCACGAACCCGGCGGCCAGCACTTCCTTCTTTACCGTCTCCACGTCGATCCGATGCAATGACGCAGTATCTCTCGCGCCGGATCCCGACTCGGCCTCATGATCCAAAATCAGGTAGATGCCGCCGGGTTTCAACGCATCGAACACCATTTGATTGAACACCGTCACATCGAGATCCGGAAAGTTGTGCAGATCGTGATAGTTCTGCGATGTCCAGACCAGGTCCACCGGCGCGGGCGCCTTGAGTTGACTGAAGGGTTCGACGACCACGCTCACATTCGAATAATTCGGGTCGGCGGCGATGGCTTTGACGCGCGCTGCAAAGTCAGGCACGTCCGGCGGTGCGTTCGGCGACGGCGCCGGCACCAGCGCATACACGTGTCCGCTCGGGCCGACGATCTTGCTGAAGAGGCGCGTGAAGTAGCCGCCGCCCGGCAACAATTCGGCCACTTGTTCGCCCGGCTTGACGCCGGCAAACGCCAGGGTCTCGGCCGGTTTGCGATTCGCGTCGCGTTGCCTGTCGGTATCGGGCCGATTCACATCGGCGACCGCAGTCGCGATGGAATCGGGCGCTGCAGCGCGCGCCGCCGGCGCGTTCAAGGCTACTGCGGCCATCACGGAGGCCGCAAAGACGATCGAAGAACGGATCATGGACCACTCCCTCATGTCGAAAAGCCATTGCGCTCATTCTAGCACCGCAGCGCCGACGCGGTCGCAAGCGCAGCGCATTGGCATTTGGCGGCGTATCATTGAATCCTCGCTGGAATAGAAGGTTCTTCATGAGTTTGAGTGTTTTCGACATTTTCAAGATCGGCATTGGCCCGTCGAGTTCCCACACCATGGGCCCCATGAATGCCGCACGCGGCTTCGTCGAATTGCTGGCTGCACGCGGACTGCTCGAGCGCACGAACCAGGTGTCCGCGCAATTGTATGGCTCGTTGGCCTTTACCGGCCGAGGCCATTGCACCGATCGCGCCATTCTCCTCGGCTTGGAGGGTCTAAAGCCCGATACCATCGACCCCGGCATTATCGAACCCACGTTGAAAAGAATCCGCGGGACTGGCCGGATCAATTTGTTGGGCCGGCGTGACATCGCATTCGATGAACCCCTCAATCTGTTGTTCCACATCGACCAGGTGTTGCCCGGACACTCCAACGGCATGCGTTTTTCGGCACACGACGCCGCGCTCGAGGTGCTGGCGCGCGAGGAGTACTACAGCGTCGGCGGGGGTTTCGTCGTGAAAGCGGGAGCCGACGCCGGCGCCGCCGCCGCACGCCCGCAAACTTCCCACGAATTCGATTCCGGCGCGCGTCTGCTCGAACATGGCCGCACACAAGGTTTGGAAATTCACGAGCTGATGCTCGCGCGCGAACGCACCTGGTCAAGCGACGCAGATACCCGCGCGAAGCTCATGCGGATCTGGCAGGTCATGCAGGATTGCGTGCGTCGCGGATTCGAGGCGCAAGGGTTGCTGCCCGGCGTCCTCGGCGTACGGCGGCGGGCGCCCAAACTGTACCGGCAACTCATGAGCGGCGATCCCGCGAGCCCGATGCACGCGCTCGATTGGGTCAATGCGTTCGCCCTCGCCGTCAACGAGGAAAATGCGGCGGGCGGGCAAGTGGTCACCGCGCCGACGAACGGCGCGGCCGGGATCGTGCCCGCCGTACTGCATTACTATCGCCGCTTCGAGCCCGGGGCGGACGACGACGGCGTCATGCGCTTTCTACTCACTGCCGCGGCGATGGGCATGCTCTACAAACAGAACGCCTCGATATCCGGCGCGGAAATGGGATGTCAGGGCGAAGTGGGCGTGGCCTGCTCGATGGCGGCCGCGGGACTGGTATCGGCTCTGAACGGCAGCAATGAACAGATCGAAAACGCCGCGGAGATCGGCATGGAGCACAATCTGGGGCTGACCTGCGATCCGGTCGCGGGCTTGGTTCAAATCCCTTGCATCGAGCGCAATGCCATGGGGTCGGTCAAGGCAATCAACGCCGCCCGGCTTGCGTTGCGCGGCGACGGCTCGCATAAGGTATCCCTCGATCAGGTGATTTCGACCATGCGCCAAACCGGCTTGGACATGTCCACCATTTACAAGGAAACATCGCAGGGGGGCCTGGCCGTCAACGTTCCCGAGTGCTAGCCGGCGGTTCCGGTCAGCCGGCGGTTCCGGTCAGCCGGTGGTTCCGGTCAGCCGGTGGTTCCGGTCAGCCGGTGGTTCCGGTCAGCCGGCGGTCCGGGTCAGCCGCCGGTCCTGGTCAGCCGGTCGCCTGAAGCCCTTGGGCGATGCCGCTGATGGTTGCTTGCAATGCGCCGAACAACGCCTCGTCGCGCCTGCCCGTGGCGCGCCAGCGCTGCAAGAGATCCACCTGCATGAGGTGCATGGGGTCTATATAGGGATTACGCAGCATGATTGCTCGCTGCAAGGTCGGGTCCGTGTCCAGGAGGCAGTCCGTGGCGCGCAAACGCAGAACGTGGCTCACCGTCAATTCAAACTCCCGGCGGATGGACTCGGCCTGCGTTCGCAGTGGGTCGCTCGCCAATGCATCGTAACGCGCTGCTATTTCCAGATCGGTCCGTGCCAGCATTGCCTCGACATCATCGAACAGGTGTCCGAAAAAGGGCCACTCCGCCAACATGCGGCTGATCACCGCCTCACCGTGTTCGGCGAAGGCCGCCTTCAGGCCGCTGCCGAACCCGTACCATCCCGGCAGCATGTGCCGGCTTTGCGTCCAGGCGAACACCCAGGGAACCGGGCGCAGTGCCCCCAAACCCGAGCCGCCGGCGCGCATCGCCGGACGCGAGCCTATGTGCATGCGCTCGATCACGTCGAGCGGCGTTGCGGCGCGGAAGTATTCGAAGAATTGTGGATTGCCGAACGCAAGCCGCCGATAGGCCTCCAGGCTGCCGCCCGCGATGGTTTGCATGGCCGCGACCTG
>Ga0182015_10006312_pt1 | contig 11954 bp, 12 predicted proteins | sample 712P3MmetaG_FD_120478 | JGI IMG/M metagenome (GOLD analysis project Ga0182015, IMG submission 120478) | Permafrost microbial communities from Stordalen Mire, Sweden - 712P3M metaG | ecosystem: Environmental > Terrestrial > Soil > Wetlands > Permafrost | place: Sweden: Stordalen | collected...
CCTGGAACGAGAACCCCACACCGTTTGTCTGGCACAAGACCGCCCAGCAGATACTGGAGCGACTCGCCGGCTACTGCTCAGCCGTCAACACCGAAAACCTCAGCGCTCCAAGCTGACAGGACACTAGGGCTGCCGACGACTCGGACGCCCGAAGAGGGCATCGTCTTCTTCCAGACACGCGGGGTCACCCTTGCGCTCTACCCGTACTCGGAACTGGCCGAAGACGTCGGTCCGGACTGGGACGAACCGCGCACGAAGTTCGCGGGGATCACCCTCGCGCACAACGTGCGGGAACGACACGAGGTCGACAAGGTACTGGCGGTCGCGGCCACTGCCGGTGCCGAGATCGTCAAGCCAGCCGCGAATACCTCATGGGGCGGATACTCCGGGTACTTCACCGACCCGGACGGCTACCTGTGGGAGGTGGCCTGGGGGGCGTTCGAGTTCAACAAGGATGGTTCCCTCCACGTCACCTGAGCACCGCGCACGTGCTCGGCAGTCTGTCCGGCCGACACGGCTGCCCGGCCTGAGCTTCGTTACCCAACGAAGTCGGGTTTCGGCGTAGGCGAGGTGCCGTACCCGTCGATCCGTATCGCTCGACCCATCTCCCGCAGCGAGTGTTATTCGCTCAGATTGATCGCTCGGCTCCCGTTGCGGTGGGCGCCATCGGGGATCGGTGCAACTCCCCGAGCGGGAACGCGATGTCGCAGATCAGCTCGTCGTCGGTGATCGCGTCCGGTGCTGAGAGATACACCTCCCGACACGAAAGTCGACTTCCGGGACGAGCGGTCACCTCTGGCGAGCAGGCGACAGCGTCGTAGGCTGCGAGTATCGCCGGATACTCCCACTGGGCCTTGGTGATCGTCGTGGAGGCTTCGTCGTGCGCGGCTTCGGTGCGGATCCCGATGAGCTCGGTTGGCTCCACATCCTCGGAGCAGGCGAGGGTCGCCTCGAGAGGGCCGTCGCTCTCGTTGTCGACGACGCCGTGAAAGATGAGTACGAAGGCTCCGGCTGGCGGGGCACCCTGCAGGTGTTCAGCGAACAGGGCCTTCGCCTCGCGAACGAAGGCGTGGGTCTCCGGCGCGCGCAATCGGCGCTGAACCGACATCACTCGCCTGGCAGGTACGTGTCGGGTCTGAACGGCAAACATCGGGCAGTCTTCCTTTCTCAGGATCGCGTCGATGTGACGGACCAGGGACCTCCGGCTCGTGTGACGAGCCTCCAATTCGACCAGGTGCCGGTTGAGTCGTTTCGCGGCGAACTCTGGGTCCCCGCCCGAGGTCGGCGAGCACCGATCCGATCTCGGCCAGGCTCATGTCATGGCCGCGCAGCATGGCAATGAGTCGAGCAGTTCGGAGCTGATCTAGCGCATAGCGGCGGTACCCGCTGGATGGATCCACGTCGACCGGCCGGAGCAGACCGATCTCGTCGTAGATGCGAAGCGCCTTGGCGCTCAGCCGTGACCGTCGAGCGAACTCGCCGCTGCTGAGCAGCTCTGTGGTCGGCTTCGCTGGCAGCTCTCGATCTTCCTCCCTGCCCCAAGGGCGTGGTCAAGCGGTAGCGCGCGACCCGGAGTCGCAGAGCTTGTTTCTCCCGAGGGCGCCGCAGCCGGGTCATATACCGACACGAAGCGCGGTGGCGCCGATCGGCGGCACTACCCGAGCCTTGGGTCGGCATGGATCCGGGTTGTGACCGCAACTAGGGCGTGCGGTTGCCACCTGACCATCAGCTCATAGTCGGCGCGCGACGGTCGGCACCGCGACGCTGCGAGATCCGTCGATAGGTCACGACGAGAGCTGAGCTCGGCCTCGCACAGATGGGCCAGTATGCGCTCACCGTTGAGGTTCCCGGGGACTCGCATCGAACGGCCTCCGAGTGACCGCCTCGTGGGAAGGTCGAGGACTGAGCTACTGATAACGCGACAAAGTGACGGACGAGCTGCCTATTCGGAGAGCGACGGGCGGCCCTGAGCGACAGCGCGTTCGGCACCGGCGGCGGGGTTGCGAACCATCCCGGGCTCAAGGAGGGCACGTGCATGAGCAAGCATCGGCGCCGCCTCGAGCGTCTCGAAAGCCGCCGCAGCCTCGGTCGCAATCCTCGCCGACTCGTCCAGCCTGCCCTGGCGGGCCAGCCACTCGGCGCGGTCGAGCTGGGCCCGCGCCGTCCAGTACGGGTAGCCGAGGTCTCGAAACGTCATCTCGACAGCGACGAGGTTCTCCTCTACGGCCTCGTCCTCACCTCGTGCGTGAGCGACAAGCGCCGCGGCCCGGGTGACCTGTGCCCGGAGGAACGGGGGGACCTCGCCTCGTGGGCGCGCCGCCAGAGATTCGGCGAGGCGATCGGCTTCTGCGTGGTCAGCGAGGTTGATCGCCGCCTCGAGGGCAATCGGGAACGCGAGCCGGACCGCTTCGTGCGCGACGCCGAGACCTCCGCCAATGGCCTCGTCGATCGCGCTGCCGGCGGTCACGAGCGCGTTGCGGCTGTCTCCTTGGGCGAGAGAGACTGCGGCCTCAGCAGCTGCGTAGATCGCTCTCTGTTGCACGTCGTCGCTCTCCGCCCACGCACTGCAAGCAGACAAGTGCTTACGTGCGGCGTCGACGTTGCCGCGAATGGCCTCCACACAAACAAGCGCGTAGTTGATGAACTCGGCCCCGGGGCGCTCGTCGCCATCCGCCTGGAGGAGCTCGGTCCCGAGCCGCTCGGCCTCCTCGAGGCGTCCCGCCATCGTGAGGATGTACATGAGGCTGCTCGCCGTCTTGCCCTCGAGCTGCCTGAGTCCCCACCGCTGGCCGAGGGTGAACGCCGCCCTGAAGTGTTCCTCGGCGCCAGGAAGGTCGTACGTCATGCAGACATCGCCGAGGTTGCCCTCCGCCGCCATCTCCCTTCGAGTGATCCCGTGAAGCCTGGCGACATCGCGGGACAGCTCGAAGGCGGACCGGCCCTCCTGCGCACGGCCGCCCCAAAGAAGAAGGACCGCCTTCGCATTGAGGGCGTCGGCGAACGGCTCCGGGAGCTCGTGGTGCTGAGCCAAGGTGAGCGCCTCCTCGATCGGCCCGGTCGCCTCGTCGCCGTGGCCGGAGAAGACGAGAGCACCCGCGAGTCTCGCCTGAAGATCCACTACGACCTCGGGAGGGGCCGTCGTCTCCTTGAGTGACCCCAGCGCCTCACGCATGCGGGCGATCGCGTGCTCGCCCCGACCGAGTTCGTCGAGCGCAAAGCCGAGCGAAGCGGTGACCCGTGCGGCTTCGACGATCTGCCCGGCCTTCGCGTGGGCGGCGATCGCAGTCTCGAAGTGGCCGAGTGCTCGCTCGAACCATCCCGCAAGGGAAGCCATCCGGCCAGCTCTCTCTGTGAGGGCTGCCCGCTCGGCCTCGTCGGAGCTCAGGTCGGCGGCCTTCAGGTAGGCCGACTCGGCCGCCTCGGGGGCGCCGACGGACTCGGCCCGCTCGGCGGCCTGCACGTAGGCGTCCTTCGCCATGGCGCGGAGCTCTCCTGAGTCCGGGTCGTCCCTGGAAGCGAGGTAGGCGTCGTAGTAGTGGGCGGCGATGACCTCTGAGACCTCGGCACCCTCCTCGGGGAAGGCCGAGCGAAGGTGCTCGGCGGTCCTCAGGTGCCTTGCCTTGCGCTCGGCTCGGGTCAAGGTGTCGTAGGCGACGGACCGGATAAGCGACTGGGTGAAGGCGTACTGGCCCCGTTCGGGCGAGAGCTTGTCAGCCCGGACGGTTAGCACCTCCTTGCGGATGAGCGAGCTCAGCAGCTCCTCGAGCGAGTCAGGCTCGATGTCGGAGACCGCCTCGATTGCATGGCGCGGGAAGCTTGTGCCGAGCACCGAACACTCCTTCACGAGCCGTCGCTCGTCGGGTGCGAGGGCGTCAAGTCGAGAGGCAATGAGGGCCGTCAGCCCAGGTGGGATCTCGAGCTCGCCGAGCTCGCCGACGAGGTGCAGCGCGCCGTCATCGCCCTTCTCGAGGACGCCCTTGTCGAGAAGTCCCCGCACGGTCTCGATCGCATACAGCGGGATCCCCTCGGCGCGCTCGATGATGCGATCCCGGGCCTCGGCGGGAAGGACGCTGACGAGGCCGTCGAGCATGTCGCCGATGACCTCGTCCGAGAGCGGGTCGAGCGGAAGTGCCGTGACCGAGCGCCGAGAGAGGCCCAGGCCTCTCTTGTCGGTCCCCTCCGGTCGTGACAAGACGAGGAGGAAAAGGGCGTGGTCGCCCGACCACTCGAGGAGGTGGTCGAGGAACTCCACCATGCCGGGGTCGGCCCACTGCAGATCCTCGATGACCATGACGACGGGGAGGTGCTCGGACAGCCTCTCGAAGAAAAAGCGCCATCCTGAGAAGAGCTCCTCTTTCGCGAGCACCTTGGGGGTCGGGAGTCCCAGCAGCTGGCCGAGACGGGGGGCGATGAACTCCCGGTCTGTGGCATCAGAGATCCAGCGTTCGAGCCCGGCCCGCAGCCGCTCGGCGGCGACCTCTAAGGAGTCTTCCTCGGTGATCTGGAGCCTGGCCCGGACCATCTCCGACAGCGCCCAGTAGGAAACTCCCTCTCCATAGGACAGGCAGCGCCCGGCGTGCCAAAGGACGGTTCCCGCGAGGCCGTCGATGTACTTGAAGATTTCCCACACCGTCGCGGAGGTCCAGGTCAGAGTATTGCTACTGCGGCAGGGGCTAATGAGTCACCTGGTCAAGAGCACGTCCCGCGTATGACGATTTCTTGCCGTCATACGCTACGGGTGATCGCCGCTCATCGGTCAGTCACCGGCCTCGTTGGCATCCGGGGCAACCATTGAGCTTGCATCCTCTGGCGTCGCTTGTCGGCTGTTCGCTGAACGAAGTAGTCGTATCGCGGGCCGCTCCTGGCCTTGAGGCTGTTGCTGTTCTCGAGCATGTTCTTGTCCCCGCACGGCTGGCACAGGGTCCCGGTGGACGACACGTCCGTAATCCTGCCGCATTGCCGGCAAGTCCCTTGACTCATCATCTTGCTCTCTCTTTCGGTGGACCTGGCGGGGAGAGCACCCGGTGGGTGAAGGTCGAACGCTACTCGTTCCGATGAGCCTCTGCCGCAACCTGATGTGCAGGCGTCCACTGTCCCCCGTCCCACCACCGAACTACGCCTGTCGGGTCTGGATACCAGCCTGGCGGCGCCGGTGTCCACTGTGTCCCGTCCCACCATCGGAGCGCGCCCGTCGCATCGGGATACCAGCCTGGCGGCATCGGGGGTGGCACTGAGGGCAACGGCGACGTAAGTGGCAATGGCGGCAGGTCCGCCAGGGACTCGGAAGGCTTCGCGTGCTCAACGGCGGTTGAGGGTGGCGCCGGAACGGCGGTTGTGGGTGACGCCGCCCGAATCCCACGGCGGTGTCGGATACGCCCCACAAGCGTCCAGACGCCCATGCCGACAGTCGCGAGCACCAGGAAATCACTAGCGAACCCCACTAAATCCGCGAACCTCACGACGCCTGCCGGCGCCGGATACTGCCGAGTTGAGACTATTTGGTCCAATGAAAAGTGCCGCCATGCAACCGTATAGAGCAACCACGCAACCCACAGCAGGACAACAACCCCCCACAGCAGGACAAGAACGAGCCGGGCGACCTCACGCCGACTGGATGGGCGGCGGAACCATTGGCGGAAAGGCACTCGAGGTTGTTGGGGGAAAGGCACTGGGGGAGGCGCCGGCCAGAAATGCCTCACTACTCCCCGGATGGCAACGCCGATGAACGCGACGAACGCCAGCCCGAAAACCCAGTTGGCGACGCTCGAGTGCGGAAATGCGGCAGCCACGCAATCAACGACGAACAACGCAATCAACGTGGTCCAGAATGCAACGCGTCTTGAGGGAGTTGGCCGCTGACGCGGCGGCTTGGGCAACTTGCTCTCGGCAACCCACCAGTAAGGCTTGCGGCGACGATGCGCCGACCCCCTGCCAGGTACGGCGTCGCGGGGATTCGGTGGACCTTGTGGTTCCTTGGGATGCTCCATCGACCCCTCGCAAGACGTTGGCGGAACAGGCTACCTGTAGGGGTCGCCTGACACGGTGGACTCGGGGTGGCCTACACCGGTGAAGGTTCGAGCCTCCGCGTAGTCGCCAACGCCCTGCGGCGTGGAAGGAACGACAGACCGGCTAGAAGGACTGCGCCGGCTCCCAGCCCCTCGATGATGTGCTCGCGCCCGTTGGTCGCGGGGCCACATGCATGGAGGTACTGGCTGACTACGTAGGGAAGGGGTCCGTTCCAGGCAGGCGTGTTACCCGTAAGCCTGTTGAACGGACTAGCGCAACTGGCAATCCCTACTGGATTAAAGCCGGGGTCGCCCGAGGCTGGTTGGTAACTCGCGGTTGGATGCAGAGCGAGCAGGACCCCACCGGCTACCAAGGCGACAGCAGCCACCCCTCGCAATGCCCAACGCCACCATTCCTGCACGGTGACCCCTTTCGATGACTACTGCAAGTGTACCTGGTCCTGGCTGGCTCGAGGTGCGCGACCTGGTTCGCCACCTACGACGCCGGCAGCCGTAAGGTCAGCGGTAGGCTGGCAGGGTGGAGCAGCCGCAGCCCGTCACCCTGGAGGACGACCTACGCCGTGGCACTCGAGTCGCCAAGCGTGGCGCGTTCACGACTCTGCTCTGGTGCATGGGTCCTGGCTGGTTGGAACTGCGGGACCTGGTTCGATCACTCCGACGCCGGCAGCCGTGATTACCTGACGCTGCCGGTCCCGAGAATCTGAACCAACTGGTTCTGTGATGCCTGAATCTGCACGGCGATGAAAGCCTTGAGAGCCTTGTCCCCGATGTTCACGTTCAAGGTCGGCCTGAATGTCATCGCCATCTTCACGGGCACGTTCTTGATTTTCTTGGGTCCGTGAACCACGACAGCACCCCACGGCGTCTGCTCGATGACCTCACCGTCGCCGTATGACTTGGTTCTTGGCACGGCAGGATGACCAACAGGTATGCCCATCTGCGTGAGGATGGCTCTGGCTGCCGGTCCTAGTCCCCCCACCTTGCTCCAAGCGTCAGCTTTCAGCTTGGCTACCCACTGGACGAAACCGTTGGGAGTCGTCCCCATCGAGGCATAGAGGACGTTCTCCATGAACTGATTTTCGATGTTGGCCCTGAACTGCTTGGCCGTCATGCCAGACTGTCCCTTCACGGCGACGATCCCGGCCACGGCGGGATGACCCTTGACCGCTGGCACAGCCGGCGTAGCGGCATAGCCGGGACCGGCCTTCGATGCCGGGATGTACCCGTGACCCACTACGGCAGCCTGAGCAGCGCGTCCCTTGACGGCGTAGATGGTAGGTACGCCCTTTTCCCATGCGTCATAAAAGGCTTTCAATGACTGTGGGGAGTCGGTAGCGAGTTCGGCAATCATGGTCGGGGGCACGCCAGCCTTGAACAGCTTTTCCGTGTAGCCGGCGTAACCGCCCATCGTCGTGTTCTGGAGCGCGAGGTTCCCATACAAGCTGCGGGCCGACTGGGGCGTAGCCGGGGTGAACGTCTTGAACCCTGTAACGAGGCCAGCCAGCCCTACCGCAGCCTGCACGGAGGACTTATAGAGGAGCGTCAGGGCGGCACTCACGTTCTTAGCGAGGGGGATGCCCTTCGCCAACTGAGCCATCCACGCGTTCGTCTGTTCTTGGGTAGTGAGTGTTACGTGCTTCGCCAGAGGCCCGTTGAGGCCGTTGACGTATGACTGGGTGATGAGTTCCCGCGGCGACGTAGGTTGTCCAGTGAGCGGGTTGATAGGCGTGTGCATCAACTGACCCGGCTCTGGATGCCCACCTAAGCTGTCAGTCCAGCGACCCAAGAGTAGGCCACCGATGAACGGAAGCACCGCAGCCAAGGCGATAGTGAAGCCAGCGGCAAGGCCAACGCCGGCAGCCTCGCCTGCGGTGGAACCAGCCACGAAAGCCCACGGAGAATCTTCGGCAACAGTCGTCGCGGGACTCTTTACACCACGGATGATCTTGGTGAGCCAACCCACGGCCCCACCTCCAGCCGCACCCGAAGCCACACTTTCCGAACTACTGAGGATGCCCGTGAGTCCAGCCTTTTTAGCAACCGCCTTGACGATGCCTATGGCGTAAGAAATGCCCATGAGAGCCTCGAGCATGAAAGCGATGGCTCCGAACGAACCCTTGACGTTCAGGCCGTGCGCGCTGAGCCAGTCGAACATCTTGAAAATGCCCTCAAAAACTTTCATCACCGCACGGTCAAAGGTGATCCATCCGTGCAGGAAACCCTCGACGGCACTCGACTTCATTATGGTCGCGAGGGTGCTAAAGAACGAGGCAATAAAACCAAGCCCGACCAGTAGACCACCACCGGCTGCCGTACCGAAGGAACCGAGGATGCTCACGATGCTGCCAGCGATGCCGTAGAAGTCCTTGAGTGCCGGTCCAAGCATTTTCGACAGGTGCAGGATGAACGAGGCGAACCCACCGCTCTTGCCGAAGCCCTTGGCGAAGATGTTGAACAGCGTCGTGAACGCGTGTTGGCCGGCCATGACGAGCGGCGCGAACATACCGAACCCACCCTTAGAGAACAACGCCTCAGTCTTGTCCACCATTGCCACGACCCAACTCTGTGACTCTTGCGCGAGGGGGTTCGACGTAGCCATTAGGTTGTAGAGGCCCTCGACAGCCGATTTCATCTGTTGCGGCACGCCAAGCCATGCCGTGCCCAACGCCTGCACGTTCTGGACCCAGCTTGCAGACCCGATGACGGTGTTGTTCAACGCGTCGGCTGCGCCATTGACGTTACTGAACCCCTCGTAGATTCCCGCTAGAGCGGGTGCTGAGGCCAACGCTAAGGCCGTGATACCAGCGGCAGCGGTGAACAGACCGATGCCCAGTCCGAGGATGACAGGCATCAGCACAGCCGCCGCCCGTCCTAACAGGCTGGCTCCTCCTCCACCTCCACCGAACAGGCCGAAGCCCGAGAGTAGTTGAGCCTCGAGGCCGTACTTGCCGTTGGCACCTTTCTGCCCCATCCGGTGCATGAAGATGTCGGTCACCATCTGTCCGAGTCCTCCGCGACCCACGCTCTTGTCCACCTCAGAACTGACGGCGTTCTCGAGTTGTTTCCCGCTAGGCACGATGGAACGAGCAATAGACGCAGCGATACCAGCACCGATTCCAGCACCACCACCTACGCCGGCCCCGGCTGCCATCTGACTGAAAACGGATGGTCCCGAGTGCCAGGTTGCGGAATCCTCGAAGCCTATGACTACTGCTTCACCTGCGGCCTTCCCTGCCTCTGCACCGGCTGTCTCTACGGCATCGACATCGAACACGACGGGGATGTTGACAGGCGTACCAAGGACTTCCTTGATTGCTTCGACCTTGGCTTCGCCGGCTGCATCGAAGGCGATGGGGACGGTCACAGGACTCTCGAGGTCGTCCTTGAGGTCCTTGACCACCTGCGCCTTCGCGAGGAAGTCAGCCGTGTCTAGCTGCATGTAGGCCGTCAAAGAGCCAGCGTCGAAGCCCGTGGTAATCACCTCCCTAGTCGATGAACCCATCCTATCAGGACGCTATTTCTGGCTCGATGTAAGGGAGGTGCCCTAACCAAGTTGTATCGTAGATAGGGTGACTCCAACCACGTTGCCGTTGATGGATTGCCCTGTCTCGCGCTCACCGCTCGAGGACGCAATCAAGTGTCTGCCTAGACGCCAGTGGGTCATCTTCACCACCCTTCCGACAGCAAGGCAGGCACGGGACCAGGCTGCCTATGTTCGTAAAATGAGGTATGGGCAGGCTTGCTCGAGGGGCACCTCTGTGTGGGTGTGCAGGCCGTAATGAGTACCGCCGAGTACCGAGAGCGTAAGCGTGCCGAGAAAGCCAATCGGCAAGCAGTAGAGGCCGGCAGAACCGTCCCTGACGGCACGCCTGGCAACTACGACCTGGTGACAGGCGCGACGTTCTCAACCGACACAGGCGAAGTTCTAGGCCGCTATCAGCGAACTCACCAGCCGGTCACCGGAATCCCCTGGCACCTGGCCCCTCGAGTCGAGGCACCCGCCGACTGTATGACCTCCTCGAACATGGGAGTCGGCAGACAAGAGGTGATGGCAACCGAGTACCGCGGACGCGAACCGCGGCTACGCCGCGACGGCATCGTGGTCGCGGGTAACGGCCTGCCATACCTCGTCCAGCCTGAGCGGGTGCCGGCATGAGCCGCAAGAACATAAACGCGAATCCATGCCGCAAGCCTGGTGCTCGAGCCGACAAGGCCGCTGAGCACAGTCAGCCGCGTACGTGGATAAACGACGCCTCAGCCCTCCTGAGAGCCTCCCACGCCAAGAGTGACGAGCAACAGCGGGAGGCCGGGATTCGCTTGGCGGCTTCCCGACTTCCCGCTGTCGTCCGTCACGACCCGCAGGGCGCATTGCCCTACGTCGAACAGAAAGAGAGCGCGCAACATGCCTAATCGACACGAACACCTGGACGAGGAGACTGGACTCCTCTATGTCAACGTGGGGTCGTATTTCGCGACCTCAGCCAACCCTTTCGAGGCGGGTCAAGTGGGGTCCGAATACCTCAGCCAGTGGGGAGTTCGACCAGGCGCGCAGACTTGGGACATCATCACCGCCGCGAGGCGAGCGGGCTGGTTCCTAGTCTCGGTGAGTGCAGGCCAGGACCAACTGTGCTTTAGCCAGGACCCCGACTTCGATGGCGCCCTCATTGATGTGGCTCGCTATGACGACCACGCCGTTACTGTTACGGAAAGGACCGCATAATGACCAATCCCAGCACGACCTACGCGGGCAGGAGTATCTGCTTGGTGCCTCTGCGGTATCAGGCCGGCGACGGCTCTTTCAGGGCGTTACCGCAGTATGCCCTGATCCCGACGAACGATGTCCCGTTGATACCGATGTTCGTGTCGGCTCCCGGCAACGCATATGCAGACGAGGTTCAGGCTGCGTATGTCCTCCTGAGCGGCAGCCCACTCATCGACACGGCGTTCGATGCCTACTTCACTAAGCAACTCGAGCAGGCAGCCACCACAACACAGCAAGGACGGAACCAGTGAGCGACAGATTGATCCGCGGCCTCAAGAACGGGGTCTATGAGGGGACCCTTCCCGATGGCAGCAAGGTACCTTTCGCCGGCCTCAGTGGTCGTGAACGGCTGACGCACGAACTCGCGATGGCCGGTTACAAGCCCGATGGCGATTGGGTCGGGGACGAGCGAGCGTGGGTCCGCGACCCGCTCCTGACCGAGGCAGCCCGGATGCGGACAGGACTCGCTCGAGCCGAGGAACGCTGGCAGCACATCCAGGCAGCCGAGTCGGCCTCGAGGAGCCTGCACCGGACCCCCCGACCAACCATCTACGACATCGTGGAGCAGGGTGGTACGTGGACGCCGAAGCCGGCCCCGCCGCTCACTGACGAGCAGCAAGCCGCTCAGGACGAGGGTGTCCGTCAAGCCAGGATGCGTGCTGGTGTGTACGGCAGAGCCGACAATGAGCCGGCTCCTGGCCCGCTGCCTCGCTGATGGTTGTCCGCATTTCTGGCGGCAGACCAGGGAGCAAGGTACCGCCTAGTCAGCAAGAGGTGGCGAACCGGCTAGTCGAGGACCAACTAGCCGGCAGGTCGGGTCAGGTCTATCCGGCGTTCGACCCGGTACAGCAGAGCATCGCCACCACGAACCCGCGTGATGGTGGTCTGGCTCGAGCCGTCGAGCGTTCTGGCGCGCCTGGTGACAAGCCCTCGAGGCTGGCCGGCATGGACCCGTCGTTGATCCTGCCCAGTGTTGCGCCGGCAGAGGCACCGGAGCCGTCTGAGAACCTCCTGCCGAAGCTGCCGAGGCTGCACACGACGCCGCCCAGCGAATACACCATCGTCGTTGGTAACGATCACAGAACTCTCCCCAGTTTCGATCACTGAAATTCCCCACCTCTGAGCCGGCGTGGTTGGCCCGAAGAAGGGTCCGCCAATCGCGCGGA
>Ga0182015_10006313_pt1 | contig 11953 bp, 8 predicted proteins | sample 712P3MmetaG_FD_120478 | JGI IMG/M metagenome (GOLD analysis project Ga0182015, IMG submission 120478) | Permafrost microbial communities from Stordalen Mire, Sweden - 712P3M metaG | ecosystem: Environmental > Terrestrial > Soil > Wetlands > Permafrost | place: Sweden: Stordalen | collected...
GCGGCGACTCCGGCGTTAGCGTCTTCGATGCCGGACGCAGTGAACTTCAATTGGCTCGAAGAATTCACCGAAGTAATTGGAACCGTGATATTCAGTGATTGGGCTGTCGCTTCGGCATTGGCGAGATTGGCTTTCGCCTGCGCGACCGCAACCTCGTAGTCTTTCGGGTCGATTTCGACCAGCACCGTGCCTTTCTCCACCCATTGGTTGTCGTCTACGTTGACCCGCACCACATAGCCGGAAACACGTGCGCTGACGGGATAGAGGTGAACATCAACCTGGGCGTCGTCGGTGGATTCGTAGCTGCTCAAGTAGCGCCACAAGAACACGCCGCCCATAACCACTATCACTAAGACGGCCAGAATCAATATGTTTCTGCGACGCTTGGCGCTCCGACGCACCGGCGGTTTGTTGTCTCTGTCGGCCAATATCGATGGCTCAACCGGATGGACCTTATCTGTCTCGGGCGCCAAATGGGGAGGGTTTTCCGCCATGTTCATTTCCTTCTGAAATATTCCTTGACGCCTGTTCCGCGATACCCAGAGCCGGACCAGGGAAATTTTCGCATAATTATAGCTATAGAGGCTCGATATGTGCTGTTCGTGCGCGCCTGCGACCGCCTCTTGCGATTGCACCACTTCCACGGTATCGGTGACACCCGCGCTGAAACGATCGCGTGACCGAGGTCGGCTTCCCGCTTTTCCCCGTCGAAACGATTTCACGACGGATCCCTTTTTCGAGACTGCAGCCATTCCTTTATGTTCAGGCCCCCGAGTTTGCTCGCCTCCCAGATCGTTCCTACCGCTGCGACTTATCGTCGCAGGGCAGCCGAGGCTTTTACGTCCGAGCAGAACATGCTTCGTTACCTCCGCATGCATCGGATATGCTAACCACCCGCTCAGGCAATTGGTGGTGTGGGGACTTCCACCCCACTAGATTCACAGCCTTGTCGGCTGCTCCAGTGTAATCGGGATATTTCAACAACAACCAACGATGTCCCGCCGCTAACCGTGCTTTGGCTAATCGTTTTCGCCCTCACCCTGGGCAGAACCGCGAGCGAAGAAGGCTCCCGGATTACTTCCGCGTTGCGTGTGCCCGCCACAGACCTGGGTTGATCGTGATCCCTATGATCGCGCCGTGCGCGTCGCGATCGATGTGCAAGCGGTCCTCTCGCGGCCCGGCAATTTCGAATTCGTCGGTCGTCACGGCGGTCAGCAGAGCCGGGTGGCCTACGGACAAGTAATTGCTGGAGTTGGCGTGGCCGGTCAGCTCGATTTCGAGCGTAGATTCCTTGCGCCGTATTTCCGCAATCGCGTCCGGTGAAAAGGCGTAATGGCCAACCACGCCGTCCAGCGCGAGCGAAGACGGCACGATGTTCGTGCGGGGCGTTTTCACTGGCAGCGGCGGTAAGCTGGCTAGAAGGGCGTCCCACGTTTCTGAGGCCAACATGCCAAGATTGTCCATATCCTCGTCGTTGATGGTCGCACCCACGGACTGTCCAGTCGTGACCGCGAACAATGTATCGCCGTCGTCGCCCTCGGCCAGGGGCTGGTCGCCGCGCGCCATGGAAGTGTGTACCTGGACGGCGAGCCGCTGCAGCGCCCAGAATGGAAGCGGCTTATTGGTCATGACGACCGTGATCGTTGTGTGGCGAGTGAGCCCCTGGGAGTTTCCTCGGTTGTTGGCGAAGTCCGCGCGCGCCTGCTTGGTATTCCCGAGGCTTGCCAGGTGCGCCGAGATTACCTCCGCGATCGAGCCGCAGTGTCCGTCGACCGGATGCGAGCAGCGCATCACCTGACCCTTCCGATCGACGACGAGCCCGCCGTTGTTGACGGTGACGACGAGCACTTTGGTATCGCCGGACTGACGAAATGCAGCTCCTTGCCCGGAGTGTTGTGTGATGTCTAAGCCGTACCCTTGCATCGCGAAACGCCCGGCGCCACGCGCGCCCAGCGGGAACCAGCCGGCGCGCGCGGCCTTGAGGGCTGCCCGACCCAGTTCGTCGTCGGGCGTGATGTTGTTGAAGCGGCGATCGCCGAGATCGAAAATGATGGCCCCAGCAACTGTGGCGACATTGTCATAATTACCCGAATCGGCGATCACATCTTTGAGCGCGTTGGCGACTCCCGTGGCGGCGGATTACTGACCCGGGTGCGAGAGCGGACGGTACGCAGGATCCCACGGCGGCGGGCTATTGGTCGGAGTGGAGATGATGCGCCCGCTGCTGGGGTCGATCCATTTGAACGGATTTGTGTTGCTCAGCGAGTAGGTGTTGCCGGTGCTGTCGTCCCGATAGCTGCTGAAGCCGGAAACGATCTCATCCATTGACTGAAAATTCTCGTCCACGGAATTGAGCTTCTCGATGAACGTTCGTTCCTGGCGGAAGATCGTCTGCATCCGCTGATTGATCGCAATCGCCGACTCGGCGCTCAGCCGGTTCTGCCGCTGGATCCAAGCCGGGCTGAAGCTGACGCTGGCGGCCATGTGGTTGAGAATCTCTTCCGCCTTGTCACCCTGGCCCTTGGGCGCGATGAACGCTTGCAGCAGAATCACACCCCATCCTATGTTGTCGCGTGTGATCCGCGTGGCGGCCTCGACGCGCACCTCCATCACTTGCTTGTTGTGCGTGCACGTGAAGCGGGCCTCTCCGCCATCGGACCGGGAGGGAATAACGGTAGGCCACTGGGCATTCGCCTTGCTCGCTAGATCGGGCCGGCCCTGCGCACTGGTGAACTTGAGCGGCGGGCACAAGCTCCGCAGCGCCGTCTCTCCATACACGCGCGCGAACTCCGCGCCCGGTAAGTAGCGCAACACCAGCGCCAGCCCGCCAAGCCCCGCATCATAGAGGGTGCCTTCCCGATGGCCGATCGCATTACCCATTTGGCTTGGCGGAGTAAACGAGGGCAACGTCGGCTCACCGAGCATCAGATAGGTCATCTTGTCCGCCGAAAGCGAACGCACGTAGGGATTGATTTGCAGCGCGGCCCGGCGCGCCAATCCGCCTTCGGAATGCCAGCCGGCCGGCACGTCCAGCGAGAACGCCTGTTCTAGCGGGTCAGTCAGCCTCACGTATGCAGACACCGAAATGGAGCCGGCAAGCGCACTCTGCGCCGCTGCAGTTCCAATCCCGAAGGCGCCGAAAAGCAGAAGCCCGAAAAGCAAAAATATGATCGCTTTTCTCATGAAAAAACTCCGCCTCGCCAAACGTCCGCGACATTTTACACCCGAGATACGCGCGCGCGGCGGTGCTTGCGACTAGCGATTGACCCGGGCCCGGATTTTGACTTTGGCCGAGCCCCGCTCGCGTGCGAGAAGGGCTCTTCTGTCCGATCCAATAAGCGCTGGTCGCCATTCCCGAAAGAGCGTACTTTTGGTTCTATATGCGTCGCACCTCATAAGTGCTAAATCACTCATGAGACGATGGCGGAAAATCGCCGTCGGGAAGCTTCACGTGGGGCAGGATGAGCGGTTGTGCTTCCATGCCTCGCGCATCACCGAACACCGGAATAAGGGTTGCCCGGACAATCCCCTTGGATTCCACTGAAGCTTGCGTGAGTATTTTCTCTTGCTGGTTCCAGCCGATTCTTGAATTATCCCCAGAACGCGTGAGCCACGGGACCATGGTTGATTGGGACATGCAGTTCCCAGCGGCTACGAACAGAAATGTGCAGATGAGCAGGCATAAGTGACACGGTTTCATGTGTCCTCCTATCAGGCAGTCACAACGCGAATCGGAAAGTCGATCAAGGTGAGCAACGCTTCATCTGCGCGCTGACGATGTCCGGACCTGTCGGGGACCGTTGCAGTAAGTTCCCACGGAACCCACCTAATGACGCACCCGCGTCTCGACCAATATTCTCAGCTCAGAACGCGCCGGCGGCCATCGCTAACGATGGTCGCCGCAAGTAACAGCGAATCAGCTCACTTCCACACGGAGGGAGGAACAATGATGTCGTCGGCTGGCACAAGCGTGTTCACCGAGACATGCGGCCAAGTCAGACCAGCGAAATTCAGCAGCACGGTCTGGGAGTATTGAATCTGCGTGAACGTAACTGTGATCTCGCGCTCCTTGTCCAAATCAAACGGCGGTGTGACGGAGAACCTCGGCACGCGCTGACCAGGAACGCTCCGTTTGGCTTTAATGAGGAGCGGCGGGTCACCCACCCTATGGGGCCCTACCTTAATAATCTCTTGGACGGTTTCAATCCAGAAGACGGCCGTCATCTGCGCGGCCCGAGCGTTGGGCGCGGTGGCCGCGGCCTGGCCGAGCAGGAACGCGATGTTGTCAGTTCCACCACCGAAGAGCCCAACCGGGGGCGGCGGGGCGGTCGAAATGAAGATGGTGGTCGTGCTGACGATGTTTTGCTTGCTGATGTGATCTCGCAGCAAACTGTTTGGATCGTTGAGCATGGCCTGCGTGATGGTGCCGCGCGTGATAAACGGACCCAGATCTTGCGGGATTCTGGGTGTGTTAGCGTTGCCAGCGGTCTGGCTGGCGAACGTAACTTTCTTGACAGGATTGCTGCCGGTGACGGACGGTGTAATGTCCAATGTGGCGATCGTTGGTGGCCCGGGCTGCGCGGCCGCGACGAGTCCTTGAGCCTCGATCGTGGTCCCGTGCGGAATGGATGCCATGCGCGTGATCGTTTCCCCTAGTTGTGGAACGGTAGTTGCCGGTACGTGAATCCAGATCCCGGGTTCGACGTGAATCCCCACACTTTCGCCATGGATCGTAATGTCGTTGATGGTCTGCAGATAAGGTACTCCGTTCAGGAAAGCGTCTGGCTGCGCTGCCGTGCCGCGGTTCGGGACCGAGCCCAGGCTTGGAGAGAACGAGAGGCTCTCGGAGGTCAGGTTCAATTCCAGTATGTTGTCGCGGGGAGGTGGGGGCGGGGGAACTGGATTCGGGAGTGGTGTTGGCGTAGCAGCACTATCGGGCCGAAAGATTGTGTTGAAGCCGTTCCCGACCCAATCTCCAACAAATGCGGAGAGTGGACCGAGCGGCGGTGGAGGTGTGGGCGGGATGGGCTTAGTATGATCCGGGCGAAGTTGCCCGAATACGAAGTCACTGGGCAGCTTGATGGATGCTCTGGGGTTCGTGTCGCTCATTTGTAGTCCTCCTTACTTAGTGCGCGGTTCAATTCATCAGCGAAGGTTTGCGGGAGGCCTAAAATTGTTATGTTCGTCAATACTGCTTCTGCTGCGAGGCGGACCTGATTGAAGTGTTGCAGAAGGTTGCGCTTACGGAAATTCTGAATTCAACCGGGTGCAAATAAGTTCCAAGCAGTTTCCTTGCCATCTTCATCCGAATCGAGAATCCCGATAACCGGTTCTCTTACACAGTAGCTTCGTGTCGAGCGCATAAGAGCCAAGGCTATCCGAATAGATAGCACTATATCCCTACAGTGATGGTCATACACGGTTCCACGAATTATTTGTCTCAGTGACAAATCGCCAACACTAGGTCATTGGGAACTCTCCCTGATGCGTATTGAAATTACCTCCGCGGGTCTCGAGGCTCTGTGAATTCTTCTTGGATGGATAGTGCTGAAAACCACGGCATCGTTTCAGCCCATCAAGCAAAAGCGACAAAGCAGGTTCGAGACCCGCGCGGAAGCTTGAAGCTACCCAACCCGGAACATTCGCGAGGCCGATTTGGAAGAAGGCTGTGGCACTCAGCTTGCTCGCTAAACTAATTCCAGTGAAAAACCCAGTCTGCGTTTACGAGCCGTGCTGTCGTCATCGTCGTGCGATCTGGCCGCTTCGCTGGTATTGAATGTTTAGGCTGATCAGGGAAGAGGCGAAGGCTTGACTTGACTTCGGAGAATCAGCAAGCGATGACGGCACCTTAAAGCACCCTCTGCTGCGAGCGAGCAGTTTGTGTGACGCGGATGCAACGTCGTTGGGTCGTGCCCCCGACGGTTAGGACTGCTATACAGCCCTGATTCAACTGTCTTTGTTACGTAACGACTCCTTCTTGGCGCCTCTAGAGGCGTTAACCGGAAACATTTCTCTTATGGACCTTTGTACGTTTCCCAGAAGCCCGTTTTTCTGGATAACTTCCGGTTGGCCGACCACTCCCCACAGTCGTCGCATCCTAATCCAACGTGCCGCACAGGCTATAATTGCGCCCACGGATGGCTCTAACCTCTGGCACAAAACTCGGTCCCTACGAAATTCAGTCCCCACTCGGTGCTGGCGGCATGGGGGAGGTCTACCGCGCGAAAGACACGCGCCTCGATCGCACCGTTGCCATCAAGATTCTCCCCACTCATCTCTCCGCCAATCCCGAATTCAAGCAGCGCTTCGAGCGTGAAGCCCGCGCTATTTCTTCCCTCAATCATCCCCACATCTGCCATCTCTACGACGTCGGCTCGCAGGATGGTACCGAATTCCTGGTGATGGAGTTCCTCGACGGAGAGACGCTCGCCGAGCGCCTCCGCAAGGGCGCACTGCCTTTCTCTGAGCTGCTGAAGATTGGAATTGAAGTCGCCGAGGCCCTTGAGATCGCGCATCGCGCCGGCATCGTGCATCGCGACTTCAAGCCCGGCAACATCATGCTGACCAAGTCCGGAACCAAGCTCATGGATTTCGGTTTGGCGAAACCGAATTCAATCGGCGCTCCAGGCTCGGGATCAGCTCCACTTTTATCCGCCGCCCGCACGATGAGCGGTCCCACTCCCGTCAGCCCGCTCACCACGGCCGGAAGCGTTGTCGGCACCATCCAGTACATGTCTCCCGAACAAATCGAGGGCAAAGAGGCCGACGCGCGGTCCGACATTTTTGCGTTCGGCGCAGTCCTCTACGAAATGGCCATGGGCAAGCGCGCCTTCGAAGGCAAGAGCCAGATCAGCGTAGCCTCCGCTATCCTCGAAAAAGACCCCGACCCTATCAGTGTCTCCAAGCCTTCCACGCCGCCAGCCTTCGACTATCTCGTCGCTGCCTGTCTCGCCAAAGACCGCGAAGACCGTTTCCAGTCCGCCCACGATGTCCGCCTGCAACTGAAAGGTATTTCGCAATCCCCGCAAGCCCCATCCGCCGTTACACCGGCCGCTGCCCCACGCACATTCCTCCCGCGCGCGCTCTTGGCTGTCGCCGCTCTTCTGCTCGTCGCCGCAGGAATCCTTTTCTATTTCTCGCAGCGCACCGGCACGCCCATGCTTTCCGTACGCGCCTACATCCCACCCCCGCCGCAAACCACATTTCGCGCCTCCGGTTTTGACGCAGGGCCAGTCGTCATCTCGCCCGATGGCAGAACGCTCGCCTTCTCTGCCGTCGACGACAAAGGCCGTACCAACCTCTGGCTTCGCCCGCTTGACGCGCAGCCAGCCACCATGCTTCCCAGCACCGAAGATGCCGCCACGCCCTTCTGGTCCCCCGACAGTCGATACCTCGCCTTCATCGCAGACCGAAAACTTAAAACGATCGGCGTCTCCGGAGGCGATGCCCAAACACTCACTGACGATGTTCATGGCGATGGCGGCGATTGGAGTCCCGACGGCATCATTCTTTTCTGCAAACAAAACTTCGGGCCCATCTCGCAGATCGCGGCCTCGGGTGGCCAAGTGTCACCAGCCACTCGTCTCAACCAGAACGAACTTGCGCATGACGCTCCATCCTTCCTTCCCGACGGTAAGCACTTCCTTTATGGCTCCAGCCAACTCGGCGGGCCGACGCGAATTAAAGTAGGCGTGCTTGGCAAACCCGAACAAGATGGAATCGAGATTGGCCCCGGCACTCATGCGGCGTTTGCTTCCGATCATCTGCTTTTTGTCCGCGACGGACACATTCAGGCCCGGCCCTTCAATTCGCGCACCTTCGCGCTCTCCGGCGATCCTCAAACCATCGGCGAAGCCCGCACTTTCTCCGTCTCTCAAAACGGCGTTCTCGCCTACCATGAGAGTTCCGCCAAGTCCGAGCTCAAGTTATTTGACCGAGGCGGAAACCTGATCAACACGCCCGGTCCGGAGGCGGTTTATTCCGATCCGCGCTTTTCTCCCGACGGTAAATCCATCGCCGTCACCATCACGGACCCACGATCCGGTGCAGCCGATATTTGGGTATTTCCCGTCGCGGGCGGCCAGCCCACTCGCATCACTTTCGGACCCTATGATTTTTGGCCAGTATGGTCGCCCGATGGAAAGCAAATAGCCTATGGCGTCAGTGAAAATGGTAAGAACTCGATTCGCCGCCGCTCTCTCGACGGTAGCCAGCCCGAAGAAGTTCTCTATCAAAACGAGGCTTATATCAATGGCGCGCCCATCGACTGGTCGCCAGACGGGAAGTACCTCTCCCTCGACCTGCAATCGAGAGAAGGAATCTATTCCAATTGGATTCTGCCCTTGACCGCCGACCGCAAGCTCTTCCAGCCGCCCGCCGCCTCCCACATGACGGTCAGCCAGTTCGACGGCCGCTTCTCTTCCTATGGCCGCTGGCTGGCTTATTTCTCCTACGAAACCGGCAGGCCCGAAATCTACGTTGTGCCATTTGAAGCGGGCGCCAAAACCCAAGTCTCCACCACCGGCGGATGGAATACCATCTTCAGCCGCGACCACGAACTCTTCTTCGTTTCCATGGGAAACCGCCTGATGGCCGCGCACACTTCCACGCAACCCAATTTCCACGTCGACTCCATTGAACCTCTATTCCAACTCGATCTGCCAAACTTCACGGGCATCAGCTTCGACGTAAGCTCCGACGCAAAACAGTTCGTGGTACAAACCGCCGACCACACCAAATCCACCTCCATCACTTTGCTGACAAACTGGTCCGCTGAACTCAAGAAGTGAGCCCTGCAAACGGCCGCCCCGTATCAAGCCTGGAAACACTCCCATCGGGCGGATCACGGGCAACCCTTCCATATGGTTGTCGGGATTACATCAAGCGCATACAACACCAACTACGGACATCGCCGCTCTCAAGAAATTTTGTGGAAGATTCTCGCAGCTGCGTCTCTTCAGATGAACCTTGCTCGATAGTGGGCGAGTCACGCTAGTGCTGTATCGGATGCGCCCCGTAGTAAGTGGCAGGTAGGTTCGGGAAGTCGTGCGGGGCGCGTCCGATACAGCACTAGCGTTTCTGGATAGCTTCCGGTTAGCCGACCGCACGTCCAGAGCTGCTTCGGATGTTGACGTTCCACATTGTCGTCGATTCGTGTCGCGTCAGCATTGTGAGCATTATTGAACAGCAGTCATTCATCCGTTTCCGCACAATTGAGATTGCCCGCATCTCCACGTTTAGGGCAGTCATCTGGCAAGGCACATTACGAATAGTTTCAAACTGATTAAACTGATTTCGCTGCGATTTTGCCCATGCCTTCGCGACGCCTGATCATTCGCCACGCTCTTGTTTCCATCGCATTCGTGTTGCTATACCTGCTACTGAACCGGCCCGAGGTTGTTTTCTTTTCTCGTATTGGATTCGTTGCCTGGTATCCCGCCATCGGTCTGGTTATGGCGCTCTTGTTGGGCGTCAGTCCATGGTATGCGGTTCTGGCCTGCTTCTCCGTTGCTCTTGCTGGCAGGGTTATTTATGCCCAGCCTCTTACGTCCTTCAGCAACACCGTCGATGCCGCGGGAATTGCCGTTTGTTATGGCGCTGCGGCATACGTATTACAGGGTCCCCTGCAAGTAGATCTGGAGCTGCGGCGCCGACGGGATGTAGTCCGCTACGTTCTGGTGAGTGTAACGGCTGCTGTAGGGGCCACGATCGTTGGTGTCGGATGCCTGATTGCGGATCACGGCATTACCTGGAGTGAGTACAGGTCGTCCGCGCTAGGATGGTTTTTGGGTGACGCTATAGCCTTGGTGGGAATTGCACCGTTTCTTCTCATCCACATATTTCCGCATGTTCGCAAGTGGCTCTTGCCGACCGCCTCACAGCTTCGTCCAACCGAGTCGGATTCCGCCGGAACGAAGTTCACTTTTGCTGCGCTCGCAGAAACCAGTGGCCAAGCTTTGACGATATTAGCCGTTTGCTGGGCGATGTTCGGAACCAACGACGGACGTTACGGTCACTTTTATACGTGTTTCGTTCCGGTCATCTGGATTGCGATGCGTCAGGGAGTCCGGCGAGTTGTCACCGGCCTGTTGGCGCTGAATTTTGGAATCGTGGTCGCGATGCATGTGTTCCCCCCAACCGCAGTCGTATTCACCAAAGTCGCCCTGCTCATGCTGGTGCTGTCCGCAGTAGGACTGATCGTGGGATCCGAGGTCAGCGAACGACAGCACCTGGTAATTACTCTGAATGAACAAACCACCTATTTAGACTCGCTGATACAAAATAGCCCGCTTGGGATCGTCGTTCTTGGCCGGCAAGGCTCAGTCGAGCTGGCAAATACCGCTTTCGAGAAGCTCTTCCAGTACAACCGGCACGAGCTCGCCTCGATTGATATTGGAAACATTGGAATGACTGACGATGAGGGTACAGATTCCACGCAACTGATCCCGCAGATCTTCGCGGGAAACGCGATGCACAGGACGGTGCGACAGCGGCGCAAAGATGGGCACATTCTTGACCTGGCACTCCACGGCGTCCCCCTGCTGGTGAACGGAGACGTGCGGGGCGCCTACCTGATCTACGAGGACGTTTCAGAACAGGTCAGGGCCAGCGAAGTACAGCGGCAACATGCGGAGTCGCTGGACCGGCTGGTGAAGGAGTTAGGGCTCCGCACAGAGCAGACGACCTCCTTGAATGAAATGGGGTCTCTACTGGCCTGCACTGCGACCGTTGAGGAAGCCTGCGCTGTCGTCGCGAACTCGGTGCAGAAGCTGTTCCCCGGCGCTCCTTCCGGAGCGCTCTATTTGTTCCGGTCGTCGCGAGACCTCATCGAAGCAGCGGTTCGGTGGGGGAAAAGGGACATCTCAGCTCCGACATTTCCCCCCGACGCATGCTGGTCTCTTCGCCTTGGCCAGCCTCACTGGAGTGAGCCCTCCGGAAGTGGCATCGCCTGCCAACATTTGACCAAAAGCTCCCCTACGGAGTGTCTATGCCTGCCGATGGTGGCGCAGGGAAACACGATTGGCGTCTTGCATCTTGAATTCCGGAGCGCAGAACTCCAACGCGATTCCGGCACGAAGAGTTTTCGGGACTCTCGTCAGCAACTGGCGATCAGCGCCGCCTCACAGATCGCCCTCTCGCTGGCCAGTCTGCAGCTACGCGAAACCCTTCGTGAGCAGTCGATCCGTGATCCGTTGACTCGCCTGTTCAACCGGCGTTTCCTGGAGGAGTCGTTAGAAAGAGAACTGCAATTGGCCGCTCGCAGGAAACAGTCTGTCGCTGTTCTCTTCCTCGACCTTGACCACTTCAAGGGATTCAATGATACTTTCGGCCACGATGCGGGAGACATGGTGCTAAAGTCCCTGGCAGATCTTTTTCGCAATTTCTTTCGCGCCACCGATATATGTTGCCGCTATGGAGGCGAGGAGTTCGCCATTGTCCTGCCGGAGTCATCTTCCCAGGACGCGGTGATCCGTGCAGATGCGCTGCGCGCCGGAGTAAAGAGCTTGCGGCTGCAGTACAAGACGCAGACTCTGGGATCGCTCACGCTCTCAGCAGGAATCGCAGCGTTTCCGGAGCATGGCTCAACGTCCGCCGAGTTGCTCAAGATCGCGGACCAATGCCTCTACGAATCCAAAGCGCGCGGTCGGGATGTTGTAACGGTGGCTCTTCCACAAAACGCTTAACCGCCTCGCCGAACTCTTGCAGGTTGCGGCTGTCAGTCTGACGCAAACCGCAGATGAAGCAATTCCTGACGCTCTGGGAATTGTCCCCGAGTCACGCTAGTGCTTTTTCGGAGGCGCGCCCTTGGTGAGCGGTGTGGAGCGGAACTGAGGATTGGGCGCGCGTTCGAAAAAGCCGTCAGAAGGAAGCCGCTGGCGCGGCGGACGCGGGCCTTATGCAAATTGAATGGAGCGAGGGAGAGGTGTTGAAGTTGGACTGAGTCGGCACGGCA
>Ga0182015_10006314_pt1 | contig 11951 bp, 12 predicted proteins | sample 712P3MmetaG_FD_120478 | JGI IMG/M metagenome (GOLD analysis project Ga0182015, IMG submission 120478) | Permafrost microbial communities from Stordalen Mire, Sweden - 712P3M metaG | ecosystem: Environmental > Terrestrial > Soil > Wetlands > Permafrost | place: Sweden: Stordalen | collected...
CCCGCCGCCGGTCGAACAGCCCTCGAAACCCGAACTCTTCATAACGCTCCCGCCAGCGCCCCATCTGCCGGTCGCTGATCCCTTTGATCTCGGCCGCTTGCCACCACGTGATCTTCTTCGCCATGGCCCGCAAAATCACTTCCTGTACCTTCATCGCCCGCTCCACTGCGGCCTGCGTGTAAGACACCATGCCTCCCATGGTCTCCTACCCTCGCCGCCTGCAAAGCGGACAGATCACTTGCTATCTCAACCGGACATATCATGTGCTAACGACAAATAGTGTGAACCCGCCTTGACTTTTGGCTGAGCTTAGTATTAGCCTGCCTCGGTCAGGTGGTAGGACCTTTGCTGGGGAATAAGTCCGGAGGCCTTTAAGTTTCAGCGACCCAACGTAATGAGCTACGTCTCCGACACGCAGACCAACGATTACGACATGTCCGGAACATTACCACGCCTTTTCCGAACATTACAGCGACTTTTCCGGAAGATGACAATTTGTTCATACAAGAACTATTTCCGCACTTCCATCGGAATTTCGTCTATGATTCCGCCCGTTCCGTTGTCAAAGGCGAGGTGTGCAGTGAAGTGCATTCGTCGCAGGGCTCTGGCCGTCTTCCTAATGTTCATCGGCAGTACATGGCTTTGGGGGCAGACCCTCAAGACCAGCCAGCAGAACCCACTCTACAACCATCTAATTCAGTCCCAATGTCAGGGCAACACGCGCTGTGCGGCGGCCTCGACACAATGGGTGTAAATTGGCTGCCGTTTTCTCGTCAAGGGGGAGATTGCGGCTTAAGGAGACATCTATGAATCGACACAAAATTGCTGCGGTACTGTCAGCTCTACTTCTAGTCTGCTGTGGGGCATTGATTTTGGGTCAGAAGGTCAACGCTGCCGGAGAAGGCAAGATTACTGGGACGGTCAAACTCGACGGCGCGGCTCCTCACATGAAGGGCATCGACATGTCGAAGGATCCCTACTGCACCAAGGCCCACGCGAACGACACCCCCCACCTCGAAACCTACGTGACTGGCGCAAACGGAGGACTGGAAAACGTGGTTCTCTACATCTCCGACTGGAGCGGTAGCGCTCAGACATCCACTGTCGTCCCGGTATTCGACCAGAAAAACTGTATGTACACGCCACACGTCTTGGCGATGGATGTGGGCCAGACGTTCAAAGTGACGACTAGCGACCAGACGGCTCACAACATTCACCCCAACCCCAACCCGATGACGGGCAATATCCCGTGGAATCAGTCTCAGCCACCGGGAGCGCCGCCGGTCGAAAAGAGCTGGAAAGCGACCGAGTTTATCGAAGTAAAGTGCAACATTCATCCCTGGATGCACGGCTGGTTTGCCGTGGTCAAAGGGCCTTACGCAACGACAGATGCGAACGGCTCCTACACCATCAACAACGTGCCACCCGGAAGTTACACAGTAACAGCATGGCAGGAAGCCGCCGGCACCCAAACCCAGAAAGTGACAGTGGCCGCCGGCGCGGCAGCAACTGCCGATTTCACTCTTAAGGCGAAGTAAGGAACCGGGAGAGCTGCAGAGTCGTTGACAGAACAACCAAATGGTGCAGTCAGAACTGCAGCGATTTTTCGAAATAAGGCCGGATCAATCCCGGCCAAAGGCGGGGCGATATGGCGAAGTTACTAGCGGTGACGATCGTTGTGATCGCAATTGCTTCGGCAATTCCCATCGTGGCGCACATGTGGCCGATGCCACAGGACATCTCCACCCACGGTCATCTGATCGATGAGCAGTATGCGGATACGATGCTGGAAGCCGGCATTTCGTTCCTGGCTTCTCAGCTTCTGCTGGCTTTCTTCATCTGGAAGTTTTCCAACCCCAAGCCCGGCGACAAGGTTAAGAGTTTCCCCGGTGGCGCTGCGGGATTGGTGATCGCCGCCTTCCTGTTGGTAGGCACCGAGTGTTTGGCTTTGGGTGTGTTCGGGGCAAAGGCGTGGGCCAGCGTCTATTTCACTCCACCCGCAGCCGACGCGGTCCCGGTTCAGGTCCAGGCGGGACAGTTCGCATTTTATTTCCGCTACCCCGGCCCGGATGGAACGTTCGGCCCGCTGCACGCCGACCAGATCAATGAAGCCAACGCGAACTTCTACGGTCTCGATACCACGCACGACCAGGATTCCAAAGACGACATCGTGACCGCTGAGATGGCAATCCCGGTGAACCGCGAGATCCACCTGCTCATGCATTCGAAGGATGTTGGACACTCCTTCTACGTCCCCGAATTGCGCGTCCAGCAGGATTTCGTCCCGGGATTGGACGTCGCCCTTCATTTCACGGCAACGAAAGTGGGCAAGTACGAAATCGTCTGTACCCAGCTTTGCGGCCTCGGGCACTACAACATGAAGGCCTACCTCGAAGTGAAGTCTCAGGAAGATTACGATAGCTGGATTAAACAGCAGGCGGCGCTGCAGTAGCTGTCGTCTGTGCAGCATTTGGACAATACATCTCGTTTGAGGTGAGCGCAATGCACGATATGTCCGCGCATGCGGTACATCACGGAGCCCCCACAAGCTTCATTCGCAAGCATGTCTTCAGCCTTGACCACAAAGTCATCGGCAAGCAGTACTATGCGCTGGCCTTGGTCGCCGCCCTGCTCGGAATGTTCCTGTCCTGGCTCATGCGTATCCATCTCGGATTCGGTAGTTTCGCGATTCCCGGCCTGCACCTGCTCTCGAGCACTGGTGCTCCCGGTAACGTGATGACGCCGGAGTATTACCTGCAACTGATGACCATGCACGGGACGATCATGGTGTTCTTTGTGCTCACCACCGCCCCGTTTGCCGCATTCGGCAATTTCTTCCTGCCCATCCAGACGGGCGCCGAAGACATGCCGTTCCCGCATTTCAACATGATGTCGTTCTGGGTCACGTTCGCGGCCTTCTTGCCTATCGTTGCCTCGTTTTTTCTCAGTGATGGGCCAACTCTGGGTGGCTGGACGCAGTACGCCCCGCTGAGCGCTATCGGTTCCGCTGGCGGCCCCGGCGAGGGTCTCGGCGTGGTTCTCTGGGCAACATCGATCGGCCTTTTCTGCATCGGCCAGTTGCTGGGTTCGTTGAACTTCATCACAACCACGCTCGACATGCGCTGCAAAGGCATGTCCCTGATGCGCCTCCCGCTAACTGCTTGGGCCTGGTTCCTTACCTCGGTCATGGGCTTGGCGGCATTCGCGGTGCTGATGCCCGCGACCATCCTCCTTATTCTCGATCACGTCGCCGGAACCAGTTTCTTTGTGGCTTCGAACCTGGTCATTAACGACCACCTGTTGCCGCATTCCGGCGGATCGACTTTGCTGTGGCAGCACTTGTTCTGGTTCTTCGGACATCCCGAGGTCTACATCGCAATCGTGCCTGGCATGGGCATCGTTTCGCACATTCTAATTACCAACATGCGTCGGCCGATGCTCAGCCACAGAGTGCTCCTTTATTCCATGGCAGCCCTGGTCGTCCTCAGCTACATGGTCTACGGCCACCACATGTTCGTCAGCGGGATGAATCCCGTCTCCTCGCTGGCATTTTCGTTCCCCACGCTGGTGATCACCATTCCATCTACCATCATCGTGCTGATCTGGCTGGGCAGTCTGTATGGCTCCAAGCTGCGGATCAACTCGGCGTCGCTGTTCTCGCTGGGCTTTGTTTCGATGTTTATCAGCGGCGGTGTCAGCGGCTTCTTCCTCGCTCAGCCTTCCATTGACATCATGCTGCACGCCACCTATTTCGTGGTCGGCCACTTCCACCTAGTGATGGGAGTCGCCGCCATGTTCGGCATCTTCGCCGGAACCTACTTCTGGTTCCCCAAGATGACCGGACGCATGATGAACGAGACTTTAGGCAAGGTCCACTTCTGGATGAGCTTCGTGGGCGCGTACTGCATCTTCATGCCGTTCCACTACCTCGGCATCGCCGGCAACGTGCGCCGCTACCAGGCCTTCACCGATGATTACCTGATCCCGCTGATCCCCGTGCATAAGTTCATCACCGTCGCGGCTCTGTTCACCGGCGTAGCCCAGTTGATTTTCCTCTACAACTTGATCCACAGCCGGTTCAAAGGCGAGATTGCTCCGAACGACAATCCGTGGCAAGGCACTTCGCTGGAATGGAGCACAGCCACGCCACCGCCCCACAACAACTTTGGCGACAAGATGCCGGTGGTTTATCACGATCCTTATCAGTACAGCGTCGAGGGTGCCAGCACCGACTACATTATGCAGACCTCGCCGGAGAACGTTCATAGCCCCGACGAAGAAAAGTAATCTTCGTGTAGGGCAGCCAGTTCCCGCAGGAGAGTATCAGTATGGCGACGACAGTCCACGAACCGCCGAAAATCGATCTCGACCGTTTACCGAGCCAGGGCTCGGGCAACGGGGGTTGGCGGAACTTGACTCCCGCCAACGGAGACTTGCGCCAGCTCAAGGACTCTTCTCCCCCTCCCGCCAGTACTGGCATCTGGGTGGGCCTGGCGGCAATCACTATGAGCTTTGCCGCCTTCACCAGCGCTTTGATCGTTCGTCAGGGCGCTGCGCAGGATTGGCGGCACTTCACCTTGCCGCCAGTGCTTTACCTGAATACCCTGGTGATTGTCGCCAGCAGCGTCACGCTGGAGCTGGCGCGCCGCCAAATTGCGGCATTTATGGGCGGCCTGAGGGATGAGGGTACAGATAAGGCTCAGGCAGCGAATCCGGCGCGGTGGCTGTATATCACCTTGTTCCTCGGTCTGCTGTTTGTCGCCGGGCAAACCTTCGCCTGGATGCAACTCAAGTCCCAGGGATTCGGACTCGCCACCAACGTGAGCTACTCCTTCTTCTACGTGCTGACTGTGGCCCACGCTTTCCACGTGTTCGGGGGGCTCGGCGGTCTGGTCCGCGTGATCGTGAAGCTGAATAAGTCCGTGCTGCGGCGAAGCACGCTGGTCGCCACTTCGCGTTACTGGCATTTCATGGGTGTGCTGTGGCTGTATCTGCTTTTACTGCTTTGGATGAAGCTCTGAACAACGACGCTCGAATCCAGTCAAAGGTAGGAGGCAACTTGAGCCAAGCCGATCTTTCAATTCACGGGCAGGTGTCGCGAACAAGCGCGACGGAGATAATGACCGAACCCGCATTCTCGGTCCCCGCCAAGAAAATGGCGATGTGGCTGTTCATCATCGCAGACACGGCCACTTTCGCCGGTTGTCTCTTCGCCTACGGATTTACACGCAACGCCACCCCCGACTGGCCGCGACCCTTTCACAGCATCACCAACGTGGCGGTGATGACGCTCATCCTCCTGACCAGCAGCTTGACCATGCTCATTGGCGTACGCTCGGCGCAGGCGGGCGACAAGGCCAAAGCCTTCCGCTGGACCATGATTACCGCTGCCTGCGGAATCATGTTCGCCGTTTTGCACATTCGGGAATGGATAGGATTGGTCGGAGAAGGAGTGACGCTCTTCCATAACCCCTGGGGCACGCCTCTGTTCGGCTCGCTGTTTTTCAGCGTTACCGGCTTGCACCTGACGCACGTAATCGGCGGAGTGGTCGCTCTAATCGCCGTGGGCCTGCGCTACCAGGGCGGACGCTACAATGCCGATGACCTCGAGATCACCGGACTCTATTGGCACTTCGTCGACCTGGTTTGGATGTTTGTAGTGCCGCTGGTCTATCTTTTGAATCTGGCCCACTGAGACGAAAAGAGGCAGGAGCAAATCACTATGACTACCGCCGAAACACACAAGACTGGTGGAATGACCAAAGACCTGATCGTCTACGTTTGCATACTGGCCCTCGCCGGGATCCAGTTCCTCATCGCCTATCAGGACATCAGCGCATCGCAAATGTTTGTTCGCATGTTGTCCGTCGCCGTCATCGAGGCGGCGCTGGCCCTTTTGTTCTTCATGCACTTGTCGGAGAACCGCGGCCTATTGTGGTTCTTCGTAATCTTCACCGTTTTTGTGCTGCTGGCCATGCAATATGGATGGACCGACAGCTTCCGCCTCACCGACGGCGTACCGTGGGCAAAGTAATCGAAGCAACCATGAAGCCCTGGAGATTAATCGCGATTGGAAGCATTGCGCTGGTGGGACTGATCATCCTGCTGGCGCCAGTGCCGGCCTTTGCCCAGAGTTGCGCGCTCTGCTATACCCAGGCCGCCGCCTCGGGCTCTCGTATGATTCAGGCCTTGAAGAGCGGGATCCTGATCCTTGTCCTTCCTCCTACACTCGGATCCATCGGCATGATTTTTGTTGTGTATCACAAGCGCAATCAGGTTAGGCGGACGGAGTCCGGCGCCGAATCCCGGCAAGACTGGTAAAATGACGACCACTTACCTAATGACTGCTCCAATTTCTCCGCAGACCCTCAAGTCCAAGCTCCGGGACTATTACACCCTGACGAAACCTGAGGTGAACCTGCTGATCCTGATGACCACATCGGCGGGCTATTACTTGGCCTCCCGTGGCCCCCTGCGAATCGGCGGCTTGCTGAACACGCTCCTGGGAACGTTACTTGTTGCCAGCGGGACGGCAACTTTGAATCAATGGATGGAGCGGGTTTGGGATGGCAAGATGCGCCGAACTGCCTCTCGTCCGTTGCCTTCAGGCAGGCTCACAGGCCGCGAGGCCCTTGTGTTCGGCATTCTGCTGAGTGTCACGGGAGGGCTCTATCTGCTGATCGCAGTCAATGCGTTGTCGGCCCTGCTGGCGGTTTCGACTTTGCTCTCCTATCTGCTCGTCTACACTCCACTCAAGCGGAAGACGCCCCTCTGCACGCTCCTGGGTGCCTTCCCGGGCGCCATGCCTACCCTGATCGGCTGGGCAGGTGCTTCGGCGAACATCAGCCGCCAAGCCTGGTTTCTCTTTGCCATCCTGTTTCTTTGGCAGTTTCCTCATTTTCTGGCTATCGCCCTGATGTATCGCGACGACTACAGCCGGGCCGGATATCGCATGCTGCCCGATTTCGATCGTGACTCGCGCTTTACTCGCATGGAGATAGTAGGATTTACCCTGATCCTGGTGCTTGCTACGATGTTGTCGCTAGGGGATCGTGCTGGCTTGCTGTATTGGGCTGGCACGTGCGTGGCGGGAGCGTTCTTGCTCTATCACGTAGGTAAACTTGCGGCGTCAAGCTCGACCGTCAGGGCCAGCCGCCTCCTTCATGCCTCGGTTCTCTATCTGCCTGTGGTTCTTGTGATCATGGTTGCCTCGAAGAAGTGAAGTTGGCGGTTGCCATGCGGCCTTTCAAATTGTGTCTCACCGGAAGTCATCATTCGCTGTTTTGCACCACTCTTGCGACGCGCTACTCAGCGCGACCATGGCTGTTGGTATGACTGCGACAACGCCACTCGCAGCCGCAAACTCTTACACGCAGGTCCAATCCTCCGTACCGGGGAAGCGTTCGGAGATTCTGCGGACCCTGCCCGTCACAAGGTTCTATGACACCACTCATCCGTTGTGCCGGCCGGCAAGCCAGGAGAATTGATCCGCTCGGAATCGTTTGAGGAATACGAACTCCCCTTCTCTGTGTCTGCCGTTCGCATTCTGTACCACTCGCGTTCCGCTGCCGGGGAAGATGTGGCGGCATCGGGGGTCATTCTGATCCCCCTGGCGAAGGAAAACCGCCTGCTGGGGCTGGCCGATCATCGCGCGGGCACACGGAGCTACCGGTGTTGCCCGTTCGTGTGCTCCCTCGCTGATGAGGAATGTAGGGCACGGGCCGTTCCTCTCGATGTATGTGAACCTTGGATACGCCGTAGTTGCTACCGATTATACGGGGTTGGGAACCGATTTCCGGAATGCATTTTTGCATGGTCCCTCCAACGCGACCGATGTCATTACTTCCATTTCTGCGGCCCGCGCCGCAGTCCCAGAGCTGGGCGGGAGGTGGATTGTCATGGGAGAGGCGGAAGGAAGTTTAGCGGCTGTGGCAGTCGCGGAAAAGGAGAACGAGCTTCGCGACCCAAGTTACCTCGGCAGTATCGCGATTTCGGGTGTTCCTAGTGCAGAAGAAATCTACGAGCATTCCACTCGGGCTCTTCCAGCCTCATGCTTACGTCCCTGGCTTATGGGATTAAGACGGTTTATCCGCAGTTTCAAGAAACTGACCTACTCACAGAAAAGGGGCTTGCACTCTATCGCCACGTCGAGCAGATGTGCTCGCAGGCAAGAACGATTCCCGAGTTATCCCCTGCTGAAATAGCGAAGCCAACCTGGGAGAAGAATGTATTCGTCCGCCAGTACTTCGTGCGAAACAATCTCGGCCAGACGCGGGCGTACAGTCCAATCTTGGCAATCAGTGGCGATGCCGATCAAGCGACCCCGCCAACGATGACGGCTCAAGCGATTGCCCGCATGTGCAAACAGGGCGATCGGGTTCGGTGGGAGCGATATCACGATCTCGACCCAGAGCGCGTGATTGGCGACTGCGTGAGGGACCAGATTGGATGGATTGAAGCCCGGTTTGCCGGTCACACGTCTACGACGAATTGTCATTGAGCTGGTTTCAGAGCTCGTTTCAAAGCCAATGGATGCGCAAATTGCTCTAGCGGCACAGGCTCTCGGGACTATGGGAGGTCTTCAGTCGTTTTCTACCCCTCGGTCTCTTCCAGAAGTTAGATCCTCATTTGTTGCGTTGAAGTCGACAATTGAAGCGGTTCTCAGCTTAAGGAGACCTCAAGAATGCCTCCAGGCAACAAGGAACGACACCGCACCGGACGCATCGGCTGGCTACGAGCGGCAGTACTGGGCGCGAACGACGGCATCCTCTCAACATCGAGTCTGCTGCTTGGTGTCGCAGCGGCGCATGCGACTCACAGCAACGTCTTGGTCGCTGGGGCTATGTCGATGGCTGCCGGCGAGTACGTGGCTGTCCGCTCACAGGCAGACACCGAACAGGCCGGCCTCGCACTTGAGCGCGCGGAACTCAAAGCAGACGACAAGGGCGAGCACAAGGAACTGATGGCAATCTATGTCGCTCGCGGGCTCGATCCTGCGCTCGCGAAACAGGTTGCCGAACAATTGATGGCCCATGACGCGCTAGGGGCGCATGCCCGCGACGAACTCGGCATCTCCGAGACTCTTCGGGCGCGTCCGGTTCAGGCTGCGTTCGCATCCGCTGGCAGCTTCGCGGTTGGAGCAGCCATGCCTCTGTTGGTCACTGCCATAACCCCGGCGGCGGGGCTGATCCCCCTTGTCTCTGGAACTTCACTGGTGTTCCTCGCCCTTCTAGGAGGGTTGGCTGCACGCGCAGGCGGCGCAGGAGTGACAGTGGGAGCGATACGAGTCACGTTCTGGGGTGCACTGGCCATGGCGCTGACCGCAGGAGTCGGGGCACTGTTCGGAACAGTCGCGTGAGCCGGGCCAACCCGAGGCTGGAATGCGGTTGACGTTAAGCCCGGCAGGGCCGATCATGCTGAACGCAGCTCGCGCGCCAGCCCTCGCCGCACGGGCTTAGGCGCTTACTTCGCCTCGGACATCGGTCTCCGCAACTTCGTCATACTCATTTTGGACGTTGGGGTGTGTTGGGCGCGCTCGTCGGCCGAAGAAGCCTTCTTTCACCAGTTTGAAAATGGTTTGGCGGTTCTGAGCAACCACCCTCAGCCACGCTATTTTCCCCATCATGGGGAAATAGATCCCGCGGAAACATAGGCGCGCGAGGAAGATGTTGATGCGATAGCCGAGAGGCTGGTCATCGAGCGAATCGACCGCCTGCGCGAGTGCTTCGGGGCTGTACGCATGGGCCCAACCGTATTTCACTTCGGCGTGAGCCTCTTCAATGGTCATCTTCAGGGGGGTATGGGCCATGGCGAACGGGATGAACTCCTGCCAGTGTTTGGGGCGGGTGAGACGGCCGGAGGTCTCCAAGCGCTTGTAGAGCGGGGTTGCAGGCAAAGGAGTCAACAGGCCAAAGATGGGCAGGCCCGGGGGCCAAGTGCGGACTTCGGCGAGCGTGCGCTCGGCGACGCCAGTGGTGTCGTTGTCCATGCCGAAGATGAATGAGGTGATGGCGTAGACGTTGCGTTTAGCGAGCCGTTCGAGCACGGTGGCGTATTCACCAGGCTTGTTGAAGCCCTTGTTGACATCTTTGAGATTGGTGGGGTCGATGGACTCCATGCCGATGAAGACCCACTTGCCGCCGGAAGCGGCGATCAAGTCGACGAGTTCCTCGTCACGCAACAAGTTGGCGCTGATCTGGGCCACCCAGTGGACCTGGGCCTTCGCAGCGATGATGTCGCGGAGCAATGACTTGGTCCGCTTCACGTTGATGGCGAAATTGTCGTCGATGAAAAAGACGGCGATCTGGCCTTTTTCCTCATGGCCGCGGGCCTTCAAGAGCAGCAGTTCGTTCACTACACTCTCGTTAGTACGGAAGCGGATGGAGTCGCCGAAAAAACCGGTCACGGTGCAGAACTCGCAGCCATAGGGGCAGCCTCGTCCGGACTCAACAGGAATGATGCGAAATGTTCCCCAGCCTTCGCCGATTTTCTTAAGCAACGGGTACGCGGCCTTGGGCACGAGATTGAACTGGTCGAGATCAATCGACTGCCATGGAATCACGGGGTATTGCTTCAGCGAAGGTTTGCGCTCCTTGCCGGCGGCATCGACCGGCGCGTAAATGTCTTTGAGCTCGCCGCGAACGGCATCGTTCACAATCTGCGGCCAGGTTTCATCGGCTTCTCCAAGGGCGACGGCGTCGGCGTGGCGGAGCCCGCCATCGCGACCGAGCGCCTCGTCGGCGAGTTCGGTGACGTGAGGTCCCCCCATGACAACCGGAACTCCAGTGGCGCGAATGGCGTCGGCAATGCGATACGCCTTGGCGATCATTCGGGTCATAGCGCCGATACCAACGAGTCCGATTTTTTGTTCGCGGACGTATTGCGCGATTTGAGGCTCGTCCATGGGCTGGGCGTTGCCATCAATCAGCAGCACTTCATGGCCGGGAGGAGTCAGGGCCTTGAGCAAAAACATCCAGAGGTGCGGCATGAAATTGCGAGTCACACCGTTGTCGGGGTTGTAAAGCAGAATTCTCATGACAGCTCCTTACTTGAATCGTCTAGGATTCACCGCACGGGGCCGTCACGAGCGATGCCGATTAATTCATCTTTCTCTTAATAGAGCCCGCCTTAGAAACGGTCTTGGCATCTTTCTACAAGTGTCTCACTCCATGATGGTCAAAACTGTGGCTCCATTTGCGCTTCTGGCGTTTGTGTCTCTTCTTGATCACTGGAGTCGAGCCGGACGGGGCGGCAGTGTGTACCCTGGCAGACTCGGCGACGAGCAGCAACGCTCGCATTCTTGTCTCCACAATATCCTGCCGCGAACAGCCAAGCAGAACGCAACAATGCTGATCCGAGTATCTTTCAAGGACGGACATCACAAAGACAAAACGTTCGAAGTGTTCAAGCCGGAGAATGCGCGCGATTGCGTAATCGGTATCCTGCGTCCGTCCAAAACTGCAACTGACCGCATCACTCGGTACCTCTGCGACGGTCGAGTGGTTCTTGCGGGGCGCCAACATGCGAATTGTATTCTGGATAATCGTCCGCCGAGCCCAGGATCGTGCCCAGTCTCGAAACACGTAAGTTCCTTCGACGCAGTCTTCCAACCCGGAAACGAAACATTCCTCAGCCTTCGCCAGATTGGCTGTCAGCAAGAACGAAAGCAAATGCATACTATCCATGTTTTCTGCGAACACTCTGCAAAACTCGATGCGCGTTGCGTACCCTTGCGATGTCTCAGTAGAGATCGGAGGTCTTCGTGGCATGGTCAGCTTTGTCCTCTCTGCTCTCCATTGCCCATCAGCGTTAACCAGGTGTCAGCGTCACGCGCTCAATGCCTAAACATTTTGTTGCGCACGTCGGGCCAGAACTCTTTTGCCACATTGAAGAAGGTATCCAGGGCTATTTGTTGTCCCCACTTGTTCGCGGTATTTCCAAATGATCGATTC
>Ga0182015_10006315_pt1 | contig 11951 bp, 12 predicted proteins | sample 712P3MmetaG_FD_120478 | JGI IMG/M metagenome (GOLD analysis project Ga0182015, IMG submission 120478) | Permafrost microbial communities from Stordalen Mire, Sweden - 712P3M metaG | ecosystem: Environmental > Terrestrial > Soil > Wetlands > Permafrost | place: Sweden: Stordalen | collected...
AGTTAATCTCGGGCGAAGTCGAATTGTGTGTTTTCCGGTCGTTGTCATCTGATAAAGAACCGTTCATATCCCAGTAGCAGCCGAGGCTGTGCGGAAAGTGGAAATCCGCGGGGTGTGCGGATTGCCAAGCGAGGTGGGAAAGTCCGTTTTTTGGGCTAGGGAGGCCTTTTTCGGTCGCCGAGCGCGTCCAATAAATCCCAACATCCAAAAGGCTTGTGAAGAAGTTGCAGCGCCGAACGTCCACGGCGAAGTAAGCGTCTAAGCCCGTATGGCGCGGGCTCGCCCGCGAGCTTCGTGCAGCACGATGGGCCCTGCTAAGTTTAACCTGAAGCACACTCCGGTCTCGGATTGGCCCCGCTCACGAGACCGTTCCGAACAGCGCCCCGACTCCTGCGGTCAACGCCATGGCCAGCGCACCCCAGAACGTGACTCGTATTGCTCCCACCGTCACTCCTGCGCCGCCCGCGCGTGCAGCCAACCCACCTAGAAGGGCGAGGAACACCAGTGAAGTTCCAGAGACAAGAGGGATCAGACCCGCCGCCGGGGTTACGGACGTGACCAACAGAGGCATGGCTGCTCCAGCGGCGAAGCTCCCGGCCGATGCCAACGCAGCCTGAATCGGACGCGCCCGGAGGGTCTCGGAGATGCCGAGTTCGTCGCGGGCATGCGCGCCTAGTGCGTCACGCGCCATCAATTGCTCAGCGACTCGTTTCGCGAGCACAGGATCGAGCCCGCGAGCGACGTAGATTGCCATCAGTTCCTTGTGCTCGCCCTTGTCGTCTGCTTTGAGTTCCGCGCGCTCAAGCGCGAGGTCGGCCTGTTCGGTGTCTGCCTGTGATTGGACAGACACGTACTCGCCAGCAGCCATCGACATAGCCCCGGCCACCAGGCCAGCGACCCCGGCGATTAAGACGTTGCTGTGAGTCGCGTGCGCCGCTGCGACACCGAGCACCAGACTCGACGTTGACAGAATGCCGTCGTTCGCGCCCAGTACGGCCGCGCGCAGCCAGCCGATGCGTCCGGTGCGGTGTTCCTTGTTGCCTGCAGGCATTCTTGAGCCTCCTTAATCTAAGAACCGCTGGAAACCACAGCCGCACGTTCAACCTGATAGCTAGTGATAGGTCTCAGGTTGTCGGCTTTAATGCATTAAAAGTAAAGGCACTGGTAAACAAAGTACTCTGCACGCAGGATAGAAAGGGTGGAGAAAACTGAGGAGATCCCCAGATAGAGAGCCAGTGCCGCGGGAGCAATTTGTGCATCCGCACATTGTCTCGTTTTTTGCTACACCGCTTGGAGCACGCTGACGGGCAACGACAAAGTTATAACAGCACCGCCTCCTGGACGATCCGAGACGTTAGCCATGCCCCCATGCGCCCGGGCAACTGCATCGACAAAAGCAAGGCCGAGACCGTGACCGGGAGAATACTTGCCCTTTACGAATCGCTTGAAACTTTGCCTGCCGATATCAGGCGGGAATCCCGGACCGTTGTCCTCGATTACTAGTTCTGCTGATCCTTGATACGAATGGAGGCGAATATCTACTCGACACCCGGCCGGCAAGTGAGTCAATTCGTTTTCAAGCAAGTTGCTTATCACGCGATTCAGAAGGGTCACGTCAGCATCCACGACTACATGCGCTTCGAGGTCAGTAGTCACTTCATGATGGTGCTCGGCCATCGCCGGTTGATAAATGTCAACCAGTTGTCTCACAACATCCGAGAAGTCAACCGGGCCGCGTTCGATGTGAAGGGCGCCCGCCTCTGCCTCCGCCAGGTCCAGAGTTGTGTTTAACAACTGCAAGAGCCTGTCCAGGTGTTCGATCGCCTCGCCCACCGAGTCACGCCACTTGTCATTTCCTTCATTGCATAATGCCGATTCCAGCGTTGCTCGAATCAAGGTCACCGGGCTCTTGAGGTCGTGCGCGACACTGCCAGTAACCGTTCGGAGCTGATTTACCGATGACTGCAGACGATCCAGCATGTGATTAAAAGTTTTTGCCAATCGCGAAATTTCATCTGAATTCACAGGTTCAGGCAAACGTTCCTGTAACCCCTCAGTGCCAATTCGCGCAACGGTTTCCGTGATTCGTTCAACACGATGCAGCGTACGACGCGCGCTCCAGTAGGAGATGACAAAACCGAGCAGGAACATGCCGCCCCAAACCATCAGAAAACGACGAGCTAATGTGTGCAACACATGCCTTGCACCATGATCCGATAATCCGAGATAAACAGTTCTTCCGTTTTGCGCCTTCACAACGACTCGAAACGTTTGTCGATACCCTTCGACTGTTATGGATTTAGGAGGCCCGGGAGCCAGCTTTGTCTGTTGAATCGCCTTAACGAAAGCATCCTTCGAGCTAGGGCCGACCCACAACGGACCCTCAGTGCTGTTAGGGTTTGTTGCCAAGAAGAAAACGGAATTTAGCCTCTCGCCGCGAGCATTGCGCTCATCCGGAACTTCCTGAGTTGCAAGCTCAGCCACCTCGCGCACGATCCGCTTGTAAAGGTGATCGCTCGGAGTATCCGCTGAAACCTGGGCCAGAACCTCAGCCTCACCGCTCAGCCAAGTGTCACTGCGCTCCCGGAGGCCCTGAGCGACAAGGAAATAAACTATGGTAAATGCCCCAGCAGTTCCGAGCGCAAATGCCAGAGTTGTCCAGATCGAAATCCGCCAAGCGGCGGTCGTACGTAAGTTCCTAGGCATGTTTGAGAACGTAGCCAACACCACGAATCGTATGAATCAGGGGTCGCGGGGTGTCGTAATCCACTTTGCTGCGAAGGCGGTGGCTCGTACGCGGGCAGGCTCAAACCGAATTCCACGTGTCTATTGAGACACAAAGACCAACTTCACGATACGACCGAAACATTACCGGAGCTTTTCCGGAAGATGACAATTTGTTCATCCAGCGGCTATTTCCAGCATTCCGCCCGCTCTAGGGTTAGGTTTTCTTCGGCGAACTTTGCGGACTTGCAACCATTTTCCGTGTTGGGTGCTTCATAGAAGACACAGTTTTCTTCGTTTCTGGGGCATCTGGTATTCGCAACGTTGGCCCTGCGGTTCACGCAGCCTTAAATGGCGACTCTTCTTACGCGAAGATCAATCTGGAGTTTTTTGCAATGCGACGAAGTGTATTCGCACTAACGGTGTTGATGGTTGGGCTGTGTGGGGTGAGTGTCGCGCAGACCCTGAAGCCGCGGTCGCCGACGGGGACACAGCAGAGCGAGGATAAGATTGCCACGCAGAAGGACTCTGAAAGCGTGGACGGCTCTCCGATAATGATGCCGATGAGCGTTGAGGCGGGCACCCCGATCAAGGTGGCGCTCGACTCGGAGGTAAGGATTCGCGCAGTGGGTCAGACAATCCATGGTGGGACCACGGAACCGGTGTATGCATTCGACAAATTGCTGATTCCGGTTGGGACGGTGGTAAACGGGAAAGTCGCGGCGATTGATCCGGTCCCGAAGATGGCGCGAACGATGCAGGCGACGAATGGAAATTTTTCACCAGTGCATAAGGTGCATGTGCAGTTTGACGAATTGGTGGTGACCGATGGGCGAACGGTCGCTTTGCATACGGTCGCGTCTCCTGCTCCGGATGGAGTGCTGCGGTTTGTCTCGGCGAATGAGGCGGAGAAGAAGAAAAACAAGGTGCAGGAGGCGGCATCGAACAAAGTTAGCTCGACGTGGCAAGCAATGCACCAGCAGTGGAGCGACTTGCAGACGAAGATCCACGAACCCGGAAAAATGCACAAGGTAAAAAGAATCGTCCTGGCGCAGTTGCCGGTGCATCCGCTATACCTTGATGCGGGGACAAGTTTTAATGCGAACTTGTTGGAGCCTTTAGTTTTTGGGACTGAGGCGGTGACGCCAGGAGCGATGAGCGATATCGGAGCTCCACCACCGACGGGCAGCGTAGTACATGCTCGGCTGGAGACAGAATTGAGTTCAGCGACGGCGAAGACGGGAGACCCAGTGGAAGGGGTGATCACCGAGCCGCTGGTGGCGTCAAATCATCTTATTCTGCCGGAGGGCAGCGTGATCAAAGGCTCCGTGATGCAAGTTTCTCCAGCGCGTCGATTGGGCCGCAATGGGCAGTTGCGAATTCTATTTCGCGAGGTTGCGCCCCCGAATGGAATCGAGCAAAAGGTTGAGACGAACTTGGAAGGCGTTGCTGTGGCCAAGGGCGAACACCTGAAGTTGGATAATGAAGGTGGAGCGGAGGTTACAACTCCGCGCACACGATATCTGACAACGGGGATTCAAATAATGCTGGCGGCCTCGCAGGCGTCTCCCGATCGCGATGCGGGACAGGGGGGGCAGAGTGTGGGCGAAGCGGGAGGCGGAGCGGCGAGCGGCGCATCGGGATTTAAGTTGGTAGGAATGGTTGTGGGAATCGCTGCACATTCCCGCGTGGTGTCGGCCGGTTTCGGATCGTATGGCGCCGCGATGTCGATCTATTATCATTTCCTGGCACGCGGACGCGATGTGGTCTATCCGAAAGACATGGCCATGGTAATCGGGCTAGGAACTCGCGACAGCAAATCAACGAATGCCGCAGAACCTTCAGCGAAATTAGTACGATGATGCACCCCTCGTTCTGCCCCTAATGTTCTTTCGGCAAAGAAGGATCAAGGACTGAAAAACAGCAGAGAAGCGCCCTACTCGGCTTCTTTCTGCGGTCTACCTCCGCCATGGGTCTTACGCCGCGCCGCCAACTGGCGTAAGTAGTCGCTGCCGCGTTGGGCGATGACGAGGCCACCCTTCCTCGCTCGCTCTTCGTCCTCGGGCAGCCTGGCGTGAGCGATGAGATCATCGGTCATTGCGATTGCAGCTTTGAGCAGTTCCCGACATCGTGTAGTGCGGTTTTCAGGAAGTGCCACCGTAGTAGACAGAATCAGATCGGTATCGGAAAGCAGTCTCTTGAGCGTGCGAGGGTCACCGCGATTCGATGCCATGCCCTCCACAATACGACGGACGTAGGTTTGCAATCCCCGAGGTTCTCCTGAGCACGCGACTCGAACCGTCCGAAGACGGGCCCCGCGTGGCAGCGCACTTATCGAAAGGTAAAACAAAGACGCTGGATCACGAACTCTCGAATTCGAGTCACGGCTGAATGAGTTTGTCCGCGTTCTTGCAGCAAAGAAATGCTACCGTCCCAGGGATGAGGCAACTGGGTCGATAACAATTGGTTGCGGATTGGCGAAAAAATGACGCTGAAAGTAGAGGGCCACATTGACCAATGCCACCATCACGGGTACTTCTACCAAAGGGCCGATGACCACCGCGAATGCGGCTCCGGAGTTGATGCCAAATACCGAGACTGCCACTGCAATGGCCAGTTCAAAATTATTGGAGGCGGCCGTAAATGCCAGCGTTGTGGTCTTGGAATAGTCGGCGCCCAACTTCTTGCCCATGTAAAAGGACACCAGAAACATCAGCACGAAGTAAATCAAGAGCGGCACGGCGATGCGCAGGACGTCCAAGGGCAGATGAACAATGTATCCGCCTTTTAGGGAGAACATCACCACAATTGTGAACAGCAGGGCAATCAGCGTCAGTGGGCTGACACGGGGAACAAAGTTCCGGTTGTACCACTCCTGCCCTTTAGAACGAACCAATGCGGTACGAGTCAGAAAGCCGGCGAGAAACGGGAGTCCCAGATAAATAAAGACACTCTTTGCAATCTCCGCGATGGACACATTGACGACCGTACTCCGAAGCCCGAGCTTGGCCGGGAGGACGGTAATAAAAACCCAGGCGTAGAGTGAGTAGAAAAAGACCTGAAAAAGAGAATTGAACGCGACTAGGCCGGCCGCATATTCGGTGTCGCCTTTGGCCAGTTCGTTCCAGACGATGACCATGGCGATGCAGCGTGCAAGACCGATCATGATCAGGCCAGCCATGTATTCCGGATATCCGCGCAGGAAAACAATCGCCAGAAGAAACATCAGAATCGGCCCAACCACCCAGTTCTGGACGAGTGAAAGACCTAGCACCTTCTTGTTGCGAAACACTTCGTGCAGGTTCTCATATCGCACCTTCGTGAAAGGTGGATACATCATTAAAATCAGTCCCGCTGCAATTGGAATGGAAGTCGTACCGATGTTGAAGCGATCCAGAAACGGCACGACTCCGGGCACCAGCCAGCCCAAGACAACACCCGCGATCATAGCCGCGAAGATCCACGCTGTCAGGTAGCGGTCGAGAAAACTGAGACGAGTGGTTGGCTTCATTTGTGATCCTGCAGATGAGGAAAACCTCGAATTGGGGCTCTTTGTCGAAAACGTGTTGCTATTCTTTGGTAACGGGTGTCATCGTCCGTCCGATGTTGTCGAGCTCCCTCTTGAGTGCAAGGCTGTCAAGAGTCTTCAATGGAAGACAGAGCAAGAGGCTGATTCTGCGCTCCAAAATGAAAAACGCCTCGCGAAACGCTCGTTCCACGTTCGCTTCAGTTCCGTGAACCGCCGCCGGGTCTGGAACGCCCCAATGGGCGGTCATCGGCTGTCCGGGCCAGATTGGGCAGACCTCTTTCGCGGCGTTGTCGCACACCGTAAAAACAAAGTCAAGCTTTGGAGAGCCAGGCAGAGAGAATTCATGCCACGCCTTGCTGCGCAAACCCTCGATTGGCAGGCGGGCCATTTCGAGCTGTCTCAGGGCTTCCGGACGAACCGTTCCAGAGGGATGACTTCCGGCGCTGCAGGCTTTGAAATTAGGCGCACCTTTCGAGTTGAGAATAGCCTCGGCCATGATGGAGCGCGCCGAATTGCCCGTGCACAGGAATAATGCGTTGTAATGTCCCTGCATACTCGTTCTCTCCTAGTTGCAGCAGGTCGGTCCGCAACACGCTTTCGCCCCAGCGTTTGGGGGCTTGAAGGCCCGAACGAACGCGCTCAGGAATTTGCCCTCTAACTCCGGTGCAATCGCGTCGACATCGACGCCAGCCGCCGAGAGAAACTCGCGCGCATCTTCTGCGCGATAGACCCGCGTCGGCTCAATGTCTATGTGCTCGAAGCCCGCTTCGGAGAGTTTGCTGCGATATTCGTCATCTCCAAGCGCCCCTGCCACACACCCGACCCAGAGAAGCACACTTTGGCGGATTTCTGGCGCGATTGCGCCTCGGGTAACGACATCGGAAATCGCAATGCGGCCGCCCGGCTTCAAGACACGGAAGGCCTCTCGCAATACGCGGTCTTTGTCCGCTGAAAGGTTGATCACACAATTCGAGATGATCACGTCGATCGAGTTGTCCGGCAGAGGGATATGCTCGATCTCGCCTCTTAGGAACTCGACGTTCTCCGCGCCCGCCTTGCGCTTGTTCTCATTGGCGAGCGCCAGCATCTCGTCCGTCATATCGAGACCGTATGCCTTGCCGGTGGGTCCAACTCGCTTCGCCGAAAGCAGAACATCTGCGCCACCGCCCGAGCCAAGATCGAGAACGACTTCTCCCGCATTCAATTTCGCCAAAGCGGTCGGATTTCCGCAGCCTAACGAGGCGAGCATGGCCTCCTCGGGAACTTGTCCCGCCTGGGAGGAGTCGTACAGATTGGAAGTGATCGGGTCGCAACCCAACCCGCTTGCTGCGGTGGCTCCGCAGCAACTGCTTCCGCCTCTCTTCACGCGTAAGGCTGCCTGGCCATACTTTTCTTTGACTACGTCCTTAATATCGGTACTGCTCATGGTGACCCCTCTCCTATTTACAAAGCTGGACGATATTCTGCGGTTTAACCGCTTTGTTTCGAGTGCAGCATTCGGTATAGAGGAATTGCAGAAGTTGCTGGAGCGCTTCCGTGTTGGCCGTGTACCGCAAAAAGGTACTTTCGCGGCGCACGTTCACCAGTTGTTCGTTCTTTAGCTTATCGAGGTGGTGCGAAAGCGTGGAATTCGGGATGTCCAACTCTGACTGGATGTCGCCTACGACCATGCCGTCAGGATGCGCGGACAGCAGCAATTGCATGATCCGAAGGCGCGGTTCGGTACCCATCGCGGAAAACATGTCGGCGTATCTTGCAACCTGTTCGGCACTTTTCTTGGTTAAGGCGGATGCTGGCATGTTTCGATAGTTGCAGAAATATCGACTCGAGTCAAGTCAAACTAACGCAAAGATCGTGTTTGGCAGAGGGAGCCGTGCTTTTGCGGGCTATTCCGAGGGACGAAGATCCCACCTCGCGAAGGGCTTGCGCTTCTGTCCAAAACGGTTGCGAGCGGAATAAACTAATCGGGAACAAAAGTACGCAGTATTGGACACAGTTTCGTGGGAAAACAACCACCCGGACGCCGGGACTTTCTCAGAATGACGGGGATCATAGCCGGTGCTGGGCTGGCTCGCACCAGAGGCCCGCTGGGCCTAGGGGCTACGCTCGGGTTAAGGAGTTTCGGAGCCGTTTCTTCACAGTCCGATTCGAACCGGCCGGACTACATCTTGCGAATTGCCCCAAGTCCGGTTGAGATGGCCCCGAAACACATCGTCTCGACGATCACGTATAACGGTCAGTTCCCAGGCCCCTTATTGCGTTTCAAAGAAGATCAGCCAGCGACTGTCGAAGTCCACAACGACACAGACACTCCCGAGCAGCTGCACTGGCATGGCCAAATGGTCTCCACTGACGTGGATAGCGCTGCCGAAGAAGGAACGCCCTTCATCCCGGCGCGCGGAACGCGCCGAATAGTTTTCACCCCGCGACCCTCAGGTTTCCGTTTCTATCACACGCATAATCGGGCGGGCGTCGATCTCCACGGGGGACAGTACAGCGGCCAAGTCGGGCCCGTGTACATCGAACCCAAGCGCGAGGCCGGGAGTTACGACCGGGAAGTCTTTCTCGTTCCAAAGGAATTCGAACCGTCTTTCAGTCAAGGCGGTGACATGGCGCAGGATTTTCTGACCCCTGCTACACGAGCCAACGAACTGGAAGCGGCTGGCGAGTCCGCGATGAAAGCCTCGCTTGCAAAGGGGATGCCGCACGGCTATGAGGTGGGCTATCGGTACTTCACGGTCAATGGTCGGATGTTGGGGCATGGCGAGCCGGTGCGGGTGAAACAGGGCGAGCGCGTGCTCTTTCACGTTCTGAATGGCAGCGCGACCGAGATTCGCAGCTTGGCGTTGCCAGGGCATTCTTTCAAGGTTGTCGCGTTAGATGGCAATGCGGTTCCGACGCCTGCCGAAGTCCCGGTGCTGTGGCTGGGAACGGCTGAGCGCATTTCTGCCATCGTCGAGATGAATCATCCCGGTGTGTGGATCATGGGTGATCTTGCGGATGACGATCGCGGTCACGGCGTGGGTATTGTCCTGGAATATGCGGGACACAAAGCAAAGCCGGTGTGGACACCGCCGAAGCCGTTTCATTGGAACTACGCTCGTTTCGCTAAACCGAACGGAGCCACCTCCGAGCCAGACGAAACAATTGAAATGACCTTCACCAAGCGGAACGCTGCCGAGCATGGATTCAACCTGTGGGCTATCAATGACGTGGTTTCGTCGAGCGATTCGATGACACGCGCCTACCATCTGAAGCAGGGAAAGCGCTACCGCATCCGCATCCGCATCCGCATGCGCAATGCCAGCGACGACATCCATCCCATCCATCTTCACCGTCACAGTTTCGAATTGACCAAGCTCGCCGGCAAGCCGACCGCTGGCGTGATGAAGGATGTTGTGATGGTGGGCGGATATCAGGAAGCGGAAGTGGATTTTGTCGCCGACAATCCGGGGCTGACTTTGTTTCACTGCCATCAGCAACTCCACATGGATTTCGGGTTTATGACTCTCTTTGACTATGTTTGATCCTCACAGCACATCGCATTTAACGCCAGTGGTTGAATTCGAACTGGGCGGGCAGCGGCAAGTAACCCATTAGGGAGGTTGTTGATGGAACCAACAAACGCTGATTCCACACGAAAGTTCCTTTTTTGGAGCGCACCGATATCGGTAAGGCCCGAGAAAGTGCCGTTTCCAACTGGTCAGGTTTAAATCCAAAGGGGCCAGGTTTGCTTTTGTACGCGATGTGGCCTTGCGAGTCGATCAAATAGATGCGGTCGGGCCAGCCCGTATAGGCTTGTTCCGTCGAATTGCCAAACTCGTCAAGCACGGCCGGAAACTTTATACCAAGTTTCCGCACGCAAGCCCCAGCGATGAATGCGCGATCTTCTTCAGTTTTCGGGCTCGCAAAAACAACCTTGTCTTTGATATTGCTCTCCATCTGCCAAACATCGCTGGGATGCGCTTCGGTAATGTAGACAACCAGGAAAGCAACCCGCTCGCGATACTGCTCGTAGAGCTTATTGAGGGCAGGAACCTCCCGCCGGAACGGCGGTCAAGTGTAGCTGCCGAATACCAAAACCACGGGTTGCTGTTGGTTTAGCACGGAGAGTTGAACTCGCTCACTTTTGTCCACCTTGAGCAGCGAGAAGTCTGGCGCCGGATCTCCGGTGTGAAGCGTTCCGGCGCGAGCGTGGAGCCATGCCGTTTCAAACGGAAAGAGTAAGAAGGGGACGGGGCCAGGCATTTTGGCCATCACCCCCCCGAAAATCTCGGGAGGCTGATGCATCGCCCACCAGACAAGAGTTCCGAATGAAAGGTAAGCAATCGTCAGAACGAACAATAGTCTGAGCAGTAGCCTTCGAGCGAACGGAGTGCGCTTCCAACGACGACTAGGCATATTCTTTCTCGATCGCAGGTAATTGCGCCGTCGACTCGATGTAGCCCACTTCAGCCAGCCGCCTGCCATTCTCGCGATACATATTTGCGTCGCTCGGAGCCCACGTTGCTAAGCCATCCACACATCGGTTGTACATACAGAATGCAGCTGCGATGAGCACGGTGTCGTGGATTTCCTTGTCGGTGGCGCCGAGCTGGCGAGCACGGTCGACGTCAGAGGTTGTGACTTGTTTGCCGCCCTTTTGGACTCTGCCCGCAATGGCGAGCAGCGCTTTCATTTTGTCGGAAATCGCGGCTGACTCGAAGTCGAGTTTCACATCGTTCACCGGCTTCTCATCGTCGCCGAGGCGATAGGCCACCACGACTGCGTGAGCGTGCTGGCAGAAATGACAATCGTTCTGAGAAGAGACATATGTTGCGATCAGCTCGCGGTCCGCGGGGGGCAGACTGTTCGGCCCGCGGAAAAGCACTTCAGCCAGCGCGTTGAGCGGTTTTGCCGTTTCAGGACTGAAAGCTATCGGCCCGAGAATTCCGGGTAAATTGTCGGGAACTTTGATGTGAGCCATGACATTGACCTCCTCAAGATCGTCAGAACAAGAACTTCAGCGCCACCTGAATCACCCTCGGGCTTACATCCGACTGAATTTGCCCGAAAGTCGGCGATTCGATGTCACTGACCGGCAACCGGAAATTGGTATGGTTCAGAACATTGAACAGTTCGCCGCGGAATTGAAGTTCTTTTGATTCCGTCAGCCGAATGTTCTTGAAGGCCGAGGCGTCCCAGTTCACGTATCCCGGGCCCTGGACTACGTTGCGGCCTTCGTCCCCGAAGACCTCGAACCGGCCTAGAGGATCCGGTTGGAGTTGCTGAAAGGCGCTAACGTTGAACCATTCCTGAGGCGTGCGCGGACCAGAGTTTGGGTTGCCAATCAGATTGGGGCGGTTCGCGGAGAAGCCGGTGATTTCCGGCGCCTGCCCTTGCAGCGAAACATCATTCGAGTCGAATACCGTGAACGGGCCGCCGCTCATGGCGGTCATGATTCCGTTCAATTGCCAGTTGCCAAGAACGTGACCATACCAGCTAGTGGAGTGCTGCAAGAACGGAAGGACCCACTGATAACTCAGTACGAAACGATGGTGGGAATCGAACATGGATCGGCCGCGCTCCGCCGCAAGATCAAAGGGATTCTGCGCCAGATCATTTTCTCCGGCAACTGGTTGCGACGCCGACCCCGTAATGTTGAAGGAAGAAACATCATCGATGGAGTGCGACCACGTGTAGGACGCGAGGAACGACA
>Ga0182015_10006316_pt1 | contig 11949 bp, 7 predicted proteins | sample 712P3MmetaG_FD_120478 | JGI IMG/M metagenome (GOLD analysis project Ga0182015, IMG submission 120478) | Permafrost microbial communities from Stordalen Mire, Sweden - 712P3M metaG | ecosystem: Environmental > Terrestrial > Soil > Wetlands > Permafrost | place: Sweden: Stordalen | collected...
GCGTGGTGGTGACCCCGGCCCCGAGAATCGTGTTGATGTTTCCGGCGGTGATCTCTCGGATCACGTTGTTGCCGGAATCGGCGATATAAATGTTGCCGGAAGAATCTACTGCTACGTTCGCTGGAAACTCGAGTTCCGCGTCGATGGCTAGGCCGCCGTCACCCGCATATCCACCCGTGTTGTCGCCTGCAATAGTACTGATGATTCCGGCTGAAACTTCCCGGATCACGTGGTTGCCAGTGTCGGCGATGTAGATGTTTCCGGAAGAGTCTAGCGCAACGCCCGAGGGGCCCCTCAGCTCGGCGCTGGTAGCGGTGCCCGTCACGCCTGAGGCCTTGTCCCCTGAGTATCCCGCGGTGCCGTTGCCGGCCACTGTAGTGATCGTGCCGCCCGAAATCTCGCGGATTCGCTGGTTGGCGGAATCCGCAATGTACAGATTGCCGGACGAATCAAAAGCAATTCCGTCAGGCGAGCTCAGCTCGGCGCTAGTGGCTGCGCCGCTGTCACCCGAGTATCCCGCGGTGCCGTTGCCGGCGAATGTGCTGATGGTGTACTGCTGGCCCCAGGCACAGGTTGAAAAGACGCCCACCGCGAGGGGTAACAAAAAATGCCGTATTGTCATATTAAAGTAGACACAACCCGCACGAGATAAGTAAGTTCCGTGCGATACCGTTAGGATGCCATACTGGAGTGGCCGATGGCACGCCCGCGTTTTCAGGCGCCCAGTCCGGCCGGGAGCGAGGCGTCGAGCCTTTGACGCGCGCATCCAAATCGCGAGAAGATTCCAGGGAAGGAGAACAGAGCATATATGATTTCAAGGATCGTGATCGTTTCCGCGGCCGCCGTCTTGGCCGCTTCACTTTATGCCGCCAGCAAGTCCGCAACCGTGGACCTCAAGGATTCGAAGGGGGCCAGTGTCGGGTCCGCGAAACTCAGCGCCAGCGGCAGCGGCGTGAAAATCAAGCTTGATTTGAAGAACCTGCCTCCGGGCGAGCATGCCATCCACATCCATGCTGTTGGCAAGTGCGAACCGCCTTTTACCACCGCGGGCGGGCACTTTAATCCAGACATGAAGAAACATGGGCTTGAGAATCCGGACGGGCCGCACGCCGGCGACATGAAGAATTTTATGGTCAAAGCGAACGGCACCGCCAAAACGACCGTGATGGACGAGCGGGTCAACCTGGATGATAATGCCCATTCCGTCTTCGCCAACGGCGGAACCGCGCTGGTCATTCACGAAAAAGCTGACGACCTCAAGACCGATCCCGCCGGGAATGCCGGGGCACGGATCGCCTGCGGCCTGATCTCAAAGTAATCGCGAGGCGGGCCCGCAACTAGTCCCGTGAAGCCTGCTGGACGCGCGCCCGGCTTCGCCACCAGCGCCAACCCAGCAACACGGCAAACCCGGCGATCACCAATAGCAACGAGGACGGCGCCGGCGTCGTTGCAAAGCCTTCCGGACGCGGCCTGGCTGCAGGTTGGGCTTGAGCGGCATCGGCCCCGAGCGCCAGCAAAACGTTAATAGTCAGGAGCGTAAGCGTCCTGCCGATCTGTCGTAAATTCGCTGCCTGAGACATTTCTGATGACCTCTGTTAACCTAAGAATGTCACGGCATGTGTTGGCTGCGCAAGTTTTACGCGCCGCTCTCCGCGTAACGTTGTATCACGTTCCCCAGCCTGCTGGGTCTCTTCGGATTCGCGCGGCGGCCATGAATTTGCGTGCCAAAGTCTTTCATGGAGATGACGCTATGAATACGCTACTTGCGGCAAGCGTGAGCGCCCTGCTTGCCGGCGGCGCAATATACGCTCAACCACCGGCGCCGTCCGATCCGCAGCCGATATATCGCGTCACGGTGATATCTCGCAGCCTGCAGGCAGTCAACTACGAGCATCGGGGCGGCCCGACACCCATCGATTTCCGCGGCACCGTGCTGCTTCCGGACGTGAAGGGCTCCGCTATCATCGAAAGCCATCGCGGCAGCGTTTCGATTGACGCCAAACTCGAGCACCTGGCGCCGCCCACGCGTTTTGGGCGCGAGTATCTCACATACGTGCTGTGGGCCATCTCCCCGGAAGGACGCCCCAGGAATCTCGGCGAGATCCTGGTGGACTCATCCAACAAAGCCCACGTCAAAGTCACCTCCGACATGCAGGCTTTCGGGATGATGGTCACGGCTGAGCCATACTACTCGGTCACCCTGCCAAGCGATGTGGTGGTGGCGGAGAACGTAGTGCGGCCCGACACCATTGGAACCCGCGAAGAAGTGAGTGCGAGGTATGAATTACTTCCGCGCGGCCAGTATACGATGACCATCCAACCCGGCCAACTCCACTCGCCCGGCCCGGAGACTGGAAAGCTGTCGTACGATCGCTACGAAGCGGTGCTCGAGTTGTACCAGGCCGAAAACGCCGTGCAAATCGCTCAGTCGCTGGGGGCGGGACAATTAGCGCCGGAATCTTACAACAAGGCGGTCACGCTTCTTTCACAGGCACAGGACATGACTGCGCGAAAGATGGACACTCACGCCATCGTGTCCGCGGCGCGGGAAGCCACTCAAATGGCCGAAGATGCCCGCACCATTGCGGTGAAGCGCCGGGATGAAGAGCGCCACCAGCGGGAGCTGCAGCAATCGCGGGAGCAAGGCGAGCTTCGCCGCCAGGCGCTGGAGCAGGCCGAAGAAGCCCAGGCCCAAGCCGACGCCGCTCAGTCTCAAGCAGAGCGGGCGGCTGAACAAGCACGAGCGGAAGCAGCACAGGCTCAGGCCGTAGCCGCGCAACGGGCGGCTCAGGCCGCACAACAGCGCGTGGCCGTCGCGCCGCCGCCTAATCCGTCCGTCAACCGCTCCAACGCCCAACAACAGTATCGTGCAAAGTTATTCGCGCAGTTGAACTCCACGCTATCCACGCGCGATACACCTCGAGGCCTGGTCGTTACGATCAACGATTCCATGTTCGAGCCGGGCAACGGTAGATTGCGAGTGATTGCATCCCAGCCGCTCGCCAACCTGGCGGCGATTCTGTCCTCGCATCCCGGCTTGAGCGTCCGGGTGGAAGGCTACGCCGATACCGAGCCTGTTTCCGATGAACGCGCGCGGTCGGTGCAAACGGCGCTCATCGTGAGCGGCGCGGCGGCCCCAAGTTTGATCAGCGCGGTGGGATACGGGAACTCGCGGCCAATCGCCCCCGCCGGGGCCGAGCAAAACCGCCGCGTCGAAGTTGTGATATACGGCGACAGCATCGGGGACAAGGCGCTGTGGGACCATCCCTATTCGCTGCGTTCACAAGGCTCATGATTCCTACTTGGAACGCCCGCTATTCATAGCGCAAAGCGCGCATCGCATCAATGCGGCTGGCTCGCAGCGCCGGAATATACCCGGCAGCACAAGCCACGCCCCCGAGCAGCAGGCCGGCCAGCACAATCGTGATTGGATCTTGACCCTTAATTCCGTACAACTGCGCTTGGACGAATTTCGATAAGGCGATCGCCGCCGCAAAACCGGCCGTAATCCCGATGCATACCAGCCACAGCACTTCCCGCATCACCATCCAGATCACGTCGCCTTGGAAGGCTCCTAGTGCCATGCGGATTCCGATTTCACGCGTGCGCCGCGCCACGGTATAAGCCATCACGCCGTACAGCCCGATCACGGCCAGCAACGTGGCCAAAAAACCGAACACCGCCGACAAGCTCGCGATCAGGCGCTCGATCAACAGCGAGTCTGAGATCTGCTCGTCCATGCTGCGCATGCCGTAGAGCGGCACATTTGCATCCAGTCCGCGAACTTTCGAGCGCACCCCTGAAAAAAACTGATCGGGGTTCATGGCGGTGCGCGCATACACGGTCATGCCGCTGACGTAGCTGATGGCGAGATACGGCTCGAACAACTGAACCGGCACTTCATCGCGCAAGCTGGTGTACTTGATGTTCTTGATGACGCCGATGATCTCCATGTCCGTTTTCGTGCCGGGATCGATTCCGAATCCAGCGTGGCGTCCAACGGCATTTGCAGCGGAACCAAAGAACTGCTTGGCGAACTTCTCGTTGACGATCACCACGCGCGGCTCGGTATCGTCCGGCTGGTCGCCATGTTGCACCGTCTGAGTGTCTTGCTCCGTGAAGTCCCGCCCCGCGAGAATCGGCACACCCAATGTTGCAAAATAACCCGGACTGATCCAATTCATGTAGGCGTCGGGTGTTTCAGTCGCTTTCGGATGATATCCCTCAATCGTCAGCCAGCTATCGGACTCATTTCGTTCCAGAATTCTCACCATAGCGATTCCAACCGAGCGAACTCCAGGGATCGCGTTCAACTCGGCAGTGAGCCGGCGGTAAAACAACTTGGATCGGTCGGAGTTGTAGCCATCCAGAGCTGGATCGACTTCGAAGGCGACCAGATTACCGGTCGTGAATCCGGGTCCCAAGTCGCGCAGGTTTCGCAAACTTCGGATGAACAAGCCCGCGCCGATCAGCAGCAGCAACGACAGCATCACCTGCACCGCCACCAGAGCCTTGCGCACGCGCACGTGGGTTCCACCGCCCACGATTCCTCCCACCGTGTCTTTCAGGACAGGCGCCACATCCGGTTTGGTGGATTGCAGGGCCGGCGCCAGGCCGAAAATCAGCCCCGTGAGCAGGGACACCGCCGTGGCGAAGAGCAGGATCCGCAAATCCGGCGTCGTGGAAAGCTTGAGCGCAATCGTTTCCGGAGGCAGGAACAGCAACAGCGCACGGTCCGTCCAAATCGCCAGCAGCAAACCCAGGACTCCGCCCGTCACCGAAAGCAGCAGGCTCTCCACCAGCAGTTGACGGATGATTCGGAAGCGTCCCGCGCCAATGGCAATCCGGATCGCGATCTCCTTCTGCCGCGATGCCGCGCGCGCAATCAGAAGGCTGGCGACATTGGCGCACGCGATCAGCAGCACGCCGCCCGTCAAGGCCATCAACACCCACAGCGGCGTCGCCAGCAGCTCGCGGATGTGCGGTTTGCCCTGCGCGCCCGGAAGCGCCTCGATCACGTTCTGGAGGAATCGCGCGCGAATTTCCGCGGCCGCCTTGTTGAAGGCCTTTTCCTTCACTTCCATCTCCAGCATGCCGTGGAAGTATGGCTGCAGTGACGCCTGCGCTTGGTGCCGCGATACGCCGGGCTTCAAACGTCCGAATGCGTTGACCCACCGGGTGCGCCGGTTGGTGAAGTTGAGCTGTTCATTGAATAGCGGCTTCAACTGCGGCCGCATCATGATCGGAACAAACACCTGGCTTGCGCTGCCTAAATCCACGCCCTGAAAGCCCTTCTGCGCCACGCCGACGACGGTGAAGTTGTGCCCATTCACGGTCAGCGTCTCTCCGACAACCGAGGGGTCGCCGGCGAATCGCGATTGCCAGTACGCATAGCTCAGCATCGCCAGCGGATGGCCACCCGGAATGCGGTCGTCATCCGGCGTGAACGTGCGGCCAATGGCTGCGGCCACCCCCAGCACCGGGAAATAGGTTCCCGACACCAGTTCGCCGTTGGCCAGTTCAGTGGTTCCGTTGAACCCCAAGCTGAACTGGTCTCCAAAGCGGCAGAACATCCCGGAGAACACCGAATTGTTGGCTTTGAAATCGCGATACATCGGGTAGGAGAGCGAGTTGTCGCCCCAGTTGCTGCCGTAGTGAAACCCCTTCATGTGGAGCAGCACCAACTCCTGGGGATCCTTCACCGGCATCATCCGCAGCAGCACCTGATCGAGCAACGTAAAGATGGCGGTGTTCGCGCCAATCCCAAGCGCCAGGGACAAAAGAGCTACAGCGGTGAAGACGGGAGACTTGCGAAACGCCCGCAAGGCAAACTGGATATCTTTCCAGACGGAAGCCATGGCTTTTTAGACTACGCGGCGCTGCTTTGGTTAGTTCCGGAAAAGCCCAATCACCGAGGTGTTCATCTCCACATCAAAAGCAGCCCGCCGCGGCGCTCAGTGACCGGCCGCCGGCGCTCCAACGCTCTCCGAATCCGGGGTCAGCAGCCGTGTATTTGCTCCACCGAATTCCCAGCCGGCTTCTAAAAGCCGCTCGGGATACGCGCTGAAGACGATATGAAAGACATTGCGATCCTGCGCCGCGGCGAGCGGCCTGCCCCGCCGTATGGAAACGATCGCAAGATACTTGAGGATGGAGTACACATCGGCTTCCTCGGGGAGCTGCCAATCGACGTCTTGGGTACAAAAGCGGACGCGAGACCCACGCTGGGCCATGTTCCAGGCCAGAAATGCGCACCGCTCCACCGCGGATTCAAACCAGGCGGCTTGGGATGCGGGCACATCCAGGTCCAGGAAGAACGCCACCGCCTGCTCCTGCTCGCGGGCGAACTCGCGCACCTGAAGATCGCCGGTGTGGGCGGTGGCCTTCCAATCCACGTGGTGCGCGTCTTCCAGCGCCTCATACGGGCGGATACGGTAGAAGTCGTTGCCCTGGCCGCGATAGAACGACGTCATGTCGTCTTGCAGGGCAACCAGCAAGTCCTCGAAGCCGGGCCGCGGGTCGATGGATGGGTAAACCAAAATGTCGCGCAGCAGCCGGACTTGTATGCGCCGCTCGGCGAATCCAAACGGAAAGCGCGTGGAGAAGCGGAAGCTGTTCTGCCGGTAAATGCCGCGTCGCGCAAAGAACAGTTCCACCGGGGCCTCGATCCGCGCCCCGCCCGGAATCACGGTGAAGTACAGGGGCAGCGCCAGCCCACAGTCGCTCGACCCGGCCAAATGAATGGAGAAAGACGGCATCCAATTTTTGGTATTTCGAATCACGATGCGGCCCATCAGCTTGCGCCCCGCGCACAGGTGCTCGGGAAGCAGGAACTCCAGCTCCAGGCCGGCCAGCGAGAGGCGGCTGATGAATCCGGCGACCATCATGGTCGCAAGCAGCAGAGCCAATATCAAGAACAGCAGATTGTTGGCCGAAACGAACGCCGCCAGCGCCACCAGCACGCAGGTCATCGTGAACAAAAGACCCATCCGGGTCACCTGCTGGCGGGTGCCGTGATCCAGCGCGGTTCGAAGCCAATGCCACGGTTTCAGCACTCCTTCCACGATGGCATACCCCGAGGGTGTTATGAAATTAGCCTAAAGCCCGGCACAAAATTGGCCGATTTCTCATTAGATCGGCTCGATCCATGTACTTTCGATCGAGGCACTTACGATCGAGGGACTTAGATCGAGCAGGATACGCGCCGCCAGGACGGCGGGTGCGCGCTAGCCCAATTTGATTTAAACCATGGAAACCTCCTTAACATCGCTGGCCGAGACACTGGAAGATCGGCGAACGAATCTAGAGCGCCTGCAATCCTTGCTGAACGCCTGCCCGGTCGCCATGTACACGTGCCAGGCGGAAGGGGACTTCACCACCACCTTCGTTACCGAGGGAGTGACAACGCTGTGGGGCTATGAGCCCTCCGATTTCCTGCGCGACCCACGATTCTGGACCGAGCACCTCCATCCAGAGGACGCGCCGCGCGTGCTCCGACAGCTCTCCCGGGTGGTGGAGCAGGGCCGCCACAGTTACGACTACCGCTTCCGCGTCAAGAGCGGCGAGTATCGCTGGACGCACGACGATATGCGGCTGGTGCGGGACCGAGCCGGCCATCCGCTGGAAATCGTAGGTTACTGCTTTGACATTACGGAACAAAAACTGGCGGAAGCGGCCTTGCGGGAAAGCGAAGAGCGGCAGAAGATCATCTTCAACTCCACCTCGGATCTGCAGGCGCTCTTCCGGGTTGAGCCCGACGATACCTTTGTGACCGAGGCCGTGAATCGCACCATGGCCGAAAACCTTCGGTCCAGAATGGGCAAGAACGCGGCGGACTACCTTGGTAAAGATTTTGGCGAGTTGCTAGCAGCGACGGGATTGTCGGCGGAGCAAATCGCGTTCCGGCGCTCGCTCTACCACCAGGTGATTCAGGAGCGGACTACGGTTCGCTTCGATAGCCCGCAGTCGGAACTGCGCGACGCGCTCGAAATCTCCGTGTTTCCGGTAATGGACCAGCAGGGAAATTGCACTCATATCCTATGGAATGGGCGCAACGTCTCCAAGCGCGTTAAGGCCGAAGCCGAGCGGCGTGAAAGCGAGGAGCGCTATGCTCTGGTGACGGAGGCCACTCACGAGGGAATTTTCGATTGGAACCTGGTGACAGGCGCTTACTATCTCTCTCCGCGCTTCAAGGAGATTCTGGGATATAGCGATGACGAGTTGTCCAACGAGCCGGAATCCTTCTTCGGGCACATACATCCGGAGGACCGCGCGCGGATGAATGAAACGGTGGATCGCTATACTCAAGACCTCGCCAAGGACAGATTCTCAGACGAACTGAGGCTCAAGCACCGGGACGGCACATACCGCTGGGTGGTTTCGCGTGGGCGCTTTGTGCGCAACGCCCAAGGCGAGCCCGTTCGCATCGTGGGCGCCATCGGTGACATGACGGACCGCCTGGAATCCGCGGCCAAGCTGGCGGCCAGCGAAAAACGGCTCCGCGACATTATCGATTCCCTGTTCGGATTTGTAGGGCTGTTCTCGTTGGACGGCCGGATGATCGAGTGTAACCGCTCTGCCCAAGTGGCCACGGGAGTGGATCTGGAGGAGTTGGTTCACCGGCCGTTTTGGGAAACCCCAGGCTGGAGTGACCATCCCAGCGAGCAAGCGCGGATAAGGGAAATGATGATGCGGGCTTCGCGGGGTGAAGTGGTTCGCTTTGAAAGCAGGCTAACGGTGCGGGGTCCACGTTCCGTGGTCATCGACGTGACATTTGGACCGCTGCGCGACGATCAGGGAATGGTGTGTAACATCATCGGCCATAGCGTGGACATCACGGCGCGCAAACAGGCTGAAGCTGAGTTACTCCAGGCCAAGGAGGCAGCCGAATCCTCCAGCCGCGCCAAGAGTGAGTTCTTGGCCAACATGAGCCACGAGATCCGCACTCCGATGAACGGCATTATCGGTCTGACCGAGGTGGTGCTGGATACCAAACTGGACCCTGAACAGCGCGAGTATCTCACCCTCGTCCAGAGTTCGGCGGAATCGCTGCTCACCATCATCAACGACATCCTCGACGTCTCCAAGATTGAAGCCGGCAAGCTGCGCCTGGAAATCCAGGAACTCGATTTACGCGACGTGGTTCTCGATGCTCTCAGAGGCTTGAAAGTCTCGGCTGAATCGAAAGGACTGAGCCTGGTTTCAGACGTCCATCCCGGCGTGCCGGCGCTGGTCCGAGGCGATCCCGGGCGGCTCCGGCAGATACTGATTAATCTGATCGGAAATGCGATCAAGTTCACCAGCCAGGGCCAGATCTCAGTCGAGATTGAGCGCTGGCCGGACAGCACGGACGCATTGCACTTCTGGGTGCGGGATACGGGCATCGGCATTCCCGCCGAAAAACAGGCCATGATCTTCGAGGCGTTTACTCAGGTGGACGGCTCCTACACCCGCAGGTTTGGCGGCACCGGTCTCGGTTTGACCATCGCCAGCCGTCTGGTCCGGATGATGCATGGACGTATTTGGGTAGAGAGCCAAGAGGGCCAAGGCAGCACGTTCCACTTCACGGCTCGCCTGGAACCGGCCGGCGTCGGAGCGAGCAATTCCGGCCTTGCGATTGGGCCTGCTGGACTGTAAGCCGGTTTCTGTACCCCGAAAGGCGGCGATCATTCCTCTGGGCGAGGCATTGCTGCCAAGCTCTAGCAACCTACCCGGGAGTCGAACGGAGCGGGCCGCCCCTCCTCCCCTATTTGGTCTTGCTCCGCATGGGGTTTACCCTGCCAGGCGGATCGCTCCGCCCGCGGTGCGCTCTTACCGCACCTTTTCACCCTTACCGAGAATGTCGAGCTTTCACACGAATCCCCGGCGGTATATTTTCTGTGGCACTTTCCGTGAAATCCGCTTTGAGCGAACCCCCCCGGCCGTTAGCCGGCATGCTGCCCTATGGAGACCGGACTTTCCTCCCGCCGGCGAGTAAAGCTCGCCCGCGAGCGACCACCCGTACAACAGGCCCAACTCCATTCTTGCAGAAAGGCTCCGGGTCTGGCAGATAATACGGTCATGCCTTTGGTTCGAATATCGCTACGCCAGGGAAAGACGACAGAGTATCGCCACAAGATCGCGGACGGAGTTCATCGCGCGATGGTGGAGGCGATCAACGTACCGCCGCAGGACCGCTTTCAGGTAATCACCGAGCACCAGGCTGACGGACTGATTTACGATCCCTCCTATCTCGGGATCAATCGTACGGACGAAGTTATCTTCATTCAGATCACTCTGAACGGGGGACGGACGCTGGACCAGAAGCGCGCTCTATACAAGAAAATCACGGAGCTACTGGGGAAAGAGCCGGGCGTCCGGCCGGAAGACGTGGTCATCAATCTTGTCGAGGTGGCGAAAGAGAATTGGTCCTTCGGCGACGGGATCGCCCAATACGCAACGTAGGGCAGATTCCCACCCTGATGTGATCAGCGAACTGCGGTCGCGGTCCGTTCCTGCTCGGCTTCGTCGGGAAGCTGGTCCTTGGATTCGTGATATTCCATCTCGGTGTTGACCGCCCAAATATTGGACTTGTCGCGCTGGCCAGCGACGATGTTGTCCACGGCGGTCATGGCGGTCAGCATGGAATGGTCCTGATTGTTGTACTTGTGCATGCCATTGCGGCCGATCAGGAACAGGTTCTCATAGCGGTCCACAAAATCGCGAATCACAGGGAAGCGATCATAGGTGCCGAAGTAGGCCGGATACGTTTTCTCCATGCGAAGCACGGTGCCGTCCAGAACATCGGCGCGCGCAACGATCCCCAGCTGTTCGGCCTCCTGGACAGCCAAGGCGATCATATCCTGGTCCGGCTTGCGCCACAGCTCATCGGTGTCGTAGCAGAAGTATTCCAGACCGATCCACACCTTCTCCGGATCGCTGACCAGGTACGGGCTCCAGTTGTTGAAGATCTGCATCCGGCCGACGAGAACATCCGGCTCCTGGATATAGATCCAGGTGTCTTTCAGCAACTCGCCGCCTGGGTCGCTGATGTTCAGGCGATTGAGCAAAAGCCCGACCGTAATGAAGTCGCGGTACAACAGGCCATTGCTTACCTCCTGAACTTCGCGGGGCGGCGGGACATCAAACGCCTGGATCAGTTCCTTCACGGACATGGTGGAGAACACGTATTGCGCGGGGAAAAAGCGTTGTTCACCGGCATCGCTGCGAGCCGTTACTCCGGTGACGCGATCGCCCGAGGTAGATATGCCGCAGACCGTCCAACCGGTGAGAATCTCGCCGCCCTCCGCCGAGACGCGGGTGGCCACCTCTTCCCACAATTGGCCGGGACCGAGCTTGGGATAGAGAAATTTGTCGATCAGAGAGGTTTCGGTATCTTTCTGGCTGACCTCGTCCGATCCGGCGCCTACCAGCTTCTTGAAATGGTGCAGGATAGCTTTGCGAAGCGAGAGCCCCTTGATGCGCTGCGCTCCCCACTCGGCGCTAATTTGATGGCACGGCACGCCCCAGACCTTTTCGGTGTAGCTCTTGAAGAAGGTCCCGTACAAATGCCGGCCGAAGCGATTGATCAGAAAATCCTCGAGGGTCTTCTCGGGGTGTATGGGCCGCATCGCGCTGGCCAGGTAGCTGCATCCGGCCTTGAGAGTACGCAACGCGCCAAGCTTTCGCAGGGTTGCAAGATTGAGCTGGAGGGGATAATCGAAGAGCTTCCGCAGAAAAAAGATGCGCGACTTGCGCGGCCGCACCAGCATCACCAAGCCGCCGGCATCGGAGCCGGCCGTGGCGCCGTTCGAGTTGAGCACCCGTTCGCGGTTTTGATACACCAGACGGTGCTTTCCTTCCGCGGTCTGCTCCACGGGCGCCACCGACATCCACCAATCCATCACCCGGTCTGATTTTGAAAAGAAGCGATGCCCGCCGATGTCAATCCGGTTGCCTTTGTATGCCACC
>Ga0182015_10006317_pt1 | contig 11949 bp, 10 predicted proteins | sample 712P3MmetaG_FD_120478 | JGI IMG/M metagenome (GOLD analysis project Ga0182015, IMG submission 120478) | Permafrost microbial communities from Stordalen Mire, Sweden - 712P3M metaG | ecosystem: Environmental > Terrestrial > Soil > Wetlands > Permafrost | place: Sweden: Stordalen | collected...
CGGGCACGATCCGGGCAGATCCACGCGTAAACCCCGCTGGCGGTCAGAACGTCTACCAGTTTGTAATGATGCCGACTCCTTGACAGACATTGTCTAGGCGGGTCTATCGTGGCCGGTATCGCACCAGAAAGGAACAGTATTTTTATGAAACGGTTTTTCACGCTTGCTACCGTGGTAGCTACTAGCGGCTTGCTTTTTGCAGGCGCGCTTGCGGGGGCTGCCAGCGCTAGCGCCAGCGTGGCCGCCAGCCGCCCGCAGCCCGGCGGGACGATCATCAGGACTCCGGGTAATTCCGGCCTCCCGACGATCAGCGAGAACTGGTCCGGCTATGCGGCCACGTCCCCGAAGAAGTTCAACAGCGTCCAGGCCCAGTTCGCGCAGCCGAAGCTCAGCTGCCCGGGTAAGGCCAACCAGTGGACCTCGAACTGGGTCGGCCTCGATGGCTTCACCACCGACACCGTGGAGCAGACCGGCACCTTCGCCTTCTGCGGCGGCAAGGCCCACACCACCCCGCAGTACGAGGCCTGGTACGAGATGTTCCCGGCGGGCTCGATCGGCGTGTTCAGCGTGAAGCCCGGCGACGTCATCGACACCGCGGTGCACTACACCGGCGGCAAGTTCCACATCAGCATCGCCGATGTGAACAGCGGCAAGCACTTCTCGATCGCCAAGAGCTGCGCCACCTGCCAGCGTGCGTCGGCCGAGTGGATCATTGAGCGGCCCGCACTGTGCAACAACACGGAAACCAAGTGCTTCCTGACCGCGCTGGCTGACTTCCACACCACCGTCATGGGCCAGGCCAAGGCATCGGTCTCCGGCGGCAAGGTCAAGGGCATCGGCGGCTTCAACAACGTGCCGATCTTCATGGTGGACCCACTGAAGACCGGCGGGTTCATCTCACTCGATCAGGTCAGCGCGCTGAGCGGTCCTGCCTTCGCGGCGCAGTGGATCCGGTCGGGGACAATTACCCCGATCACGCTTGGCCCGAGGGGCTAACCCCGGCAAGCATGGTCTGACCCGGTAACCGAACAACGCGCGTGCCTGTCCCGGCTGATTCAGCCGGGGCAGGCACGACGCGTATCAGCCCCCCGGACGGCTTCGCCCGCCGAGCCGTCCCGGGCGACCAGCGCATCCGGGCGCGCAGCCCGGAGTGGCGGCAGAGCATCCGGTTAGCATGGCCGTCATGAGCGACTACGAGCTGGCCCATGAGTACGAGACGATCAACCTCTACCGCCGGGATGCCGCCGCGAAACTGGAGCTCAACCGTCCCGGCAGCCTGAACTCGTGGGACCGGCAGCTCGGCATCGAGCTGCTCGCCGCCATCAGGTCCGTCGGCGCCGATCCGGCCGTCCGGGCGGTGACGATCACCGGCGCGGGACGCGCGTTCTCCAGCGGCGCGGATCTCAAGGCGGGCCTCGGCCGGACGCCGGCCGGCGATCCGGACCTCTACAGCGTGCTGACCGAGCGCTACCACCCGATCATTGTCGGGATCCGGGAGATGCCCAAGCCGGTGATAGCCGCGGTGAACGGCGGCGCCATCGGGATCGGCCTGTCGCTGGCCCTCGCCTGCGACCTGGTGATCGCCGCCGAGTCGGCGTACTTCCTGCTCGCGTTCGTGAACATCGGCCTGGTGCCCGACGGCGGCTCGTCGGTCTTCGTGCCCGCACGCGTGGGTTTCGCGCGCGCAGCCGAGATGGCCATGCTGGGCGAGCGGATCGGGGCCGCCCGCGCGCTGGAGTGGGGCCTGATCAACCAGGTGTGGCCGGACGAGGAGCTCGCCGCCAAGGCCGACAGCCTGGCCAGCCGGCTCGCGGCCGGCCCGACCAGGTCCTACGCCGGAGCCAAGCGCCAGCTCAACAGCTGGCTCTACGACCGGATGGACGAGCAGCTGGAGCTTGAGGCCCAGATCCAGCAGGAGGCGGGCAGCTCGGCCGACTTCGCCGAGGGGGTCCAGGCCTTCACCCAGAAGCGCGCGCCGCGATTCACCGGCGCGTAACCGGCTCCTCGATGTAGTAACCAGCTCCTTGATGTATCTGAGGCCGGCCGGCGGTCTCTCCTCTCCGGGACCGTCATCCCCGGGACCGCGGGTCCCCCGGGATGCCAGCTTCGGACGCGATCGAGGAGACGCACATGCCATCAAGCAACCAGTACACAGCGACCGGCCCGTCCATCGTCGGATTCCAGACTGACGGCGCGCATATCCAGACCGGTGCCGCGGTAGCCGGTACCTCCCTGGGGCTGCAGGGCACCGGCCCCACCGGCGTGGCCGGCCAGGGCCAGGGCAACTCGGGCATCGGCGTGCACGGCGTCGGCCAGGGAACCGGCGCCGGCGTTCTCGGCAAGGGCGGCGATGCCGGCCCCGGCGGGAAATTCGTCCCCGGCGGGGACCTGAGTCCGCAGATCCACCTGCAGCCGAACGCGATGCCGCAGGATATCGGCACTCTGGCGGCTGTCCAGCCGCAGCAGATCGAGAAGCTCCCGCCGCTGCCCTTGCATGGCACGGCCGGTGACTTCTTCCTCGGCAAGTTCGGGACTCCCGCGCCTGGCTGCGCCCTGTGGCTCTGCGTCACCAGCGAGATCACCAGCGGCGAGGGCTCCGGCGCGGAGTGGTGCCAGGTACTCCTCGGCAGCCCGGTCAGGGGCACGGAAGTGCCCTTCGAAGGCTGAGGCTGCTCCGCACCTCTCGTCATCGCCCGACGTCCGGCGTGTGGCCATGCATGCGCGTTCGAGCGGGCCAGAGGACTGAGTCATCATGGACGGGTGTCAGAGTGCAGGCGGGACGGGCCTGCGCGTTGCTGCAGCGGCCAGGCAGACGGGTGTCGCGAGCGTTACCGGAGGGAGCCCGCATGGCGCCGAGCCGGCTGCGGCTGGCCCGCCCGGTTTTCGCGTTGCTCGCCTTCATCTCTGCGCTGGTGCTCGTCGACACCGTATTTTTCACCGCACTGACCCCGCTGCTGCCGTACTACACCCGTGCGGCCGGGCTGTCGAAGGCGGGAGCCGGGCTGCTGGTCGCTGCCTACCCCCTCGGCACCCTCGTCGGCGCGCTGCCCGGCGGAGTGCTCGCGGCCCGGCTCGGCGACCGGCTCGTCGTGATGATGGGACTCGCGCTGATGAGCGGGTCAACGCTGGTATTCGGCTGGGCATCGGCCCCGGCGATGCTGGATGCCGCGCGGTTTGCCCAGGGCCTCGGCGGGGCGTGCACCTGGGCCGCGGGGATGGCCTGGCTGGCGAAGGCCGCGCCGCCGGACCGGCGCGGCGAGCTGCTGGGCACCGCGCTGGGCGCCGCGGTTGTCGGGGCGCTCTTCGGCCCGGTCGTCGGAGCCATCGCCGATCAGGTAGGGACCGGGCCCGCTTTCGCCGCTGCCGCGGTAGCCGGCACCGCCTTGTTCGTGGTCGCCTTCTTCGTGCCCGGTCCGCACGCCTCGCCCTCGCAGGGCCTGCGGGCGGCCTGGCCCGCGATCCATGACCGGCAGGTCAGCACCGGCATGTGGCTCACGATGCTGGCCGGCCTGGCCTTCGGGGTGCTGGACGTACTCGCCCCGCTGCGCCTCAGCCACCTGGGCGCCACGGCGACCGTCATCGGGGCGGCCTTCCTGGGGGCAGCCGCCATCGAGTCGTCGCTCTCGCCGCTGATCGGCCGGCTGTCGGACCGCCGCGGCGCGCTGCTGCCGGTCCGCCTCTCGCTGGCCGTAGCGGTAGTGGTCAGCCTGCTGGCGCCGCTGGTTGCGCCCGCGCCCGTGCTGGTCGTCCTGCTGATCCTGGGCCTGCCCGCCTACGGCACGCTCTTTACCCCGGCCACGGCGCTGCTGAGCGGCGGCGCCGACCGCCTGCAGCTCAATCAGGGGCTGGCCTTCGGGCTGGCCAATCTTGCCTGGGCGAGCGGCCAGGGCATCGCCGCGGCCGCGAGCGGAGCGCTGGCCCAGGCGACATCTGATGTTGTCCCGTACGCGCTGCTCGCGGGTACCTGCCTCGCGACGCTGGCCGTGCTCCGGCCGAAGGGCGCGAAGGGCGGTGCGGCCGGACCGGACCCCATGCCCGCGGCCTAGCTGCAACGGTCCGCCGCGATCCGGAAAGCTCAGTAAGACTGGCCGAATAGCGCCGAGAATCGCCTCGGGCGGCCGTCCACGATGCAGGTGCCCTCCGGCGCCTCCAGGTGCTGCGGCAGGCACCGGATGCTGACGGCCAGCGGTTTGAGCAACGCTTCGCAGTCCGGCTCCCCGCACCACGCCCCGAGCACGAACCCGCGCCGGTCACGGAAGAACTGCTCCATCTCCGCCAGCGTGCTGATGCCGGTGTGGATGCCTTCCCGCAGCCTGGTGCGGGCTTGCTGGAGCAGTCCCTCGTGCACCTCACGCAGCGCGCCGGTCATCGCGCCGAGCGCGTCACCGAAGCCTGCCGTGCGCAGGGTGCGGTGATCGAGGCGGACCCGGTAGGAGACCGTACGCCCGGCCAGGTCCCGCGGTCCCACCTCGACGATCACGGGAGCGCCCTTCTTTATGTAACTCCACCGCAGGTCGGCAGACCGCTGCTCGCTGGTTTCCACCAGCACGCGGTCCGGGTCGATGCCGCCCGGGCCGGTCAGCGCGGCGGCAACCTCCTGGGCATAGGCCAGCACGGCGGCACTGCTGTCACCGCGCAGGATCGGCACGATCACGACCTGGGACGGGGCGATGGCCGGGGGCAGCACCAGCCCGTCGTCGTCCCCGTGGGTCATGATCACCGCGCCGATCAGGCGGGTGGAAATCCCGAAGGACGTGGTGTGCGCGTACTGCCGTTCATTCGCGCGGTCGAGGAAGTCGATCTCGGCGGCTCGCGAGAAGTTCTGCCCGAGGTAGTGCGACGTGCCGGCCTGCAGCGCGCGGCCGTCCTGCATCATGGCCTCGATCGTGTAGGTCGCCGCCGCCCCGGGGAACCGCTCGCTGGCGGACTTCTCGCCGGGCACGCTGGGGATGCAGAGGAAATCCTCGGCGAATGCCCGGTACATCTCGTGCGCGTCGAGGGTGTCGGCCATCGCGGCGGCTTCCGACTCGTGCGCCGTGTGGCCTTCCTGCCACAGGAACTCGGTGGTGCGCAGGAACACCCGCGGCCGCATCTCCCAGCGCACGACGTTGCACCACTGATTCAGCCGCATCGGCAGGTCCCGGTAGGAATGAATCCATTCCGACATCGACCGGCCGAAGATCGTCTCCGACGTCGGCCGCACCACCAGCGGCTCCTCCAGCGGCGCGGCCGGGACGAGAACGCCGTCCACGCTCTCCAGCCGGTGATGGGTGACGACGGCCATCTCCTTGGCGAAACCCTCCACGTGGCTGGCCTCGGACTGAATGTAGCTCAGCGGGATGAACAGCGGAAAGTACACGTTGGAGTGCCGCCGGGCCCGGATCTGACGGTCGAGCTCGGCCTGCATGAGCTCCCACATGCGGTAGCCCCACGGCCGGATGACCATGCATCCGCGGACGTGCGCCATGGTGGCCAGCTCCGCGGCCCGCACCACTTCCTGGTACCAGCCGGCGAAGTCATCGGCCCGGGTCGGTGAGATGGCCGTTCCTGCCGAATGCGACTGTGCCGGCACCGGGAAATCCTTTCGGCACGGGAAGGGGCGAAGCCCTCGCGGTCAGATATACGGAGGCGAGCCTGGCAAGCCTAGATTGCCAGGCCATCACCGGTCGAGCCGTTAACCCGGCAGGCGGAGGCAGGCGGCAGGCGGCCGGGCGAAGGCAGGCGGCCGGCTTGAGTACCCAGCGGCAGCCGGTGCCTGCCGCTTCCTACTCAGCCGAGTTGCCGCGGCCTGCCAGCAGATCCTGGATGCGCCGGATGCGGGCGTCGAGGTCAGCGAGGAAGCTCTCAAGGGCGGCCCGCTTGGCCTCGACCGTCGCGCGCAGGCTCTCCTGCAAGGTAAGGCACTCGCGGGTCAGCCGCCGGCGTTCGTCGTCGCTGGTCCGCTCATCGTGATAGGTCCTGCGTATCTGCGCCATGCGGTCCTCATTGCGCAGCACTGTCGCGATCTCGTCGAGGTTCAGGCCGAGCAGAGTCTGCAGCTCACGGATGCGTTCCACCCGGGCTATGTCGTCCTGCGAATAGCGGCGCAGTCCGCCGGCCGTGGTGCAATTGGGGACGATCAGGCCCAGTTGCTGGTAGTAGCGAAGTGCCCGTTCGGACACGCCGACGCGCGCTGCCGCGGCACCGATACCGAGCAACTGCCCGTTCCCCGCCGGCAGCCGATCGCTCGCTAGCTCCGCACTGCCCGTACCGGGCGTCGCGCTCATCGGCTCAGCCGCTTCCCCGCGATGTACCGAGTTCCCGGTCCGCGTCGCCGCTCTCCGGCGCGGCAGGCTTGCCGTTTGCGGAGGGCTTGCCGTTTGCGGACAGCCCGCTATTTGCGGACGGCCTGCCGTTTGCGGAGAGTTTGCCATCTGCGGAGAGCTCGCCGTTTGCCGTGAGCTCAGCGGTAGCGACAGCCTCGAGACCCGCCAGCCCGCCTGCTTCTGCCGCGCCTTCGGCCAGCTCGACAAGGACCGGCTCTGTCGCGTGCACATAACGCCGGCCGCGGACGGCGGAGGCCACGATGCCGATGGCCGTCGCGATGGCGGCGAAGGTGAATGCCAGGTGCAGTCCGGCCGCGAATGGCTGCTCAATCAGCTTCGGGAAGAACGACCGGCCGGTGATGTACGCGACCTGGCGGGCAGGCAGGTGCTGTAGCGCGCCTGTGGGGCCGAGCAGTTCCTTGATGGGGTTGTAGCCGAGGAATGCCGAGAACAAGCTGCCGATCGGTGGTTCATTGGCGACCGTGTGGGCGGCGGCGGGGGCGACGCCGGCGGCGACCAGCCCGCGGTACAGATGAGCTGGCAGCCGCGCGGCCAGTCCCAGCGTGACGATGGTGAAGAACAGGCCCATGGACAGCACGGTGGCCGAGTTCTGGAAGGTGTTGAGCATCCCGGCACCCGCGCCGCGCTGCTCGGGGGGCAGGCTGTTCATGACCGCGGCCTGGTTGGGCGAGAAGAACAGCCCCATGCCGACCGCGAACAGGAAGACGAGCAAGGCGAACCAGATATAGCTGAAGTTGATCGGCAGCAGCTCTAGCAGCAGGAAGCTGACCCCGGAGACAGCCAGGCCACTGGTGGCGAACGCCCTGGCCCCGTACCGGTCAGACAGCACGCCGGCCAGCGGGGCGGTGAGCAGGAACCCGATGGTGAGCGGGATCATCGAGATGCCGGCCCACAGCGGGGTCTCGGCGAAACTACGGCCATGCTGGGGCAGCCAGATTCCCTGCAGCCAGATGATCAGCATGAACTGCAGGCCGCCACGGCCGAGGGCGCCCAGCAGCCCGGCGATGTTGCCTGCGGTGAACGCGCGGATCTTGAACAGGCTCAGCCGGAACATCGGCTGCGGCACCTTGGTCTCCACCCAGGCGAACACGACGAGGACGGCGATCCCGCCGAAGATCGCGGCCAGCACGCGGGGATTGGTCCACCCGGTCGGATGCCCTCCGTAGGGGAGCAGCGAGTACACGATCCCGGTCAGCAGTGAGACCAGCCCGATGGCGAACAGGGCGTTGCCCAGCCAGTCGATCTTGGCCGGGATGCGGATCCCGTTGTCGCGGAGCTTGAGGTAGGCCCAGATCGTGCCGAACAGGCCGAACGGAACCGACACCAGGAAGACCAGCCGCCACTCGATCGGGGCCAGCACGCCGCCCAGCAGCAGCCCGAGGAACGAGCCGGCCACCGCGGCGACACCGTTGATCCCCATCGCCTTCCCCCGCTCGTCCTGGGGGAAAGCATCGGTCAGGATGGCGGTCGAGTTGGCGAACAGGAATGCCCCGCCGACCCCCTGGAAGACCCGCATGATGATGATCCACAGTGCCCCGGCCGGCCCGGTGAGCCACGTCACCGACAGCAGGATCGAGAAGAACGTGAAGACGGCGAAGCCCAGGTTGTACATGCGAACCCGGCCGTAAATGTCACCGACACGTCCCAGGCTGACCACCAGTACCGCGGTGACCAGCAAGAACCCCAGGAAGGTCCACAGGAAGTAGGACGTGTTGGACGGCACAAGCGGGTTGAGCTTGATCCCCCGGAAGAGCGCCGGCAGCGAGATGAGCAAGATCGACTGGTTGATCGTGACCATCAGGATCCCGAGCGTGGTGTTGGACAGCGCGATCCACTTGTAATGGACGCCCCGGCCACCCGGGTCCGAGAGGGCCGCCTGCTCCTGTCCCGCCACTGTCATGGAATCTCCCCGGCTGTCGTCTCTGATCCCTGTCAGTTGCCGAGTCGATCCTATCGAACCCTTACGTCAACGTCAGATACAGCCCCAGGTCACGTGGCGCCGAGATCCAGGGGGCACACCTCATGTATCCAGTGGCCGTCTCCTAGCAGCCGCACGTCCTGGCCCGTGGTGATGACCGCCCCGCACCGCTCGCAGACCTTGCCGGGAGCGTGCGCCTCATTGTCCTCCGGCAGGTGTTCCAGATCCCGCTCCGCGCGGTCGTGCTCCCCGATCTCGCGCTCGCCCAGGTTTTCCTCGCGGTACTCAGGCCCGGAGTCAGCCTGCATAGTCATCGTGCCCCTCGCGTGTCCGGGATCGCAGAGCGCTTCGCCTGCGATCCCAGTCTGGCACGCCAGGCGGCGAAGGTTCAGCCCGCAGCCCGCGACGCGGAGTTCACGGGCGCCGTGCACGGGCCCGGCGAGTCCAGGCCGGGGTTAGGCGTTCTGCTCGTAGGCGATGCGCAGCAGGTGCAGCACCTCGTCGTCCAGGTCCTGCACGCTGCGCAGGGAGATCTTGTGCGTGGCCTGCCCGGGCGCGGTGGCCGGCTGCAGCCGGGCGGCGAGCGCATCGTAGACCGGGCGCAGCGCCGCCTTCGCGCCGCTGTACTGGCCGTCCACGTACTCCGCGACGGTCGGCCGCACCCAGCCAGCGTCCCGGGCCGCCGCGTCGGCGATCGCCCACTGGCTGTTCTGCGGTATGCAGTGCTCGGACCGCAGCCACTTGCGTACCGCGTTCTGGTCGAGCGGGTCGATCCCGGAGACCCGGACCAGCGCTACCCACTCCGCGAGCGGCCGGCCGGTGCGCTCCGCCAGTGACGCGCTCACCGCGGTCAGCATGTCGTCGGGCGTCTGTGCCATGCGGCACAGACTAGCTGCGGCCGGACTACGGCAGCATGCCGTCCACCCGGCGCATGATCTCCCGGCAGAGCCGGCCCACATCGCCCGGGTCATCGCCCCGCCGAGCCACAGCGCCGGTCCCCCGGGCCGGAACGCCTTCGGCGCGAAGTACACGTCACGGAACGAGTAGTGCTCCCCCGCGAAGGAGGCCGGCGTGTCCCGCCAGAGCACGGCCCACGCCCGGAGATGCTCGTCGAGCAGGTCACCGCGCCGGCGGAACGGCACGCCCAGCGCGGCGTACTCCTCCGCCAGCCAGGACACCGTCGGCAGCACGACCAGCCGTCCGCCGCTGATCAGTCAGCATGGACGGCGGCGAGAGGCCTGCGGTGAATGCACGCAGGCGGGAGTGGCAAGCGTAGGGCGCCAGGCCGTCACCGGTCGAAGGATTTACCCCGGCGCGATGCCGTCATGTTCCGGGAGGGATGCCGTCATGTTCCGGGAGGTAGGCGACCAGCTTGAGTACCCGGGTGCCGGGCAGCTTGTGCAGCTGCCAGTGGCGCGCGTACCGGGGCGGGCGGGCACCCGGATACTCCAGCACGGCGACCCGGCCCGGAGGCCGGATACCCCGGACGCGAGGCGCGGACGCGCAGCCCGCGTAGAACGCGATCGGGATGAACTGCTCGCCCTTGATCAGGCACGGCGAGCGGATGCCCAGGTCGCGAAGGTCGGCGACGATCCTGGTGTAGTCGTTGTGGAACGTGATGGTGCCGCGGACCTCGTGGTCCAGTACCAGATGCTGAGCCACTAGCTGGAAGGCCAGACAGCAGGCGACCGCCACCGCCGCCGGGGCGCGGAATCTCGCACTGGCCCCGCTGATCAGCCCGGCGAGCCCGGCGGCCACGGGCAGTGAGAGCAGCGCGTACGCGGGTAGCAGGAACCTCGGCGCGGCGTAATTGATCAGGAGAAGGTACTGCGCGGCGACGCAGAGCCCGCAGACGGCGGGCAGCAGCGCCGGGCCAAGCCGCCCGGCCCGCCGGGCGGCGAGGATCCCGAGCGTGACGAGCACTGGCAGCGCCAGCCACCACAGGCTGAGTTCCGGCTGCCGCCAGCCGACGGTGCACGGCCGGCACAACGTCGGCCCGTTGATCGCCCGCAACTCGTCCCACACCGCGAGATGCAGCCCGAAGCCGCCCTGCTCGCCGCCCGCATCGTGCAGGCGGGCTAGCGGGCCGCCGAATCGGACGTATGCCTCGATCACCCACTCGGCGCCGCCCGCCACCAGCCCGGCCAGGGCCGCTGCGGGAAGCTGCCATCGCCGCCACGACCTCACCACCAGCGGCGCGAGGACAAGCGGCGCGGCCAGGAACACGGCGTCGCCCGGCCGGACCAGCGTGGCGAATGCCATGCAGGCAGCCAGCCCGGCAAGAGCCCCCCAGGCGCGCGCGGCGGGCGGCTGGGCGCCCTGGCCCGCGTCATCCTGCTTTCCCGGCCGGCCGGGCACGCTCGTGCCGCCGGCGCCGGGCCGGGCGCTGGCTCCGAGGCCCAGCCGGGCACTGGCCCGGAGGCCGAGCCGGGTACTGGCCTGGAGGTAGAGGCCAACAGCGGCGAGCCCGCTCAGCGCGACCCAGAGGTCGGGCATGGCCTGCGGGCCGTAATACTCCGCGGTCCACAGGCCACCGAAGATCAGCCCGGCAAGCGCCAGCACCCGGGCCGACTGCAGCTGCCGCCACGCCAGCAGGGCCAGGAACAGGCCAAGGCCCGAGGCCACGGACAGGTAAACCCGCAGCGCCCGGACCGATGAGGTGAGCAGGGCCACCGGCGCGACCAGCAACGGGATGCCGCGTGCCCGGGCGGGGTCGAACCAGGCAGCGGGCGCATGCGCGCTCACCTGGCTGACATAGACCGTCTCATCCCAGCTCAGCCCGAGCCGCTGCGACACGAACACCAGCTGGCTCGCCGTGAATGCGGCGGCCACCAGCGCGAGCCACCAGACGCTGTCACCCGCCGGGAGCCAGCGCCGGCCGTGCGACCAGCGGCCGCCAGGGCTGGAGAGCCACCGGGAGCGGGCGGCGGTCAGTGACACAGCTATCACAATGCCGCCTCCGGTGACCAGATGCGCCGGCCATGGTGCGGCGGCGGCCAAAGCTTTGCCTCATGACCCGGCCGTGGCCAACTAGCCGGGCCGCGGTCAGCTAGCCGGGCCGGGCTAGGCCGAGCGGAGTGAGGCAGGGCTGTGGCCGTCGATGGTCACGTCGCCGCACAGACTAGCTGCGGCCGGACTACGGCAGCATGCCGTCCACCCGGCGCATGATCTCCCGGCAGAGCCGGCCCACATCGCCCGGGTCATCGGTGAACTGGGACGGCTTGATGCAGAAGGTGGTGAACCCGGCCGCTGCCTGCGGCGGGATCACCGCCAGTGCCTGGCCGAGATCGGCCACGCTGTCACTGCCGGGAAATACGCCGCGGGTGCCGCCGACGAGCTCCAGCCCGCGCGGATCCCGGCCTGCCGCCAGCATCGCCTCATCCAGGCGCCGCATCTCGCCGGCCGCGGGCCGGCCCAGCGGGTTGAACCCGTCGCCGTACCGGACGATGCGTTCCATCATCCGCTGGTGCATGCCGGCCCCGCCGAGCCACAGCGCCGGTCCCCCGGGCCGGAATGCCTTCGGCTCGAAGTACACGTCACGGAACGAGTAGTGCTCCCCCGCGAAGGAGGCCGGCGTGTCCCGCCACAGCACGGCCCACGCCCGGAGATGCTCGTCGAGCAGGTCACCGCGCCGGCGGAACGGCACGCCCAGCGCGGCGTACTCCTCCGCCAGCCAGGACACCGTCGGCAGCACGACCAGCCGTC
>Ga0182015_10006319_pt1 | contig 11947 bp, 14 predicted proteins | sample 712P3MmetaG_FD_120478 | JGI IMG/M metagenome (GOLD analysis project Ga0182015, IMG submission 120478) | Permafrost microbial communities from Stordalen Mire, Sweden - 712P3M metaG | ecosystem: Environmental > Terrestrial > Soil > Wetlands > Permafrost | place: Sweden: Stordalen | collected...
CCTTGCTTCAAGATCGAGATGATTTGTTCTTCGCTATGCCGCGTCCCTTTCATTGCGTTTCTCCTCTCCTGGTTTTGGAGAAACTCTCATTCTAGGTGGTTCAGTTTTCGGGGGCTAGGTCAGCACAAAATCGGCATTTCCCGCAGCCCCGGCGAACCGTAAATACCGCATAATCCCCCGGTTTGACCAGCTTCACCCCGCGGCCAGTTTCTACTACTTGGCCGAACATCTCATGGCCCAGCACCAAATCTTTGTGGGAAGGGGGTGCCTGGGCGCGACCACCTGCGGCCTCGGCGCGGTCGGTGCCACAGATGCCAACCCGTAACACGCGACTTTGATCTCTTCAGGCTCGGAGATAGATGGTTCCGGCCGGTCGACTAGCTGGACAATTTTGGTTCCCGGCACAACCGCAATGGCTTTCATTCGTTACCTCTTTCATGGGCGTTGTTTCTGTCCCGAACGATCGCCGACGGGAAGTCCTCATCTTCGCGCGCTATGAGCTCATGTTGAGCACTACGCTTGCTGTGGTGCAATGCTACATTTGTCTCTATTCGCATTACGGGCGTAATAACTAAGGATGAAAGAGTGTCCAAACTCTCTTTTAGGACGAGCGTTTGCCGCGTGAACCGGAGCGTCTGCGGGAAGAGATGCGTCGTTTTTTCCAAAGTCGGGATCCGCCGAGGAACGCGTTGGAGTTATCGCCTAAACAAGCTTTGGCTGGAAGCGTCTTGAGCAACCGCGCGTTGCCACCGCCGAGCACGACGTAGTCGGCCTGTAGCGCCATCCTCAGCCGCTTCACAACATCGGCCACATAGTGACGCCATTTTTTCTTTCCCAGGCGCTTGAGCCCTGCGAGACCTATATAGTCCTCAAAGGTTCGCCCTTTTCTGTAAGGCAGGTGTGCCAGTTCCATGGATTCGAGCACTCCATCGACGATCAGTGCGGACCCCAGCCCGGTACCCAAACCCAGGAAGAGCATGCGCCCTCCTTCATAGCTCCCCAGCGCCTGCATGGCCGCGTCGTTGACAATCTTAACGCGATGACCGAATGCCCGCCTGAAATCGAAGCCAACCCAACCGCCCCCGAGATGGTACGGTTCGCTGACAGGTCGGTCGTGAACAACCGCACCTGGATAACCTATCGATACCGCAGAATATGTCCACCCGGCAGATGTTGCCAACAGGCAGACCGAATCCGACAGGTGCGCTCTATGATCCGCCCTACGTCACTGCTGCAATAGTCCCTACCGTTTTGTGCCTTGCTCCACTTTTGAAAGAATGGTCTGCATCTCGGAAACGACAGCGGCATCCCCTTTTGCCAAATCGGCTATGATCCGATCACGCATTGATAGAATTCCACCGAGCAGATTGCGCAGGGCTTCGTCTTGGGTGCTATTCGCAAGGCGCTGGGCCTGGTCAAAGAAACGGTTGGCATCATCTCCCGAAGTTCCGTAATTCTTTTGTGTCGCCTCCAGGTACATCAGCGCGCCTGCATCGCGAAGCTGAGACAGTCGTTCAGAGAACTGACATGCTTCGATCTGGGCTGTCGACGCTGACACTTTCTCCTCTAACCGGTTTGCTTTGGAATGTTGCGGAATGAACCCGGCGAGAAAACCTGCAATGAGCAGAATCGGCCAGACAATAAGATTGTTTCGCATAAGCCTTCCTCGCGTTACGCTTCCGGTCGCTAAAATCCGCTCGTCCCATTATTCGGAGGCCTCTCAAGTTTTTACATGGCGAGATGGAGCCGTTCTGGTTGCGCCAGCCTCCTCTAAAGAAGCGGTGACGCACCATGTTGTGGGCTAGCAGAAAAAAGAGGACTGCCAAGACAACTATAAACAGGAACTTTCCAAGGCCCAACCAGATGGACCTTCGTTCTTCAGGCCCCGTTGTATCCAAATCAGTTGTCATCAGAGTTACCTCCATACCAGCTTGGGTGCTTGCGATAATGAAATTGATCCCTCGAACCTTCGACGAGGGCCGCATTCTCATGCGGCTGGTGGCAGGCTTGGTGGCACCTGTAGTTCCGGCACGCGCGACCGCAATACCTGCAGTACGTGAGCACGGGAAACAATGCCCTCAACCCGACCGTCCGACATCACGGGGAGTTGATTGCCATCCTCCCGCCCTATGATCTCCACGGCCTTCATCGCGGGCGCGCCGCTAGAAATCCACAAAACCAAGGATCGACCCAGGGCATCAGTCAACGCCCTCTCCGCAAACTACTTGACGGCAGTCACCGACTTCACCGAAATGGTGGTCCCGTCGGCCGTGCCTGTAACTTTAGTCTGCTCCCAAGCCAGCTTGCTGAGAGTGTCTAGCGTCGCTTGATCCGAAGTGTCAAGGGTATAGACCTTGTCGCCGACAACCAATGCATACTTGGCGCCCTTCTGCACGCAGGCACGAACGCAGGCTGCGGGGGCAAGCCCCTCTGTATGCTTGGCGCCGCACATGGCGTCGCTGACTTTTCCGGTAAAGATTTGGGTCGTGCCCGCGGCCATAGTGGGCACAACAGCCAATCCGGCGCTCAGCACCACCGTCGCCATCAAAACTTGCAACATCCGCAAACGAGACATAAATCCTCCTGTGTACTCACAGACCTCTGCAACGCTCCGGCCGTGATTTACAAAGTATTGAGTAACCAAGGAACGCCTGTCTGGTCAGAATGGAACACTCCAGCAGGATTTGCCATCGGCGTGCGCTGGGTCAGGAGTTGGCGGCTGGCTCATCGTTCAGCGGCGACTGCTTGAATTGGCACAGGTTTGTGATAGCCGGAATAAGTTTCGTCCGCTTGCGACTTCCGCGTGAACAAGAAGAGTATTTTGGCCCGCGACTTCATCGCAAAATGCTTCGGAAGCCAGATGTTGTCTGCCAGAGGCATCTTCTCCAGTTCGAAGTGTGTACCCGGCTCGACCTCGGCGAGAAAACCTCCGATTGATACCGGGTGTATGACTGTGGCTTCGACCTTGACCCACTGGAACGTCTGTTTGTCGATCCAAAGCTTGCCCTCCATGCCCGTCAACACCTTGGCCTCGGTATTGGGAGGCTCATAGCCGGCATGGGGTGTCGCCTTGAGCACATAAACCTCATGCGGCCCCAGCTCTTGCTCACCCACCAGCTTGAAGTCGAGGGCCTTTGTCAATTGCTCCATCAGCAGATGATCACCCCGGCGATCTTTTTCGTACTTCGCGATCCGCTGCCCCCGTTCCTGCTGAGATTCTTTCTTGCGTTCAACGACGGTCGTATCCAGCTTTTGTTGTTCGCCTGCCTGCTGTTCTGGCGACAGCGGCTTGCCGTTCACGGCTACGAGTCGCTCATAAGGAGAGCCCAAGATCATGAGCTCTTCGTATGTCTTGGTGCCTCCACCTTGTTGCCGGTCACGCTCGATATAATCATAATCAGGAGCGGCCTTCCAATCCACCGCATTGGCCTCGACCGAACGTTGGATGATGGTCTCGACGTCAAGTTGGGCAAAGGAAGCGGCGGCCAGCCCCGCAACAAGAATGACCTGTTTCATAATGCTCATCATCTGTTCCCAATTCACTGCATCGCGCTGTCGGCGTGTCTAAGCGCTAATTGAACATTGACAAGAGGGGCGTTGTGATTAGCTTCGCCATCAACCTCAATTTCAACGGACCTGCGATTGTGTGGACCGAACCAGCGTCGCGCCTGAAGCGTCCGCCCAGTACATCGTCCCAGGCACTGCCTGATAAACGAAATCGGTTCTCCGGTTCTGCAGCCAGCGCTCTCGTTGTGCCTCGCGCAGGATTCCGAGGGTCATCGATTCACCAGCCAGTTCTAGCCTTCCTCGAAACAATAGGCGGCTCTCATGACAGTACGACGTTGCCGTTCCCAGCTGGGCACAACACGCTACAACAAGCTACCCTGATGACCTTTGCGAGTCGAACACACTTCAGGCTCCGCTAAAGAAGTTAAGTAACCAGAGAACACTTGTCTGTCCAAAATTGAACACTCCCGCTAGGCTGTCTGAAAGAGTAAATAGTCGCTTCTCGGGATTCTCTAAGGATGGCGGCGGGAAAAGGCATCCTCATCGTCGCTGCGAACAGGAACGTCAGATGCTCGGCAATTTGGACAGCTTCATAAGATAGCGCAATGTCGTCAAGCGGCCAGTGTCAGATCCACATGGGTGCCTAGACGGGGACCCGCCAATCTGACCTGCGTGGCGGATGTCATGTTCCCCGAACCGATACGACGTTGCGCCCAGTGCTCCCAGCCAGTCGTAGATCAGTCTCACCCGCACTCCTTGGCGTGCCCTGTCAGACAGAGCTTCACCAAACTGCCTGCCGACATCATCAGAATGGATGATGTAGTTTTCGAAATGAATCCTGCTCTCAGCTGTGCGGATCGCTTCCAGCCATGCCCGATAGTTTTCGTTCGCGTCCCGGAGGAGACACACCTTATTTCCTACTGCAGCAAGACGTGGGCATCAAGGCCGACGTCTTAATCGGCAGTGGCGACGTTCCGAAGGTGCTCGGGCAAGCTGCGAAGCAAACGAATGCGGATTTGCTGGTTACTGGGTGCTACCCTTATGGCGGTAACCTGCGGACCCACGGCTACGGAATCATTTGCGCGGTAGCGATTCCAGTGCTGAACGTGTGAAAGCTCAGACTCGTAGGGAAGCGGTCGCTAGTCCTTGGTTCGGACTGTCCGATAACTGAATCAGAATTTCGTCTTGCAGTAAACTTTCGAAGAAAAAGGGAGATGCGGGGCCATGATTGAAAGACTTAGGGAAAGCCGAGGAGCGGCTTTTGGGTTCAAGGTTATCGGAAGAATTAGCGGCGATGAAGTCAAGGCATTCGAGCCCCAAATTGAATTCCTGATTAAGGAACGGAAAGCGCGGCCGATCGGGATCCTCGCGGATCTTTCGCAGATGGAAGGCGCGGATTGGAACGCGCGTTGGAATGAAATACGTTTTCTCCAGAAATACACCGACCACATCGTGCGAATGGCAGTGGTCGGTGCCGACAAATGGGAAGAAGTAGTGGCGATGGTTCTCACCGGAACTGCCGTTCTTCAGGCTGAGACCCGCTATTTCACAAGCGCGGAGATCGGTGCTGCCTGGGAGTGGGTCAGAACCAGTAAGAATGCCGATCGCGTCCCCGTACGAACCATGTATCTGGGTACAGGTCTCTTTAGAGCGTCTAACAAAACCTCCCCAGGCAGCTTGAGCGGCACTTCACTGCAGCTTCGCGTACTCGGCCTTCGCTTGCTTCAGGATGGGGATGTCGGGGTCGGCGTCTTTCCAGAGGGTGAGGAAATCCCGGTATGCCAACTTAGCCTTGGCGGTGTCGCCCACACGGACGTAGGAGCGGCCCAACTGCAATCGCGCCATCGCACTCACGGGATCGCCGACCGTCAGACCCTTGTGATCAAGGATTTTCTGAAATTCAGCAGCGGCTTTGGCACCCTGATTCATCGCCAGATATGCCAAACCGCGCACGTAAACCGGATACAGTCCTCCGAAGTAGGTGTTGAAATCGAGCGGAGGCACGGCGAACTCGTAGGCGCTATTGGCCAGCAAGAGATCGATTGCTCTTTGCGGGTCCTTTCCGCCAATCGCAGCTAAGCCGCGAAGGGCAGGCAGGTAGCCGTTCTGAACCTGCGTGTCTTCGGGGTAGGCTTTGTCCAGCTCACCGGCAAGCGCTTGCGAGCGTGAGAATTCATCCGCCAAGGCAAACGCGAACGCGGCGGCGTATTTGAGGTCTCGGCCAGTTGCCATTCTTAGCGCCATCTCCGCCCTTTGGCGGGTTTCCGCGGCATTCCCGTAAAACGCGTTCCAGATCGCTTGCGATGCAATCCATGTCGCCGCCCTTTCCTTTGCTCCGGCACCCTGCGCCAGATCCATGGCGCGCCGGGAAAGGCGGTCGGCATCCTTTAAGCGTCCCGCTTGCGCGGCTACCAGCGCCTGGCTATGGTCGAGCCACTCCTCCACCTCGATACGCTGCTTGCTCTCTGAAGCCACTCTATCCATCTCCGCCTGGTCCCCCTGAAGGAAAGCGAGGTAATAGCGGAAGATGAGCATTAATGCCGGATTGCTGTCGGGGATCGCGTGGCGCGGAATGGCTTTCGATGCTTCGTCGAACCGGTCCAAGTAAAAGTTGCCGCCGACGATGCAAATGATGGCCATGGGCATTCCCGGATCGAGCGCCCGCGCCATTTCGGCGAATTTGATCGCCTCCTGGTAGCGGCCCGTGCCCTGGGCCGCATATCCCGCCGACAGAACGAAAGCCTCCGCATCGCGCGGATAGGTCTGCCTCCAGAGCGAAACCGTTTGCCAAGCCTTCTCCAGGTTTCCGGTAACATTGCGATCGTATACATAAGCGATGTGGAACTTCTCCGGACCGCTCGTGTGTTCCCTCCATTTGTAGGCGTTCGCGGTGCTTTCGCGCGCCAGTTCCTGCTCGCCCAGGTCGCTGTAAGACAGGGCCAAGTCCGCCCACGCTAAAGCGAACTCCGGATCGATCTCCGTGGCGCGTTTCAACAGGGGAAGCGTGCGGATTTCGTAACCGGAACCCATGCCTTTGAGAGCGTTCGTATACGCCTTCAGAGCTTCTAGCGACGAGGTCGTCGCCTCCCGCAAAGGGACGTTGTTCTGCTGGATGGCAGCCCGCGATTCGCCCGCCCGGAGGCGGAATTTGCCCGCCATGTCGCTTACCGCGTTTAGGACGCCTTCCTTCTTCTCGGATTGCACTTGTTGCTCGTCGAGAGTGTCGCCTGTCGAGCAACTGACGGCGCGCAGTCCTAATACGTAGCTGGTTCCGAGGCTCGCGATCGAACCGGTCAGCATGGCTGCGCTTCCGGTCCGTTCACAGACTTCGCGAGTGAGCTCGGCGGTCAACTTCTGGTCCGGCGGCTTCCCCATGAGTTGGAGCGTCTGGCGGATTTTCTGGTCCGAGATCAGGCTGAGAAACGGCGATTGCTTAAGCTGCACGGCCAGCCCCTGCCGAAGTGTATCGTCGAATACCGGGTCGCCGGTCTTGTTATCGAAGTCGGCAAGAACGATCATATCCTTGTCGGTGAGTGTCGGCGCACTGTGAAGGTAGAAGTAACCGCGCACTGCAAGCGCCACGACAGCTAGGGCGACTGGAATAATCACCTTCCAACGCATTCCAAGGTGATTGGTAGCTCCAGCACTTGCCGCCGCTGGCAGCCGCCCCGACTCCGTGTCTCGCTTCAGCCGTTGCAGGTCAGCGCGAATTTCGGACGCGTACTGGTAGCGCAGGTTGCGGTCTTTCTCCAAACACTTGGCGATGATCCGTTCCAATTCCGGGGCCGCCTTGGGGTTCAGCCGCACGGGAGGAAGCGGTGCCCGGTTTAGGATAGCCTCGAAAATTACTCCTGTGCTTTCACCTTGGAATGGCAACACGCCCGTTGCCATCTCATATAGCACTACTCCAAAAGAGAACAGGTCGGTTCGAGCGTCCAGTTCCTTGGCGCGGACTTGTTCCGGCGACATGTATGCGAGCGTGCCCGCGGCAGCGCCAGGGCTGGTAAGAGACGTCTCCAAGGTCGACGCGTTCATGTCAAGGCCTTCGGACTTGAGTAAGACCTTGGCCAGTCCGAAGTCCAGAATCTTGGCGTGCCCCCGTTTGGTGACGAAGATGTTGGCGGGCTTGATGTCGCGGTGGACGATTCCCTTGGCATGAGCCGCGTCCAAAGCATCGGCAATGTCGATAGCCAGCGATAGGATCAAGTCGGTCTCTAGAGGACGCCCCGCAATCCGATGCTTCAGCGTGATTCCGTCCAGAAACTCCATCACGATGAAGGGCTGTCCGTCTTGACGCCCAATTTCATGGATCGTGCAGATGTTGGGATGATTCAGTGCGGAAGCTGCTTGCGCTTCCCTCCGAAAGCGTTCCAGCGCCTGCGGATCGCGTGCTAGTTCATCGGGCAGGAATTTCAACGCGACAAAACGTCGAAGCTCCGTGTCCTCAGCTTTGTAGACTACGCCCATACCACCGCCGCCCAGCTTTTCAACAACGCGGTAATGGGACACTGCAGTGCCGATCAGTTTCGATTCCCCTTCACTTATCCCTGGCTCGCGGGCCACCAGTTTGCCGATCACCTCCAGAGCGGGCGACTCTATGAGATGCTCGGCCTTTGTTTCCTGAGCCAGTAGCGCCTCCACTTTGCGCCGAAGTTCTTTGTCAGCCCCACAGGAGCGTTCGAGGAATTCACCGCGGCGGCTTTGGTCAAGCTCCATAGCACGCTGGCAAAGCTCTTCAACCCGTCGCCAAAGTTCAGGCTCCATGTTTCAATTCCGCCCGCTCAACTCGTGCAGCAGCCACATCTTTGCCAGTTTCCAGTCTCTTCCGACCTTTTCCGGCGAAATCCTCAAGACTTCGGCGGTTTCTTCGATGCTCAGGCCACCGAAAAATCTAAGTTCGACCACTCTGCTTTTCCTATCATCTACCTCGGCCAACGCCTTCAACGCGTCATCCAGGGCAACGATGTTCGCATCGGGTTCGTTGGAGACCGACGGGGCGTCCTCCAAGCAAATGTGAGGCACCTGACCGCCTCTCTTTTGGTAGCCGCGGGAGCGGGCAAAATCGATCAGGATACGCCGCATCAGCTGCGCGGACACGGCAAAAAAGTGCGCCCGATCCTGCCAGTTGACTTGTGCACAGTCGACCAGCCGCAGGTACACTTCGTTCACCAGAGCGGTGGTCTGCAGGGTGTGACCGGGCCGTTGCCCCGCCATGTAGTGTTGCGCTACTCGATGCAATTGCTGATACACCAGAGGGGTGAGTTTTTCCAGAGCCTCTTGGTCTCCTCCAGTCCAAGCCCTGAGTAGGTGGGTAATGCCGTGGGCAGAAGGCGGCTCCATCCAAGCCTCCACAGTCTCTCAATACTTTACACCCCAATTGCCAAGAGGCCACGCCCCCATGATTGTCCAGTCACCAGCTTTAGGAGTCCTCATTTCATTTACTTCTGATTCACCGTGACGGTTTTTACCTCCAGTTCCCGTCTTACTGGATAGAAAGCATTCAAGTGCAAGTCCAACAAGGAGGGAACATGAAATCTCCGTTACTGAATCCCATTTTCGGAGTTTGCTTACTTGCTGCGCTGGCGATCCCCGTTTGTGTCGTCGCGCAGGGAGAGAAACAACAGCCGGCAGAGCACGTTCAACACTACACGGTCACCGACCTCGGCACGTTGGAGGGCGGAACGTTTAGCCAACCATTCTTTATTAACAGGTATGGTCTAGTGAGTGGCTCGGCGAGCCTCCCGGGCGGCACGCAGAACGCCGTCCTCTGGCTCAACGGGCAAATGTATGACATCGGCGCGCCCGGACTCGGGGGACCGAACAGCATCGCGTTTGGCGACAACGAAAGATTCCAGTCCGCCGGTGAAGCTGAAACCTCCACTCCGGATCCAAACGGTGAGGATTTTTGCGGATTCGGTACCCATCTCACCTGTTTACCTTTCGTGTGGCAAAACGGTGTAATGACTCCGCTCCCGACGCTGGGAGGCAACAACGGCGAGGCCGGGCTGATCAACAGCCGAGGCGAGGTAGCCGGGACTGCGGAGAACGCGACGCCGGACTCGACCTGCCCACCCGGAGACCCTCAAGTGTTGCAGGAGAAGCCTGTCATCTGGAGAAATGGCGAGATTAAGGCACTCGACACGTTCCGGGGCGATCCGGACGGTTGGGCCTTCGGGATCAATGACAAAGGACAAGTTGTCGGGGCCTCCGGCATTTGCTCGACACTGAATTCGGACACCTACTTCTATGTTCTGTCTCGTCACGCATTGCTCTGGGACAATGGCAAGGTGACTGACGTCGGCAACCTCGGCGGTACGGGGACGTACGGACCGGGCAACATCGCCTCGGCCGATCCGGAGCTCGCTTCATCGGACCGCAATGACCGTCTGCGAAGACGGCAAACGCCAATGTCAATGGAACCGAGAAATCTAGGAACATGAACGGAGACTTCGGGAGCAGGAGAATCTCCTGCTCTCTTTTCTTGTGTTTCGGGTCAAATGTAATGAAGCCAAGAGTGGCTCTGTAGCGTCACAAGTTAGGACACAGAGGAGGCCCTACGAGACGCATTTCTGTATCTGTGACCATCGCTCTTCTCGCTGGATTCGTCATCGGCTGCTGAGGGCAAAAGCTGAGTTTCAACCCGCCGCCCAATCGACACGCAGGAAACGCCAGCAGATCAGAGCGCATCCGAAGGACAAGAATGCCTCGTGAATGTCCGCCCGCTTTTCGTAGCGCACCCGGAGTCGCCGGAACTGGTTCAGCCAAGCGAAGGTCCGTTCAACTACCCAGCGCCATCGCCCCAGTCCACTGCCATGCTCGGTGTTGCGCTTCGCAAGAAAAGGGATGATGCGTCTGTCACGCAGACCTTGCCGGATTGACTCCGCGTCATAGCCACGGTCGCCTAATACGCAATCAGGACGATGGCGCGGTCGGCCTCGCTCTCCCTGCAAGCTTGGGATGGCATCAACCAGTGCGAGTGCTTGCTGCGAGTCGTTACGATTGGCTCCGGTCAGTTGAATGGCGAGAGGAACCCCGCGACCGTCGCAAATTAGATGACGTTTGCTGCCCAGCTTGGCCCGGTCGGTTGGATTCGGTCCCGTCTGCAGCCCCCAAAAACTGCCCGGATCGAACTGCCGTCCACGACGGCCCGCGACCAATCAATCTCCCCGTAGCGTGCCAGCCAGTCCAGCAAAGAAAAGTGGATCAGTTGCCAGATGCCAGCCTCTTGCCAGTCACGTAACCGCCGCCAGCAAGTCATGCCAGAACCGCAACCCAATTCCTGTGGCAACATCTCCCACGGTATTCCGCTGCGGAGCACGAAGAGAATTCCCGTCAGACAAGCACGATCCGGCAAGCGAGGTCTGCCTCCGTTGGGTCTGCGCGGTAAGGGCGGCAGTAGCAGTTGAATCAGATTCCACAAAGCATCGGGAAGCAAAGGAGTGCTCATGGATTGAGCATCCTAGCACTGATGAGAATAGCTTTCCGATCCTGCGACTGGTAAGGACGGGGTTTTGTTAGGCTGTCTTAAGGACTACATTCCTGAGTACACGGAACTGTAACGGGCGCGGCCTGGCGTGTTGAAGGCGCACTCACCGCAGTTCAGATCGATCGAAATGGCGACGCTCGAACAAGGAGACGGGCAGTTCAAACACCCGAGTCTCACCTCCATCGAATGAGAACTCCTTTTCGCACTCCGGCACCGTTGCAAGTGGTTCTGAGCCTATCCTTATTATTGTTGCCGTCGACAGTGATTCTCCCCTGAACGACGACCCAGGCCCCGCAGCTGGGACAAGTCATGCACGAGCACAGAATGCGATCTGCCACTCGCTAATTATAGGGCCCACACTCACAAGTCTCCTTTGACTTCAAAATCCCACGCGCGCAGCAGATCTGATGGAACATACTTCTGATCTTTGTTCTTCTGGACCCATGCCTTGAGCTGAGTTGAATGTTGGTAATCCGCTGGAGACAAACGTAATTTCCTAACGATTTCGTCGAAGGACGTCGGACCGTTGTTACGGGCGGTGTGTAGATCCGGTTTGCCCCAATCTGGATTCCCGCGCTTCTTGGTCACTGGTGGGTTTTCCTTGTCCGCTTATGCAGCGCAGTTCCTCGCAATGCTCTTCTGACCGAAGTGGCGATTCGCGTTGCACCGTGGCCATTTTACGCTTTGGATGAGCCTTGATGATTTCGCCCTCGGAAAAATCAGCAAACATTGTTCGCGATTCCGCAGATTCTTTGGCATACCATTGGCCGTGTATATTTACCGATTGCGAGGTGTGTGGGGTAGATCTTCGGTGGTCGCACAAGCTTATGAGCTATCAGCGACAGATTTCTGTCACCACTAAGGGGCACGGCGACATGCACGACCTCACCGAGCAAGTGGCTTCTGTCGTGAACGCTTCGGGAATCCAAACGGGGACAGTCAACGTTTTCAACG
>Ga0182015_10006321_pt1 | contig 11943 bp, 8 predicted proteins | sample 712P3MmetaG_FD_120478 | JGI IMG/M metagenome (GOLD analysis project Ga0182015, IMG submission 120478) | Permafrost microbial communities from Stordalen Mire, Sweden - 712P3M metaG | ecosystem: Environmental > Terrestrial > Soil > Wetlands > Permafrost | place: Sweden: Stordalen | collected...
CGGGGCTGATCGTCAATGGTCATCGTCGGGACTGCGAAGCCTCGCGGCGTGATGCGGACTAGTTGCAGAAAGGTTTGCATCCCATGGAGCACTCCCAGCGGATTGGCGGCTTCGAGATGGGCTCCATCGGCCGCGATCTCCAGATGGTAGGACTCATCTTCATCCACCTGCTGCACGGGTGCGCTCGCCCCCCTGGTCTTGATGAAGAATTTCGGCTTGTTGAACTGGGCCGGGCGCCAGAGGGGGATGCCGGTCTGTCGCGAAAGGAGGTTCAGGAAGCGCTGTTTGGCGCGCTCCAGCCGAGGCTCCTCGAAACCATCGAGCGTAACCCCGAACCCGCTGTCAATCAGAAGCTCGCCCTCACCCAGCTTCACTTGCGCGGGCAGAGGCATCAATGGCAGGGGAAGGGGCAACGGAGCGGGCGCGGTTTGCCCCAGGGCGATCAGAGAACTGAGCATCAGGGTCATAGGTACAATCCGGAGCAAGGGCAACCTCAAGAGAAAAACCGGGAACCGCGCTCAACGATTCTATCTGTATCCTGAGCCGACACATGGGCCAAATCCTGAGCCAAATGCTGGGCCAGCGGCGATAATAGAGAACTGACACGATGGGATGGAGTGCTAACGATGCCGACCGCCGTTTTTGAACACGCAATGTTGCGTGAGATTTATGAGCAACCCCGCGCGCTCGCCGACACCATTGAGCATTATGCCCCCAACGGCAAACTGGCGACGGAAGTGTTTCAGCCGGTCGCCGACGCGTTGCGCGGCCGTTCGCGCTTGGTGATCGCCGCCAGCGGTTCCAGCCGCCACGCTGGCCTTGCCGCAGAGATCATGCTGGAGGATCTGGCGGGCTTGGTCGTCGATGTCGAGTACGCCAGCGAGTACGTGTACCGATCCACCCACACCATTCAGGATCCAGGAGTTCTGGTCATTTCCCAATCGGGTGAGACCGCGGATACGCTGGCTGGGCTGCGCGAAGCCAAATCGCGCGGCTTGCCTACGCTCGCCATCACCAACAATGCCCGCTCGAGTATGGCAGTCGAGGCGGATGCTTTTCTGCCCACCTGCGCGGGGCCTGAGAAGGCCATTCCCGCGACCAAGAGCTTCACGACCCAGCTGGCCGTCCTCTACTCGCTGGCTCTTTATTTGGCGCGCATTCGAGGAAGAATGACGTCGCCGACGGTCGAAAGCCACACCGATGACTTACGCCGGCTTCCCGGATTGCTTGAGCCTGTCCTCGAAAAGTGGCAGCGGCAAATCGCCGGTCTTGCGCCGTCTTTGCAAGGAGCGCGGGCGTTTCTGTATCTGGGGCGGGGCGTTCACTATGCGATTGCCCGGGAGGGTGCGCTGAAGCTCAAGGAATCGGCTTATTTGCAGGCCGAAGGCTATCCAGCAGGCGAGTTGAAGCATGGCCCGAATGCGCTGGTGAGCCCCGATGCGCCGTTGGTGGTGATTGCCACCCGCGATTTAACCGATCCGGACGCCATGTTGCGCTACAGCAAGGTGCTGCAGTTGATGAAAGACATGCGGACCCAGGGCGCGACCATCCTGGCTATTGCAACGGAGGGCGACGCAGAGGCGGCTCAGCTCGCTAACCACTGCATTGAGATTCCCAAAACCGAAGATTTGTTAGCGACCATGTTGGAGGTGGTGCCTTTGCAGCTGCTGGCGTACCAACTGGCGATCCAGAACGGCATCGACGTCGACAACCCTCGCAATCTGACCAAAGCTGTTCTGCAGGAGTAGGGAAAACAGCAGGGACCTCCAATGCGCTCCGGTCGGGATGACAATTCTGTTAGGGCATCAAAGCATGTCCGTTCCCAAACAGAATTGTCTCGGCATTTTCGTCTCCCAAACAGAATTGTCATCCCGACCGAAGCGTAGCGCAGTGGAGGGACCTGCTGTTTCCTTCCCTTCACCCGCTAAGCCGCAGCCGTCCAACGCGGAAGTTATAATAGCGACAGATACACGACCATGGTCACCAAAAATCTTCCCCTCGAAAGCCACCCCGGCAACTTATTGATTTCGCAACGCGATCAGGTCTTCGACGCCTTCCGTCGCTGGGGTCACCTGCAGGCAAAACTCGATCCTCTGGAGCAGTACCTTCGGCCAGAAGCCGTCCCCGAATTGGACTTTGACGGGGAAGCCGCAGAAGAGGCGCGTGAGTACTACTGCGGCACAATCGGCGTTGAGTTCATGCATATTCACGACGCTGCCAGGCGGGAGTGGATCCAGGAGCGCATGGAGCAGGTCGCTCCCGTCCCGGACCAGCGGCAGATTCTCGAGCGGTTGACCCAGGCCGATCTCTTCGAGCAAGTGATTCAGTCGCGCTATCTCGGCACCAAGCGCTTCTCCCTTGAGGGAGTCACCGTGCTGATCCCCTTCCTGGACGAGATTCTCAATCTCGCCGCGGATCATGGTGCGGAAACGGCAGTGATGGGTATGAGCCATCGCGGACGCTTGAACGTTATGGTGAATACGTTCGGTAAGTCTGCCGCCGACATCTTTTCAAGGTTCGAAGATGTCAACCCGCGCAGTATTCTCGGCGGGGGAGATGTGAAGTACCACGTCGGCGCCACCGGTCAATTCCTTAGCCGGAGCGGCGAAACGTTAAGCCTGCACCTGGTATCGAATCCCAGTCACCTGGAAGCGGTGGATCCGGTGGCGATGGGCCGTGCCCGCGCACACCAGACGCGCTTGGGAGAGACTGGGCAGGCCAAGGTGTTGCCGGTGCTCATTCACGGGGACGCGGCGTTTGCCGGCCAGGGCATCTGGGCGGAAACGCTGAGTCTCGGGGCGATGCCGGGCTTCACCGTGGGCGGAACGATTCAGATCGTCGTCAACAACCTTATTGGTTTTACCGCGGATCCGGATGAATGCTACCCGTCGCGCTTTGCCTCGGATATCGGTAAGAGATTGCCCATTCCCATCTTTCACGTCAACGCGGAGGATGCCGATGCCGCCATGCGTGTCGCTTCCCTGGCTGTCGAATACCGATATACCTTCCACACCGACGTGATCATCGATTTGGTCGGTTATCGTCGCCACGGCCACAGCGAGGTGGACGACCCGACCATCACGCAGCCTTTGCGCTACGCGAAAATCAAGAATCATCCTCCACTTTACGAGAAGTATGGCCGCAAAATTGGCGTCGACCCCGGTTCCCGCGCCAAGGAGATACAGGCTGCGCTGGCCGAAGCGCAGAAACAAGCCAGCCGGATGACGAAGAGCGCGTTCCTGGCGAAGCTTCCGTCGTATTGGTCAAATTACAGGGGCGGCCCATACAAGCCCGAGTATGAGGTCGACACCGCAATCAGCGCCGCCACCGTCGAAGCGATCAGCAACAGCCTCACCACGTACCCGCAACAGTTCCACATCCATGCCAAGATCAAGAAGCTGCTTGAGCAACGCAGGGAAATGGGCCGCGACCAGCGATTGTTCGACTACGGAATGGCCGAAGCGCTGGCCTTCGGTTCGCTGTTGCTGGATGGAACCCCGGTGCGCCTCTGCGGCCAAGACAGCCAGCGTGGCACCTTCAACCAACGCCACAGCGTGCTGGTGGATATCGAGAACGAACAGCACTATGTGCCCCTTGAACATCTGGGACCCCATCAGGCTCGATTCGAGGTTTACAACTCCATCCTTTCCGAGGCAGGCGTTCTGGGCTTCGAGTACGGCTTTAGCCGCGACTATCCGGAAACCCTGGTTTTGTGGGAGGCGCAGTTCGGCGACTTCGCCAACGGCGCGCAGATCATCATTGACCAATTCATCGCCTCTGGCGAAGACAAGTGGGGACTTCTCAGCGGAGTCGTTCTCCTGCTGCCTCATGGCTATGAGGGGCAGGGACCGGAGCATTCCAGCGCCCGGTTGGAACGGTATCTGCAACTGGCAGCGCACGACAATATACAAATCTGCCAACCTTCGACCGCCGCCCAATATTTTCACTTGTTGCGCCGCCAGGCCATGCGCTCGTGGCGCAAGCCGCTGGTCGTATTTACCCCCAAGAGCATGCTGCGGAATCCTGACGCGAGTTCGCCGGTAGCGGGCTTCCAGTTGCCGCGCTTCCAAAACGTCCTTCCCGAAACCGAGATAACGCAGGTCAAGCGCCTGCTGCTCTGCACCGGCAAAATCGGCCACGAGTTGCGTATCGAACGCGCCAAGCGCAAGGACAGTACCACCGGCATCGTCTTCCTTGAGCAACTCTATCCCTGGCCGGAGACGGAATTGGTAGCGGAAATCGGCCGCCATCCCGAGGCCCGCGAAGTGGTTTGGGTTCAGGAAGAACCAGATAACATGGGTGCGCTGTCTTTTGTAGTGCCACGGCTTCGCCGGCTCTTCCCGGAGCACAAAGTGCTCAGCATCAAGCGTTCGGCCGCAGCTAGTCCGGCAACCGGTTCGGCGAAAGCGCATGACCTCGAACAGAAAACACTGATCAGCCTGGCATTGCGCGACGACGGCAAATAACCGCTGCGGCTTCTATCAGGACTGCGCCGCTTTCTTGCCTCTGCACGGGAGAAGTGACAAAACTCTGACAACTTTTCACTGTTCATCCGGTCAAATGAAGGTCGGTTGTTTTGAGGGACATCAGCGATCGGGTGTCTTGGTCAAGCATGTGACTGCGTAGGGCAGGCGCCTGCGTTAGTTTTCCAAATCAAGCGGATTCCCCCGCCGCGCGATCTTTTGATACACCGCGAACGCTTTCCCCCGGGCCCCTTCCAGAAGACGATAAAAAACAGGTCAACCCTGCGAAAGTTTGGTGGGGCTGGAGACTTTGTATGTTTGTATTGCCGTGGTTTGAACGTAAAGCCTTCGAGTTTCCGGATAGCACCGCTGTAGCCTGTGAAGACCGCAAAATAACCTATCGCGAACTGAACCTGCTGGCCGATCAGATCGCCGGCGGGCTGAAAGAGGCCGGTGTGGCGAGCGGCACCCTGGTGGGAGTGCTTCTCGATCGATCTCCGGAGATGGTTGCCGCGCTACTTGGTGTCTGGAAGGCGGGCGGCGCCTACATTCCTCTCGATCCCGCGTCTCCTCAGCAACGGATCGCACTCATGCTGGAGGATTCTGCTCCCGCGTTGGTGCTCACGCAACGAAAACTTTCCCGCTCTCTTTCTACCCCCCTGCCACCGTCCCCCCTGCGACGTCTCATTCATCTTGAAGATCTTCTGGCCAGGCCTTGCTCCGTAGCACGGAATGCTGCGGGAAGTGCCCTTTCCGGAGACAGCCTGGCGTACGTGATTTACACCTCGGGTTCGACCGGCAAACCAAAAGGCGTGAGTATCACCCACGGCGGCCTCGGCAACACGGTCGATGCCGTCAGCCGGGATTTGCTGCTGGGGCCGGAAGACGTGGTTGTTGCCTGGGCCACCATTGCTTTCGACGCCGCGTGCCTGGAGATGTATCTGCCCCTCGTCTCCGGCGCCACTTTGTACCTGGTAGCCCAGGAACCTCTCCAGGGCGGCCGATACAGGATCGAATCTAGAATCGATCAGTTGCGCACTTCCCGAGCCACCGTGATGCTGGGTACGCCCACCATGTACCGGCTGTTGCTCGAAGAAGGGTGGCCAGGCGATGGGCGCATGCAGCTTATCGTCGGCGGTGAGGTACTGCCTCTGCCGCTGGCCCGGAACCTGGCCGGCAAGTGCCGCGCGCTTTGGAATCAATATGGGCCGACAGAAACTTCTATCTGCGCGACGCGGGAAAGAATCGACCCGCGGGCAGAAAAGATCACCATCGGCCATCCGCTGCCGAACGTTACGGTGCATTTGCTCGATCAGGACCTTCAACCAGTGCCGCAGGGGTCGATTGGCGAGATGTTTATTGGTGGGGCGGGCGTGGCCCGCGATTATCTCCATCGGCCGGATCTCAACCGCGCGCGCTTCCTTCCCGATCCCTTTGCCGATGAAACCCGCGGGCGGCTCTACAGGACTGGCGACCTCGCCATCCAACTCCCGGACGGCCGCTTCGATTTTATTGGCCGGGTCGACGGACAGGTCAAGATTCGAGGGTTTCGCATCGAGATCGGAGAGGTCGAAGCCGCGCTGATTCAATGCCAGGGCGTGCAGGCGGCAGTGGTCCGGGCAATCGAACTGGAGCCGGGCGACCGGCGCCTGGTCGCATTTGTCGTCGGCGATGGGGATCACCTGGCGCCACGATGGAAGCAGTCCCTCAGCCGGCAACTGCCGGCATACATGATCCCTTCAGAGTTCCTATGCTTGCGTCATTTTCCTACCCTGGGGAGCGGGAAGATCGACCTCCAGGCTTTGGACACCATGCGCTTGCGGGCAGCGGACTTTCCCCCAGCGCCCCCCGTTTCACCGGCCGGCCCGGTCGAAGCTTGGCTTAAGGCTATCTGGGAGAAACTACTGCACCGCCCGGCGGTTGGTATGGACGAAGACTTCTTTGCTTTAGGAGGTCACTCCTTGCTCGCGGTTCGCATGTTGGTGCAAATCGAAGAGCGTTTTGGTTGCAAGCTGCCCCACTCCGTCCTGGTGGAAAATCCCACCGTCCGCAGGTTGGCTGTTTACCTGGGCCAAAGCCCGGCGGGACAATGGCCGGCCCTGGTCACCATACAGCCGGGTACGTATCTACCGCCGCTTTTTGTAGCCCATGGCATCGGGGGAAGCTTACTGAGCTTTGTCGAGCTAGCGTCCGAACTTGGTCCAGATCGCCCGGTGTACGGTTTGCAGCTGCCCGCCCGGGTCGAGGTACACCAGGCGGACCTTACCATCCTTGGCGGCTATTATCTGCGCCAACTCCGTGCGCTTCAGCCATCGGGCCCCTACCACTTTGCCGGGCATTCTTCCGGCGGTTTGATGGTCTTCGAAATAGCTCGCCAGCTCAGAGAGCAGGGCGAAAGTGTTGGCCTGCTCGCGCTCCTGGATTGCGATCCAGAGACCGGCAAGTTTCACCAACGGTCACTGCGAGATTGGGGTTCGTTGAAGGCATCTTTTCGGCGAGCAGCGTTCAGGATGCGCGAGCATGGAGTGAAAGAGATGCTCCGCCGCAGGATGATCTATGAGAGGTTCAAGGTCGGATCCTGGCTGGCCGCCCGATCGCGCCAGGCCGGCAGGGCGCGCAGTCTCGTTGGAGTGGAAGCTTACCTCGCACTTGCTCTGCGGGAAGGGGCATTGAAATCCTATCCGGGCGATGTAACCCTGTTTGTCGCCCGGGACGAACCGCCCTCTTCGGTTGGGCCGGAGAAAGCATGGGAGGGCAAGATTCTTGGCATCTGTGAGACGCAGATGATTGCCGGAAATCACATGAGCATCCTGAATCGTCCGCAGGTGGTGCCACTGGCTCAGCAAATCGCGCAGAGAATGGAAGCTAGAGATCAGGTAATTGCACTCGGCGCCTTGGCCGCAGCGGTTCCGGCTGCAACGACGCTATAGCATTTTTCGTAATGGTGTAGACCGATTGACTGAACTGGACGCGGCCATTCCGCCGAAGAATGGCCGCACATAGCCGATCTCACCAGACCACAGTATTACGAAAAATGCTTTAGTGACGGGGTTAGCACAGCAAGCGGAATCGTTCTAGCCTGGCTCCGCTTTGCGCGACGGCAAGAGCCCCGATGGTGCCTTTCGCCGGCGAAACATCGTAAAGCTTCCACGGATAGCTAAAATGTACCCGTGTCCGTAGCAATTCCGGCGGCACATCGGGTGATAGCGATACGTCGAACCCATCAAGTGCGAGATTCAGGCCAACTCCCTCGGCCTTCAGGACTGCTTCCTTGCGCGTCCAGCAGCGATAAAAGCCGGCCAGCCACGCATCGCCCTGCAATGCACCCAGGTCGGCGAGCTCCGAAGGAGAAAAATGTGCCGTGGCCACTTCGGGCTCGATGGGTTTCACATCTTCCACATCTGCACCCACCGGTCCTCCTCGGCTCACAGCCAGCAAAGCGATAGTCTGGCTGTGGCTCAGGCTGAAGGTGAGTGCGCGCGATGAACCATCTTCCGCCAGTTCCGGTTTGCCGAAGCGATTCGCATGGAAATGCAGGCTCTCTGCAGGCGACTTGAGGTAAGCACCCAGAATCTTGCGCAGGTTCGCGTGCGCCAGGGCATAGCGTGCGCGATCCGGAGCGAAATAAAACGCATGCATCCGCTGCAGTTCTGCGGCGTCGAGTAGGACTTCATGCGCCCGCAGGTCGACCCCGGTTGCGTCGAGAGACCATGCCCACAGGTGAACCTCTTCAGGGTCGAGCGTTTCGCGAAGTTTGCCGGCAGGCCAATCGAGCGGTGCATTCACGTAGAGATCGACTCCGCCCTGGACTACGTCCACATCAATTCCAGTTGCCGAAGCTTGTTGGCCAGGAACGCGACGTCCCGGGCACTCACATCTTCAGATTCGGCGCGAGCGATCTCGTGTTGCAAAAATTCGAATGCCGGCCGCATTTCTACCGGGAAGTCGTCGCTGCGCAGTCCGCGCAGAAGCTCCCACGCCTGCAGAAGGAGTGTCCGGTCACCCGCCTTCGCCTCTTCGTGGGCAAGCAGCGCGGCTGCGCGCCGCAGTCTTTCATGAGCATCCAGTTTGGTCATGGGTAATCAAAGTGTGACACGAAACCACCAAAATCATCTACCATTGCGCGCGCTTTCCATTACGGGACTTTTTTGAGGAAATCATATAATCAACTGTGGTCAAGAACACAGATGGCGAAGCGGGGATGACAATCCAGTCCGGCCAGACCAGGGAAGCCCCGTACGACTTTCGTCTTCCATTGGCCGAGTATGTGCGCAGCCAGGCACTCCCGGTGGACAAACTGGGACATCAACCGCGGCTCTATGCCTTGACCCGGCTCATTGGCGAGGGCCTGGTCTACGATGATGACGTTGTGTACGCTGCGGCGTGGCTCCACGACCTGGGCGTATTTATCGGTCACCGGCCCGAAGACCCGGTTGCACTGGCCGGTTGGGACAACGTCAGCTACGCCATGAAACAAGCGCCGTCGGTCCTTCTCGAAACCGGCTTTCCTACAACCAAAGTTGCAGACGTAGTGGAAGCGATTCGTACCCATCAACCGCACCTGCGTCCAGTATCCTTAGAGGGAATGATTCTGCGCGATGCGGATATTCTCGAGCAACTGGGGGCCATCGGCATCGTGCGTGTAACGGCAAAGATAGGCAGGGACACGCGTTATCCAACCTTCACGGCGGCCGCAACGACCTTACGCAAGGCGCTCGCGGAATTGCCGGACAAACTCTACCTGGATACAGCAAAGATCCTGGCCCGGCCAAGAATCGCGCTCCTCGAGACATTCCTCCGCGAGCTGGATGAGGAAGCGCAAGGTTCACTTTGGTAAAAAAGGTTGTCCCGTGATGGTTACCGATGATGTTCCAAGCCGAAAAATCTGCGCCTGGGTGTGAGAGACTAACCGTTGCCACGGCATCGAAACTAGCGTCTTCCGTTTAGGCTGGGCAGTAGCAAATTGCATTTGGGGGCCTGGTACATGAAGCTGAAAAACGCCAAGGTAGTCGTGTGTGGCGCCGGCGGTTTCATCGGCGGACATCTGGTAAAGAGTCTGCTGGACAATGGAGCGAAGGTCATCCGTGCGGTCGACGTAAAGCCGCTGGACGAGTGGTATCAGACGTCGCCAGGCGTTGAGAGTCTTTCTCTGGACCTCAAAGACAAAGAAAGCTGCATGAAGACGGCCCAGGGCGCCGAGGTGGTCTTCCAACTCGCTGCGGATATGGGCGGCATGGGCTTCATTGAAAACAACAAAGCGCTTTGCATGTTGAGCGTGTTAACCAATACGCACATGCTTATGGCGGCACGGGAAAAAAGCGTTGAGCGATTCTTTTACGCTTCTTCCGCCTGCGTATACAACGGCGACAAGCAAACCACTCCGGATGTGGTTGCCCTCAAGGAAGAAGACGCCTATCCAGCGCTGCCGGAAGACGGTTATGGATGGGAGAAACTCTTCAGCGAACGCATGTGCCGCCATTTTGAAGAGGACTTCGGCCTGCAGTGCCGCGTCGCCCGTTATCACAATGTGTACGGCCCATTGGGTACCTGGAGCGGTGGACGGGAAAAAGCGCCCGCAGCCATCTGCCGCAAAGTCATTGAAGCGAAAGCGTCGGGCAAGCACGAGATCGAGATCTGGGGCGACGGCAAACAGACCCGCAGCTTCATGTATATCGACGACTGCACTCGGGGCACGCAAGCCATTCTGGAGAGCGAGATCCACGAGCCCATCAATCTCGGCAGCAGCGAATTGGTGACCATCAATCAGCTGGTGGATATTGCGGAAGGGATTGCCGGGGTCAAGCTGGAGCGCAAGTACAACCTGGGCGCGCCCAAGGGCGTGAACGGGCGCAACAGCGATAACACCAAGATCCAGCAATACCTGGGTTGGGAGCCTTCGATCCGTCTTAAGGCCGGCCTGGCAAAGACCTACGAGTGGATCGAGAGCGAGATGATGGCGGTATCGAGAAGGTAATCGCAGAACGTAATCGAAGTTGTGTCTATTGGCGGTATCCGGTTTGATGAGCAACTCTGGGTGTGTTTTAGTCTGAGGCTACGGGACCTGTGGGATCAACGGCGGCGACGGCAACGGCTCAGTTCCGGCAAATCTTGGGAATCCGATTCTTTATCGGAAACGCAGATGAAGCTATCGCGCGAATGAGCGGCGGCGGTTTGCTGGTGGTGCCGGCGGCGCCCGCACTTAAGAACCTGGCCAACGACCCGGCCTATCGCGAAGCCCTCCAGGGCGCCGACCTGGTGATTACCGACAGCGCCTTCATGGTGATGATCTGGAACCGCCTCACGCGCGACTCCATTCGCCGCGTTTCTGGCTTGAAATATCTTTCTTCGTTGTTAAAGCAGCCTGATTTTTACCGGCCTGGCGGCAGTTTCTGGATCATGGCCAGCGAAGAGAGCGTCAGGAGAAATTGTTCCTGGCTGCGCCGTCAGGGGATCGAGTTAGCCCCTGCTGATCGATACGTCGCACCCCACTACGGCGAGACCATCGATGACCCTGAACTCTTGCGGCGCATCGATGAGCAGCGCCCGCGGCATATCGTTGTCTGCATCGGGGGTGGTACGCAGGAGCGCCTCGGCCTTTATTTGCGAAGCGAGCTCAACTGCAAGCCATCCATTCATTGTCTCGGGGCCGCGATTGCCTTCCTGAGCGGCGACCAGGTGTTGATTCCGAAGTGGGCCGACCGGATGTATTTGGGCTGGCTGTTTCGCTGTCTCTCAAATCCCTTCCGCTATATGCCGCGCTACTGGGATGCGCGCAAGTTGTACTCGCTCATGATGCGTTACGGCAGCAGCCTTCCGGATTCTCTCAAGAGCACGCCTCCCGCCGGCGTGGAATTGGCAACCGCGCTCAGCGCAGGCGGTGCCACCAGCAATGAGTGCATCCCTTCCGCAGCCACTCGTTCTTCTTAAAAACCCCGCATTGCATTGAGTTCTTGCGCAGGGGCTGAAGAGGGTGTGTGAGCAGTGGAGAACGAGCCCCACACTACTGTCTCTTAAAACATCTCCAGGATGGGTCTGTTGAACTGCGGACCCACTAACGAATGCCACCTGAAAGCGCCGCCCTGCGACTTGTCATCCGGATCGAAGTGGAGGGACCTGCGGAGCGCCTGTCATCCACTAACGAATGCCACCTGAAAGCGCCGCCCTACGACTTGTCATCCCGACCGAAGTGGAGGGACCTGCGGTTCTGTCATCCACTAACGAATGCCACCTGAAAGCGCCACCCTACGACTTGTCATCCCGGCCGATGTGGAGGGACCTGCTGTTCTGTCATCCGCTAACGAATGCCACCTGAAAGCGCCACCCTACGACTTGTCATCCCGACCCGACCGAAGTGGAGGGACCTGCTGTTCTGTCATCCTTCTAACGAATGCCACCTGAAAGCGCCACCCTACGACTTGTCATCCCGACCGAAGTGGAGGGACCTGCGGTTCTGTCATCCACTAACGAATGCCACCTGAAA
>Ga0182015_10006322_pt1 | contig 11941 bp, 13 predicted proteins | sample 712P3MmetaG_FD_120478 | JGI IMG/M metagenome (GOLD analysis project Ga0182015, IMG submission 120478) | Permafrost microbial communities from Stordalen Mire, Sweden - 712P3M metaG | ecosystem: Environmental > Terrestrial > Soil > Wetlands > Permafrost | place: Sweden: Stordalen | collected...
GGTCAACCACTTTCTTCAACTCCGACTTGTCTGCAAGTCTTTCAACAGAATACTGACTCATTGTATACGGGTTGAGGATGAGGGGATTGAGGAATGGCTGCAATATCTTCAAATCAGGAAATTCCATAATCTCAAGGACAAAACTACCATACAAGCTATCCACAAGGGCTGTGGCAGTGTATGGTACAATCCAAACTTTTACGACTCCTTCACAAACATCTTTTCCACCCCTGGTATATCGGAAGATGTTGTCATGTGGCTCCTGTACCGTGCGCCGGAATTATTTAAAGAACATCTTACCGTGAATGGAGAGTACTGCTGTCCCAAAATGGGCGAGCAATCTATACAACCACGACTGGTACTTGCGGACTTCTTTAATAGGGAAGTTGAGTATGTTAGGGGGAGATACAAGTTCCGAGATGCGATTTATGTTCCATCTCAAAACTGGTATGGGACATCAATATTGTCACTTAAATCCCCTCCAGAGTTAACCACCAGAGGTCCTGGACCATTTTGGTTATGGTATTCAAATATGCCCTTTTGTAGACCCGGGGTAGGGGCGACGTATTGCGAGTATGTGGCTGTGGATTACGGTGCAAAGCGTGCTGTTCACTCGGATGGTATTAGGTGGGAATTTGGTGAGAATACAGTGGTGAGAACAGAATGTTGAACTTTATAATTGAGTGCTCCGAAAGTACCGGGTGGTTCTATACCTGTAAACAGGGGCGGCACTTATATAGCAGGTCTTCCATCAATTCGTTCTTCCGTCTGACACTCAACCCTTCAACTTGCATAGGTTCAGAGGCGCCTCCGGCCCTCACAACCTTCTTCATCTCAACAACGCAGATTGATCCCAGATTTGAGTTTTCCCGAACCAATTTCCCAGTCACTTATAACTCTCGCGTGTGAATCCGAATGAATTCATAAAGAATGAAATTACCCTAACATTGAACTCCAAAAGCCAATAAAGTATCTAAAAGCACATCCATATTCCCAGCTTATCTCAGTCCTGACCTCTTCCCTCTCATGAAATTCCTCTGCACTAAACTGGTAGAGTTGCTAACGCCAGATGTTCCAACACCCAGTAATTGAAATAAATCCGTGCAATTCGCCTGTCCCCCGAAAAACCCCAACACCTGCGAAAGCGTGAGATTCGACGGTAACACCATATCCGGAATCGTAAATGTGGCCAGGGCAGCGAGAGTATCGGTGTCGTTGGCGCAATCAGGGAATACTTGAGCCAAGGAGAAGGGTGTGAGGATTGTTGGTGAGGCAGCAGCTGCAGCGGTGAATGTCGCAGTGACTACGGCGGTCGCAGTTGCGATACCGTTGTCGGTAGTCGAGGACGACGTGGTTGTGGTGTCTGCATCGCCCGTTGCGGTCGCAACGTCGCTCTCTGTGGTTGAAGACGACGCGGTTCCAGAGTCATCGTCCGCGCCGAGCGTGACAGTTGGTTCAACAGTTGTAACAACTGTGACTATCACAACACCAGTATCTGTCGCAGTTGTAGCGCTATCGTCAACTGGAATTAGAGATGGACATGGAAAAGTGTGATACCTGTTTGACTGGCTGTGACATTTACTGCGGTGGTGAAAGCCGCGCGTTTATAATAGTATCCTCCCGTCGGTGAAGCGGTCGTCTCGGCCGCAACAGCCGTTTCGAGTACAGTACTCGTCTCAGGTGAAACAGATACGAACCCAGCGATCCCCCCAAACCCCGAAAAGGCAGACGCAGTCGAAACCAAATTCGACACAAAAATTTGAGATCCAACAATTCCCCCAAAAGCACCATCTCCTTGGGCAGCTGGAGAATCTGTGGGAACCGGCACAGTGGTATTATCTGGCGATGCAATAACAGTGACAATGGCCGTTGCAGTAACGAAAACCGTCGAAGTTGAGAGACTAGCTTGAAGAACACCAACGACTCCCCCGAAAGCGCTTTCTGCACCAATAGTGATGACAGCTCCTCCGGTAGGCGCGCTTTCGGCGATAGCTTGTCCTGCTTGACCACCAAATTGTCCTCCGTTTATACTAACTGTGACGAACGAGTCGGTCGCAGTGGTGGTGGTGTCGGGATCGGCGCCGGCTGGGATGATTTGGACGTCCGTGACGGTGACGGTGACGGTGCCTGTAGGACTCGATGTCGTGGAAACGACGTCAGTTGCGGTATCGGTAGTGTTATCGACGACCAGCGCTGTGGGAATACTCATTCCCGAACCGTAGAACGTAGACGTAGCGTCCAGAGTTGCAGAAACGTTGAGAGTGCCAACGATGGTTGCGAGATCTATCGTCGAGATGTTCATGCTACTCTCTTGTCTCCCAAACAAAGAAGGAACAGCCAACGCAGAAACATAAATGGCCTGTCCAGCAGCCAAAACTAGTACTCCAAATACACCTTTCATTCTGTAAAACGATCGAAGAGAGAAACGATATAGCAAGGCGCGTCCGAACCAGCGGGAAAAGAAGAGAAAGTACTTTTGTGAAAGAAAGGGGGCGCTGCCGTGAAGTTGTGTCTATGAGGGGAGGAAAAGTGTGAAGAGACTTTCTCCCTGAAATATATTCCCTGCGCCATGACCACTTGCTTTCACACCCCTGACCGGGGGTGCCCCTGAGGGACAGGGATTGAGGTGGCAGGGAAAGGGGAAGTGCCACCGTTGTACCCCCTTCATCGGGCACGGGAAAGTGTTTCAGATGGCATTAAAGTTTGTGCTAGGGACGGAGCCTTTTTGTTTCTGTAGGTTCGCATTGTCGGCCGATCCCTTTGACGACGCCGAGGCGTTTCATCTCGCGCAAATGTGGCGTCCCGAGGGCGGACGGGGACGTGTCAGAGGAAATTTAGTGCGCCGCGGGCCCGCAGATCTTGATCCACGTATCGACTCGAAGTCAAAACTTTGGGACAGCTCTGAGGATGGATGCACTGCCTCAGGCACCTCGGCCCTCGTTCAAGCCCAAGGTCGTAGTCCTTTATGAACAACTTTTCAAGGTATCGTTATTGTTCCAAATCGATCTAATCAGGGGTAGGACTTTGTTGCGGAAGAAGGCCCCTTTCCATACGATGAACTGTTCCTGCTACAGCCGCGACCTGCGGAACTGGCAGCCATTCTTACCACACTAGATGGGAATGATTTCTCGAGTATACATGTCACCACACAGCAACTATTCGGACAAGCTGTTAAAGCGTTACAATCTGGCGATCCGTCTAAACTCGATAATGTCCTTGTGGTAAAGCGCCTTGTTGGGAAAGATGCTAAGCTCGAAGACGATGAGAGTCTTTTTGAATGCGCTATTGCAGCGAAGATATCACAATTTCAGCTCGGATATAATACTGCTTATGACTGGACTCGGGAAGGTGGATGAGGTGTTTGGGGTATTTCCTCTTTCCGCAGCACGCGCTAATGCCAGGCTTTTGTCAATTGCCTGGATCAATTGATTTCGTCTGGATCTACAGGTACTGTTCAATTTCACAATTCTGACGACAGAACAAATTCGATCGGATGCTGTATGGCTGACGCTCACCGTCGTCTGCGGATCATACCAATCATCGCTCCTCTCCTACTTCATGTACAATGACCTCTTCACCTCTCTCGTCACATACATTTCCTCCACCACCTCATCTTCCGAAATCCTGCGCGCGTCAGTCTTATTAGCCCTCCTGTCCACCTACAACAAACACGAAACTTCAAATCCTTATCAAAGCCGATTACGAGACTTTATCAATGAAGATGTGATGCAGAAAATAATCGAATGTGTGGGAACAGTGTCCAAATCATCTCGAGAAAAGTACACTTCAATCCAAGATGATGCAGTTGAAGGTTTACTCGGTGGTGTGACGAAAATTGTTGGGGGATACGTTCCATTCGGTCTGGCGTCCCGATTCGGTTTAAGTGGTTCGAAAACACCAACTCCGCCACCAATCGAAGATATGGACGATGCACTAGCCCGATTGTACAATTGAATGATTTCAGCGCTAATGATAGACCGGACCCGGAAATCGCGATTTTATTGATGTCTTATGAGTTCTCTCATGCAAATAAAGCGTTCTCGCTATCTTTTATTCGATCGAAAGCGGCGACAGAAACACCGTTTGGATTATTCCTTTCATTGACCTCCTACCTAACTACTCAACAATCACGATCACTACGTGCAACCCTGTACTCTCGACTTGCGCTCCTTACACTCCGGAATCTCATCGACGACTCCTCTCTCATGGCACTAATGCAACATGAAGATACCAAATCGCGAATACGAATCTGTAGACAGCGTCAACCATTTCTATCGGCGGTCTCAGGAGAGAGGAAATTAGTAGAAGGTATTCTGGATGTTTGTATCTCTGGAATCGATCACAACCTTCGACGACGGCTGGACGTAGAGTTTTACGTGTAGAACCCCACCACAGCGACCCTTCTAACTCTTAGCCTGCTCCTCGCAATGGTGTCTAAAATCATTCAGTATAACAGACGGACTCGACTGCGACTACCATACCACTGGCACGAATTATGGAGAAGTCTCCTCGGCCTTTTGAAATTTCTCGTTGCGAAATCGGAAGATCTAACAGACTCTAACAACATCCACGAATTAGCAACCAATCTAGTCGATCTTCTCGCAGCAGCTCTTGCCGGTGGTGAAACATTTCTACCGGGAGCTGCAGACTACGATGACCTCTTCTATAAATTAGTCCAGGCAACTTCCTCCTTGGAGCAATTTTCTCAAATTTGTATACCCATTTCAAATCGGGAGCTGATATGTGAGACTTTGGGAAACGTCCTACCGCCGGAATGACAACGTTATTGAGTGTGTGCAAACACTATCAGTCTCTCTTGTCAGAACATCAAAAGACATCCAAATCTCGACACTTGTCTTCGGAGGCAGTCACCAAAGTAATAAAAGAAGGATACGATAGTATCCAACTCACCCCGTCTTCGCCGCAAGTCGCATCTCCCCATGGGGATGGACCGGCTACTACTGCCCTCAATGCCGGTGGAGGTGGGGGCAGATACAAAGAAGCAGAATATAGAGGCATACTCAAGAAGATTTGGAGAATATGTATCGCAGATGGGACTGTATTATTGGAACGGACGTATGGAGTTTAGGCGGGAATGAGATTTCGGGTTTCAAATTCCAAGTTTGAGGCAGCGCATTGCGTGTTTCGAGATACCAGAAATTTCGTTATTTCGCATTTACAATAGCAATTAGCGAAACAGGGTTTCCGTGTCATAATTGTGATGGGCTCTCACTTTCTTTTTGATTAACTACCGGTTTCGATGTGTGGCTATGATTGAAAATCCGCAAAATGAGGCAGAGGCCCGTGCGAGGCGCCACTCTCGCGGCGTGGTCCGGTTCCGAACATCCCCAAATTCAGCGAATAAAGACGTCAATCATCGGCCCCCGAGCAGAAACGCGTGGGAAAAGAAGAAAATGGGGGTAGCCGGTGTAACCGCTCGGTTCGCTTTGCCGACTTCAATTGAATTGACAAGTTTGTATATTATGCAGGTTTAAGGGGCCGGAAAGACATTAAATGGATCCGATCACCTGAGGTGATACATGGGAAACGGTCTGTGCACCATTGAAAAATTTTAAAGTTCCCGAATTCGCGACGACAATGACGACCAAGCGCATTCTTGTCGTGATTAGACACGAGCATCGGGATGTGCCCAGAGGGTAATGTGACTCTCCCGAGATTGCGCGGTTCAGTGACAGAAGCTCATGTATATGTTGTACGCTCAAATGACCAGTCACGAAAACGGCTAGACAATATGATATGTGATCACGATTCTTGTCCTTCGTATTGTGCCGGCAGGGTCGGAAAATAAATTTGGCAACACGTCCAATACGTAATGGTGAATCATCTAATGGTTCTGGGGGGACGAATCAGCGTGCGGTGTTTAACCCCTTGCGTCGTGGGAAGCAAGTCTACCCGTGCGGCCATGCCACCAGATCGACGGACCTCTAAAACTTTAACTTGGCTTGCACACAAGCGTAGAAATGAAATTTGTAATTTTAATTTCCCGACTTGCAAATACCAATGACTTTGGGGGTGGTTAAGTTTGGCGTCAACGCATCCCACTGCCCGTTTTGTGTGGGCTGTGTTGCGCCTTTGCTCTTACTTAAAAAGAAATAACAGGATTCGTTAATCACCTTTAAATGATGATACCTTGATTGTGATCACGAGGTGGGAAGTAGCCGAAATTACTACGAAATTGAATTGCGACGTGGGAACTGGGCATAGCCTTGGACTTTAATAAAAACTTGGTCACAGAGGCTGCCGCAGTCGGGCCGCATCTCGATCGTCGTATAAATGCCGCTCCAACGCACACACGCTCCTCACACATCCGTCCACACCACATTTCACATCCAACGTTCACATCAATTCTGACGTCAACAAATTCTGAAGCATAACAAGAATGGTTGCTTTCAATGTTAAGACGGTCAAAGAGAGGTTGGGCAACCTTCGGCGGAAGATGGTTCTCAGCTCGTTCATCGCTTGTCGGCAGTGCTATACCCCCGTTGCTCCCGGTGAGCCCTGTTGGAACTGTGGAACGATGAACTAAAGTGTAACGGTAATGACGTGCTCTTCCCCATCACCACTGCAGTCTAATGTGATCCAGATCATTATTTTATCTTCACGTCGTCAATTTATCTGTTTTATCTTTCCGTCTTTTCTTCGCTGGGCAGGAACCGGCCGCTATATTGGTATGGAGTGAGCGTTGAGTCAGCTGGATATCGGATAGACAAGTAAGGAAATTGCGGGTTTCGGACACTGGCGCAAAGCCTATGGGCACTCGTTAGGGAGGATTCTGTTTCAATCTATATATACCAAAAAATCTATTCTTAAGATTCTGCCGATGCCATTGCCTCATCTAGTTGTGTCCGGCAAATCGCTCGAACAGGCAGTTGTGACTTCGGGCCCCCCAAGGCTCTGTAGACTTTGACGTCGTGGGTCAAATGACTGACTCTCGGGTGGCGATGTATAATTTTAATGTTCCTGAAGATCTACTAGAATCCCTTTGCGCTGGTTAGTTTAATTAATTATTTCGTATCTTGCATTGCCCCGGGTCGAGAAATCCCTCTGACTGGTCCACGGAAGTATATTTGCATGAATCAATGCATCTACATGCAACTAGGTGTGAGGAGAAAGCTGATTCGGGGGATTTTCAGGGTCCGGCACGTGCGAAACCTTATAAGACAAAGGAAACGTCTATTTCGAAAACAAGCTTTTGCTGCATGATAATGATCCCCACGCTTCGCCGGGATCTCTTCTTTGTTGGGGGATCACGTAGGTTCACCCCGCGGCCAGGCAGTGCAGATATAGAACACGGGCCACTGAATTGACGATGCTCCATCCGTAGATCCCGCCACCGACTCGTTGACCGTTTAGGGGAGCAATAACGATGTAAAATTGGCGCCCCACTTGAGATAACCAACGTCACAATTATAGTTTTATGATGCCATTGACACTGAGGGTGCAGGGCTAGGGAACGAAACTTTGGAAGGCTTGAAGGTGAGCGAGATTGCTTGAAAGCTTGGATCTCACCGATCCGACGATCGATCAAAATCACATCGGCGAGGTTCTAACACAGACCTTCTCCGAGAAGTGACGGGCAGATAGGAAATTGAATAAGCTCTTAGAGTTCTCTATGCCACGTTGTGCTTCAGCCACCACTGACCACGTTGCCCGACAGAAGAGTCGAATGACATGACTAGGCATTCGTAAGCGCAAAACTCCAAGGTTTAGGTTAGCGGATCTGCATAAGGTTTGCCGGAAGGGTCATGCCGCTCGTCCAACTATAAAAGCTAGGCATTATTGCTCAATCCAGCAACTCCTCCGGTCGGCATTTAGGCTCTGCGGTCTGCATTTATAAATAGTACCATCCCTCCACCCCTCTAGGCTAATAATCTATTCTGGTCGAGTTCTATATTTGGATTCACACCGCGGTCAACACGACGCGCTATAGGAAAAAGTCATTGTTTGGTGAGCCTTGAGCTGGTTTAGAGGTCTGAGAACAAAGGAAGGTACCTCCATGAACGTACTGGCCTGTGCCTATCAAGTGTCGGTTGATCATGTAGGCTGAGCCGCTGTAGCGCTTTCCAGGGGTCAAACGTTTCAGACATAAATAGCTGGAGATTCGTCCCAAAAAAAGACCAAACAAAAGCGCGAAGCAACAGATCAAGCTCTCAGCTGAAACACGGAGAAGACAGTCGTTCTAGACAATCGTTCAACCACAATCGTTAACACCTCAAAACTATTTCGGGATGGATATGAAACACCAAATTGGCGCGATTTACCGCGGAATCAAGCGCTTTCCCACTCGTCTCGGGGGGTTGGTCAATGCCAATACTGACGGACTTGTGATGTGCTCCAATTGCTATTATTACACCAAGACCGGCGAAAACTGCTGGCAATGCGGCAATAGTTGCTAGGCAGGTATAAATGTCCATTCTGAACGCGCTAATATCCAGCACGGGTCGGGCGGCCCGCTCCGACAAGAATGAACTTTCATTCCTTTAGTTCATTTGTTCGTAGGCAATGTTATGTTGGGGCAGGAAACGTACCGGGAGGATTCATGGTGGTTTTGTGCTTTTGGAGTCAGGTATGGGATATTTTAGTGGGAAAAACATAATCTTAAACCAAACAAACCTCCGTTCAAATACCGAAAAGTTTCGAGTGAAGATCACCGTTGATCCGTGATTTCGCGCGCAATTGCGAGATTTGCTTCGGACGGTGTCCTGTCTTTCTTGCGAGGCTTCTGGTTGGCTGGGGAATCGGGAAGGTGAGCCTGCCATGGGAAAAATGGGATCATAGGCGGTCCTGCCCCATTTTTGCACAGTCAAGCCACCTTTTTTCCCTTTCGAAGTTTCGCTTGCTACTGCATCCGGACCGCCCTTTCAAAAGAAGTAGGGGGCTAACCCAAAAGTTACACCACACATATCGACCCTGCCCTGCCACCCCCCTACATCTTCCGCACAGCAGATAGGAGAATAATCCAATTTCCGATGGACGGGCAGGCTAATATATCGTCGCCGCCCTACCACAATAATCCTTCTTCCGACAGCCGTCCCCCTCATTTTACCCCCATTCGGCCCGATCACTCAAGTTCGCAAGACCTGTCCGGCAACGATGGCTACGATTCGAATCGCTCGCCTACAGCGTCGACGCCTATGAATGACTCTGCAAGTGCGAAGCGAAGAAAAGTCAATCATGGTACTATATTCCCAAGTGGTTTTAGTAAGAAACTTGGCTGATGCGCTTTGTGGGTATAGCCTGTTTGTATTGCCGACGGTCCCATATGACTTGTGATTCTGCTCGACCCTGCGCACGATGCGTAAAGCGCAATATAGGACATTTATGTCACGATGAAGTAAAGGACAAGCACAGAGAGAACGGAACTGAATCAACAAGCCAGTCCCCAGCCCTCGAACCGACCTCCCCAGAGCAAATGTCACATATAGACGGAGAGATCAAAACTGGTAACCACAATATGTGCATATGATTCTGACTTTGAAGATGGAGCATTAGCGAATACATCGAATCCATCAAATCCACCAAAATCCCGTCCAAATCCCACACCACCGCCTCTTCAACCTACCTCCAACGAAGCTTTTGATTTCCTGAACTTGTCATGGCAGTCTTATCCGTACTTACAAGCCCCTTACACCTTTGCCTCGGATGTCATCGGAAACGAGTTCTCTGTCCTGAACGATTTTATGACCCTGGGCGACGATCTACATGAACCCAGCTTTGAGAGTTCCCTAAACGATCCAATGGGCGGTCTCATGCAAGGCACAAATTACAACAACGAATCCTCATTCGGCAATCCTACCAATGGAAATTCTCTCATGCCTCCTCAGGGTGCCGACCGCTCAATGATGTTTGATCCCAATCAACCTATTGCACCAAGTCCCAATCCAAATGGGAATAACGGTGCTAATCGAGAACAAGAGGTCGCTAAAGAGCATTATTTGCTCACGGCTGCTGATCCCGCTGGAGAAGTTTCTCCAGAGGAACGGCTGAAGCAAGTTATCAATGCCAAAGTCGACGCAGGCATTCTAAAGCCATTCAACTATGTCAAAGGATATGCTCGACTGCAAAAGTACATGGAAATTCAGTATGTTTTGTTCCAATTTTGTTACTGAGTTTTAGCATGTCTCCTATGGCCCGTCAACGTATCCTTCGAACACTCGGTGTATTCCGACCCACTTTCCGCAACATCTCTCAGAACCTCAAGGACGTCGATCTCGTCCTCGTGGAAGAATATTTTGAACGATTATTACTCGACTACGACCGTGTGTTCACTTCTATGGCCATCCCCGCCTGTTTATGGAGACGGACCGGAGAAATTTACCGCGGCAACAAAGAGTTTGCAGCCCTCATAAACGTCAATCTAGAGGAATTACGAGATGTACAATCCGGTTTCCCAATTTCTCTAATTTCAGGGCCGTCTGGCAATTTACGAATTGATGGCAGAAGATTCAGTCATCAATTATTGGGAGAAGTACGGCAACATCGCCTTTGACAATGGCCAGAAAGCCGTCCTGACAAGCTGTCTTCTCAAAAACCCTGACACTGCAAATTCACCGACTTCACCAAGCGGTCGTGCCGGAGTAATCAATTGCTGTTTCTCCTTCACTATCCGTAGAGATAAATATAATATGTACCAAGCCCCATTATCAAAACTTAGTCTAACCCTGATCTAGTCCGAGCTGTATTGTGGGCAATTTCATTCCTATCGATATGTCAGAGTAATTAACAAACTTTTATACGTTCTTTGTACAACTTGGGTTTTGGCCGGATAGGGATCGATGGTGGAGTAATTTTGGAAGGAACAGGGGGAGCAGTTTGTTACCTTGGAGTGTAAAATTTTGTCTAGGAATTGAATTGTGTCTGTATTTATTCTATACAAGTACATATGCTTCTGTGCCTACTGTCCTCCAGAATTGTTGAAAGACATCCATGAGGTTTCCAAGCCAACCAAAATTGTCGGAATTTCGAAATCCAAAAACCGAACGATTCGAGAAACTTCATCATCGACCATGATTCTGCGAAACCCACTGCGTCTCGCAATCCCCAAACAATCCATACAAATAGGCCCGACTCGGAGTATAGCAAGCAACCTCCTCCCACATAAGCCAATAAAAAACCCACAAATCGGAAACCCATATCGTATACCTAAGCAGACTGATGGCGACCCCAAACTCGCCGCCGCACTCCTTGAAATAGCCCAAGGTCCTACATCCCCTCCACTCCACTGACAATAGGACCCGGAGCTGTATTTGTGCCGAAGGACACTATTGGCTTGCATCTGGACTTTGCGAAAGCACAATTTGGAGGACACATGGGAGCCAGGTCCGCGCTCTCCCGTAAGAATGACGTTTCTGACCGGTAGAAAATTCGCCTTACTGAATTTACCGAGAATGAAGTTTCATAATCCGAATCTGGATATTAAAGTCTTTCGACGACCATGGGCGGGGAAGCGGAAGCAGATGAAGTATCCCTGTACATGTACAATTCTCAAAAGTACGTGCTTTTTTGTTCCCACAGGTGATTGTGATTAATTGGGCAGATGATGGAACGAAGGTGACGATTGGAATGCGGAGGAAACGATCCATGGACATATATAAAGAGATTATGGGGGCAATTCGGGCAGAAGATTTAAATGGGGAGGTTGAGGAATTGAAAAAGAAGGCAGAGGTAATAGCAAAGCCACACTTGAAGTGGGTATGAGAGCTGCATGCGAGAAAAAAAGTCTCATGTATTGGACTGGACTGGACCATTCAAGCACGGTTTAGAATACATAACAGATGCCCTGTGTAATAACTGGGATTGACTGGGGTAACGAGCTTGGCCCTTGAAACTCATGCCGATACTGAAGATCCAGGCGATGTATGATTTTGATATCGCCCCCACCGTCCCACATTCTGTTCATAAGTCACCCATGGACAGTAGA
>Ga0182015_10006323_pt1 | contig 11941 bp, 9 predicted proteins | sample 712P3MmetaG_FD_120478 | JGI IMG/M metagenome (GOLD analysis project Ga0182015, IMG submission 120478) | Permafrost microbial communities from Stordalen Mire, Sweden - 712P3M metaG | ecosystem: Environmental > Terrestrial > Soil > Wetlands > Permafrost | place: Sweden: Stordalen | collected...
CTGCAGGCGCTGGAGGACCGATGGAAGCAGTTGCCCGCAAAGATTTCTTTGGCTGGCCTCATTAACGATCCCGATCTGGCGCAAACCCAGATTCAGCTCATCTACGACACTGAGACCACTACGCGCCAGGTATGCGGGGCGCCCGCCGGCGACGACGACCTGCTATGGAAGATTGCCCAGGCACCGAATCAGGTGGAGGAAGAATGAGTGCAACCACCGAATCGCCCGGCGCCGATCCCCTTCCGGCAGATCCGTCTTCGGCGGAGCAGATTGCGGTTGAAGAGGTCGCAGGACTCGATCCGGTGGAGGTGGCTGCGGAACGACGGTACAAGCCCAACCCCGCGGAAGTGCAGAGGCTGGCGCCCAACCGGGATGAGCGGCTGTTCCTGGTGCTTTCCATCTTTATCGGTGTCATTTCTGGCCTGCTGGTCGTCTGTTTCCGCGTCGCCATCAACTGGATCCAGGTGCTCACTCTCGGCTCATCGCCGCGTCCTGGCCAGCTCCGTCTATTTTTTGTGCCCATGACTGTCGGCCTGGTTGTCGCCGCACTGGTGCAGCTTGTCTTTCCCGGGGCGCGCGGCAGTGGCATCAACCAGACCAAGGCCGCGCTCTACATCTACAACGGCTATATCTCATTCAAAACGGTCATCGGGAAATTCATCACCTCGGCTCTCTCCATCGGCGGAGGATTTTCTCTGGGGCCCGAGGACCCTTCGCTGCAAATTGGGGCAGGCGTGGCATCCATGGTGAGCCGTCGTCTCAATCTTTCACGGGAACGGCTGCGCATGTTTGCGCCGATTGGCGCTGCCGCCGGCCTGGCCGCCGCCTTCAACGCACCGATCTCAGCCATTCTTTTTGTCGTGGAGGAGGTAATCGGGAAATGGAGCGCAGCGGTTCTGGGGTCGATCGTCCTCTCCGCCATTTCCAGTGTCGTCGTCGCGCGGTGGTTCTGGGGCGCGGAGCCAATGTTTCGCGTTCCCTCGGTGACGCTGAAGGGTCCGCAGGAACTATTCGCGTATGCCATTCTGGGCGTAGCAGGTGGCATCGCCTCGGTCATCTTCTCCCGCGCGCTGGGCTATTCCCGGCCCCGCTTGCGCGCCCTTCCCCGCTGGACCTGGTATTTTCAGCCCGCAGCCGCCGGCTTCATCGTGGGCGCCATCGCTTATTTCGGCGCGCCGCAGGTGATGGGGCCGGGATATAACGTCATCGACCAGGCCATGCACGGCCAGTTCACCTGGAAGTTTCTGCTCGTCCTGGCGCTGCTTAAGATTGTGGCCACCACCATCTCATTCTCCAGTGGAACCCCTGGCGGAATGTTTGCCCCCACCCTGTTTATCGGGGCAATGTTGGGCGCTTCAATCGGCACCTTCGAGAAGGTCTTCTTCCCCAGCTTCTCCATATCGGTCGGCTCTTATGCGCTGGCAGGGATGGGGGTGCTGTTCGCCTCGTTTCTACGCGTTCCCCTGACCTCTGTATTCATGGTGCTTGAAGTCAGCGGCAACTACTCCATCGTTCTTCCCGTGATCCTGGCCAACACCATTGCCTACCTGGTTTCCCGCAGTCTGCAGCCGTATGCAATTTTCGAAACCTTCACCCACCAGGATGGACTGGACCTACCCTCCATGGAGGAGCAACGCGAAGAAAGCGTTTTGCATCTCGAGGATGCATTGCGCCCGGTGACTTGCCCGGTATTCCCTGGGACCGCCACGCTGCAGGAAGTCTCAGCTTCACTGGATCACAGCGACACGGGGGTTTTGCTGGTCAAACTCTGGGATGGTTCCTGGTACTCCATGAGCCGTAGCGAGTACACGTCGATTGCGGCGACACAAACGCCAGATACGGTTCTGGAACGCACGCTCAAAGCCGATCGCACACCGCTGCTGTTCCCAGACCTGCCGCTGGATAGCGCCATTCCTGACCTCGCGCGTTGGCCGATTCTGCCCATCCATAACCGCGCCAGCAAAGGTACCCTCGAAGGCGTTGTGTCGCTCGAAGATGTGCTTGGCCGTTATCAGCAGCGATAGCAGCCCATCTTCTTCGCCTGCCTCGGCGTACTCCACGCTGTTGTATGGAGAGCCGTGAAATTCGCACCGCTCCCGACAGGAAGCCCGGTGAGAGATGGGGCGCCCGCGTTCTTCCCCGGGAATTGGTTACTCGCTCAGCGCCCCGCTGTCACCATTGCCATCCTGACGCCTCTTGTGCTTGCAGTTCATGGCTTTCACCCATTGGCTGATGACGGAGCGGTTTATGTCACCGGCATCAAAAAACTCGCTAACCCGGGCCTCTATCAAACGGATGCGGTTTTCGCGCTATCTCCCACGCATCTCTCAATCTTCGCCCACGTCCTTGCCGCCCCCCTTGGCCCTGGACTCCTCGCTCTGCCTGCCCTGCTCCTGGTCTGCCAGCTGGCCTCGATCTTTCTCTTTCTCCTCGGCTGCCGGCGAGTGGCGGAACGAATTTTTCCCGACAACCGCTCACGTTGGGGAGCCGTGTTCCTCGCCGCCTGCTGCTTTACCCTGCCGGTCGCGGGTACCTCGCTGTGCATCATGGATCCGTACGTAACGGCGCGTTCCTTTTCCACACCGCTCAGCTTGTTCGCCCTAGCTGCAGTGCTCGATGCGCAATGGATCCATTGCGCACTATGGCTCGGACTCGCGGCTCTTCTGCATCCGCTGATGGCCATTTACGCCGCTATCGCCATGGTCACCGTCGCGGTTGCCAAACGCGGGAGGTGGCGATTCCTGATTGTTCTCTATTGCCTGGGATGGATCCTGTGTGCCGTCACTTTTATGCTCTCGCATTCCGCGGAACTCCCCTCTGCTTACGAACTTGCGGCCCTGAGCCGCTCTTATTTTTTTCTTACCAGTTGGAGTTGGTACGAGTATCCGGGCTTGCTGATCCCGCTGCTGCTGTTGGGAATTGCCGGCGCCCGCAAGCGCACGCCGGCAGGCGTATTGGCAATCGCGGCTTTCACCCTGGGCGCCGCCGCAATGCTCGTCTCCATCTGCTTTGTCCATCGCAGCGGAAGTTTGTGGCTCGCTCGACTGCAGGTGTTGCGCGCCTTCCAATTCGTCTACATCACCGGGGTGTTGCTTTCCGGGGGGTGGTTGGGATCGCTGGCGCAGCGACACCGGCGAACCATCGCAGCGCTGTATCTCTCCGTTGCGCTGGCCCTGTTTGCCGGCCAACGGCTCACATACGCCGCCTCCAACCATGTGGAATGGCCCTATCGGACGCCGCATAATCCATGGCAGCAGGCATTCTTGTGGATTCGCGCCAATACCCCCGACGATGCCCTCTTTGCGTTGGATAACGACTACATCGAAAGCCCTGGCGAGGATGCCCAGGGGTTTCGCGCTACTACGGAGAGAAGCGCCGTCGCCGACTACTTCAAAGACGGCGGCATCGCCAGCAACTTTCGCCAGGCGGCACAGCCCTGGTTGCACGGGTCACAAGCCACCTTCCAGCTTAACGGCGCGACAGATCGAGAGCGTCTGGACCGTCTCCGGCCCCTTGGCGTCACCTGGATCGTGCTGTCTGCCCAGGCCAGCACAGCCCTGTCCTGTCCGTTCACCAACGTGGGTGCGCGCGTTTGCCGGCTTAGCCCCTAGCTTTGCTTCGCAGCACAGCGCAAAATAGAACAGGTGTGGAGCAAGAACGCCCATGTTGACGCTCTATCAGAGACTGATTTTTGGTTACGTGCTACTTCTCTCTCTCCTGCTTGCCGTCGGCCTGCAGGGTTCGGTCTCGTTGCACCGGGCCGCCGCACTGGATCATGAGCAGATGGGCTTCCCGGCGGCTGCGGCGCATGCACGTGCGGTATTGGCCCGGCGGGCCACCACCATCACTACGATCTGCACGTTGAGCGGCGTTCTGATCTCCGTCGGCTTTCTGTTCTCCATCATTCAGCCGATCCACCGCACTGCGGCCGCCGCTCGACGTATCGGGCAGGGTGACTTGCAACAACGAATGGAGTGGCGCACGAAGGATGATCTAGGCACGATCGCCACCGAGCTCAATCGAATGGCGGTGCGGCTTCGCGATCTGCGCGATACCGACTATGGCCGCAAACAGATGGACCAACAGCTTTCTGATGCCGTGGTGCAATCGATCTTCGAGCCGGTGATCGTGACCGACGCAAAAGGGCAAGTGTTGAAGCTTAACCAGGCTGCCAGCGAAGTGCTGGGCGACGCCGCAGCGGATCGCATGGCCCTGACCAACACTCCGGGCGGAGAAAGAGTGCTGCGCGCGGTGCGCGATGCGGTCTCCATGCGCCAGTCAATCGCGAGCGAGGACGAAGCCGCCATGCTACCCATGAAGCTCGGCCAAGGAGGGCGCAGCTACCGTCTGCGCACCACGCCCATGCGCGATCTCGAGGGCAAGTTGCTGGGAGCTGTGAGCGTGCTTGAAGACATCACCGAGATGCAGGATATCGATCGTTTCAAGACCCGCTTTCTGAGCGTCGCGTCCAGGAAACTGCGCCAGCCTCTGGAACAGCTGCGATTGAGCCTTTACACGCTCACCTCAGGATTTGCGGGCGAACTGCGGCCCTTACAGGCGGACGTGATTCACGGAGCAGAGGAAGAAGCGGAGCGTCTCAACAACCTAATGTCCGATCTGATTGAGGTCTCTGAAATCGATACCGGGCGACGCGAGATCCGCGTGGATCGGTTCCGCCCTATTGATATTCTGCGCGACGCTTGCTCCCGGGCACGCGACGAGGTCCGGGCCAAAAACATCGATGTGCAGATAGAGGCCTTCGCCGACCTTGCCTACGTGAACGGGGACCGGCGGGCCCTGCGCAGCATCATGGATAACCTGATGAGCAATGCGGTGCGCTATACGCCTGAGAATGGCACCATTTTGCTGCAGGCGAAGGAGCAGAAGGAAAACGTGCAGTTTTTTGTGCGCGACTCCGGCCGCGGCATTGAGGCAGAAAGGCTGCCGAACATCTTCGGCCGCTTCAATGCAGCCCATGACCAAGGCACTGGGCTGGGGCTCGCCCTGGTGCGCCGGCTGATCGAACTGCTTGGCGGCCAGGTTTCCGTGGAGAGCCGGCTCGGCCATGGAGCCACCTTCAGCTTTACCCTACCCGTCTCCACCACCGTTGGCACCCGGCATCCCATCGAGGTCGGTTGAGCCTGCTCTACTCAAGCTGCCCGGGAGCGGTTGCCCTGTATGCATCAGAAGTGAAAATGCTCGGTTGAAAATTGCTGTGACGCGTTCCTTTTCCCAGGAGATATGACAGACCTCACGACCGACATCACCCACGCCGCGCCTGAGGTGGCCAAGCTACGCGTCTACATCGGCGCCGCCCCCGGTGTGGGCAAAACCTACCAGATGCTGGAAGATGCCCACCTGATGAAAAAACAGGGCATCGACGTGGTGATCGGGCTGATCGAGTCCCACGGCCGGAAGGATACCCAGGACCAGGTAAAGGATCTGGAGAGCATTCCCCGGCGCGCCATACCTTACCGCTCCGTGGTCCTGGAAGAAATGGATCTGGATGCCATTCTTGCCCGGCACCCGCACACCTGCCTGGTGGACGAACTGGCGCACACCAACGTGCCGGGATCGAGAAACCGCAAACGCTACGAGGATGTGCTGGAACTGCTGGATGCCGGCATCAACGTGATGACCGCGGTCAACGTGCAGCATGTTGAGACCCTGAACGACTCCGTTTCCCGCTCCGCCGATGTACAGATCCGGGAAACGATCCCGGATAGTTTCCTGAAACGCGCCGATGAAGTGGTGAACGTGGACATCACTGTCGAGGAACTTCGTTCACGGCTCAAGCAGGGCAAAATCTATGCCGCGGAAAAGATCGAGCAGTCGCTGGCTAACTTTTTCCGCAAAGGCAATCTCAGTATGTTGCGCGAACTGGCGCTTCGCACGACGGCAGAAGAGGTCGGCTCGCGCGCTGCGGAGTATCGCCGAAGTCAGGGCCTGGAACAGGCCCCCATGCCGGAGAAAGTGATGGTGTGTCTTTCGCCACGCCCGGGAGCAGAGAGACTCATGCGCGTGGGAGCACGCATCGCCGGGCGGCTGGCCACCAATTGGTACGCGGTGCGAGTCGAGTCGCCCGATGAAGACGCGCGCCATCGAGATGCGGAGGAGTTTCAGCGGATGGAAGAATACCAGCGCCTCGCCCGCGAGCTGGGCGCCCAGGTCGTTGTGTTGAAAGACAAGAATGTGGCTGACGCGTTGATCGAGTTTGCTCAACAGGAAGGCATCTCCCACGTGGTCTTCGGCCAATCAGCTCGTTCCCGGCTCGATATTCTGCTACGCGGTTCGGTGATCAATCGTTTTCTCGCTGAAATTCGCGATGTGACGGTGCAGGTGGTCCCAATCAGCAAGGCCAAGCGCTAACTACTGGTGCCCAACACATTGTGGAGCGTTGTTGCGGTAGAGGGGGTTGCGGGGATACTCAACCGCCAGTTGATGCAGCAAATCACACCCTTGCGAGGTGTTGTTATCGCGCAGCGCAGCTACGGCCAGCAATAACTTCGCAAAAGGCTTCAGCAGATCGCCGTGAGCGGCGGTTTGCTCGAGCTCGCGAATGCCCTGCTCTTTGTCCGGCTTGATCCCGCCTAAGCGAAGCATCCAGCGCACCGGCGCCGGCTTGATGCCGGTAAGGTAGTTCTCGACGCCAACCGCAAGATGAGCGTCGTAGGCGTCCGGCTTTTCCTGCAGTAACTGTTGCGCAAGGATGCGCCCTTGCTTCATGTAGCTCAGAGCGGCCAAATCCTCCTTATCGATCATCGCGACATAATCGGACCGCAACCCCATGGCCAGAACTTTGGCAAACAAAGCGTTGCTGTCGTCGGCATGCAGCTTAAGCACCGCGTCGGCAAGCTGGTCACCGTGATCCACTGCAGCGTAGAACTGCTGGCGCACTCTTGGATCCGGATCGAGCTTGCTGCGCGTATCAAAGGTTTTGTCGTTGGTAAAAAGCTGGCTTTCGAGCACGTCGAGCCGGGCGAATTCCCCGAATAGATAGCCGGCAGCCTGCGACACCGGGCCCATGGGATCCGTGGGATGAAGCTGCTCCCAGGAGGAGAACTGCTGGTGGGCCTTTTGAAAATCCAGGTTGTACATACTCTGGAAGCCCTGCTCGATCTCCGTCGATGCGAACGCGTCCGTTGAGCAGGCGGCCCACAGCGTCAAGGCGAGCAACACCGCGAGACCCGATTTCCACGTGTGCCTCGATCGATGGCAGCCAGATTTTCCACGAGTTGCCGTCATTAAGATCAATGCTACGCTGCGCGGAGGAGAAACCAGGTCCGGTATGGATAAGCGCTCAGCGCTCGCTCCAGCGGACCCCACCGTCGCCAGCCGCGGCTGGAGCAGCGAAGCTGCGCAGCCAGGTGGCTAAACTACGATAGTCTTCAGCCGCCGCCGCCGCCGGCGCGTAGTCGATCACGGTCATCGCTTCCGCCAGCGCTTCATTCACCGCTGAGTTGCGATGCAAGACGAAGGGCAACAGGCGATCCCCTAGCCGCTGCTCCAGCGTCTCCCGTACTGCCACATGCAACGCCGAGGAGGCGTCGAACTGGTTTAGGAGATAGAAAGCTTTCCGGCCAGCGAGCAGCCTCTCCAGCGATCCGAGGCTAGCTACCGAATTCATATCCGGAAGAATCGGCACCAGGACAGCCGGCCCGAGCACCAGTAGACGGCTCGTGACCTCCCAGCTGGCCGTGGCCACGTCTACCAGGATGCGGCTGACACCACGCCCGGCACGCACCAATTTGTGAACCAACGGATCCTGCTCGTTGTCATCCGCAGGATATTGCTCTTCCTGGAGGTTTAGCATACGCACCGGTACATCGCGTTCGGCTCGCATAACAGGAAAAGAAGGCGGAGAAAACGTGCGAACGATCCCGGGCCTGGACGCGCGGGAGCCGAAATAAAACGGTAGCAGACCGCCGTCGCCCGTATCCACCAACAGCACCTGCTCTCCAAAAGCGGAGAGAGCACGCCCGAGGTTGGCCACCAGGCAGGTCTTCCCCACCCCGCCCGCAAGGGAGAACACGGCAACCATCGGCGGCCGCCGTTCGAAGCTTATCGGCGGCGCGACCGGGGGCACGGGCACTCTTTCTGGCTCAAAAACGGAGTGCAGGGCATACCAGCGTGTAGGCGCCTGGGCTCTGGTTTGGGGTTGGGGCTCTCGTTGCGGGCCGCCTGAAGGCGGGATGGCAGAAGACCGGCTATTCGTAATTTCGTGTATTTCGTGGGCCTCGGCTTGCGGCGCCGGTTCGCGAACCCAGAGATCAGCAGCGGGATCAGGGGCTGGATCACTAACTGGATCAGGGGCAAGGATTGGTCCGCTACGCAGTGGCTCGAACGCAGGGGCCTGGCTTCGCGGAGATTGGAACGAAGCGGCGTAACCTGGTTCCACGATGGAACGCACCGGCTTAGACGCCTCGACCCCGGCTCGTTCTGCGTGCTCTCGTGCGATCCGCTGGCGAAACTGGCCCTGCACTTCTTTGCGCGATGCGGAAAAATCCCAGTATCTGGTGCCCTGCAAGTGGGCCTGGGAATACAGGGTCGCGATGTCCTCTGAAATGGCTCGCGGATCTGGTTCAGGTAGTTCTTCTTTCATCCCGTTCCTCACTTCTGGCAGGCGTCCGGCGATTCCGCGGTCCGCATAAGAGCATTTTCGCAATTGGTGTAGACCGAAGCCGCCAACGTTTACGTGGTTTTCTCTCAAAGAAAACCACACCTCGCTGCTCTTACCACACCACAATAATTGCGAAAATGCTTTAGGGGCCCAAACACAGCTACAGCCACTCCAGCGAAAAAGAAAATGCCCAGGAAAGGATTTTCCGGCGGCCCGCACAGCTTTCATGGGCCTGAGGCGATTAGACAAACCCATACTGCTGTCTTTCGACTGGTCTCGGGGGAGCTTTAATCCTCTCACATACAGCGGACACGCGGCACGGTGCGAGGACGGTGCCCGGTCGCCCATCCCCGCCCTGTCGCCGGCACCCATTGTGGTACTTTGGAAACTAAGTAGAAATGAGCTCGTAGCTCAGTCGGTAGAGCAACGCACTTTTAATGCGTGGGTCGTGGGTTCGATTCCCACCGAGCTCACCACGTTTCGGAGCTACCGGAGCAGCCCTTCGGCGCACACCCCTGATTGCTCCTTCTGGCGGCTCCTTTCCGGTACCAGATCATGCCTCCCAAGGTGTCAGTCACATCGCCCGTCAGCTCGTTGCAGGTCACTTCGCTGCAGGACCGTTGCACAGCTGCCTGGCACCACGAGGTCCCCGCCGTGACCCCTTCGTTGACGGGTTTCGAGCGCACGGTGGCGGAACAGCACCTGGCCAATTTCGAATTGTGGCACGCCGAGGATATGGCCCGTGCTCCAGAGGCGAGCGATCAGGATCTGGCCCGCATCAAACACTTCATCGACCGCGCCAACCAGCGTCGTAACGATCTCGCCGAGCAGTGCGACGTCTTTCTGCTGAACTTACTCAGCCAGAAGAACCTGCCCGCCCAGGGCGCGGAATTACATTCCGAATCTCCCGGCTTGATCCTGGACCGGCTATCGATCTTGTCGCTCAAGCTCTTTCATACCCGCGAAGAGATCGACCGGCCGCAGTCACCGCCGGGCCATCGCGAACGCAATTTGCAGCGTCTCGGGATACTTGTCGAGCAGCGGGACGATTTGGCGGCATGCCTCGACAGCTTGTGGCAACAGGTTCTGAACCGGCAGAAACGGTTTAAACTCTACCGCCAACTAAAGATGTATAACGATCCCTCGCTCAACCCGGCAGTCTACTTGGGGCACCCCCGGTCTTTGCCTTAGCACGTTGCCCAGGACGCCCGTGCTACAGTCTTGCCAAGGCAGCTGATCCGCCGGCCGGGTTGACGGATGCCCTTTCGATGCGTATAAAAACGAATCGGATAGCCGGTTGCGGCTTGGTCTCCATGTTCCGATTTATGTCGACTCCTGCCGCCTAGCAGGAGAAAGAAGAGTGGGCTATGCAAAACACAGGTCAGGGTATCCCCGCTCGGCGCAATCCTCGCACTATCGAGGGTAAGGCGCGCCCCATGCCGAATGCGTCGCACCAGAAGTCACTCAATGAGTATCAGAACGCCCTGTCGTGGATGCATGAAGGTAAGTTTGAGAAAGCCCGGGTGGTCTTTGAGAAGCTCAGCCAGGACGGTCCAGTAGAGATTCTGGAGCGGGTGCGCGTCTATCTGGTTGCGTGCCAACGGCACGCGCAACAAAGCGGACTCTCCTTCAACAACACGGAAGAGCAGTATGACTACGCCATCTCCCTGCTGAATACAGGTTTCTATGAAGAGGCGCGTGACCAGTTCCAGGGAATACTCCAGGCCAACCCCGTTGCCGACTACGCCTACTACGGTCTCGCCATCCTCGAAAGCATGACCGGGCTGGCTGAACCCTGCCTCGAGCATCTGGGCAAGGCGATTGAGCTGAACCCGCGTAACCGCATCCAGGCGCGCAGCGATTCCGACTTTCAGGACATGGCCGATGATCCCCGTTTCACCGAATTACTCTACCCCGAAGTTCCCTAAGCGCCAGAGCCGGGAGCTTTCCTATTTCCTCTCACGCTTTCAGGGAATCGCCGGTGCTGTTTGACTGGCGTAGCGTTGTGACGGCTCCCTGGTGAACGCTTTATGGTGAAATCCCTTTCCTCCGCCGTGGCTAAGCCAGGGTCAACCAAACTCCCGGTCATCGCCACTCGACGGAGCACCGACCGGGCCAGCGTGCGTACCGTGGCTATCGGCGGAGGCACTGGGCTTTCCACGCTGCTGCGGGGCCTGCGGCGCTATGTTGCCTCGCCTAACCAGTTGTCCAGCGAATGCGAGGCGGCGCCCTGCCTGATATCTGACCTGGCCGCTGTGGTCACGGTGACCGATGACGGGGGCTCGAGCGGACGTCTGCGCCGTGGCTTCAATATGCTTCCGCCCGGCGATCTGCGCAATTGCATGGTGGCGCTTTCGGAAGACGAGCATCTGATCTCCAGACTCTTCCGCCATCGCTTCACCGCTGGAGAGGGTCTCGAAGGCCACAGCTTTGGTAACCTGTTCGTCGCCGCGTTAATGGAAATCACCGGGGACTTCGCGCAGGCGATAAAACTTTCCTCGCAGGTGCTCGCTACCCGCGGTCACATCTACCCGGTGACTGCCGCCAACGTGTCCCTGGTCGCGCGCATGGACGACGGTTCACTCGTAAGCGGGGAAACCAACATCACGGCCAGCCGGCAACGCATCGTGGAACTCATGCTCGAGCCGGCCGACGCGGAACCACTGCCGGAGACGCTGGAAGCAATCGAGCGCGCCGACCTCATCACGATTGGCCCGGGCTCGTTGTATACCAGTCTTATTACCAATCTTCTGGTCAAAGGCGTTTCCGATGCCCTGGCTTCTTCCCAGGCGATCCGGGTGTACATCTGCAATCTGATGACCCAGTCCAATGAGAGCCTGAACCTTACGGCCTCGCAGCATATCCAACGCATATATGAACACACCCACCAGCCCATCTTTGACTATGCCCTGGTAAATACGGCGCCGGTCTCACAGGCGCTGCTCGATCGCTATGCCGGAGAGGGCGCGTCGCCGATTACCGCGGACATCGAGGCCATCGAAGCTCTCGGCGTTCGCTGCATCACCGGCGACTTTACTGCCGAAGGGGATGTTGTTCGGCACGCAGCGGATCGGGTCGCGGACACCGTCATGCGATTGGGAATCTCGGGCCGCCGTCGCAGCTAGAGCAGGCTGCGGAAAAACTCCGCATCGGACCGGAAAGCAATACCGTCAGGGCTAAAGAGTGTGCGTGAGAGCAAGATTTCAGGAACTCTCCCTGCCACGAACTCGGGTGCCCCATATCTCGCTCGTTTTTCGCGAGATGTGGGATTCCGCAAACCTTAACCTCAGGCCTATCGGGGTTAGCCAGATTCTGGGGGGA
>Ga0182015_10006324_pt1 | contig 11941 bp, 11 predicted proteins | sample 712P3MmetaG_FD_120478 | JGI IMG/M metagenome (GOLD analysis project Ga0182015, IMG submission 120478) | Permafrost microbial communities from Stordalen Mire, Sweden - 712P3M metaG | ecosystem: Environmental > Terrestrial > Soil > Wetlands > Permafrost | place: Sweden: Stordalen | collected...
AAGATCGCCAGAAGGATCACCGCGACGATGTAGCCGGCCTCGAATAGATATTCTATGTAGCCGTAGCCGAGAAATTCGCCGTAATTCTGGGACATGTACCAGGCTCCGAGGGCATTGACGCCATGCCCGGCTATTAGGCCCAGGATCGAGCCGAACAGCGCGACCAGACCGGCTTCGATGCAGATCAACGTCAGCACGGTCGTTCGTGTTGCGCCCAGTGCTCGGATGATGGCGATTTCCTTGAGCCGCGCGGATACGGAATTATAGATGCTGACGAGGATGCCCACGGCCGCCACGATGGTGACGAGCGAGCAGATAAGCAGGAGGAGCCATCGCGTGGGTTTGAGGAAGGTGTCGAAAAATTCGCGCATGACCTGGGCGGGGTTGCAGGCCATGACATCGGTGCCGTTGTTCAGGTCGTATTCGAGGGATTGTTCGGTGTCGCCGCCGCGGGATTGAACGAGGATGGCGGAAATGGCCCAGATTTCGGGGGGAAGCTTGAGTTTGATCGTGCCGGTTTTGGTGTTGAAATCATAATTGCTGAAATGCTGGACGCCGTTGGCGTCCACCGGATGTTTCTGATCGGAATCGCTGTCCGGGTCAAAAGCATCAGGCGCGTTGCCATTGCGCAGCGCGTTCTGGGCGATCAGGCCCGCGCCGTGTTCGGCGATCGTATAAAAGCTCAGCAGCGGAATATAAACGACGCGATCGATAGCCGTGTGCGTGGGGGCGAGCACGCCGACCACTTTCCACACCTGCATGTGAATATCCGGCGGCTCACCGGGAATGGGCGTGCCATGGGTGGCCTGGAATGTCGATCCGATTCCCTTGCCGGTCAATCTCGGAATATCGCTGCCGACAACCGCCTCGAATTTGTCGTAGGCGAATACCTGGCCTGAACCGAGCTGGAGCTTTTTGCCGGGACGATAGTCCATCACGTCGTCCGGCGGCAGCGGGTTTCCATGCTCGTCGACTCCGAACATGCTCGGCAATACTCCGACGATCCTGTAAAGGCCGTTGAGCGTATCGCCGACAACGGTCGGCTCGGCGATTTTGACATATTTGTAATAATTATCCGCCGGCATGGGCACGCCCGGCGGCAGGTGCGGATTGAGCAGGCGGGTGTACTGCTCATAGGGAATGTTTCCGGGGCTCACATCCATGTGATAAATCGTGTTGAGCACCAGTTGCAGCTTGGAGCCTTTTTTTCCGATGATGGCGTCGTAACCAAAATCGTTTTGGCCGAAAAGCGATTCGCTTTCCCGGCCAAGAATCATGATGGCGATGGCAAGGCCCACGCCGAGCATAACGGAAAGCGTGGTAAGCCAGGTGGAAAGAGCGCGCTGGCGCATCTGTTTGAGAACGAGTTGGAAATAATTCATGGGTGGTTACCTCGAAGACGCCACGGCAGCGGCGGAAGGGGTCGCTGCGCTGGGGGCGTTCGCTTGATTGATTTCGGTGAGGGTCAAAACGCGCGGAAGCTGGCGGGCGATGTCGAGATCGTGGCTTACGAGCAGCAATGACGATCCGACTTCCATGCACAGCTTGCGGATCAGGTCCAGAACCTGCTGGGCGTTGGTGGCATCCAGCGCGCCCGTCGGTTCATCCGCCAGCACGAGCTTGGGGCGATTGGCCAGCGCCCGCGCGACGGCGACGCGCTGCTGTTGTCCGACCGACAGCTTTTGCGGCTTATAGTTCAGCCGGTCGCTGAGACCCACTTGAACCAAAAGGTGCTGCGCCCAAGCGCGGTCGTGAGCCCGACCGGTGAAACTCATGGCCAGCAGCACGTTTTCCAGGGCCGTGAACCCGGGAAGAAGATGATGGGTCTGGAATATGTAGCCAATGTTTCGCCCGCGAAATATATCGCGCTGTGCCTCGGACAATTCGGTCAGATCGACGGCGCTCGCCGAGTCGGGCGTTTGTGGGTCATATCCGAAAACCACGTTGCCCCTGTCGGGCGCCAGGATTCCGGCGATCATGTGCAGGAGCGTGGTTTTTCCTGAGCCGCTGGTGCCGATGAGAGCGACCTGCTCGCCGTCGGCGATGTAAAGTTCCGGAATGTCGATCACCGGCACGCTGCTGGCGTCCGGGGCGACATACGTTTTTTTCAACTTGTGAATGAGCAATCCCATGTGAAGCCTCCTCGCCGCGGACGACAATCATTGTCGCGCGGCGGCGATGAATTAATCAGGCGTAAAGTAAAATGACTCGGTGCGAATCAGACCGCTGGAGGACCGCGGCACTGCGGACAGGAAATGCGAACTGGAGAAAATGAAGGAGGAGATTCCGAATCAACGCAGCCCACGCGATCGATCGGGGCAAGCGCGGGCATCGACCAATAATGCGCTGAGACTGGCGAATGAATGAGGTTGCAGATAAGGCAGGTTGCCGGATCGTGGATGGGCTGGCGAACCGGCAGTCGTTTCAACGGCGAGCGGGTCGCCACCTTCGGGATTGGAATGCGAGCGAGGGCTCGATTGATCTCGTCGATATGCAGCCGCTCGAAAAACGCCGGCCCGACCGACAGGAATGTGCTGAGCAGAAAGACAACGGGGGCACGGAACATCTGTGAATAGTATTGTTGCCTTGAGGATTCGCTGCCGTCAAGTAAGTGTCAAATTCATGGTTTTTTGGCTGAAAGGGCAAAGACAACCGCCGAGGCGCCGAGGACGCCGAGACAGACGCCGAGAATAGAAGATATGTCTCAAGGAAAATTATCACGAATTTTATCTTCTCGGCGTCTTCCTCGGCGCTCTCGGCGCCTCGGCGTTGCATTTCCCTGCCTTTAGAAGCTTGGCGGCATGGCCGGTCATGCGTATTCTCTCTGGCATGTCAGGCAAACTACGCTGGGGAATCCTTGGGACCGGCAACATCGCCCGGCAATTCACGGCCGGGTTGAACGCCAACCGGCGCGGTGTGGCGACGGCGGTGGGATCGCGCGGCAAGCATTCGGCGGAGGCGTTCGCAAAAACTTATGGATTGTCTCGCGCCCACGGAAGCTATGACGATCTGATCAAAGATTCTGGCATAGACGCGATTTATGTCTCGCTGCCGAACTCGCTCCACGCCGAGTGGACAATTCGAGCCCTATCGGCGGGAAAGCATGTGCTTTGCGAAAAGCCGCTGGCAATGAACGCCGCGGAGGCAGAGCAAATGTTCGACGCGGCCGCCGGGGCGGGGAAAATTTTGATGGAAGCGTTCATGTATCGAACGCATCCGCAGACGCTGGTGGTGATGAAAGCGGTGCGATCGGGAGCCATCGGCCAATTGCGGCTCATACGCACCAGCTTTTGTTTTCGCGTGCGCAAAATCGAAGGCAATGTGCGTTTCGTCCGCGAACTCGGCGGCGGCGGACTGATGGATGTGGGATGTTATTGCATCAACTTCGCCAGGCTCTTCGCCGGCGCCGAGCCCAACGCGGTTCATGCCACGGCGATTTTCCACCAAAGCGGCGTGGACGAACTTGCGGCGGGAACGCTGGTGTTTCCCGGCGGCATCCTCTCGACATTCGCCTGCGGCATGTGTGCGCAGGCGGACAACACCGCGTATCTCTGCGGAACCGATGGGTACATCGAAATTCCCGTGCCGTGGAAGCCGGTGGCGGGAAGCTCGAAATTTATCCTCACCGGCGGCATTCCGCCCAGAATGGACAATCCTCAGCCGGGCGGTCCGCCGAAAAGGGATGTCAGGATTGTCGATTTTGCCGGCGATTTGTATGGCATCGAGGCAGATAATTTTGCCGGCATGGTTCTGGACGGAAACCCGCCGGCGATGAGCCGGGAAGATTCACTGGGAAATATGCGGGTACTCGACGAAATGCGAAGACAGATCGGATTGGCATTCGAATAAGGTATTTGTATGCAGATTTTGGCCAACAGCGGCGGCGTGGCGGAGACGAATTGCTATCTCATCGCGGACGAAACCGCGAAACAGGCCGTGCTGTTCGACGCGCCCGACAACACGACCGCCCCGCTTCTGGATGAAGCCGCCAGGCGGGGCTGGAACGTGATCGGCCTGTGGCTCACGCACGGCCATTTCGATCATGTTGCCGATCATGCGGTGGTTACGGGAAGATTCCCGGGCGCGAAGGTCCTGATTCATTCGCTCGACGAACCGAAACTGATCGAGCCTCCCGATCGGCTTTTTCAATTGCCATTTGAGATTCCATCGCGCCGGGCGGACGAATTTGTCACGGATGGCCAAGAACTACAGATTGGAAATGTTCTGCTGCGGGTCCTGCACACTCCCGGGCATTCGCCGGGCCATGTGATGTATCATTTCCCCGAGCAAAAAATTGTCGTCGGCGGCGATTTGATCATCATGGGCGCGGTGGGCCGGACGGATTTTCCGGACGCGGATTATGGGCAATTGCAGGCATCCATCCGCAAGGTCATGGCCTTGCCGCCGTCAACGCAACTATTGCCCGGACATGGGCCGCCGAGCAGGTTGGAGGATGAAGCCGCGCGGAATTCGTACGTAATCGAGGCGCTCGGCGCGAAATGAGATCGTCTATCGCGCCAACGGAGTTGCGGGGGCCGTTGTCGCGCCGCCGCCACTGTCCGTGCTGGGAGCAGACATTGTAATGGTGACTTCGGGATTGAGCGCATCGCTGGTCACGCTGACGGTTTCCGATCCCTTGGTTCCCGCCGATTTCAGGCTGGCGCTGACCCTGTATTCGCCCGCCGCCACATCCTCGAATGTGAATTTCCCATCTTCGTCGGTTCGGCCTTTGGCGATCGCTTTGGCTTTTACCGGAGCAGCGTCGCCATCTTCGGCAGCGGGTTTCTTCTTGGCGTAAAGGTTAAGGCGCGCCTTGACGACCGGCTTGCTGTCGGAATCAAGAACGGTCACGGCGATGCTGCCGGTGACGGCACTGGGCTGGGTGGCCGCGTCACTTGGTTGTGTTGTGGCGGTGTCATCGGCCTTCACCGGATGAAACGCGAAAACCACCAGAGCGATCAGGCAAACTGCCGGGAAAAACGAACGGATCAGGCGCGACATTGAAAACCTCCGATTTTCAGCGGATTGTGATGAATCACCCTATCAATTGTCAATGTCAAAAAAAGCCCCGGACTTTTATATCCGGGGCTTTGAAAAGCAATATTAGCAGCGTGTTAATACGCTTAGAACTGCATGACCACGTCCACTGCGGCAGTGAGTTCGTTGTATGCGCCGACGCCATTGCCGTGGCTCAAGTCATACACCCGGCGGTCGGAAGCATCGCCGCGAATTTCAGGCCGAATCATAAGGTACTGGAAGATATTGTCGTCAGGCAGCGGATGAATCTGCGTGCCCAGCGTGAGCTCGTAATAGTTTGCCTGTGTTCCGGTCTCCAGACCACCCTGGTCGCGGAACCATTCACCGCGCACAGCCAGGGAGAACATCGGATTGATCTTGTACATCGCATACGCCGCCGCGCCGTACCACTGTGCCGATTTACCGGCGACGGTGGTCGCCTGGTGCGGAGCGTCACTGTAGAGACAGTCAACCGCCACGGTCATCTGATCTGAAACCGTGAGCGTGGGAATTACTTCGAACGTCGTCCAGTAGTCACTTTCGTCTCCGGGGGATTCCGGACCCCATTCAAGATTCGTAACGATTCCGAAGGCGGAATTGATATTTCCCTTGAACTGGCCGAGGAAGTCGATTGCGCTGTTGTTGTCGCGCAAACTCTGATTCCAGCCGTTGGTAAAGCCGGCCGTCGCGGTCCAATCATTGCCGTTGATCAGCTTGCCGAATGTATACGATCCGAGAATCCCGGTGTTGGTATCGGGAATGCCAAAAAAGAACGAATAGCTGTGCGTATAAAATGGATTGCCCGACGGCGCTGTGCCGTACGAGTAAACCGGGCTGTTCACTTCTTCGCCGAGCAGCGCCACGAATTTACCGGCCGTGATCGTCAATCCCGAGCCGACTGGAACCAGGAATAGAAGATTGGCCTGGGTAATATCATATTGATTTTCAGGATGCGCTGTCGCCGGATAAAGCGAGCCGCGCGTCGCCTTATTAACATAATTATTGTCTAGAAGCCCATCCGAGTGGAAATACGTATAGTCGCTGCCATAACCGGTTTCAAAGGTGAAACCCCAATCGAATTTCTTGGTGGTGTCCAGACTCTTGCTCAGCGTCATATCGAGCTGGTCGAGTAAAACCCGGTTACTTTCGGTTCCCGGAAACGCAATGTCCGTCGGCGAATCGCCATTCGGACCGGTGCCAAGGCGCGGGTTATTGGTGTCGATGAAATAACCGCCTTCGACCCAGCCGGTGATGTTGAAGTGATTATTCTCGAGCCACTGCCCTGTGGAGCAATTGCTTATGAGAAACATGACGGGCGTAAGCGTCGTTTCAGAAGGCGCCGATGCCGCAGCGGGCGGCGGAGCGGTGTCATCCAGCAGCACGGGGTTCACCATTTGTGGTTCACCCGCCGACAACCCGACCGGCTGATTATCCGATGCGAACGCGGCAGAGCTACACGCGAGAGCGGCCATGGCGGCAGCGCCGGCCAAACCTTTCCAATTCATATCAGTTGTCTCCTTCCAGCGACTTTCCCAAGAACCCGGCAGAACACCTGCCGAACGCATCCCAAAACCCGTTGGCAAATACAATGCCAGCTTCCCGTAATGGTGCGGTTTTGAGTCTGTTACGCATTATATCGGCGAATCCCGCGTTATTCGAATAGCGAACCCTGCATTCGACATGTGCTTAAGGGGTAGGCAAGTTCTATCAAGCGGGGTGTTTGCTGCCAATAATGCGCTCAAGCTTCCTTGGTGCGACGATACGCCGCCGGGGAAATTCTGGCAAATCGGGTAAATTGCCGGGAGAAGAAAAAAACATCCCGATAGCCCAGTTGCCGAGCAATCGTCTTGATGGGAAGTTCAGTGGCCCCGAGCATTTGCCGCGCATGGCCGATGCGGCAGGCAATCGCGTAGGCCTGCGGCGATGTCCCCAGCGCCTCGGCAAACCGCCGCCGAAAGGTTCGTGGCGACATCCCCGCTTCCATTGCCAGGCGATAGTAGTCGATGTCGGCTCCCAGCGCCGTGATTTCGGCCAGCGCGTTTTCCAGCCACTGGGGCACCGACTGCGGTTTCGTTCGCGCCTCCGCCAGCTCGGTCAGGATTGTTTCCAGGAGGAGCGAAGCGCGCAACAGGCTCCATCGGTCAGACTGCCGGGAAAGCTCCAGCAAATCGTCAAATCGATCGGAATAGTCGATAGCCGGGGAGGGCTGCTGTGGCTCAATGGGAAACAGCCCCGCTTCCATCCATTCCTTCACCCCGGGACCCCGAAATGCAAGGTAACGATGCATCCACGTCTTGGCCGGATCGGAGGCATGAAAGCTGATTCGCGGCCCGGGATAACTCGACCAAAACCATCGGCCATGCATTCGATAAAACCTGGCGTCAATCCGCAGATCGATCTCCCCACCCTCCATGTATTGCAGGACATAATAATCGTTGAAATGCTTGTCGATATTATGGTTACACTGCGGAACGAACTGACCGAACAAAAATTGGACACCGCCCGCCATTTGGCCGCATAGTACCAAAACTGGCTCTAAAATCCATATTATATCAATTCATTCGGTGTATTTTATGGCCGTGGAGTGCAGTTAGCGACAAATAGGAGCATCGGTGGAAACTCATCGCATCGGAATCATTCTCAACGGCGTCACCGGACGCATGGGCACAAACCAGCACCTAGAACGCTCGATCATGGCGATTCGCCAGCAGGGAGGAGTGAAAATCGGGCACGGAACGACCATCATCCCCGAACCAATTCTCGTGGGACGAAATCCCGACAAGCTCAAACATCTGTCCGAGCGACACGAGTCGATCCCGTGGTCAACCGATCTCGATTCACTCCTGGGCGATCCGAAATATCCAGTTTATTTCGACGCCCAGACAACTCAATTACGATTTGAATCGGTGAGCAAAGCGCTGGACGCCAAAAAACACGTTTACTGCGAAAAGCCGGTTGCCGAAAGTTCGCGGCAGGCGATGCAGCTCGTCAGCAAAGCGGAACAATCGCGCGTCAAAAATGGCGCGGTGCAGGACAAACTCTGGCTTCCCGGAATTCGCAAGCTCAAACACCTCATCGACACCGAATTCTTCGGCCGAATCCTCTCCGTCCGCGGCGAATTCGGTTACTGGGTTTTCACTGGTGAAGACCAGCCCGCCCAGCGGCCAAGCTGGAATTATCGCCACGAAGACGGCGGTGGAATTATCATCGACATGCTCTGCCACTGGCGATACCTCGTCGATAATCTCTTCGGCAAAGTCACAAGCGTTTCCTGCACCGGCGCGACGCACATCGATTACCGCGTGGACGAGGGCGGCCAGCGATATAAATGCACCGCCGACGACAGCGCCTACGCGACGATGACCACCGATCGCGAGATCATCTGTCACTTTAATTCGTCCTGGTGCGTGCGCGTCCGCCGCGATGATCTGCTGACGTTGCAGGTGGATGGAACGGACGGCTCGGCCGTCGCCGGACTGCGCGATTGCAAAATCCAGCACGCCGTTGTCACTCCCAAACCTGTCTGGAATCCCGACATCGACAGTCCGATCGATTTTTTCGCCGGCTGGCAAAGCGTTCCCACCAATCTTCATTACGAAAACGCTTTCAAAGCGCAATGGGAACTTTTTCTGCGTCACGTGGTAGTCGGCGACCCGTTCCCCTGGACGCTGCGCGAAGCCGCCAAGGGCGTGCAACTGGCTGAGTTGGGTATTGAATCCTGGAAACAGCGCCGCTGGATAGACGTTCCGGCGTTAAGCTGACGCGTACCATGACACCGGCCCCGTTATCTCGATTCTGCATCCACACCATCACAACCAACCCGCTGGCATTGGCCGTGTCTTGCGAAGCATATCGCTTTGCAGGCGCCGCCGGGATTACTGTGTGGCGCGAGGCGCTCGAGCCGCAGGGGGTCAAGGAATCGGCAAAGCTATTGGCCGGTTCGGGCTTGAAGGTCATCAGCCTTTGCCGGGGCGGATTTTTCCCGGCAGCGACTGAAGCGGATCGCCAGAAAGCGCTGGATGATAATCGCCGCGCGATCGACGAGGCGGCGGCGATCGGTGCGCCGCTCGTGGTTCTGGTTTGCGGAGCCGTTCCTGGAATACCACTGAACGACGCCCGCAATCAGATCGCCGACGGCATCGCCGCGGTAATCCCACATGCCGCCGGCGCAGGTGTCAAACTCGGCATCGAACCGCTCCATCCGATGTATGCCGACAATCGCAGCGCCGTCAGCACATTGGGACAGGCGAACGATCTCGTGGAAAAACTGCGGTCGCCGCAGGTCGGTGTTGCCATCGACGTCTATCACGTCTGGTGGGACGACCATCTCGAACGGGAAATCGACAGGTCGGGGCGATTGAACGCGATCTTCTCCTATCACGTCTGCGACTGGCGGACGCCGACGCGCGATCTGCTGCTCGACCGCGGCATCATGGGCGAAGGATGCATTCCGCTGCGGCAGATTCGATCCTGGGTTGAAAGAGCCGGGTTTTCCGGAATGATCGAAGTCGAAATATTTTCCACGGAATTGTGGAAGCTGGATCAGGTGGAACTGGTGAAACGGGTAAAATCCGCGTACGAAAAATTTGCTTGAGGAGCGCGCTTGAAGATCGACGCGAAATTAACGCCCGAAGATTTGACCAGGCCGGCTAGCCGAGTGTTGGAACTTGCCGGTGACAAGGCACGCGCGCTCGACAGCGCGTGGGATCCCTCACTGGGGACGCCGGTTTTCACCGCCAGCGGAAAATACACCACGCGCGGCTGGACGGAATGGACGCAGGGCTTCCAGTATGGCATCCCAATTCTTGCATTCGACGGAACCGATCAGCGCGATCTGCTGGAATTGGGCCGGGCCAAAACTCTCCAAAATATGGCAGCGCACGTTTCGCACATCGGTGTGCACGATCACGGGTTCAACAACCTTTCCACTTACGGAAATCTCCGACGGTTGATGCGCGAAAAGCGAATTGAAACGAACCATTGGGAGTTGGCGTTTTATGAACTGGCGATCAAAACCAGCGGGGCGATTCAGGCGGCACGCTGGGCCGACACCGCGGACGGCGGATACATCTATTCCTTCAATGGCCCGCATTCGCTGTTCATCGACACGATGCGGAGCCTGCGAATTCTGGGGGTGGCACATCAGCTCGGCCACGCCCTGACGGGCGAAAACGATGGGAAAATTTCACTTCTGGATCGCCTCATCGCCCACGGCAAGACGACTGCCAGCTTCAATATTTATTATGGAACCGGCCGGGATAATTACGACAAGCCCCCGCTTCGCGGGCGAACCGCACACGAAGCGATCTTCAATCGTAACGACGGCCGATATCGATGTCCCAATTCCCAGCAGGGATATTCCCCGTTCAGCACATGGACACGCGGACTGGCCTGGGCGATTCTTGGATTCGCCGAAGAGCTGGAATTTCTGCGAAACATTAAAATGGAGATCGGCGGCGACACCCGGAATATTTTCGAGAAGGCAGCCACTGCAGCCGCGGATTTTTATCTCGATCAGGCAACTGCCGCAGACGGCATTCCGTATTGGGATACCGGCGCGCCGAACCTGTATCATCTGGGCGATTGGCGGTCGCGCGATGCCGAGCCATTCAACGAACATGAACCCGTGGATTCCAGCGCCGCCGCGATCGCGGCGCAGGGGCTGCTTCGCCTCGGCAAATATCTCGGCGATAAAGGCGCGCGATATCTGGCCGCGGGCCTAACCGTCGCACGAACGCTTTTCGGCGGGCAATATCTGGCGGAATCGCCGCAGCACCAGGGCCTGATCCTCCATTCAATCTATCACCGCCCCAACGGCTGGGATTACATTCCGCCCGGCCGAAAGATTCCCTGCGGCGAATCCAGCCTGTGGGGCGACTATCATGCGGTTGAACTGGCTGTCTATCTTCAGCGCCTTGCCGCGGGTAAAAAGTATTTGACGTTTTTTGATTCGGAAGATTGATCCATGGCAAATGAAAAAAAAGTCGCCCTGGTGACGGGAGGCAGCCGGGGAATCGGCCTGGGAATCGCTCTCTCCCTCGCCCGCGGCGGTTTTGATCTCGCGATCAACGGCCGCCGCGAAGCCGCGGATGTCGCGGATGCGCTGCAAAATTTGAAATCCGCGGGCGCGAAGACGCTATATCTCCGCGCCGATGTCGCCGACCGTAACGCTCGCCCCAAAATGCTCGAAGATATTCAGCGTGAATTCGGCCGCCTCGACGTTCTGGTGAACAACGCCGGCGTAGCGCCCGATGTGCGGGCCGATCTGCTCGACGCCACCGAAGAAAGTTTCGATCGCCTGATCTCGATCAACCTCAAAGGGCCTTATTTCCTCACACAGGCAGTCGCGCAGTGGATGATTCGCCAGGCAAACGCCCACGGCCCGGGGTGGCGCGGCTGCATCATCAACATCTCATCCGTCAGCGCGACAGTCGCCTCCGTGAATCGCGGCGACTATTGCATCAGCAAGGCCGGGATCGCCATGGCCAGTCAGCTCTGGGCTGCACGGCTAGCGGAATTCGGAATCGATGTTTATGAAATCCGCCCGGGGATCATCGCAACCGACATGACCGCGGGCGTATCGGAAAAATACGATCGGCTGATTGCGGGAGGCCTGACGATAGAGAACCGCTGGGGCACGCCGGAAGACGTCGGCAGCGCCGCCGTCGTATTGGCCAAAGGGGACCTGCCCTACGCCACCGGGCAGGTGTTGCATATCGACGGCGGCATGACGGTCGCGCGCCTCTAAATTGGAGAACGCTCACCTTTGCAACTTTGTCAGGGGCGCCAGCGCGCGAACGTCAGGCGGAATCACTCCCGCCAACGCCGTGAGCGAACTGGCCGCCACATGCTTATACGTCGAAAGATCGCAGCGTATTTCGCGCGAAGAGGGATTGGAATGTGGTCGCAATCGCTCTCCCGTTAA
>Ga0182015_10006325_pt1 | contig 11938 bp, 9 predicted proteins | sample 712P3MmetaG_FD_120478 | JGI IMG/M metagenome (GOLD analysis project Ga0182015, IMG submission 120478) | Permafrost microbial communities from Stordalen Mire, Sweden - 712P3M metaG | ecosystem: Environmental > Terrestrial > Soil > Wetlands > Permafrost | place: Sweden: Stordalen | collected...
GCCTGGGGTAGATCGCCCTCAGCCTCGTATAGGAGCCCCAGCTGGATCCAGCTCGACGCGTCATAGGGGTCGAGTTTCACTGCCCTCTGCAGCAGCGATTTCGCGGATGCTGGATCCATGGCATAAATTTCATCGGCAAGTTGCGCTGGATAGACCGCATTTGCGGGCAGCACGCGCATGGCCAAACGAGTGTCGTCCGGCTGCTTCCGGCGGGCCAAAAGGTCAGCGATCCCAAAGCGCACATTCCAGGCGATGCCCACCATGAGCGCCGCCAGACAGCTGATCTTAAGTGCGAACGCGCAGCGTTGTTTCAATGTCTTTTGCAGCCTTGCCAGCTCTCGTATTTCGTTCGTCCCGGCTCAACCAGCCCAGCGGTCTTCGCCTGGATGGACAGGGGCCCGTATCATTTGCTTAGCTTATCAATCTGCAAATCGAGTGCGGAGATCGCATCAAACGGTTTGGGAAAGAGGTCTTCCCAAAGGATATGCTGCGTCCCTGCAGCAGGATCCAAGTTAATGATGCTCGCCGCGATGAGATACTTGTCGATCGGAAGGTAGACCGCCGCGATGCATTTGGAAAATCTAGGCGAATAGAAGACGGCATAAACCCGCGTTTCTTTAACCAAGGCCGTAAATGTCCTGACGACTTTTGGGGTCTGTGCATCGCACTGGGCTTGCGCCTTCCGTGCCAGTGTCTTCGTAGCTGCCTTCTGCTGGACAGTCTGCCCATGTGCGCAAACGTGGGGGAGTAGAAGTGCCGCCGTGATCAAGAGCGTGCGCATGCTATGCAACCTTTCCCGACAAGCCTCTAGAGCGCTTTTTTACTATAGGTGTGCCCGGCCCGGTCTCCGCGAAAAAAACGCCATGGCGGTACGCCGATTGTGAAGGCCCTCCCATCGCGAAGATTTTAGCCCGAATCGGCTTTCCGTTGTCTTCGCTTAGGCAGCTCTCGGTTGTCCCGAGATGCTTCGTCCCTGACTATAAACTGCACGCCAAATGACTTCAGACAGTATCGCCGCCGACGCCGTCAGAATGCAGGCCTCAAAGGGAAGGCGACGTTTTGAAAATTGAAAAAACCGGCTTGTTTGGCGTGGATTGCCCGAGTTTTCCCAGGAGCGGCCAATCACGGCGATTGCCCAAATCTGCTCCTAAGGAGCGTCGGGGTGCCCCAGGCTCGCCCCAGCGTACCCGGATTTCCTGTTACCCAGCACTAGACAGGACCGCGTGTGCGGTTTTCTGTAAGGAAAGCCGCATGGAGTTCGACAACGCCACCACCCTCGACAGGAAATCCGGGGTACCTGGGACGATGATGATTCGTTTCCTTTGCCTTCCCAAAAGGGCGCAACCGCACTCATTTCCGCGTCTATGGCAAAGCAATGGTTGGGCTTCGCCCGGCGAAGCCCAGTCTTTTTCGTCCCACGTACGCCGGGGCGAACGTGAGGCACCCTCCGTTGCTCAGCCGGTATTCGTGTAATACCGAAGCCGCTGAAAGCCGCTCCATATCGCGGCACTATGTGGCGGCAACTCGACTCTCGAGGACAGTCTTGTTCTCCCTGCGAATCAACAGGCTGAGCACGATCCAGTTGCCGGCGGCAAGGGCTCCATCGGTCACCAGGCTCGACCAGGCGGCTCCATGCCATGAGTAGGCGGGGATAAGCCAGAGGTTGAGGCCGAAGTTTAACCCGGCGGCGGTGAGCTGCGCGACGGTGCGATAGCGCTGGTAGCCGGCGCCGGTAAGCGTGTCTCCCGCACTGAGGTGAAGACTGCGGAAGATGGGCAACAGACACAACCATTGCAGCGCGGAGACGCTGTTGGCGAAGCTCCGGCCTACCATGTAAGGAATGATGGGTGCGGCGAGAAACATGAAAGCCGCTGCCAACAAGCCGAAAGGCAGCGTCTTGCCGAGCAGCCTGCGCGTGAGACCAATGGAACCGCGCGCCCCGTTCCTCCCCATCTGGCAAAAGCGCGGAAAGGCGGCTGACTGGAGCGAGCGGATGGGAGTGCAGCTCATGTCGACGACGCGATACGCCATGCTGTAAATTCCGTCTGCGGCGAGCATGCCGTAGCGGCTGAGCATGGCCTTATCGATGTCGTTATAGATGGACGTGGTGCTGGCGGCAATGGAGAAGCCGACGCCTTCAAGGGCCCGCTTGCGAAGCAAGTGAAAGTCGAACTTAGGCCAGCCGAGACGGGCGGTAACCAGGATGAGGGCCATCGCGGCGGAGAGGCCGGAGACCGCGAGCGAGGCGATGACCCACTGACGCACGGTAGCGTGGTGGAGAACAAGCACCATGCCAGCAGCGGTGACAAGGCGCGCGATATTTGTGAGAGAGGTGAGGGCGGCGGTGAGCTTGAGCTGTTCAAAGGCCTGAAAGGCTTGCCCGCCGCCCTCGGCGAGGCGCGCGCAGGTGCATTCGCCCACGGCGACCAGAACGATGACAGAGGCGCTCGCTGGGCCGACCATCCACTTGCCGACGATGGCGAGGCTCATGACGACAAGGAACCCGACGCTGAGCGTGGTGAGGAGCACGTTGCCCCAATACTGTGGGAATTCGTTGTGGTGGCGGCTCACCTGGCGGAGCAGGACCATGCCTGAGCCGAGCGTGCTGTACTGGCTCAGCAGCGAGACGGCAGCAGCGGCACCAACGAAAATTCCATATTGGCCGGCGCCCAGCAAGCGTGCGAGCAGAATGAAGTAACATGCCTGGACAGCGAAGCTGACGCCTTGGCCGAGGAACATCCAGCTGGCGTTCTTAGCGAGTTGGCCGCTTAGCGGATTTCGCATCAAGCCCTGTTTCAGATTCAGCGGCACACCTCCTTCGGCTGGAATGCCTCACCCATCCCACTTCTTTGAACAATAAGCATTGAGGCAGGCGCATTGCGGCTTTTACCCGGCGATTCCCGTCAGCGTCACTCAATCTTGCTTGATAAGTATGTCGTTCGGGCACGAGCCAAATGGTCCCAATTTAATCACTCGTAATCAAGTTGACTTAAAACCGGACGCATGTCGCCCTAAATTGAGACACTACTCATTCTTAGTCCATTACTTCCCTAAAACTGAGGTTGATTTCCATCGCCCATTCTGTCAACGTTTGCCTAGATCGTAACAAAGCAAACAATGTGCTCGCATAGACAGTTTCTGAGCACTTACTCCTTTGGCTTCGATCGATCTTGATGCAAGAGACAACAAATTAATCCTCCACTTATAAGGATGATCTCATGCTCAAACGGCCTCGCTGAGTGCGACATTTTAGTTACATCAACCCTGATCATGCCCGAGTCAGTCTCTCGTTGAGTCTTGGCACATTCTGGCCCAGCTCACGCTGAATTATCCGCACAAACGCAACGACGGGAAGCTCAGAGCCTCACGCGCAAGCCGGATGTTGCTCGAAATCTATTAAAAGCACAGGTGGCAGTTCATGGCGACCGACTTTCCTTTCCCGGCTCCGGAGCAGATTGGGGGATTCCGCTCTCCCTCAGCCCCGGCTCGACCCTTCATGATTCTGCAGTGTGCCATGGGCGTGGCGATTCCTGTGGTGTTCGATTTTTGTTGCATCGCCATTGCGTGCATCGCCGGCATCCTGCTCTATGAGGTGCATCGGCCGCTGGACGGACGCGGGGCCTGGCTGCTTTGGGCAGAGCTTTTCCTCCAGTATGGGATGGCTTTTGTTATTCTCGCGCGGGCGCACCAGCTCTACTCCCAACGCGACACGCTGCTCCGGGTGGCAGACACGGCGCAGATCCTAAGCGTTTCTGTTTACAGCCTGACTCTTCTCTCGGTAGGCACTTACTTCACCAAGTCGAATATGCCGCGCTTGCTGCTGGCGGATTTCTGGATCCTGGCAACGCTCCTGCTGGTCATTCAGAAGCACACGACGAGCAAGTTCATCCGGCATTGGAGGTCGCTTGCGGCGCACAAGCGGAGGGTGCTCATCTGCGGCACCAATCGCGAGACCCGGCGTCTTTTTTCTTGCTTGCTGCACTGTCCCGAACTGGGCCGGATTCCGGTCGGATTTCTCGATGAAAGCGGCTTTGATAATCGCCGCGTCATCTATAGCCATGATTACAGCCTTAAAGACCACGCGCCGGTTATTTCCGAACCGCTTTCGCAATCTCTTCTGCGGTCTCTTGACGTCCAGGAGATCTTCGTCACCCCTACGGCCTCGCAGCCGCGCATGAATGAACTCATGGCTTTAGCCGCAGACGCCGGTGTCAGCGTTTCTCTGGTGGGCGCAGGACACCCCTATGTTGCGGAGCGTTGCACATCAGTGCAAATGATTGATGGTCTGATCGTCACTACGTTCGATGCAGATGGTGAGCACCGGTTCGCTTACATTGCTTTCAAGCGGGTCACTGACATCCTCTTGTCTTGCCTCCTCATCCTCCTAACGCTACCCATGTGGCTGGTTGCGGCTGTCATGGTGAAAGTGACTTCCGAGGGACCAATCTTCTTTCGCCAGGAGCGAACAGGCCAGTCCGGGAAGCTATTTGTCATGTTCAAGTTCCGGAGCATGTATGCAGACACTCCAAAATATGGGCGTTCTCCTGAAAGCTCCGAGGACGATCGCGTCACAGCGGCGGGAAGGTTTCTTAGGAAAACAAGTATGGATGAGCTTCCTCAGCTGCTGAATGTCCTCACCGGAGAGATGACTCTGGTCGGACCTCGTCCGGAGATGCCATATGTAACAGAAGCCTATACTCCCCTGGAGCGTCGCAGGCTCTCCGTTCCGCAAGGTCTGACCGGCCTCTGGCAACTCAGCGGCGACCGTAGGTTCAGGATCCATGAAGCGATTGAGTATGACCTGTACTATGTCGAGAATCGCGGGATCTTTCTCGATCTCGCGATTCTTCTTCACACCTTGTTTTTTGCGATGAAGGGACTTTAGTGTCGTGAGATGCGCTATGCATCACGTAAGGCTGATAAGTGCGGCGCTGAGTGCCGGGATGTAGCAAGTCACGTGAGTTCCCGAAGGGGTCAGCGTGTCGGGACTTGCCGGGTCAAAGCTGCCGTCCTTATTCACGGTGGCGCCCTGGATGGTAACTCCGGAGGTGGCAGCCAGGCTCGGTCCCGTCATCGTTATCAGGGTGGCTGTCTGGATCATCTGGTTCGTCTGGATGGTGAGGGCCAGGTTTTGGGTCGTGTCTTTGTTGACGAGAATCACGCTCAGGCCTCCGCCCGGGGTCCTCACGGCATAGGCCGTAGCGTCGACGGTTCCGGCCGAGAGCTGTGTTTCGAGCAAGGTGCCTGGACCAGCCAGGGTGAAGAAGAGCAGACCGTAGTACTCGGGTCGCGCTTCGATGACGCCACCTGAGTCGTCCGCGATCGGAGTATAGCCTTGACCGTTACCGCCGCCATGCATGTTTACACCGGTGGAGCCGCCGAGAGCTACAGAAAAGAGAAAGTCGATGACCCATAGCGAGGAAGCGTAGCTGTCACTCACGCCGGCGGCGCCACCATTGCCAAAGGAGTTGCATTCGCTTATGCGGTAAGGAATGCCCAGTTGCTGGACTCCCACGTTTAGCATTGTGAGCTCGGTGGTGAGTTGTGGATCAGGGCTGACGAGAAAGGAGGCGGTGGAGGTGGGGCTTGCTCCGCTGGCGCGATAGTAGTGCTGGGTCAGGAGCGTGATCTCACTTGGAGTGGCGGCCTGCCCGAAGGGCAAGGTCCAGGTGGAGATATGATTGCCATCGCCCGTGTCCGGCCCGGTGATCGGAACATTGGGCGCAGCCTGCAGGATGGCGGCGCGAAACGAATCCCAGCGGGTGAGGAAGTCCTGGAAGGTCCAGTTCCCGGCGAAATAGCTACCCGCTATGCCGTAATTGTCGGACTCGTTACCGATCGCGATACCGAGCAGATTGGAGCCCAGAGCCGAGACTGCATAAGCCACTTCGGCGGCTGCCAGAGCGGGCGTGGAGGTAGCGAGGTTGACACCGTAGAGGCACGGCCAACCGGTGGCTTGCAGGAAGCCCGCGAGAGCCTTGATGTTAGAGGCCGTGACTTGCGCGTGCGTGCCGTTGGCATTCGGTGTCCATAGAACCTGGTCGACAGAGCCCCCGCCGATCCGCAAAACACCGTTACCCAGGCGCCGAAAGAGCGCGATGAGATTGTGGTTGGAGGCGTGGAAGTAAGCATAGCTCATCGTCTCCTTCTCGTAGCTCAAACCCATGAAGCGCGACGGAATGCTGCCGGTGGAGGTCGTGGTCACGGTGAGGGAGGCTTGGACGACCGGGCCAGAGGATGTGGGAAGGGGAGGGCCGGAAGGAATGTAGTTCGAGCTGTAGCCGCAACCCGAGAGTACAGAGGACGCAGCCAGAGACGCTGCTCCCTGGAAGAGGCGGCGACGAGTCAGGGCGGGGCGCGCGTTGTACACAGGGGACACCTCTGGTTCACCAAATGTCCTATCTGCAGGAGTTCGCATAGTTACTGGAGGTCGGAAACCTGGTGCTGGTTCAGGATTGGGCCGACGCTTTGTTCGGAGAACCGCGACGAACCGTTACGATTACCTATCGTCGGATGAATGGCAAACAAGAGAGAACCATGCAAATTCTGACTACCAATCATTACTGCTCCCACTTCACTGTTCCACCCCAGGCACAGCACTCGATCGAGCGCGCCCGCTTCATCAACCTCGGTCACTTGTGGAGCCCGGCGGAAGCCATCGCTGCCTATCCCCCCATGCGATCCTTTGATCTGGCTCATTTCATCAACAACATACCGATTGCCCTGCGCAAGCCCTGGGTGGTCACTTTCGAGTCCGCCCTGCCCCGCATGTTTCCACCCAGCGAGTCGCTTAGGGGGCACTTGCGCCGCCAGCTCTGCTCGCCTGCTTGTCTGGCGATCGTCGCCATGTCCGCCTGGGCCCTGGCCAGCTTCAAGCGCCTCAACGCCGGGTGGGACGGACTGGACAAGGTCCTCGCCAAAGCTTATGTGCTGCAACCGGCTATCCCTCTGCGCGCCTCAACTCCGCGCACGCTTCAAAAGGGTGCAACTATCCGGCTCGTCTTCGTAGGCAACAACTTTTCCCGAAAAGGCGGAATCGTCGCCTTACGCCTGGCGCGGAGAGCCCTGGCCGAAGGGCTTCGTTTGCAGATCAACATTGTTTCCTCCAAGATGATCTGCTCCGGGTCCCACACCGACCACCCGGACCCGACACGGTATCAAACAGATCTCAAGAGTATGGATTTACCAAACGTCATCTTCCGTGGCGCAATGAACAACCAACAGGTCCTCACGCTGATGGGCGCATGTCATATCAATTTTCTTGCCACCCTTCATGACACTTACGGCTTTTCTGTTCTTGAAGGTTTCGCCAATGGGCTCCCCGCCATCACGACCGACGTCTGTGCCCTGCCTGAGTTCGTCTTCCCCGCTCCCGCGGCCAACGCCAACGGCTTGCTTATCCACCTGCCCAGAGACCATCGCGGCTGCTGGAGCCACGTTGAAGAATCACGCTCTGCCAATTACTGGGAGATGCTTGACGAGGCGTATGAATCGATGACCGAGCAGGCGCTGGCTCATCTGCGCGCCCTCGCCGCAGCTCCCGGCGAACTCGAACAACTCAGCCAAGGCGCCATTGCCAGCGTCGAGCAGCACCACAACCGAGTGCTGCTCGCACGAGCACTCGACGCCATCTATCGCAAGGTTCAACCCACGCGTCATGCGGAGAGCATTCTCTCGATTTCCTGAACGTGTGTGCGGGCGAGAGACCAGGTAAAGCGCTCACGAAATACGGCGTAGCCTTGCTGGCCAAGAGACTTCCGGAGCTCCGGGTCCTGCGCGAGCCGCCGGAGCGCACCGGCAAGCTCGACGACAGATCCGCGCTCCACCAAGATACCCCCGCCGGCGGTAAATATCTCTCTGACGCCACCACTGTATGTGCTGACGACCGGCACAGCCGAGGCAAGCGCCTCGACGTTCACCAGCCCGAAACCCTCCTCGCAGATAGAGGGTGAGCAAAAGATGTCTGCCTCTCGAAAGAGATCACCCAGGGCGGCGCCGCTGCGATAAGGAAAAAATTTGACCGTTGCGGGCGAGTTCGCTTTGAGGCCCCTGATGTAGTCGGTTTCTTCACCAACCCCGAAGCCGGAAGAGCCGACGATTTGTGCCTGGAGCCGCACGTCCTGCTCATGGAGAAGCTTCATAGCACCCAGCAAAATGTGAACGCCCTTGTCTTCAACCAGCCTCCCCGCGAAGAGGACTGTGGGCGTTTGCGAATTCTTTTGCCTGCCTGCCGCGGGATAGAAGATCGTTTCATCCGCGCCGTTATAGATTACCGACGATGGGCCGAGCGAGGGAAACTTCCGCCGTGCCTGTTCCAGCAGAAACTCGCTTACGAAAACCAATCTGTCCACTCGAACTTGCCGCATCAGCCTTTCACGCCCTTCGACCAGATGCGTATTGTGCAGATGGAGAATGACGCGCCCTCCCGCGCGATGAACACGCGGAGTGAGAGCGACGGCGAACTCAGGCCGGTTGTGAATCCACACGATATCCCCGGGCCGCACGCGCTTGAGCAGAGGACGGAAGATACATCGTATGACCAAGCGATGAAAAGACCATGGCAATCGCGAAAGGTATCCTCGGAAGCTCCTATAGCGCTTCAAGCCACAAAGCAGGGTGATAGATGCCGGCGCAAATTTCCAGGTGTTATCCGCGGAGGGACAGACAACCACGGAGTTCGATGCGTTGCGGAGTACGTTGCCGGCCCAGCGTGAGATCGCACCCCCATAGAATTCAGAAAAGGGTTCGGCTTCGGTCAGAAGATGATAGGTGGTGTTAGGCATGAGGGCCTTTCTCCGGCTGCTATATCCCGCGAATTGCAGTCAGGTGCGCCCTTTGTCGCGTAGATAGGACCGCAGATGAAGCAGAGCGGATCACTGCAACTGCCAGCGCATGGAGCTATCTTAAGCTTAGCGATACCGCCGCAACTGTCGTTCAAGCTCCGCGGTAATCTGGTTGATCCGAAACAGGACACGTCAGTTCCAAGTTAAGAGATCTGTTTCGTCTAAGACGACTATAAGTCGTCGTTAACGTGCCAGTGATAATCGAGTCGACCCAAAACGGAATACCCGCGTGCCAACTTGGAACAGTGTGCATTCTAAGTACCTTGCCTTCCTTGAATCCGTGGTTGATTTCCGGTTGATTTCCCATGGACGTTCTGTCACCGTTTGCCTAGATCGAATGGCAAAGACCCGCATGTTCGTACTCACAGTGTCTGAAGCACTTCCTGCCCCGGCTTCCATGCCCTTGATGTAACTGAGAACGGGAGAACCCACTCCAACTGATGAGGAGAACGCTTGAATGAGAGCCCTAAGTCCGGCCTCTGCTATAGAAACTGATACTGTTTCGTTTTTGGGAGTAACGTTACAACCGAAGTCGTTACAGCAATTGAATATGCTGGTGGAGCAGGGAATTCGCGAGCGCCGAAAGTGGATTATCACGAACCTTAACCTGCATAGCCTGTACCTTTTTCATCGGCAAGCCAGACTGCGTGAATTCTATTCAAGCGTGCACTGGATTCATATCGACGGTATGCCGCTGGTGGCTCTGGGACGCCTTTACGGCTATCCCCTGGAGCGCACGCAACGTGTCACATTGGCAGATTGGATTTGTCCGCTGATGGAGTTGGCTGCCAACAGAGGCTGGCGTGTCTTCCATCTTGGGTCGTCCAAGGCCTGCGCGGAAAAGGGGGGCGCGCAGCTGCGCAAACTCTACCCGGCCCTGCAAATAGAAGTGAGCGATGGATATTTTGACGAGCGCTATGGCAGCCCGGAAAATGAAGCCTTGTTGGAGCGTATTAATGCCTACAGGCCCGATCTATTGATGGTGGGGATGGGCGTGCCGCGGCAAGAATTTTGGACGCAAGAGAATTATGCGCGGTTGAAGGCGTATGTAATTCTTTCCTCGACTGGCGCAGCTCTCGAGTATGTTGCCGGTTCAGTGCCGACGCCGCCGCGCTGGTCGGGCCAGCTGGGCCTGGAATGGATCTTCCGGCTGGCAAATGAGCCCCGCCGCCTCTTTGCTCGCTATCTCATCGAACCCTGGTACGTTCTGGCCCTGCTGATGCTGGATTATCCGCGCAACCGCCACGGCGGGAGGCTGAGAGCTCGCGCGCAATTAGGAGATTGACAGCACTCTTCTGTGAGATGGACGAGGGCCAGGACGCGAACCGCCAATCAACCCGGAACGACCCACCAGGCGATCAACTCGATGGGGGCAAGACGGAAATGGATCGCAGAGACTTCATAAAAGAGCTGGGCACGATGGGACTGGCGAAGTGGGCCGGGGTAGGGGTGTTGGAGCAGGCTGCCGCTACTCCGCTTACGCTGCTGGCCGCAAACAAGGGCTTGCTGTTCGGTTCGTGTCTCGCGTTGAAATATTTCGTTCAGTCCCCGGCCTATCGGCAGCTGTTCCTAACGCAGTGCGACGTCGCTACACCGGAAGTACATATGAAGTGGAACTCGCTGAGCAGCCAGCCCGGAGTGTACGACTTCGGAAATGCTGACAAGTTTGTCGCATTCTGTGCAACCAACCACATCAAGGTGCGCGGACATACGCTGGTGTGGCACGATGCACTGCCGGCTTGGGCGACGGCGCAGCTCACAACGGGAAACGGCCGGGCGATGATGGTCGACCACATCCGCAAGGTGGCTGGGCACTTCGCGGGTAAGTTGTACTCCTGGGATGTGGTGAATGAGGTGTTGGACCCGGGCAGCCACCGGCCGGATGGTCTGCGAGATAGCCTTTGGTTGCAAAACGTTGGCGTGGATTACATCGAGCAGGCTTTCCACGCCACCGCTGCAGCCGATCCGAATGCGCTTCTGGTGTGGAACGAGAACTATCTCGAGGTGTCGAACGGCTTTGGCGCGGCGAAGCGTACGGCGATGCTCAACCTGCTCGACGGACTACTGGCGCGCGGCGTTCCGATCCATGGTGTCGGCCTTGAGGCGCATCTGCGAGGGGATCAGGCGAGCGTGTTGGGCGATGCGAGTTACGAGGCTTTTCTCAGCGAGTTAGGGCGACGCGGAATGAAGATCTTTATCACCGAGCTGGATGTGCAGGATCTGACTTTTCCTGCCGATACCGGAGCGCGCGATCAAGCGGTTGCCGAAATCTACAGCAGATTTCTTACCGCCAGCCTGCGACAGCCGGCGGTAAGAGGGGTGGTTACGTGGGGGCTGTCGGATAACTTCAGTTGGATTGCCGCATACCGCCCGCGCAAAGATGGTTTGCCGGTGCGGCCGCTCCCATTCGACGCGAAATACCAGCCGAAAGCGGCGTATTACGCTATCGCCGAAACTCTGGAGTCAGCCCCGCGCCGCGCTTAGAAGGGTTCGCAGCTAACCGGATTTCTCACCAGATTGAGATAAGTAACGACAGCGTTTTATTCGGTCACAGTAGTTAGCAGAGGAAGATCAAGCGCTGGCCGCCATTGCGCTGAGTCGTGGTGAGAAATCCGGGCAAAGGAGTCGCGTTGTGGTTCGTGTTTCAGCCGTGATCCCGACTCGTGGACGACCCGCGCTCTTGCGGCGTGCGGTGCGAAGTGCCCTGGGACAGACTCTGCGAGAGATCGAAGTAGTCGTCGTCATCGACGGAGAGGATTCTGCCACCAAGCGCGCCTTGCAAGATTTGATGGACGAAGACGGACGCGTGCGTGTGGTTGCGTTGGCGACCAGCGTTGGAGGATCGGACGCGCGTAACCGGGGTGTGGATGCGGCGTCAGGCGAGTGGATTGCGTTTCTGGATGACGACGACGAATGGCTTCCGGGGAAGCTCCAGGCCCAGTTCGACGCACTCAATGGCTCGACGTCGCCAGTGTCGATCGGTACCTGCAAGATGATCGCGCGCACACCGGGCAAAGACTATGTGTGGCCGCGGCGCATGCCGGCCAGGAATGAGCAGATTGGCGAATATCTGCTGGCGCGCCGTTCGCTGACAC
>Ga0182015_10006326_pt1 | contig 11938 bp, 11 predicted proteins | sample 712P3MmetaG_FD_120478 | JGI IMG/M metagenome (GOLD analysis project Ga0182015, IMG submission 120478) | Permafrost microbial communities from Stordalen Mire, Sweden - 712P3M metaG | ecosystem: Environmental > Terrestrial > Soil > Wetlands > Permafrost | place: Sweden: Stordalen | collected...
CCGGAACACTGGAGAGCTTACCTGTCCTTCTCCTTTGGCCGCGCTACAAGACGTTGAAGGTATCTCGATCCTTCTCTCTCGTGCTCGTGAATCCCTCCTCTGAGAAGCAGTTCGCAAATTTGGGCCAAACTTCACCCCTCTTTTTTGGTGATCTGCAATAGGGCACGTTTGACTTCGCTAGATACTCTGAGCCCAACTGGTTCATCCAGAAGTAATATACAAACCAGGTAGATATTCTCTTAAAGCTAATGTTCCTTGGCGGGCTTGATGGCTTTCCGATTTATTACGGCTTAAGCAATCTCAAGCCATGATTTGCGGAGCTATTAGCCATATAGGCAGCCATACGCCTAGGTAGCTTCCGAGGAATCTACCGGAGCAGCCTCGTCCTTCTCGAGTCCCAGTGTCCTCGCGCGCTCGTTCCGCTTACGAGCATGGGCTAGCATGTCGCCGAGTCCGCCTTTCGATCGAGATCTTTCTCTGCTTCGGTTTCAGCCAACAGCTTCTCCAAGTTCGCGAGTCGGCGTTCCAGATCGGTCGCCTCGATCGCGCGTAACTGCAGATTCATCAGGGGTGCTAGTCCGGCGGCGACTCTGGGATTCAGTTTGCCGGCATAGACGTCTGCGATCAATTTTCCCACCGCCTCTCGCACCGCCATCGCGGTTTCCAACTTAGGCAGCGGATCGGCACTTCCCGTAACAGAATGGCGGTTAGCAGCGATTCTGCGCAATGCTGATGTGGTTGTTTCCCCAGCCCTGAGTCTCGGACACCAACCACTGATGTGGTGTGCCCTCTATAACCATATTCTGATTAGATGCCGAAAGCGCCTTAGGAAAGCGTAGGAGGTGTGTTACAAAAGGCATACCCTTTTGTTAGGGCTGACGGAATTCATCGGCAGAGAACTGCACTGGGGCAAAGCTCATCTATCCAGTGCCTTCAACAATTTGAGCCGCCGCTAGGGACCGCCCAAACCCTTGCAACTACGCGCAATACGAAGTTTCAATGGATTGAAGAATGGATTGGAAGTTCGAGGTACACCTTCCGAAACTTGGTACGCTGCAGCACTCGCTCGTTTTGGAAACAGTTTTGGAACTCGTGCGGTATTAGCTTCATTTCCGTGTGGGCGTGGGCTGTCGCCGACGCGCCATGGATCATCTCATCGGGACCGGCCATTCGTTCTGCATTGAGGAGATCCGGCGCTAGAGTGGTATTGCCTCCGGGCAAGACTTGTTCACTTTCAAACGCGCCGCAGCCGCGGCCCTAGAATGCCTTCAGCGGGGCATAGGCCACCAAGCCTCCCGGGAACTGGTCCCCGTTCGTACCCTTGACATAACCACCGCCTCAACTCATCCTTTGAGCGCTGAATCCCGAAGTCTAATAGCGCTGATTGCTGGACTGTCCACGGAGGAACATGCATTCCGACAAAAGATGGTCCATCCCGGTACGCCGCCTTTTGTTGCTGCTCTGCGCTCTGAATATCGCGCCTCGTGCGGCGGCGCAGAAGTCCTGTAAGATCACCTTCACCTGTCCTTCTGCAGGGGGTGGCTGCGCTTCTGCGATGGGGGGCCAGGTTACAACAACAGGTTCCTTCAACTTTGCGTCGACCGCCGATTGTAATACGCGGGCCAGGAACGCCAATCCCAATATTGGCGGCGTCGGCATCAGTTGCGCTTGCACCCCCCCGGACGGCGCTCCTACTGGTGGCTCAACTACAGCTGCTCCGGCAGCGCAAACGCCGTTACAGCAACAAGAACTACGACTTGCACAACAACTCGGACAGCAACTCGGCTATGCTGTCGGCCAGCAACTTCACAATTGGCTGTTCGGATCGCCGCCGAATGTACCACAACCACAGCCAGCTCAAGACCCGGCAGAACAGCAACAGGCTCTTGCCGCCCAACAACTCAACAATAGTGGCGTTTATTTGCTCAAACAGAAAAACTATGCCGGTGCGCTCAATGAATTTCAGCAAGCTCTCGCCCAAACTCCAAACGACGCAAGCATCCGGCGCAATCTGGAGATAGCACAACAAAAACTGAAAGACCATGCCGTGGCCGGGCAAACCAGCGGCGCGTTAAGCCAGTTATTGGGGGCCGCTCCAGCCGGTATGGGGAATTCTGATACCGCCCTGAATCTAGTGAACGTTGATTCCGACCAGAATGCGGTGGACTTGAGAGGCACGACAGGAACATCCCCGGAATCGTTGAAAGGACAACTCGATAACGTTTTTTCAAACAGTTCGCCGACTTCCGCGCCATCGGACGCGCTGGCCGTCCAGCCGCAAGCTCGGGCTCAGGATGTAGATCAGCTCTTTCAGCCGTCGCCATCTAATCCGTCTCAACCCGCACCGTCTCCATCGCAGCTCGATGCGGAACAAAAACAAGTGGAACAAAAGCAGGTGGAAGACATTTTTAAGGATCCCGGCGGCACGACGGATTCGGCGGCACTCGCTCAGCAGGCCAGAGTCGGTCAAATGGCTACGGCCGCAAAATCAGACGAGGACGCTTCGGGTTTGGCACGGCAGGGATTCGATACAGCGGCTCCAAACGTCGTGGTGACGCAAACCAGAGCAGCCCAGGCACCGGCCACCGCGTCTCCCGCGTCGATATCCCCCACTGTCGTAGATCTAAGTCAATCGACCCGGCCACTTGTGCCTGAGAATCTTAAGACGCCACAGATTGCGCTTAACGCTGCTCCGGAAGCTGCCAAGTTTCCAATTACTGTAATGAGGTCTGCCGGATCGGGCGGCTTCACCGCGCCCGGAGCTCCCATTTTCGATTGTGAAGGCGACCGTACCATCATTAATCGCCTGGCGGCTGGCGTGCCTGTCCAGGAAGAGGCAATTCGGCGGACAGCCGCGGCGATGGCCGCAGCAAACGCCGCAGGCGATGAACCCCGCAAACAAGCGATGTTCGCAGCGATCTCGACGCTGCTTTCTTCAGCCACGACTGCCTCAAACTGGGCGGAAACTGTTATCGCCAAGGTGGAAGGTCTTAAGTCAGCAGGCATAAGACCCGAGACGGCCGCACAATTCAAGCTGCTTCAGAACATGAAGGAAACACTTGAGGTTAGCAATAAGCTGGTCGGCTTGGCCGCCAATGCCCGCAAGTATTATTTGGCCGGCCACGCCTTTGGCGACGCAGTCCTGGTCCAAGAGACAGCAAAAACCTTAGTAGACCGACTCGAAGCGGCCAAGAAACTTCTCGTCGATAGCGACCTATTCTCTCAGGTCGGAGAGGAGGCCGCGGCCAAGATTGCTTTTTATGGATTCGGACCGGTTGGTGGCCTAACCATGGAAGCACTTGTTCACACCATCGCCAGCGGTATCGACCTGTATATGGATGGGCAACAAGCCTGGAACAGCGCCAGAGAAGCCGAACAAGCTGAGCGGGACTTAACTGTGATGCGCTATCAACAGATGCTTGTTCGGGACAGAATCTACGAGCTCCAGCAGGAAGTCGCAGTGGGCTGCTCGAATATGAAGGCAGACAGATGACAAAGAAGGTTCTGCACCACTGCACAGCTGCACAATGGATTGGTGGATGGCGGTGAACGAACTGTCGAAAGCGTTCATTTTCGGATCTGTGTTTGCCGTGATATTTCTCTCGCCGCTCCATGCGCAAACGGCGATCAAAACGCCTTCTGATAGCAATGCAACGGCGGCAAGCCAATCGCCGACCGGGCAAGCACCGGACGAAGCAACAAAGAAGATCACCGAACTGGTCCATGCTGGCAAATATGCAGAAGCGCAGCAATTGACTACAGGCCTGTTGGCGGCCTATCCCGACGACCGGCGGCTCCTCAAGGCCAAGGCATTGATTGATAGGCTGCTTTCGCCTGCCGGCTCAACCAGCCCGGCTCCCGGCGGCAGCCAGCCAAACAACAGCGTGCCATCTGCTCAATCTGCGTCTGCCGAACCGCTTACCGGCACCGACCAGTTGGATTACGATTCGCTGATTGAGCTCGGACGCCAAGCGCAGCAAACCACCGATTTGGATCAACAGAAAAAATTGCTCCAACAATTCATGGACCGGAGCAGCAAAATCTTACAGAAGCATCCGAACGAAATGTTGTTGTGGCAGGTTCGCGCGGCCAGCGCAATCAGCTTGGACGATCCACTTGCAGGGTACGAAGCCGGTCAAAGACTTCTGGCGGCGGGCGCGGCGGACGGCAGCGACGCGAACCTGCATCACTTGCTTTCGCAACTGAATCTGAAGGGGTGGTTGGACAAGGAGAAGCACCAGGCCATCGAACTCGAGAAGCAACAGGCCACCTGGACCGACCCCGCAACCGGTTACATGTGGACGAATCAGGACAACGGTAGTGATCTTGATTGGAGTCAGGCCAAGGATTATTGCAGCAAACTGCGCCTTGCGGGCTACGCAACCTGGCAGTTGCCCACAACTGAAGAGCTTAGAGCAATCAGTGACCAGGTCATCAACGGTGGCATCAAGCTTTCCAGTAAGGCTAACCTTGCCTGGAGCACCAGTGTGCGCAATCCTTCTGGTGAGCCTTGCTACTTCATGTTCGACCAGCGCGGGTCTCACTGCGCAACCAACAGACGCTTCGTACGTGCCTTGTGTATACGGTGTCCCGCACAACAATGAAGCGCATCCACTACACCACACTGGATCTTAAACACGGGAACCTCATCATCCTCGCATTGTTCCTGGGCCTGATCCTCCTTTCAGTTCTTCACGCCCAAACCGTCGCAAATGCGCCGGCTGCTCAGACCAACGCTGCGGAGGCAGCGGCAAGCGCGCCTTCGGCCGGCCAGGCACCCGACGACGCGACCAAGAAGATCACGGAACTGGTCCACGCCGGGAAATACGTTGAAGCGCAACAGTTGACGGCAGGTCTGCTCATCGCCTATCCCAACGACCAACGGCTCCTCAAGGCCAAGGCGCTGATACAGAAACTACTTGCGCCTGCCGGCCATGCAACCCCGGGCAGCGGCCAGCCAGCTGCGAGCGCAGATGCGGAGCAACTCACCGGCATGGACAAGATAGATTACAACGCCCTCATTGTACTGGCGCGGCAGGCGCGGCAGGACACTGACTTGGAACAACAAAAAGGATCGCTGAAGCAGTTCATGGATCAGAGCAGTGTATTTTTGCAGAAGCATCCGGATCAGATGCTCCTATGGGAGCTTCGCGGGCAGTCTGCAATCAGCCTGAACGACCCGATGGCAGGATATGAAGCGGGACAGAAGCTTTTAGCGATGGGGGCAGCCGATAGCAACGACCCGACTTTGCAGGAGTTGCTGGCACAACTCAAGAACAAAGGCTGGCTGGAACAGCAAAACGCGCAAGAGGCTGAGAGAAACTGGATGTTGGGAACTTGGAGTATCTCGGTGTCTCACTCTTGGCCGGCGAGACATAAGAAGCCATTCTCTTGGGACGAGGGGAGCTGGACCTGGAGTATCGGTAGCGTGGAGTTTTCAAGTTCTGCCTCGGTTATTGAAGGCCGTTATATTAGCGCTGATGGTGTAAGAAGCGCGGAACCACACTATAGAGGCACCGTCCTGGACTCGGGGGAAATACGTTGGGAGCATCAGGACATACTCAACCCGGGTTACCCGCTTGGCTGGGCAACGGACCCAGATAGATGGACGCAAGCAACTTCATTTACCCCGGGCAAAGACAACAGGACGATGAAGATGGTTTTCCCCTCGGCCACCTGCGCCGTGGGATGTATCTCACCCACTGGAGACACCCTGATTTTCACAAAGAAATGACAGCATACCTTGACCGCTGGACACCTATGACACAACTGTCTAAATCCTTGATTCCCGGATTTGTTCTTGGCGTGATTTTGTTCTCGCCGCTGCATGCGCAAACGGGGGCCACATCTTCCGCTGATGCTAAGGCATCTTCGGCAAATCCAGCGCCTTCAGGTCAGGCGCCGGACGAAGCAACCAGGAAGATCACCGAACTAGTTCATGCCGGCAAATACTCAGAAGTGCAGCAGTTGACGGCAGGCTTGTTGATTGCCTATCCCAATGACCAGCGACTCATCAAGGCCAAGGCGCTGATAGAGAAATTGCTTGCTCCCGCCGGTTCGGCAAACGCCCCGAGCAGCAATCAGCCTGCAAACAATCCGGTACCTCCTCAAGCTGCGTCAGTTGAACAGCTTACCGGAATGGAGAGGGTGGATTACGACGCCCTCATCGAACTGGCGCGGCAAGCGCAGCAGAACACTGATTTGGAACAACAAAAAGCATCGCTGGAACAGTTCATGGACGAAAGCGGTTTGTTTTTGCAGAAGCATCCGGACCAGATGCTGCTCTGGCAACTTCGCGCAGCGTCAGCGATAAGTCTGAACAGTCCGACGGCAGGATACGAAGCGGGACAGAAACTTCTGGCGATGGGCGCAGCGGATAGCAACGACCTGAATTTGCGGCGCTTGTTAGCGCAACTCAAGAACAAAGGCTACCTGGACAGTGACGCGGAGAGACAAGCGAGATATGACTGGATTGTGGGAACTTGGACGGTAGTGTTTTCTTATGATGGGCTTGAGGCCATCAGCCGCTCCGCTCCCTCCATTCGTTCAACTGTAACATTCTCCAAATCTGCCGCGGTCCTTGAAGGTCATACTCTCCTTGATGGAGTTCTGACATCTGGAGACCCTGGTTTGTTGGACCCCCTCTCTAACTCTGCATATAGAGGCACTATCCTTGACTCGAAGGAAATACGTTGGGAGTGGACCCAGAACCGCCCAAACGACGCATCCGGGTGGATGCCAGCAATTTCATTCGTGTCCAGCGAAGATAAGAAAACGATGACGATAGTTTTCTCGTCATCAAAGTTTAAAAGTATGGGTGAATGTACTGTGCTGTTCAGAAGAATTGATACCAAGCAGTGACAACTGACCACTTTTCTACCCAACGAATTAATTGGACATCATCGATGAACACACGATCAACGTCTTTCATTCTCGGATTGATTCTTGCCTTGACGGTTTCCGCGACGCTGCATGCGCAATCTGGGGCCAGCGCGCCCTCTCGTTCCAGTGCAACGGCCGCAGATCCAGCGCCCTCAGGCCAGGCACCGGATGACGCGACTAAGAAGGTCACCGAACTGGTCCACGCCGGGAAATACTCAGAAGCGCAGCAGTTGACGGCAGGCTTGTTGATTGCCTATCCCAATGACCAGCGACTCGTCAGGGCCAAGGCGTTGATCGAGAAATTGCTCTCGCCGGCCGGTCCAGAAAACACACCTCAGGCCAACAACCAGCCCACGGCTCCCGTGATGAACGCGAATGCCGCGCCGCTTGGCGGCATGGACAAGGTCGACTATAACTCATTAATCGACCTAGCGCGGCAGGCACAGCAGACAACTGACTTGGCGGAACAGACAACGCTTTTGAAACAGTTCATGGACCAGAGCGAGTTGTTTGTGAAGAAACATCCGGATCAGATGCTGCTCTGGCAGCTTCGCGCAGCATCGGCCATCAGCCTGAATGAGCCAATGGAAGGGTACAGTGCCGGGCAAAAGCTTATCGCCTCAGGTGCCGCGGACAGCAACGACCCGGGCATACAACGGCTGTTAGCGCAACTGAATAACAAAGGCTGGCTGGACAAGTACCGAGCGGAACAGGCAGCAAGACAAGCGAAAGAGTGGATTCTGGGAAATTGGAGCATGCATTACTCTTGGGCAGATGAGCGAGGAGGAGGGACCGATTCCGGTGACGGAAGTGAGGACTTTACACAAACTGGCACAAGTATTGAAGGCTATTATACCGATAGCGACGGGATGAGATCTAAAACGCCTAATGCAAGGGCCACTATTCTCGACTCAGGGGAGATACGTTGGCGTTCACATTTTTCGTCCTATGAGATCTCAGATAATAACAGGACAATGAAAATAGTGTTTACCGCCCCTAATGGGAACAAAGGCGAGCAGACAACCACTTGGTTACTACACAAGAGATGACGGCACGCTGACATCATGGTGAATTGTCCACGAACGAAGCAATACATGAAGCCACTAAGAAGGCTTTTAGCAACTTTGATCCTCTTGCTTTTTGCCACTGTTACGCTACGGCTCCTTCATGCTCAAACACCAACCATCGCGCCCGCTGATGCCGGGGCGACGGCGGCAAAGGGAGCGCCCACAAGTCAGGCGCCGGACGAAGCAACCAGGAAAATCGCCGATCTGGTCCACTCTGGGAAATATGCCGACGCGCAGAAGTTGGTGGCGGGCTTGCTGATTGCGTATCCCGACGATCAGCGTCTGATTAAGGCCAAGGCACTAATCGAGAAACTGCTTGCACCCGGCGGTTCCACAAGCGCAGCTCCAACGAACAGCCAGCCTGCTCAACCTGCGGTGAATGCGAATACCGAACAACTGACCGGCATGGACGAGGTGGAATATAATTCGCTGATTGAACTGGCGCGGCAGGCACAGCAAACCACCGACCTGGATGAACAGAAAAAGCTGTTGCGACAGTTCATGGACCAGAGCGGCGTGTTTTTGCAGAAGAATCCCTATCAGATGCTCCTCTGGCAGCTTCGCGCAGCTTCGGCCATCAGGCTGAATGACCCGATGTCAGGATATGAAGCGGGACAGAAACTCCTCGCCGCTGGCGCAGCGGACAGCAACGACCCGAATGTGCAACGTCTGTTAGCTCAACTCAATAATAAGGGCTGGCTGGACAAGCAGGAAGTGGGGAAGTTGACAAAATACGACTGGATTTCAGGAACCTTCAGTGTCCATTTCTCTGCGACCGATCAAAAGGGACACGAGCTCTCTCATGGTAATGACAGTGAAGACCTTTCAAAGTCCGGGGCAGTTATTGAAAGCTCTGCTGCAGCGCATGGGTTCAGGGGCACCGTCCTTGATTCGGGGGAAATAAGCTGGGAGCACGATTGGAATGGTATCTGGCAACCTATATCATGTGAGATAGACAACGATAAACAGACCATGAAGTTTGTTTTTAGTGACAACATGCCGGTCGGTTTCAGAACTAAGAAGATGACATTCATTACGACATTTATCAAGCAATGACAAAGCTCAGTGAAGATTTGTCCATTTTCCGCAAAAGGTTTGATTGGTTAAAACCCATGGGAAAACTGACAAAGTCGTCATTCTCGGATTGTCTCTTCTCTCCCGCTTCGGCAAGTTCCGGCAACCGGAAGCGCCACATCTAGCGCTTGCCTTCCCCGATCGAATGGGCTGGGATCTCGCCGGCTCGCGTCATCTCCAGCACACGGCGGCGGGCGATCACAGGGATAGCTTGGTCATGGAAAGGTTTCTCATGGTGTTTCACCGACAAATCCAAATGGCAGACAAGCGTGCAGGAGCATAGGCTACCTTCTCATTTCCTTGTTAAGATCACAGTTAGCACATATGTCTTTCCTTCCAACTCATGGGACGAAACTATTGTCATCTTCCTATGATCGTCGTCGATTTGTGACGACACAAGTGGTTGCCAGCCGGAGGCGTTAGCACTTTCCCAACCTACTTCCCCTGAAGCAAGGATGACGACCCTTAAATCAGGCTTTGGATTCTTTCCGAAATGTTTAATGATCGAATAACCCTCAAAACTTGAGCCTGATTTGGAAAACTCCTCTTCGTAGGTGCCGTGGTGAGGCGCAAAAGCCATGTGCATATTCCCAGACCAGGACGCATCCCAAGATCCCAGCATCCATTCATAGCCCGCCAGTTTCGCCTGTTCTCTTCGATCTTCTTCCACTCTTTCCATAATCTTCATGTCCATGAAGCCTTTGTTCTTGAGTTCCGCCAACAGTCGCAGCGAATTACGATCAGAGCTGTCGCCTACGCCCGCGGCAAGAAGCCTATGTCCCGCTTCATAACCCGCAACCGGGAGATTCGCAACCATCGCGATGGCTGCACGAAGCTGCCAGAGGAGAATCTGTTCGGGGTGCTTCTGCAAGAAGGCTGTGCTCTGGCCCATGAACTGGCCCATGAGCTTGGTCTGTTCCGATAGATCGGTGGTTTGCTGCGCCTGCCGCCCCAGCAAGATGAGGGCATCGTAATCCACTTTGTCCATTCCGCTGAGTGGCGCTGCCGCAGGTCTCATCGACCGGGCGTCTAACTGGCTGTTGTCAGGTGTCGGAGCGGTCGAACCTGCTGACGCAAGTAAATTCTCTATCAGCGCCTTGGCCTTGATGAGGCGCTGATCGTTGGGGTAGGCAATCAGCAAGCCGTTCGTCAATTGTTGCGCTTCGACATATTTCCCCGCGTGTACCAGTCCGGTGATCTTCCTAGTCATCTCATCCGGCGCCTGACCCTCCGGAGCGGGATTGACCGCCGATTCGGATGGCGTTTCCACAGTGGTGTCAGGAATTGTCTCGTTGTTTGAGGGTGCAGGTGCGTCGGTTTGTAGCTGAGCACGCGGTTTGGGCGAAGCCTGGCCATGGAGCAGAGAAAGAGAAAAAAGGGTAAATAACGACGCGAGAACGAAAAACCTGGACAGCTTTGTCATAAATCTCTCCATCCGTGCTGCGGTGAGGCGCAGTGCTGAACTTTCTCAGGCTGCCCAATAGAATTGCAGCGAGGCACAACGTTGTGGTGAAACCTATGGCTGCGGCGTAAGAAAGTTCATCCAACTCTTATTGATTCGCATGATCCTGCTCTGCTTTTGCTCGTTTGCACGCTACTTCTGCCGCGGAGCCCGCCTCGACGTTGGCGCATTGCGCATTGAGACTGTCAACTTTGCTCTGCGAGGATGAATCTGGCGTGTTTTGCGACGGCGGAAAAAGCTTGTCTATATCCCGAGCGCGAGGAACTTGCGACCGGCCAGCCTGTGAGTCTGCTGGCTCTGAGACCGGGGATCCGTTTGAAAAAAGTCCATCGAATTGCCCTTTAAGCGTTGCCGGATCAATTGTTGTGCTTGTTGGGTTCCGTAGATCTACAGGGCTCGCGCCGGAGTCAAGGTCGAGGTTCAAAGCCGTGGCAGAGCGCCCCATAGCGGCTGGAACGGGGCCCAATAAGTGTCCTAACGCGCCGTTGGTTTGTCCGGCCAGGAGGGCATTCCGTTGCGCCTGTTTTGCCCTTTCAGATTATGGAGAATGTCTTGGTCGTTTGGTTCAATGGCCAGAGCCTGCTCGAACTCATTGATTGCGCCGGCATAGTCGTTTTTCTTCAACAGATAGTTGCCACTGTTGTTGAGTTGCTGTGCGGCGAGTTGCTGTTGCTGCATTGCCGGGTCCAACGGCGCCGCGGGCTGTGCGGGCTGGTCGAAGAGCAGGTTGTGAAGCTGCTGCCCCAACATGTACGCGCCTTGCTGCACAACCGCTGCGCGCCCAATTGTTGTTGGGCCATCACCGACGGCCGCGGCCTGGGTGTTGCACTCGCTTGCGGACGCAAATTGACGCGTAATCGGTCCCCCCACCACATAAGCGCATTGAGTGCTGCCATGGCAGTTGTAGCTGACCGTACAGGTGACCTGTGCCGCCGCAGGAGGCGTGCTGCAGAGAGCGCAGAGTAGCAGCAAAGAGCTAGCGGTCGGGATGCACCATTGTTGGTTGCACCGCATGGTCCCCTCCCTTTCTAGACTTATGGCCAAACTGCTGCAATATGACTTGTGCTAAGCAATGGACAGTTCTAATTCTGCCTGCCGACGTGAGCGGCCGATACGGTACAGGAGTAACACGACATTCGTATTCGAGATTTGGAAGGTGGGGTTGGCACGTGGCAAGGTGGAATTGGAGGGCATTCCAGGACGCCAGTCATGGTGTGTAGACCATCACCATACGCCCATGCTGGAGAGAATGATTGTCAATTCCGCTCATCCGAATGGCGGGTAGCACTCCTGCTTGCCAAAGGGATATTCAGTCTTTCGCCAGCCATGCCAGAGCGTCCTCTCGAGTCTTAAAAGCGGGAAATTCGCGGCGGGAGAAGCTGCTCAGGCTCTTGGAGTACTCCTGAGGAAAGTTGTCTGCTCCCACCCATGCACGTTTTTTTTGACATAAGGC